>ERZ779877.2623-NODE-2623-length-12949-cov-3.492400_pt1 | contig 12949 bp, 8 predicted proteins | sample MGYA00511556_ERZ779877 | MGnify/ENA primary metagenome ERZ779877 (study PRJEB29588, sample SAMEA2159338) | human gut metagenome | biome: human gut; feature: human-associated habitat; material: faeces | place: Denmark | collected 2008/2010 ...
AGGCTGACGTCCTTGAGCTGGGCGCCAGAAACGGCACTCGGGGCGCCCGACATGAGGTCGGAGCCGCTGGCCGTCTTGGGGAACGCCATGACGTCGCGGATGGAGTCGGAACCGGTGAGCAGCATGCACACGCGGTCCAGACCCAGAGCGAAACCGCCCATCGGGGGCGCACCAAACTTGAGCGCCTCCATGAGGAAGCCAAACTGAGACTCGGCGCGCTCCTCGGTAAAGCCCAGGAGCTTGAGCATGGACATCTGCATCTCGGCGTTGTGGATACGCATACCGCCGCCGCCGGCCTCAAAGCCGTCCATGACAAAGTCGTAGGTGCAAGAACCGGCTGCCAACGGGTCGGCCTCGATCTTGGCGATGTCGGTCTCGGTCGGCAGGGTGAAGGGCTGGTGCTCGGCGGCATAGGCCTTGCGGTCCTCATCCCAGTGGAACAGCGGGAAGTTGACGACCCACAGGAAGTCGTGGCCCTCGCGCTTGATCTCGAGTGCGTTGGCCATGTGAGAACGCATGCCGCCCAGGATCTCGTCGGAGAGCAGGCGCGGGCCGGCGGCGAACATCACAAGGTCGCCGGGCTCGACGTCCATGCGCTCGCGCAGAGCCGCCATCTCCTCGTCCGAGAAGAACTTGACGATGGGGCTGTTGATGGAGCCGTCCTCGCGGAATGCGATCCAGGCCAGGCCCTTGGCGCCAAACGTGGAGGCCACGCCGGCGAGCTTATCGATCTTGGCACGTGCCCAGGCACCGGCGCCCTTGGCGTTGATGGCCTTGACGACAGAACCCTCCTCGTTTGCGGCAGTCGCAAAGACCTTGAACTTGGAGTTGGCAAAGATGTCGGTCAGGTCGACCAGGTGCATGCCATAGCGGGTATCGGGCTTGTCGGAGCCATAGGTGTCCATGGCATCCCAGTAGTTCATGCGACGCAGCGGTGTGGGCATCTCGACACCCATGCGGCCGAAGGCATCGGACAGGACCTCTTCGAGTGCGCTCATGACATCGTTCTGGTCCACGAAGGACATCTCGATATCGACCTGGGTGAACTCGGGCTGGCGGTCGGCACGCAGGTCCTCGTCGCGGAAGCACTTGGCAACCTGATAGTAGCGCTCGACGCCACCGACCATGAGCAGCTGCTTCAGGAGCTGCGGGGACTGCGGCAGGGCGTAGAAGTTGCCCGGCTGAATACGGCTGGGAACGATGAAGTCGCGAGCGCCCTCGGGCGTGGACTTAAACAGGGAGGGCGTCTCGACCTCCATGAACTCACGGTTGTGCAGCGCCTCGCGAATGGCAAAGGTAAAGTCGGAGCGCAGCTTGAGGTTGGCCATCATCTCGGGACGGCGGAGGTCCAGATAGCGATAACGCAGACGGGTGTCCTCGCTGGTCTCGATGCCGTCCTCGATCTGGAACGGCGGGGTGACGGACGTGTTGAGAACCTCGGCGTGGTCGGTCAGGACCTCGATCTCGCCGGTCGCGAGCTTGGTGTTGGTGGTCTCCTCGCCACGGGAGCGCACGACGCCGTGGATCTTGATGGGCCACTCGGGACGCATGGTCTCGGCGATCTTAAAGGCGTCGCCGTCGGAGTGCTCGGGGTCGAAGGTGAGCTGCGTGATGCCCTCGCGGTCGCGAAGATCGCAGAAGATAAGGCCGCCGTGGTCGCGGCGACGGCTCACCCAACCGGTGAGGGTGACCTCTTCGCCCACGTTCTCGAAGCGAAGCTCGCCGCAGGTACGGGTGTGCATGGAATGCTCATCGATGGGACGGGTCTGGCTCATACCAGTGATCCTCCTTTATGGATCTGTGCCGCCCCGTGTCGTTCCGGGCGGCGTCGTACAGATTTGCCCAGCCTGCGTAAACCGCGCAGCCAGACATGGCGTTCTATCTTATCGCACCTGTGTCGATGTGCCGCGGAAAAGTAGCTCCTGCCCAAAGACTTGACGGAGACGAAACAATTGACGCGGCCTGGCCGTCGCCCAGGCGCGCCGCGTGCGACAATGTGCCCCAATACAACTGCACTCGGAAAGGCCCGCCATGACTGCACGCCTCATCGTTATGGATATCGACTCCACGCTCATCAACCAGGAGGTCATCGACCTGTTGGGCGAAGAGGCCGGCGTGGGCGAGCAGGTAGCGCAGATCACCGAGCGCGCTATGCGCGGCGAACTCGACTTTAAGCAGGCGCTCGAGGAGCGCGTGGGGCTGCTTGCCGGCTTGGACGAGAGCGTGTTCGAGCGCACCTTTGAGCGCGTGACGTTTACCCCCGGTGCGTTGGAGCTTGTGCGCTCGGCGCACAGCAAGGGCTGGAAGGTCGGCGTCGTGAGTGGCGGCTTCCACGAGGTCGCCGATAAGATCGTGGCCGCCGCGGGCATCGACTTTTGCCTCGCTAACCGCCTGGAGGTCGTGGACGGCAAGCTCACCGGTAAGTTGGCTGCCGACATTGTGACCAAGGAGTCCAAGCTCATCCAGCTGCTGGACTGGGCAGTTGAGTGCGGCGTCGACATGGCCCACACGGTCGCTATTGGCGACGGAGCAAACGACATCCCCATGATCCAGGCCGCGGGCACGGGCATCGCGTTTTGCGCCAAGCCCAAGACGCGCGAGGCCGCCCCGTTTGCCATCGACGAGCGCAACCTCATGCTCGCTATGGACATCATCCTGCGCGACTAACCGATCCGTCTAACAACAGAATCAATTCCTCTATGTCTAGTTTCCGAACAATTTTGTCTTAGTGTTCGGAAACATACCCTTTGAGTGCTAGACTTTGCGCCGTCGAAGGGAGCATATATGGATAAGCGAGACCTAGAGCAGCTGCTGAGCGATGTTGCCGGCGGAGCAGTCCCTCCGGCAGTCGCCCTCACGCGCATCCAGACGGCGCCGACCGCCGATCTGGGTTTTGCGCAGCTCGATCTTTCGCGCGGAGTGCGCCAGGGAGCCGGCGAGGTTGTCTACGGTGCCGGTAAAACCGCCGAGCAAATTGCCGCCATTATCGAAGCGCTGCGCGATGCCGGCCAGGAACGTATCCTGGTCACGCGCCTGGATGCCGAAAAAGCCGCGCGCACCGCTGAGCTTCTCGGCAACGGCATTGACCTGGGATATGTCCCGGACGCGCAGCTCGCCCTCGTGGGCGGCAAGCCCTCCCCTACCGGCAACGGACGCATCGTCGTCGCCTGCGCCGGCACGAGCGACTTACCCGTCGCCGAAGAAGCCGCGTTGACGGCCGAGTTCTATGGCAACGAGGTCGACCGCCTCTACGACGTAGGTGTCGCCGGCCTGCACCGCCTGCTCGCGCATGCCGAGGAACTTGCCCAGGCGCAGGTGGTCATCGCCATCGCCGGCATGGAGGGCGCGCTGGCGAGCGTTATCGGCGGTCTGGTGAGCTGTCCGGTCATCGCCGTTCCCACCAGCGTTGGCTACGGCGCAAGTTTTGGTGGCGTAGCCGCGCTGCTCGCCATGCTCAACTCCTGTGCCAGCGGCGTTTCGGTCGTCAATATCGACAACGGCTTTGGCGCCGCCTACCAGGCAAGTCTTATCAATCATCTGAGCGCCGGCACACCCCGCGCCCGCTAAGGAGCATTCCATGTCCAATCATCAGCACACGCTTATCATCGACGGCACCTCGGGCATCAGCGGCGACATGACCGTCGCGGCCCTGCTCGATCTGGGCGCCAGCGAGGAGCACCTGCGCGAACAGCTCGCCACACTGCCGGTTGACGGGTTTGAGGTTGCCGTTACACGCGTAAACAAGCATGGCATCGACGCCTGCGACTTTGACGTTCAGCTGGCAGAGGAGCTCGAGAACCACGACCACGACATGGCATGGCTCTACGGCAACGAAGCAGCTGCCGAGCACACGCACGAGCACGAGCACCACCATCATGACCATGACGAGCATGAGCACTGCCATGAGCATGATCATGAGACCCACGGCCATGGCCACGAGGGTCACCATCACGCCCACCACCATCACCACCGTTCTTTGGCGGACGTCACCGCCATCATCGACGGCTCACAGCTAAGCGATGGCGCCAAGCGTCGTGCGCTCGCCATCTTTACCGCACTTGCCGCCGCCGAGGCCAAGGCCCACGGCAAAACGCCCGAAACCGTCATGTTCCACGAGGTGGGCGCCGTCGACTCCATCGTCGACGTCTGCTCTGTCGCCATCTGCCTCGATGACCTGGGTATTGAGGACATCGTGGTCGAGTCGCTCTCCGAAGGCCACGGAACCATTCGCTGCGCCCACGGCCTTATGCCCATTCCCGTCCCCGCTGTCGTCAACCTGTGCCAGGCGAGCAATATCGCCCTCACGCCCGCACCGGTCGCCGGCGAGCTCGTGACGCCCACGGGCGCCGCCATCGTCACCGCGCTGCGTACGTCCGACCAACTGCCCTCACGCTACCGCATCGAAGCCGTCGGCTACGGCGCCGGCAAGCGCCCCTACGAGGGTTGCTCCGGCACGCTCCGTTGTCTGCTCGTTCACGTGGATGCATAGCCATGGATGCCCGCAAAGAAAAAAGCCGCGCTGCCATCGTTGCGGCGTTCTCCGAGCTGCTACGCGAAGTGGACTACGGCAAGATTACCGTCGGCGACATCATCGCGCGCGCTCACGTAGGCCGCGCGACATTCTACGGCCTCTTTAAGAGCAAAGACGACCTACTGTCCGAGCTCGTGAGCGACATCTGCACCCACGCCCTCGACGACGATGACACACCGCTCGACGACCCACTCGTGCAAGTCGAGCATATCCTCCACAACCTCTGGGAGCGCCGCCAGGGCGTTCGAGCCCTCGTAGCCGGCGCCGGCTCCCGCGTCTTCGCCGACTGCCTACGCAAGACCATCATGTCACGAGCAGCCGAAACCGTCCCTACCGACCCAAACGGCCCCGCCGCCACCATGGACCGAAGCTTCCTACTACACCACATAGCCTCAAGCTTCGTAGCCACCGTCCAATGGTGGGCCTGGCACAACTTCCAAGCAGAAAAAGTCAACGTAGCCAAAGACTACCTCTCAGCCATAAAGCCCCTCTTCAACTAAGTAAACCCTTTATCCCAAAGTTCCGCCCTCATCTCAAAGCCCCGAACCCAAAGCACAATCCATCCCAAAGTGTCGACAGCAGCCCAACGCCCCTACCAGCAATAAGCCCCTCCCGTCCAAACTCAGATATATATGTTGGGTTGCTTGTACGAACGCAACAAAGACCCCGTAGCTGGCCGCATGGGGTAACTTCCCAGCGCATTCCGCAGGACGCAAAAAGGCTCGCCGCACGAAGTGCGCAGCGAGCCTTTTTGCATGTCCGAGGACGCGCTGGGAAGTTACCCCATGCGGCCAGCGGACAACTATGTAGCCTCAGACTAGAACATGCCCAAGAAACCATGCACAAACAGCGCGGCCAGAGCGGCACCGACAAACGGAGCGATGCCAGGAACGAGCAGGCCGTACTTCCAGTTGTTGTCAGCCTTGTTCTTGATCGGCAGCACCTGATAGGCCATGCGAGGACCAAGGTCACGAGCCTGGTTCATGGCGAAGCCGGTGATGCCGCCCATGCCCATGCCAACAGCCCAAACGATCAGACCGACGCAGATAGCGAGCATCAAAACGTTCTCGCCGGCACGGTTAGCGGCAGCAAGGATGGCGCTGATGAACACGAAGGTGCAGATAGCCTCGCAGAAGAAGTTGCGGGCATAGTTCGTGCCCTCGGTGGTGGGGTTGGTCGAGAAGATGTTGCGCTGAGCAACGGGATCGATGACACCATCGGAAGCCTTGAACTCATCGGCATACATCAACCACGCGATCACGGCGCCCGCAAAGCCGCCGAGCATATCGGCAACCATGAAGGGGATGCAGCTGCTCCACGGCACCAGGCCCACGATGCACTGGGCAAGCACCATAGCCGGGTTCATGCACACGGCGCCGCCAAAGATAAACAAGGCGACCGAGATGCCAAAAGACCAGGTGGTGATGGCAAACATGTGGCCGGAGCCCTGATACTTGGTGCCCTTAAGCACGGTATCGCAGTGCACGCCCACGCCAAAGATGATCATGAGGGCCGTTGCGCCGAATTCGCAGAGGAGTTTGGTAAGCATAAAACCTTATCTTTCTTGTCGGTTATAAACGATTCGTTTAGGCCGCGTACTAGTGCTGTGCGACGACAACGCCCAGGCCATCGGGAATGACGGCCACCTTGGCATCGGCACCCTTCATCTCAAAGGCGAGCTTGAGCGCCTCATCGAGGGTGTTGACCGGCGTCATGTGCATATCCTTGATCATCTGGTGATCGCACAGGTCGGTAACCATGATCACAGGGTGATGCGCCAGGATGCGGGCAAAGATCTGGCTCGTCCACTGGTCGGGCAGGGTCTCGTCCTTAGGACGGTCGATGCAGGCGCGCTCAAACTCTGCCGGATCATTGTCGGCGATGTTGTGATAGAAGCCCTCGCCACCGTGACCGTCGGCACAACCGGCGACATCGATGATCACGCCGCCCTCGGGAAGCGTAGCCTCGGCAGAGCACATGCCCTTCACGGCCTGATAGATGTTCTGGTCGAGCGGGTAGCCGCCGTTGGTGGTAATGGCAATCTCGCACTCGACGGGCTCAACGCCGGCAAGGCTCTTCACGAACTCGCAGCCAGCCTCGTGCGCCTTGTGGATGTCGCCGGCAAAGGAGCCGATGACCTCGTGCTTGCCGTTGAGCACCACGTTGAGCACAAAGGCAAGGTGAGCCATCTCGGCAGCAGCAAACATGTCCTCGCTCACGTGGTTGTGGCACAGGTTGCCGGCACGCGAGTGGGAATCGTTCACAAACTGACCGTTGTGGTTGTACATGATGGTCTTGTAGCTGGCGATACCAGGCAGGACGGACTTGCGGCTACCAGAGAAACCAGCAAAGAAGTGCGGCTCAATAAAGCCCTCGGCAAGCAGCAGATCGCAATCGGCAGCAATCTTGTTGATGATGCACTCGCCGCCAGAAGGCAGGGTGCCGATCTTTTTCATCATGCTGTCATCGGTCGCGACGTGCATAACGATTTCCTCGTTGGCAACGATCTCCTCGCCGTACTTGTTGACGAGCTCCTCGTGCGTCGACGGACGATGCATACCCGTAGCAACCAGAATGCGCACGCGAGCCTCGGGCGCAGCAGAATGGATGTGATGCAGCAGAATAGGCATCGTCACACGCGAGGGAACGGGACGCGTATGATCGGAGCTAATGATGACGATATCCTTCTTGCCAGCACAAAGCTCCTCGAGCGAAGGCGAGCCATAAGGATTGGCAAGCGACTCCTCTACCAGCTCTTCCTGCGATTTCGTGGTCTTAAACTCGTTTTGATGACCTTCCATCACACCCGCGAAGTTCTTATCCTCGAGCTCCAGATGCAACGTCTTGTGGTCAAACGGCAGTTCACATTCAAACAATGACGAGCGCCCTCTTCCTTTCAACTGACACACTAGATAAACCGTTGGAAGGATACGCCGCTCACCGAAAAACACCACCGTCCACCGACTCATTAACACAACGTTCATATTTGCCCCATAACAAAACGGCCGCGATCCCAAACGGGACCGCAACCGCCTGTAAAAGACACAATAGACAGGATGACTTACGCAGCGCCGAGGCAAACATCTACCCCGAGATGTACGCACGTAAGCCATTTTGCATAAATGCGTTAATTAATTGCATAAGATGGTGCATGGATTTCAAACCGTACCAGGGTAGTACCCTCCGGAGCGTGCATTTTTGCGAGTATTCAGTATCGCGGGATAAGATTTTGGTGTCAAAAGTCTTTCAAAAGGTAGATAGTCCTCATGACTCGTCCCATCTGGATAGCATGCGGCGAGAAACCAGCCATATACGGGCATCGCCAAGGCCCAATTGTCGTGCAAAAGCATCAACAAAGGTAGCGAAAGCCGGCTATGGCCTTATGCATCAATCTTTGGCTGCTGAAAACTCCGTTTTTTGCACGTCGCCCCAAGCACCACCCTCAGCCAACGGCTGATCCGCCGAAGACCGGACATCGCAGGGCCCGCCATTAGTTTACTTTTAGGCACACTCCGCAGGACGCAAGAAGCCCTCGCCGCACTCCACGCTATGCGCGAAGCGCGCCTTATTCCCTTTAGCTTTAACCCCAGAAGACCGAGGACGAAGGGATCCGATGGGTTTCCCTCTGAATGCACTCCGCAGCACGAAGCCCTTTCCAAACGCGCGAAGCGCGCCTTTATTTCCCCAGCAAGTAATCCACCGAAGACCGGACATCGTAGGGGCCGCCGTTTGTTTTCTTTCCGGCGCATTCCGCAGGACGCAAGAAGCCCTCGCCGCACGAAGTGCGCAGCGAGGGCTTCTTGCATGTCCGAGGACGCGCCGGAAAGAAAACAAACGGCCGCCCCGGACAACGACTACAGGGCTATCGATTACCCCGTGTTCTGCAATCCTGCCGAGACGCCGGTCACAGTCGAAAGAATCAGGCTCATGTACTCGGCCTTCTTCTCCTCGGCCATCTCGTCCTGGTTCATACGCACCTCGCGAAGGGCGCGGACCTGGGCGATGGACAGGGCGTCGACGTAGGGGTTACGTACACGGACGGCGCAGCCGAGCACGCGACGGCGCTGCAGCGGCCACTCGTCACCGACGATGGCAAGGACCCACTTACGCGTGAGCTGCATCTCGGTAAAGACCTTCTCGGACAGATCCTGGCGGTCGCCCAGGTGCAGATACATCTTGGCGATGCGCTGGTCGGTCTTGGCGATCGACATCTCGATGTTGTCGATAAAGGTGCGGAAGAACGGCCACTCCTGGTAGGCAGCCTTGAGCTGGTCAAGATCGCCAAGCTGCTCGCAGGCGGTGCCCAGACCGTACCAAGCGGCCAGGTTAATGCGCGCCTGGCTCCAGCTGAAGATCCACGGGATGGTACGCAGGTCATCGAGCGACTTGGCGCCCAGACCGCGCTTGGCGGGACGCGAGCCGATCGGCATGAGGCCGACCTCGGTCAGCGGCGTGACGGTGCTGAACCAAGCCGCGAAGTCCTCGGTGTTCAGCAGGTCCAGATAGCGTTCGTGGCTTGCAGTGTTGAGCTTCTCGGCCATATCCCAGAACTTCTGCGTGGTCTCGGTGTTGGTCTTCTCGACACTCGGGGCCGACTGCAAAAGCGTTGCGGCGGCAACGGACTCAACATGGCGCTGAGCCAGCGTGCGGTTGCCGTAACGGGCAAAGATGACTTCGCCCTGCTCGGTGAGCTTAAAGAAGCAGTTGACCGAACCCTTGGGCTGCGCCAGCACGGCCTTGTTGGCCGGGCCGCCGCCACGGCCCACGGCACCGCCGCGACCGTGCATGAGCACCAGGTCGATATCGTTCTTCTCTGCCCACTTGGCGATGCGCTCCTGCGCGGAGTGCAGCGCGAGCATGGCCGTGGTAGGACCGGCATCCTTGGAAGAGTCGGAATAGCCCAGCATGACCTCCATGCGGCGGTTGGTCTGGGCAAGGCGCTTTTGCACCACGGGCAGCGTAAGCATCTGGTCGAGCACGTCAACGCAGCCCTCGAGGTCCTCGAGCTGCTCGAACAGCGGGATCACGTCGAGCTCGGGAACGTCTTCCTCGTGTGCGAAGGACAGGTGGGCCAGCTCAAAGACGTCGGCCACATGCTGGGCACTCTTGGTAAACGAGATGATGTAGCGGTGTGCCATCTTCTTGCCGTAGCGCTTTTGGATGGAACCGATGGCACGGAAGGTGTCGATGACCTCGCGCGTCATGGGCTGCAGGTCACCATGGATACCGTTCTCGTGGATATCCTTGAGGGCGCGGGCGTGCACCACGGAGTGCTGACGGAACTCCATCTCGACCATATGGAAGCCGAAGGACTCGACCTGCCAGATGATGGTTTGGACCGGACCGTAGGCGGCACGGACGGCTCCGCAGGCAGCAAGCGAACGCTGGACGACGCGCAGGTCATCCAGGAACTCGTCGGCGCTGTGGTACATGGTGTCGGTGATGCGGCGCACGGTGGCGTTCAGGCGGTCGGCCATGACGAGCATGACGGCGCGATGCGGCTCGTGCTCGGAGATCAGCTCGGCGCGGGCCGTGTAACGAGGGCTCATCTCGACCTGATGGTTCCACAGGTTAATGAGCTCGGCAGAAGGCTTGCTGTAGGTGGCCTCGAGCGTGAGGTTGTGGCCGATGCGGCGGCACTTGTCCTCGAGCTTGAGCACCATGTGCGTAAAGTACTTGGCGGCGACTTCGCGGCTCACCTTGGCGGTGACGTTGGGGTTGCCGTCGCGGTCGGAGCCGATCCAGCTGCCGGGATGGAAGAACGCCGGGCACAGCGGCGGCACGGTACCGGCCTTGTCGCCCAGCACCCAGTCGTCAAAACGACGGTAGATGACGGGGATAACGTCGAACAGCGTGTTATCGAAGATGTCGATGATGGTATCGGCTTCCTCGACCGGCGTGGGCTTCTTGAGCGCGATGGGGCTCGTACGCACCAGGGCGTCGATCTCCTGCAGCATATGGCGCTCGTTCTCCACCAGGTCGGAGCCGCCCAAACGCGGACGCTCCTCCAGCAGGTTGGAGATACGGCGAATCTTGCCCTCGACGGCCTTACGACGGGCCTCGGTGGGATGTGCGGTAAAGACAGGGTGGAACTCGAGCTTGCCGAGCAGCTCATTGGCACCCTCGACGCCCATCTCGTTTACCAACTGGTGATAGGCGACGGTGAGTTCGTTGGCGGGATCGACCTCGGTATCGGTCGATGCGCCGGCCTCGCGCTCGCGCAGCTGCGCCACACGGTAGTTCTCCTCCGACAGGTTTGCCAAGTGGAAGAAGCTCGTAAAGGCGCGAACGATGACCTGCTGCTTATCAAGCGGCAGGCTGTCAATCAAATCGACGACTTCGCGAAACGCCACGGCGGTGGGCTCGTCGGCAGTGGGCACGCCCTGTTCGTCAACGGACTCGTCGGCAGCGCGGCTACCGGGGTTGCCAGCATTGACCACAATCTCGGCTGTCAAAATCTTGTCGAACAGGTCCGCGATCTCGGGATCATACTCGCTAAGCACACGACGTTCCAGGCGCAGGAACAGCGCCAGATTATCGCGCAGCTCCTCGGGGATCTCGATCTCGGCGAGACGCTCCCTGGACTCGGCATTCGAGCCGATTCGGTTAACGAGGCGGTTGACCACGGCAGCGACGCGCGCCGCGGCTTCGGGTACAGACTGGTTGCTTAGGTTCTCAGCCACGTTTCCTCCCATTCCTCCTTCTATGCACGTAACATGCGGTATTCATTATAGGCGCTTGAGAAATACTTTCGACACTGATTGCGCTTTACCACACAAAAGTATTTTCTGCATTGCAAGGGTTTTTGCCCCAAATGGTCGTATTTCTCGGTGGGCAGCATATGCAAGCGAGGGCATTCCGCATAAATGCGAAACACCCCCGTAACAATAGCTCGTCGCGAGCGGGACATGTTAGCGGGTCCGCAGCTCAAAAATCATGCGCTACAGACGCTCGCGAACCGCCTCGCCGACGTTGGCCAGATCGACGAGAACCTCGTCATGGCTCTGCATGTCGCGCACCTTGACCTTGCCGGCGGCAAGCTCGTCGCCGCCCAGGACCAGGATGAGCTTGGCGCCTACCTTATCGGCCTGCTTAAACTGGGCCTTGAGCGAACGGCCCTGATAGTCGGCCTCGGTCACGATACCTGCGGCGCGAAGCTCCTGCGTGATGGCAAAGACGTTCTGGCGCAGCTCCTTGCCGGCGTTGGCGACATAGACGCACGGGGCCTCATCGGCACCCAAATCGTTGCCAAAGGCCTGCAGGGCCAGCAGGGCGCGCTCAAAACCAACGGCAAAGCCGACGCCCGCCGTGGGCTTGCCACCCTCGAGCTCGACCAGGCCGTCATAGCGGCCGCCGCCACCGATGGAGCCGACGCCGGCGCCAGGGGCCTCGACCTCAAAGACAGTACGGGTGTAGTAGTCCAGGCCGCGCACCAAGGTGGGATCCTCGACATACTCGATACCGGCGGCATCCAGATAGCGCTTGACCTGCTCGTAGTGCTCGCGGCACTCGTCGCACAGGTTGTCACCCATCAGCGGAGCCTCGGCCATGATCTCGCGGCAGTGGTCGTTCTTGCAGTCGAAGGCGCGCAGCGGGTTAAGCTCGGCGCGCTCGCGGCACTCGTCGCACATCTCGTCGGCGTGATCGAGAATGAACTGCTTAACCTGCTCGCGATAAGCCGGACGGCACTGGGCGTCACCCATCGAGTTGATGAGCAGACGAAGCTTGGAAAGATCGAAGCCCAGGCGCTTGTAGAACTCCATGAGCATGATGATGCACTCGGCGTCTGCCGCCGGATCGGGAGCGCCGAGCCACTCGATGCCCACCTGGTGGAACTGGCGCAGGCGGCCCTTCTGGGGACGCTCGCCGCGGAACATGGCCTCGGCGTAGTACGCCTTAAACGGCGTGGAGCCCTGGGGCACCAGATTGTTCTCGACGACAGCGCGCACCACGCCGGCCGTGCCCTCGGGGCGAAGCGCCAGGCGCTGCTTGGGCTTGAGTTTGGTGTCGGTGCCCTCGGTAAAGACGCGCTCCAGGTTGGCACCGCTGAACACGCGGAACATTTCCTTGCGCACGACGTCGGTCGACTGGCCGATACCGTGGACAAACACGTCCACCTGCTCGATCGCGGGTGTCTCGATGGGTTTAAAACCAAACGGCTCGAACACGCCGGCCGCAATCTGCTGCATCTTTTGCCAGGCGCGCATCTCGGCGCCGATAAGGTCGCGGGTTCCCTCCGCCTTCTGTGCCTGCATGGGCAAACACCTTTCTTTTGTATCGCGTCATAGGTAATGGTCATTATACGGCACAAAGCAGCAACGCGGCGGCGCGTCTGACCGAACGAGGGTATGGGGACTCGTTCGGCCAGACGCGCCGCCGCTATTTGTGATCCCTTTTCCTCCGTCCCCTTCGGATCAC
>ERZ779877.2625-NODE-2625-length-12942-cov-3.773493_pt1 | contig 12942 bp, 7 predicted proteins | sample MGYA00511556_ERZ779877 | MGnify/ENA primary metagenome ERZ779877 (study PRJEB29588, sample SAMEA2159338) | human gut metagenome | biome: human gut; feature: human-associated habitat; material: faeces | place: Denmark | collected 2008/2010 ...
CAGCTTGCCGGTTTCCAAATCCTTCTTCTGCACATACAGGTTGCACCCCGGAATACCGTCATAGAACACTCCTTCGGGGATTTCCAGCTCGGGGCTTTTCTGCTTCATCGACAGCATGAGCTGGGCGAGCTTCAGTTGGGCGTTGGGGGCGACGTTGTTCTGGAAATAGAACGAGACGAAAGCGATACAGACGCTCACGACGATCAGTCCGCGCATCGACTGGAGCAGGGAAATGCCTGCCGCCTTGATGGCTGTCAGCTCGCTGCTCTCGCCCAGGTTGCCGTAGGTGATGAGCGAACTGAGCAGGATGGCCAGGGGGAGGGCCTGCGGCACCATGATCAGAGCCATGTACCAGAAAAACTCCGCCAGCACATCGACGGAGAGACCCTTGCCGATAAGCGTATCGACATAGCGCCACAGAAACTGCATCATCAGCACGAAGAGGCTGATGAAGAACGTGCCGGCAAACAGTTGGCCGAACTGGCGGGCGATGAATAGGTCTAATTTCTTGATCCGAAACATATCGTTGGTGGTCGCCCGTGAGCGTGGGCCGCCCCCGCAAAGGGAGTGGCGGCATGGCGCAAGGCGGTTACGAAATGCAAAATTACGAAAAATATTCGACGTGTGCTTCTTTTTTCGTTTTTTTAATCCCAAATCGCTCGTTGAGGCCTTCTTGCGTTTTTGGTTGTCACATTTTTGGTCCTTAATCGCTTTTCTTCATGGCCTATATGGCCAGGCCTTTGTCTGGCGAAAACGAAGAAGTAGGAGGCTGGCGCCGTGGTGGTGCTTGCCTCCTACTCCGATAGGTTGTGTGTCCTCGTCTTTAATGAGGACTTTATCGCTTCAGGACCTTCTTGCCATTGACGATGTTGATGCCGTGCTGCAGCGAGCGCAGTCTCTGGCCCTGAAGGTTGAAGATGCCCTCCCGAGGAGTGGTGGCGGGCTGGTCGGCTACCCCCTGGATCGACGTGGCGGACAGCACCTTGGCCTTGGCGGCCTGAACGATTTCTCCCGTCGCGCCGTCTATGAGCAGGACGGCGGCCCATAGGTTGTCGTCCTCGTCGTGGTAGGGAGCGTCGATGGAGTAGGCGTGCTCGTAGGCTTGCACCGCCTCGATGGTCTGCGGGAGCACGTCCTCCATGCCCTCCGGCGAGGGGTAGATGCCGAGCGCCACGTCGTCCACCTTGATCTCCGCCTTCTTGGGCAGGTCCTCGAAACCGCCCATCTCGCCATTCTCGCCGCCCGCATAGTAGTTGTTCTGCGTGATGGGCAACTGGTCCTCACAGACGACGTAGGCCATACGATAGTTACTCTCCTGCTTGGTGGTAAGGAACGTCGTGGTGGTATGGAAACTAATGGTGCCGTCGGCCAACTGTGCCGTGAACTGGATGTCGCACTCTGTCTTCTCGTCCATCGCCTTCAGACGGCGCTCCAGGTTGGCGGCCTCGGGGATGAAGGCCTTGCCGCTGCGGTTGGCGAGGCAGTTGGGATAGCCGTCGAAATATTTCGCCAGCCAGGTCTTGTAGTTGTTGACCGTGTACATGTCGCCGTTGTGCACGGCGATGCCGATGAATTGGTCGGGATAGGTCGCGTTCATGTAGCGCAGGCCCACGATGCCCTTCACGCACCATCCGCACCAGGCGCCTGTTCCCTCTTCCACTACCATGCGGCGCGTGTAGAACGACTCGGCGCGGGTGATGTTGACGTAGGAGGCGCTGCAGGCCGTCTTCAGAGGTTGGGCCTCGTCGATGAGTTCCAGTTCCAGACGGATCGCTCCCTTCTTGGCGTCCTCGCCCAACACCTTGTCGAGGTCAGCGGCAGAGATGTGGATGGCCACGGTCTGCTGGTCCAGCCCCTTCAGGCCGTTGGTCAGCACCGTCTTGCCCACCAGCTTCCCGTTCCATGTGCAGACGACGGCGGGGCGTGCCATCATGGTCTGCGACTGGTTGGCGATGGTGGCATAGAGGACGGCGTCCTCGTCGAGGTGCAGCAGCGAGGTCTCGGCTTGAGCGGCAAGGATCTTAGCTCCCTCTGCTTCGCCTGTCTGGATGAGGCTGGCAGCCGTCTGGTTATCGCGATATCCTGCGCCCGATCCGCCCGTATGGGCAAGGGCGGTCTGTCCTCCTATGCCCAGGAGGAACGTGAGGAACAATGTGGCGTAAATGCTTTTTCTGTTCATGATCTTGATAAATTGATGAATATTGTGATCGATTTGTTTGGTAATGGTGTCTTGATGCTGCTTGGCGGGCGCAACAAGGGGTTCCCCTCCTATGGCTGCGTGCAGCTTGATTTATTCGCATGCAAAGGTATTGTTTTTTCTCCAACCCATGAAATTATGTCGAGATATTTTTGCGCGTGCGCCATTGCGTCGCTTTAGAATACTTGGTGATGAGCGGGAAGTATTCGCGATTCGTTCGGGATGGTCTCGGGATGCGTTCGGGATGGAGAAACCCTCGAAAGGGGTGCTTTTGTGCTTCTCTTAGGGCGGTAAAAACAACAAAAATGGCTTCTTGGATAAAAAATCATGCGGAAAATTTGGACGGTTCGTTTTTTCTTCGTAACTTTGCACTCGCTTTTGAAAATCATCCACTAGGGTGAGAGTTGTAGAAGCAATGTTGGCGGGATAGCTCAGCTGGTTAGAGCGTCGGATTCATAATCCGGAGGTCGAGGGATCGTGACCCCCTCCCGCTACATTTTGAGGAGAGTTGTGCTTTGCACGACTCTTTTTTCTTTATCTCCCCCTACAGTCTTCAGAGTCGATCCTTTATTTGTCGTGTTTGTTTATAGTCGAAATCCGTCATGAGGCGCATCTCGTGGCAGCAGGCATCGTCGGAAGTATCTGCTTGCTTTTGGGCAGAACTTAGGGGAGAATATGGAAAAGGCAGTAATGGGCATTTTTTGGCTGATGCGGCCTTTGTTAAATGGATACGGAGAAAAAGTTAATGGGTCGTTAATTCATGCTAATCGTCTTGCTTTTGGCAGGGTGTGGGATTATCTTTGTATAGTTGCTGCGCCTTGACTATTGCTGTGTCAGCCATCTTTGCATGAAAGATGGGGTGTAGTGAGTAAACAAAATGTAAAATATAATACAAAGAAATATTGATGAAAAAGTTAAATATCTTGTTAAAAACCTCAGTTGGGAGTCGTCTCGTATCATTCTCGTATCGATCCCGTATTGATCCCGTATTGATCCCGTATTGATCCCGTATCGTTCTCGTATCGTTCTCCTATCGTCCTCCTATCGTTCTCGCTTCCGGAAGCGGAAACAATACGGAAACGATACGTAAACGATATTTGTTCGAACGAAGGTTGATACGTGGTTGATACGTGGTTGAAACGTAGAGGATACGTGGAGACAGGGCTCCTGGGGGGCAAGCCGCTGCATCTACCATAGGCAAACTTGTCGATGGTGTATCCACAAGTAGCTCCTTTGATGGCCTTGGAGGTAGTGTCAGTACTGCAAGTATGAAGGGCTGGGGGAAGAGGCCAATTTGATTAGTTTGGCTACGGACAGTTCTTCTAACGCTATTATTTCTCTTTGTGAGTTGCCACATAATGATTGTTTTTACCTTTTACTCGGTCTTGCACATTCTTGGTGACGAACACCAAATGGATGATGCAGGTAGCTGGGAGTCAAATTACCAATCTTTTATTAGGGGGCAAAGATAGTAATAATATTTTAGTTGTCTCTCTCTTTTCTCATTTTTCCGCATTGCGCCTACGCTTTTATCGAATGGACCATATTTTTTCTCTTAACTTCAAAAAATCTTTCTGATTTTTTTGGGTTGTTCAATATTTCTTTGTAAATTTGCCCATGTGAACCGCGTCCGATACCTTATAGGCTGAAGCTGGCGCGGCCCTTGTGGCCGTCCGAAAATGCAGAAGTCCGCAGAGGTGGGACAGATCTGCTCATGAGGAGCAGTTGACAGTGGGAAACCATTTGTGGATTAGGCGTTTACTAAGCGCTTTGTTCTTGACGCATAGAAATCTTGCAACCTTCTAATCAGTCAAAGAACATGGCAGCGGTAGATGTTCATGGGTGTGTATTCACCAGCCGGCGGTGTACCTTATCATATATAAGGTATGCCAAAGGTGCGGTATACATACAGGCGTGGGCTTCTGCGTTGCTCGTTCTGACTGATTGGGCAATGCAAGAGCCTCTATGCGTGGAACGGGTGACTAAAGTTCCACGCTTTTTCATACACATAACTAAATCCTATGGACACGTTGTCTAATGTGTACAGCCGAGAAGGCGGCAATCTCCTTTCTAGTGCGCGGCTTATACCTTGCACTATCTCCTGTCAGAACAAGACAGGGGTGTCGGTAGAAAACGCTCAACAGAATTCGGAAGACACGTCTCAACAGAAACAAATGAAACAATGGTTCGTCCTGCGTGTGGCCTACCATCACGAGCAAATCGCCAAGGACTGGCTGGCGAAAGTGGGCATCACCTCTTACCTCCCGATGCATTATGTAGTGAAGGAAATTAACGGCAGGAAGAAGCGGGTGCAAAAACCACTTGTTCCCAATCTTCTCTTTGCTCAAGCCGCAAAAGAAAAGATAGACCTTGCGTTAGCTTCACCTGACAATTCCTATCTCAGCTACTACTATAACCACTTTAAAACCAATGCTGACGGTAAGAATCCACCACTTGTCGTTCGCGACAAACAGATGGATGATTTTATCCGTTTGACGAGCATTAACAGCGATCACATCCTCTTTGTGGACCGCTCGCAATGCCATTTCAAGAATGGTGACCGGGTCATCATCACCGATGGCGACTTCCGAGGCATCGAGGGACGTGTCGCTCGCGTCGCCCGCCAGCAGCGTGTCGTCGTGGAGCTCGACGGAATAGGCTGCATCACCACGGCATATATACCCCAAGCTTTTATCAGAGTGATAAGCACTTGAATTTACAAAAAACGGTGTTTCACGGAATGGTTTGACTCGTGTCATGTCTGGTGACGTTTCTGTGGAATCGTTATCAAACATTGAAATCGGCTCATTTATGAATGATTCACAAAAAACCATGTGGTAGGCTATTTAGATTCATTATGGCGTCTGATGGATAAATTGACAACTCAGAGGTGGCTATGTGGAGCCTTATTCCTACTCTTGCAAAAATGCATACTAAAACAACTGGTCAGATATTGGAATTCTGAGAGCACATTAAAAAGCACTTAATAGCAGAATTTAGGTATAATAAAAAGACTACAATTATGAGAACAAAATGTCCTAAGTGTAACACTACGCTTCAGTTTGACGAAAGTAAGTTTCGTAACAACAATCTAATAGAGTATACTTGCCCAGTGTGTGGCTGCCATCTTCGAATTGTGGACAATAGTGCAGGGAATCCCCCTGCCGCTCCTGTCAACGGATATTCCAAAGAATCACGGCAACCTGCATACCAAAAGATTCCACAACAACATGCGCAGGCCACCCCAGTAGATAATCATTTCGGTCCGCAAACAACTTCCACAACCGAAAATGACGAGTGTGGTTCTCATCGTTCACCGTTGATTTGGATTATTCCTATTGTCGTTTTGCTACTTAGTGCAATTGTTGGTGGATATTTCTATTATTACAAGGTTAATTTGCCTGCAAAAATAGACCGGGAGGCTCCGAGGTTTTATACAATATCGAATGCTACTAATATCCGTTCATCAAAGTCCGCAGGTGCCGATTATAATAAGATTGGCTCGTTGCCATTTGGTAGTGAACTGATTACTTACAGTAATGATATAGATTGGAGCGAGATAAAGGATGCATCAGGAAGAAAGGGCTTCATAGCTTCAAATTATATAGTCAATAAATCCGATTTCTGTCGTCTGAACAGTATCTTTGGAGATGCATCCTCAAGGACAATCATTGAGACAGTTAAATGCCGTCGTGCCTTACTGAATTATTTTAAGGAGCATAATTATATTGGTAGTATTTCGCAAAGTGAACTTCCTTCTATTGCTCCTAGTGTAACACCTACATCTGACAATCAATGGCAGGGCTTTACTAGAGCCAAAGGCATAAAACCTAATAGTGTGTGGTTTGGTAGAGCAACCAATCCTAACTCAAAGTTCACAGATTTTGCTGTCATCATCACGAATATTAAGAATTCTGTTCATCATTTCCTCCTTTTTAGTTTTGATGACAAGGAAAATGCAACATTGGTGTATGAAGAAGACACCAACGCAAAATTTATAGATGACGTATATTGCTATGAATCAAAGGTTGAAGTATCGTACGAATACGCAGACTAAGTCCAAATCTCATCAGTTGAAAAATTTAGGACTCGTCCTTCTATATACAATTTCGCTACTTGTTCCTATCGGTGGATTAATAGGATTGTATGACTATTATCAGAAGCAGTTGGATGATATTTCTGAAGCGCGTATTATAGTTGTTTCTAAACAAGACATGCGATTGCGTGTGTACGATTATAAGGGAAATAAACTGATGGATTATGGTATAGCATGCGGCCGTAATTTTGGACAGAAGCATAAAGTGGGAGATATGAAAACTCCAGAAGGTATGTTTTTTGTACAAAGTATAGAAGATTCATCTGAACGTACACATGATTTTGGGGATGGACGAGGAGAAATCCAAGGTGCCTACGGCCCCTATTTCATCCGTTTAGACACTCCTGGTTGCAAGGGTATTGGTATTCATGGCACTCACAACCCTCAGTCGATAGGTACTCGTGTAACTGAGGGATGTATCCGCTTGAACAATAATGATCTTTGCAAGCTTGTAAATGTAGTTAGAACTGGAATGATGGTGTTGGTGACAACATCCTTTGAAGACTATGAGCAGGAACAAAAACTATTTAGCAACAAGCGCGATAGCACAAATATAATACAGTAATCGTTACAAACGAAAAAATGGAACATTCTATTATAGCCAATTCTGGTATTCAACTCTTCACTTTTCCTCTAGAGATCGACCTTAGAAAGAACTTTAAGAGATGGTTTCATGAGTGGTATGACAAGGAGGAGGGTGTACATAAGCTTGACCTAGTGGAGTGTGTGAATACAGAAGAAGGTGATACTTTTTATTACAACAAAAAGGACCTTATCAATAAGGGGTATCTGACGGCATTTGAAACTTGTCAGACAGTTAATCCTACGGAAGTTCGTGAGGATGGCTTGGTCCATCCTTTGGCATCTAACACGGGAGAAGATGATTATGTTTTTGACGAAATCTTCTCTATGTCATTTGAAGATAGTCTGTGTAAACTGTCATTTTATGAGAATCAATGGATTCCGCTTCCGTACTTCCGTCGGCGTGTGCCTGCCCTGCAATTTGACTTTGGAGCATTCAATTGGGCGCGTGCCAAGTTTGTTCTAAAAAGCGAAAAGAATGGAAAGCGCTGTTATAATGTGCTGCTTGCGCTTGATACTCGTATGAACCATCAAGCTACCACCTTAAAGGAGACCTTGGTCTTTCCGGATAGTTTTCAGAATGAACTCACTTTCCAACTTTGCACTGACGAAATGCTGCTGATGGATTATTGTTCTGAAGCAACAGAGGATTGTAACTATATCAATGAATATCTGCGAAGATTGGTTCATCCAGAGGCACGTTCTGTGTCAAAAATCAAAGGCGAGAGACACAAAATGTCGTATATTGCCACTTATTTCTTGTTAATGAATTATCTGGCTCTTGAGGACTTGATGCCAATATTGAAACTGCAAAAGGATGAAAATGTTATCGTCAAAGACGTAGATATGTTTATTGATATAGGCAACTCTCGTACAACAGCCTTGTTGGTAGAAGATCCTCAGAATGGTGATTTTACAAAGGTTCCGCTATTAAGTTTGACAGATTTCACAAACGCAGTTGTTGATACGCCAGACGGGCCTCGGCTTCATCGCTTTACCGAGCCATTCGATATGCGCCTAGTGTTCAGAAAGGCAGACTTTGGCGACTTTGGGCCACGGGACAGTCATCAGTTTGTGTATCCAAGCCTTGTAAGATTAGGAAAAGAAGCTGAAAACCTAATGCACGCTGCTTCAGAAGAATATTCTTCCCAAAGCCTTTACACTTATTCTAGCCCGAAAAGATACCTTTGGGATAAGGATGTAACGAAGGACGAATGGCAATACCTTGTGCTAGAAGGAGAGAAGCAAAGCCACATCCTTCAATTAAATGGCATTACAAATCAACTCAACAGTAATGGTACTGTTGATAGAGATGGTTTTGGAGGAGGTAAACATTCATATTCTCGTAGTTCTCTAATGACGCTTGCCTTCCTGGAGATATTCTCACAGGCAAGAATGCAGATAAATAGTGAAGAATATCGTAAGTTCCATGGTGAGATCCATACTCCGCGTCGAATTAAGCGAGTTGTTGTTACCTGTCCGACAACAATGTCTGAGTGTGAGCGAAAGGCACTTGTTCGCTGTGCAAATGATGCCGTTACTCTATTGGCAAACTTCGAGAAAGCATCAATGACAACCGAATTGCCAACCAAGAAGTTTGACATTGAAGTTTTCCCATCATACCAGCATGATGGAAGAGGAGTCTGGTATTACGATGAGGCAACCTGCTCGCAGATGGTTTACTTATATGGTGAAATAGCTCATAAGTTTAAAGGTCGTAGTAGAGACTTCTTCCAACTCTATGGACATCTGGATGAAAGTGGCGATCATACATTCATCTTAGGCTCTCTCGACATTGGTGCAGGTACATCAGATTTGATGATCAACGAGTACCATATAGTTAATGACAGTGATTCGACAATTAGTCCAAAGCCACTATTCTATGATAGCTACTATTACGCTGGCGACGATATGCTTCAGGAACTCATTCGAGAGATTATCCTCACAGGCGACGATTCTGCACTGGTTAAAAAAATGGGCACAACTTCAGGGGCGCAACAGAAGGTCAAGGACTTCTTTGGACATAACTACAACGGTCAGTCTATCTCACAACGCATTCTGAGAAAGAACTTCAATATGCAGGTACTGATGCCTTTGGCATGTCATTATCTTGAACTGTTGAAAAACCAGAGTCATGATAGTGTAGTACATTACGAGGATGTGTTTAGAGACAGTGAACCCAATCATTTGGTTCTGAAAGGTTTCCGAGATTTCTTCGGTTTTGACTTCAAGGATTTAGAATGGCATTATTCAAACGATGATGTCTATCGCGTTGTTGCTAAGTGCTTTGATTCTCTTGCCAAGAAGATATCCGCTATCATGTATACCTACCACTGCGATATTATTGTTCTCTCAGGGCGCCCTGCTACATTGCCTCCGTTGCACGACCTATTCATGAAATACTATGCAGTTGCACCTAATCGTCTCATCCAGCTATCCAGCTATTATATAGGTGACTGGTATCCGTTTGGCAATAACACTGGTTATATACGAAATCCAAAGACGGTTGTAGCGGTTGGTGCAATGATCGGTTTCTATTCATCAGATCTCATCCAATTTTCAAACTTCAGGTTTGACAAGACACCGTTGAACAACCTTCCTTCAACCATCAACTATGTAGAGACGCCAGAGTCGATGATGTTTGATACACAGTATTGTCTTACTCCTGTGATGAACCGCGGAGAGATTACGGCCAAGCAACTTCCACTTTCTCTGAAGATCAGGCAGGAAAACTTTGACGGCTATCCCAGTCGTCCACTCTATGTTATAGACTATAATTTTGGCATGATTCGTAAACGCATAAGACGTTTGATGGAAGATGTGAATCCAAATATGCCAGAAGAGTCTCTTGCCAATCTTGTCAATGAGGAAATCAATCGTCTAAAGCGCCTCCTCCCTTATCGCATTGTTCTGTCTCGTGAAGTCGATCATAGAGAAGAAATTATGATAGAACAGGTTTTCGATAACAAGGGCAACGAGATACAGTCTCAAAACATTCGCCTTAGTATTCAAAGCCTTGGCGCTTCAGAATGCTACTGGCTTGATTCTGGTGTCTTTGACTTCTAAACGCAAATGTTATGAAAGAAATTACTATACAAGATATTGACCATCTGCTTCATGTCATTGACGACTCCATAAGGTGGGCTTCTGTGCATGATGAGCATGCATTCCCTGTGTCTGCCTTTAAGGAAAAACGTAGGAATCTGAAGAAAATTAGATTTGCACTCGAAGAGAATTGCTCGGCTGCTGCTTATGGTGAGAGCCAAAATGGAAAGTCTTACCTTATTAGTAGTCTACTTTCTAATCAAGGCGACGCGTTGACCATATCTGGGGGGGATGGGCAACTCTATGGCTTCATCGACGATATCAATCCCAGTGGGGGGAATACATCGAAAAAAGAATCTACAGGTATAATAACTCGTTTTACTGTACGTCCAGACATATCACCTGCTGCTGCCGACAAAGTAAAGGTGCGACTGCTAAGTATAGCAGATATAGTGAAGTTGTTGGCTGATACTTATTATAAAGATGTCAAAATCAACGCCAGCGCACTTTTGCAAGCAGATGATATCAACGGGAGTCTGGAGGCTATCCTCCCTCAAATTGTAGACAAGAATAGTCGTCAGAATTATATTGACGAAGATGATATCTTTGCCATCCAGCAGTATCTTGATGCTATAGGTGGAAGTGCTTCTTATGCTTACAAATCTAAATTCTGTGAATTGGTATTGCCGAAAATCCAATATATAGCTCCTGAGCAATGGGGAAGGCTTTTCTGTCTGCTATGGAATAACAATATCTATATCACCTCTTTGTTTGAACGACTGATCACAGAATACCACAAGTTGCATTTTGCCCCAGTGGTGTATGTGCCTTTTGATGCTATTCTCAGGCGGAAGGGTACCATTCTTGATATATCCTGGCTTGATTATCTTTTCTGTGACAGTACAAGCGGTGTTAATCCAAACTATGAAATGTTGTGTGATGTTTATGATGCACAGAATAATCTGCTTGTACATGGATTTCCAAAGACATCATTCACCGCCCTGATAGCAGAACTAACGCTCGTTCTACCTGCATCTGCTGCAAATAAGCGTGTTTTCTTACGTGAGCTCGATCTTTTGGATTTCCCCGGTGCACGTCATCGCATGAAAATACCAGAGAGCAGTATTCAAACCGAAATATCGATGATGGTGCGTAGAGGCAAGGTGTCTTATCTGTTTGATAAATACTCCGAATCGCTGAGAATCAACGCCATCCTCTTCTGTCAAAACATGGACAAACCGGAGAGCGAGCTAGGCGAGGTGCTAAATAATTGGATCTGTAAGAACATTGGAAAAACTCCAGAACGGCGTGCAAAATATATCAGTACCATCAACCATACATCTCCTTTCTTCATAGTGTCTACATTTTTCAACTGTAATCTTCAACGAACTAAGGAGACACCGACGTTCATCCAGACTGTGCCGTTAGAGGAACGTTGGAAAACGCGTTTTGAAAATCATCTGTGTAATGAGGTTATCAAACCAAGCATTTATTCGTGGTTTGATAAGTGGGTGTCACCAGGTGCTGGCTTTGCATCAGAGGCTTTCCAGAACATCTATATGCTTCGTGACTATTTCTGGTCGTCAAACCAACATGTGTTTGCAGGATATCAGGCAGGTGTGAGTGGAGAAAAAAATGTTGTAGAGCATCCTGAGTATCCTAGATATTTAGATGATTTACGCAAATCGTTCATTTCATATCCATTTGTTAAAAAACATTTTGCGAATCCTGAGCAGGCTTGGGACGATGCGGCTACTGTCAACCATGATGGTTCACAGGCCATCATTTCTTCGCTTGAGAAAATCGCTGTGGTTATCGATCAGGCGCGTAAACAAAGATACTATGATGATGTGAAGTCTATGCGCGATGAGATACTTACTGCTCTTCAGCATTTCTTTATCTCAGGAGAAGAGAGTGATAAGCGCGAAGAAATCCGCCGTACTGCTGGTGAGATCAAGTTTGGCCTCGATATGTTATCACCATCGTCATTTGGAAAGTTAATCAACCATTTCATGATCTCTGCACACGAGTTAAGATACCTTGCTACAGACATTGTACTTCACAAGAAGGAGTTGCCGCAGGATTTTACACTCATCAATGTATTACGTCTTAATGCTGGTATCAATCCGAACGACGGTAAGGATGTGAATATGAAAAAGCTATGCGATTATTATCATACAGATGAACAAATGTTGCGCAATGGACTTATGATGCAGAATGTTGATTTGGATGAAGTAATATGTGGACAGAACAAAACGATGACAACTGAGGCTGATATCTTGGCAAAGAACATATCTGAGTATTGGGCTGAACATATTGAGTCGGCAGCACACCAATTGAATAAGCAACTTATTCACAGTGAGCGAATTTCCTTTATGTATAACGCCCTGTTCAATAAGTTCAATATTAGGCAGGTGATTGCTAATAAAATTCAGAATTATGCAAATACAATTGAGGATAGAGATGTGCTAGCTAATATTATAGCTGATGCCATTAGCCTGATGCTCAATGATTTTGTGACTTCTGTAGGCAATGCGTATATGAAAGAAAATGACTGTAGCCAGGTTAGAGCCATTGCTGACGATTTGCATGTTCAGATTGACATCAATGAGGATAAGCAATTAAAGCGTCTTAATTTGCGTGATACCATGGAGGCCTTCGAACAGTCTGTTGAGACGCTTCGCTTCCAAGTCTTTGATGAGCGTTGTACCAATATGCTTCGTCGTCTTCCTCTATGGGATAATTTTAAAAGATGGGAGAACCGTCTTGTCATAGCTCTCATGTACACAAGCGATGTTGTAGAAATTGACGAAGAAGCCAACGAACAGATGAAAACTATCTTTGAAGAGTGTAGAATGATATTAAATAATTAAGTATGACAAGATATATAGGCAAGAAAGCCCTGTGTACTACACTACTTAAGAGTTTTTGTGAGATACAGGGTGTCGGCAATGATCCTATGTATATGCGCGCAGGAAGTGTTCAAAGCATTGTCGGCAGATATATACCTAAGGAAAAGCAA
>ERZ779877.2628-NODE-2628-length-12921-cov-4.310197_pt1 | contig 12921 bp, 13 predicted proteins | sample MGYA00511556_ERZ779877 | MGnify/ENA primary metagenome ERZ779877 (study PRJEB29588, sample SAMEA2159338) | human gut metagenome | biome: human gut; feature: human-associated habitat; material: faeces | place: Denmark | collected 2008/2010 ...
GGCTCACGGTGAACCTCGCGCCAGCGGATAAAAAGAAAGCCGGGACGGTCTATGACCTGCCGATACTCGTCGGCATCCTTGCCGCCTCTGGGGACATTGACGCGCCCGGGAGCGACACGGCCTTTATCGGCGAGCTGTCCCTGCTCGGTGAGCTGCGCCCGGTTCAGGGTGCGCTGCCGATGGCGCTTGCCGCGGCACGCGAGGGTGTGCGTGAGCTGTTTGTCCCTGCCGAGAACGCGGACGAAGCCGCCTTTGCCGAGGATATAACCGTTATACCCTGTGAAGAACGTGCGCGAGCTGCTGCGCCATCTGCGCGGCGAGGAGAAGATAGAGCCCGCGCAGCCGCCGAGACCCGGGGAGGACGTGCGTCCGCTGCCGGATTTTGCCGACGTCAAAGGGCAGGAGAACGTCAAGCGCGCCTTTGAGATCGCCGCCGCGGGCGGGCACAATATCCTCATCGTCGGCCCGCCGGGCGCGGGCAAGTCAATGATGGCAAAGCGCCTGCCGGGCATACTACCTGAAATGAGCCGGGATGAGATGATCCAGTGTACCGAGATCCACTCCGTCGCGGGGCTCACCGGGCGTGAGCATCCGATAATCGCGCAGCGCCCGTTCCGCGCGCCGCACCATACGGTGTCGGCTATCGGCCTTGCCGGTGGCGGCAGCTTCCCGCGCCCCGGCGAGATAAGCCTTGCGCACAACGGCGTGCTGTTTCTTGATGAGCTGCCGGAGTTTCGCAGCGACGTGCTCGAGGTGCTGCGCCAGCCGCTTGAGGACGGGGAAGTGACGGTCTCGCGCGTTTCGGGCTCGGTGACGTTTCCCAGCCGCTTCATGCTCGTGTGCGCGATGAACCCGTGCAAATGCGGCTGGTACGGGCATCCGTCCGGGCGCTGCCGCTGCTCGGAGAAGGACGTCCGCCGCTATCATTCAAAGATATCAGGGCCGCTGCTCGACAGGATAGATATCATCGTCGAGGTGCCCGCGCTGGAATATGACGAGCTGCGCAGCCGCACACCGGCCGAGAGCTCCGCCGAGATAAAAAAGCGCGTCGACGCGGCTCGGGAGCGCCAGCATGCTCGCTTTGCCGGTGACGGCAGCATGTGCAACGCACGCATCGGCAGCGCCGGCCTGCGTGAGTTCTGCGCGCTCAATGCCGAGTGCGAGGAGCTTATGAAGGCGGCCTTCAACGCAATGAACCTCTCCGGGCGCAGCTATGACAGGATACTGCGCGTCGCGCGCACGATAGCTGATCTTGCGGGTGAGGAGGATATCGCGCCCGAGCATATCGCCGAGGCGATACAGTACCGTACCTACGACCCGACCGGCGGGGTATAATACGGCAGAGTATAACAGAGCCTGCATCCGCGTTTGCGCGGACGCAGGCTCTGTCAAATTCTAAGCCAATGGGACGATGATAAGCTCGCTGTCCTCCAGTGTCCGTGCCCAGGGGGAGTTCTCCGCGAAGATCAGCGCGTCTACCTCGTTCGGCTCAAGGATGCGGTTTGATGAGTAGTCCATCTCAAGGATAAGTGCGTCGATGTCCGTATAGCCCACCTCCGTGGGCGGACCAAAGATGCCGGTCAAAGCGGTGCCGTCTCTGAGGCGGACACCCGTAAGCTGCCAGTCAAAATCGTCCAGAGTTTCGTAGCCCACCCACAGCTTGTCTAACTTTAGGCTGACCTTTGCGGAGACGGGACTGATCTCCGCCGAGAGAAGCCGCAGCCCGGTGTCTCCGATGGGCGCATCCAGGCGGACAGTCAAACGGTCACTATTGCTGCGCGGCGTCCATGTGAGCACCCACGGTCCCTCCACAAGCGGCTGATACGGTCCGCCCTTGCCGCTGACGCCAAGGCTCTCTATGGTTATGCTGATCTCCCTGCCGGAGAGAGTGCCCAACTTGTCCCCGGCGCGTGCCCAGAAGTCGTATTCAATGGAGCCGTCGGCGGCAATGATATGCGCGCAGTCATCCGCGCCGCGCTCTTCCACAAAGCTTCCGCCTGAGGCGGGCGCGCTTTCTCCGTCAAAGGTTGGGAAGCCGCCCCAGATCGCGGCGTTGAGCTCCTGCGCGCGGTCGAGCTTCCAGCCCTCGATGCGCAGGGCAATCTCGGCGGTGTCGCCGTCAATGACTGTCTGCTCCACCGATATGGTCACACCGTTGGCTGTCGCGCTGACAGTCTGGGAGGTATCGGACAGGCCGCTTTCCTCGGCGCGCTGCTTCTCGGTGCCTGTGGCAGGAAGCTTCCGCTCCATGCCACGTGACCAATGTACATAGACCGCATACGCGGCAATGCCAAGAGACAGGACCAGCGCCGCCGCCAAGGCAAAGGCGATGATACGCTTTCTGACGGAGAAACGCTTTTGCTCTCCGACCCGGTAGCCAAGCATTGCACGGGCGCTTTCTATATAGGCGTCGGGTACATCGTTCATCGCAAGCAGCGCTTTTTCACAGTTCAGCATAACCCATCCTCCTTTAGCTGCTTCAATAGCCTGCATCTTGTCCGGTGCAGCATGGACTTGACCTTGCTCTCGGTGAAGCCGCTTTTCCAGGCAATTTCAGAGATCGAGGCGGCGTACCAGTACCGGCTGAGAAATATGTCTCTCTCGGTCTTGCCCAAGCTCTCAAGCATGTTCCGTATCGCCGCGTTCAGCTCGCGCACAGCGATCTCCTTTTCGACATCGGCTCCGGGATCCAGCGTCTCCGCAAGCTCGTCCAGCACTGCCGGAATCTCCCTGCCGCCGCGCTTGAGGCTGTTGCCGTCGCGCAGCCGGTTCAGGGAAAGCCACCTTGTAAGCTTTGCAAGGTACGGCGCAAGATACGTCGGACGGTGGGTCGGCATGGAGTTCCAAGCCGACAGATATGTATCATTGACACACTCGTCCGCATCCTCGGCGTTTGCCAGAATGTTGTATGAGATCGTGCGGCAGTATGCCCCATATTTTGCCGCGGTTTGGGATATTGCGTCCTCAGAGCGCGCCCAATAAAGGCTGACGATTGCAGCATCGTCCATCTAATGTTCCTCCTCATTTTTATTTGTCTATACTAATAGAAACGGTTTGGACGAAAAGGTTGCAGAACTTATTATGAGGGAAAAGGAGAAAATATTCAATTTGATTCTGTTCTCGATGAGTTAAGTTTTGCAAAAAAGGCAAAATGCCCGCCTTGTAAAGCGGGCATTTCAAAATTTTGAAATCTGGCATTCAACGTTTAATCAGATAAGGTACAATAAGTTGCGCAAAAAGAAGAAGGGATAAGAGAAGACATAGTTTGCAGACTCTGGTAGAATGAAGTTGCGAGACAAACATTCGAAAGGAGACAGCGACATGCCATCGAAACACTGTTATTTTGTAGACAAGGCGGCAGCTGCTTGCGCCGCTCCCGCTTTAAATTTATTTTGCTCTATTTGCACCACAATTCAGCGTTTACACAGAATTTGGGGTTGACCCGGAAAATTATACTTTTAAACCATGATTGATGTTCGTTTGGACAACGATGGATTGACGGATGACGAAATTTTTTAATAGCCGCCGCAACGGCGTAGTTTGCATATGAGACGCCTTTTGAAGCCTGTAAGAACCATGCCTCGGCACGATTCTTATAGGCTTCAAAAGCTTTCCTGGAATTATAGATTTTCAAGGAAAACTGTCGGTGCTATTTCTTCCTGCTCGTTTTGCTGCACATAATACCCCCCGGAAGTTCCCATATTTAGGGAGCTTCCGGAGGCTTCCGTCTGCTTTACGACCGGGCAAGCCCTGCGATGCTGCCGATGATGTTGTCGTTTATCCGCCCTGTCAGCGCTCTGTTGTAGTTGCAGATGAATGTCCCGGCAATGAGTATCATCATCGCCTCCGCCTCGCTTTTTCCGACCTCCTCGCCGTAGATCGAGACAAGGCACCTTTCCATTACCTCGCGCCACTCTCGGAACTCATCGCAGATCATCCGCCCTATCTCGTCATTATAGTGACCGAGGACATAGGTCTGCGTTGTGGCGTTCGGGCGCAGCTCGCCCTCAGGCGCGTCGGCGACGTATTTCATAAAGGCGTTCATGTACGCAAGGTTGGACTCATAGTCCTTTCTGCTGTGAGCCTTGAACCATTCCATGCAGTGCTTAGACATGTACTCGCGCGTGTACTTTACGTAGCTGAGGATGAGCGCGTCCTTGCTCTCAAAGTAATTGAGGAGCTTGGGGTGCGACATACCCGCCTCCGCGGCGATGTCACGGAGCGTCACCTTATCTATAGGCTTCTTTTCAATGCAGCGCTGGAAAGCCAGAAGGATATCCATGCGTACTTTTTCTTTGTCAACAATAATAGGCATGGCTGAAGTTTATCATATTCTTACCTCTTGGTCAACAAAAACTCTTGACATAGCTCTTTGACAGTGATAATTTATTAATTACCAATTGGTCAATAATAAAAATTCTGGAGGGGATTTCTATGTCGGAAGCTCAGCAGAAAACAGTCAAGCTGCTGGATACCAAGCTTGACGCAAAAACCATCAAGACCATCACCGTCTGCGCAATAGTTATGGTGATCGCCGTGCTCATCCATGACGGAGACCATATCCGTCAAGCGCTCAATTGGGGGTACTCTATCCCTATCTCGCTGTGGGTGCTGAATCTCACGGTGTATGTTCTGCCTGTCGTCACGCTGTTCCTCGCGCGCAGCGGGAGACTTTCCGCCACGCTGGTCGGCGCGGTCGCGGGCGTGTTCACTACGGCGTCGTTCCTCATAATCCATCTCTGTGGCTCGTTCTCGGGCAACTGGGGCGTGTGGAACTTCTCGTACTTCGACCTTATAAAGGGCGTTACATATAACGGCGTGTTCTATCAGGGGATAGACTGGCTCAGCTGGGTGCTCCTGTTCCATATCCCGGTCTGCTGCCTGCCGTGCTCGTGGGTCTGCTTCAAGGAATACCGCCGTATCAAAAATGCAGCAGAATAATATCAGCCTGTCATGCCCCGCCTGTGGGGACGCCGAGTGCGAGCTTGGCGGCAGACTGAAGCTCTTAAGGACGCTTTGCATAAGCGTCCTTTTGACAATGCCGCTGTTCTGGAACCTGCGCCCCGCGATTCAGCTTGCCATAGCCACCGTTATCCAGTTCTGGCCGGGGCAGTATTTCTATAAGGGCGCGTGGACTGTACTCAAGCAGAAGGTGCTCGGCATGGATCTTTTAGTTGCCTTGTCGACGACGGTCATCTATATCCACAGCGCCTATACCGCTCTGACGGTACACCAGAATGTGAAGCTGTATTTCCTCTCCGAGGGAGTGTTGCTGTCGCTGATCCTCTTCGGCAAATACATGGAGAGCACCTCGCGTTATGAAGCGTCCGAGGCCATAAGAAAGCTTATCCGCCTCCAGCCGGAGACGGCAAACGTCCTGCGCGGCGATGATGTGCAGACTGTCAGCATAGAAGAGTTAAAGCCCGAGGATATCCTACTCATCCGCGGCGGCGAGCGCGTCCCGATCGACGGCACGGTCATAGACGGAACGTGCCAAGCGGATGAATCCATGCTCACCGGTGAGAGCGCGCTTGTGTCAAAATCCGCCGGCAGCAAAATGTACTGCGGGACTCTCTGCCGCGAGGGGAGCGTGCAGCTCTCCTGCAGGGACATTTCCGGAAAGCCCATGCTCCAACAGATAATCGACATCGTCAGCGCGGCGCAGAACGAGAAAGCGCCCGTCGCGAGACTTGCCGATAAGATAGCCACGGTGTTCGTGCCGGTCGTGATCTTGGTCTCCGCCGGGGTGTTTTGCCTGCGGTATTTTGTGCTCGACGCCGGGAACCTCGCCTCCACCGTGAACTGTGTCTGCGCGACGCTTGTCATCGCCTGTCCCTGCGCTCTCGGCCTTGCGACGCCTACCTCCATCATGACGGGCTCAGGCCGTGCGGCGGAGCTTGGAGTGCTGTTTCGCGGCGGCGAGCAGTTAGAGATGGCGTATAAGACCGATACCGTGGTCTTTGACAAGACCGGCACCCTGACCCTCGGCCTCACTGAAGGCGAGGAGCAGCTGCGCGACGGCACCTTAGCGGCAGTCGCGGAGCTTAAAGGCCGCGGCATGGAGCTCTGGATGATAAGCGGCGATAAACGCGAAAAGGCCGAACGGATCGCGGGACTTCTCGGCATAGATAATGTATTGTGCGAGGTCAAGCCCTCGGATAAGTCTGACGCTGTCAAAAAGCTTCAGGCGAAGGGAAAGCGCGTCTGCTTCGTGGGCGACGGCATCAACGATTCTCCCGCTCTGGCCTGTGCCGATATCGGCGTTGCCCTCGGCTGCGGCACGGATATTGCTATCTCCGCTGCCGATGTGATGATCGTCGGCAGCGGCATCGACAGCGTGAAAACGGTGTTCGACATTTCCGCTGCGACCATGCGGAACGTGCGGCAGAACCTTATCTGGGCGGTCGTCTATAACGTTATATGCATTCCGCTTGCTGCGGCCGGGATAATCAACCCGTCCATCGCGGCGGCAGCGATGGCGTTCAGCTCAAACGGCGTTCTGCTCAACGCCCTGAGGTTAAAGAACTATGGTAAATGAAAGCTTTGTCACCAATGTCGACGGGATGATCTGCCCCCAATGTGAGGACGAGATAGCCCACCGGCTCCTGCACACGCGCGGCGTGATCAGCTGTGAGGCGAGCTACCGCAGAAGTCAGGTGACTGCGGTCTACGATCCGGATATCATATCTCCCGATGAGATAGCGCGCATACTCGCGGACACGGGCTATCCCGTCGGCAGGGGCAGCAGCGGCGCGCGGTCGGATGCGATAGCCCTCGCCGCGGTCATCTGCCTGTACTTTATGATCCCCGCAGTTACGGGGCTTGTGAAAGTCCCGGCGGCGGAGAGCGGAGCCGGGTTCGGCGCGCTCTTCATTATCGGTGTGCTGACCGGCGTCCACTGCATCGGGATGTGCGGCGGGATAATGCTCTCCCAGCGCAGCGCCCTGCTGTATAACGGCGGGCGGCTCCTGAGCTACACCGTCATGGGCGCGCTGTTCGGCGCGATAGGCAGAATATTCAGCTATGACGCGGAGCTTAAAAGTATGCTCTTCACCGTCTGCGGCCTGCTCGTCGTGCTCATCGGCCTCAGAATGTGGGGAGTTCCGATACTGCGCCAATTGAGCCCCGTACCCGCAAAGCCATGCCGCTTCAAGGGCAAGGCGCTTGCGGTAGGGCTCCTGACCGGGCTCATGCCTTGCGGTGCGTTAAGTTCCATGTGGATGTTCGCGGCTTCGTCCGGTTCATGGAAGAGCGGCGCTGCCGCCATGCTTGCCTTTGGCTTGGGCACCTGCGTGTTCATGCTGGCTTTCGGGCTCTTCGACGTGTTCATTCCGAAAAAGTACAACAAGTATCTTGTGAAATGCAGCACAGTCCTGATCGTCGCCTTGGGCTTGATTCTTATGACTAAGGGTATTAAAATACTATTATGACGGCACTATGCGCACGACCCCGCGTCCCCTGCAAGTGTCGAGCTGTGATATCGGGAGGTGTTCGATATGCGGAAAAGACTTGCCGTTCAAGGCATCGTGAAGCTCCTCAGCGGAGCGCTGACCATGGGGCTGTTCCTTTTCCTGCCAGCGGGGACGCTTGATTATCCCGGCGCATGGCGGCTGCTCTGCGTGTTCTTCATCCCGGCCTTTGTCCTCGGCCTTGTCTTGCTTATCGCGAAGCCCGGACTGCTCGCAAAGCGCCTGAGAACAAGAGAGGCGGAGCCAGAGCAGCGGCGTATCCTCATGCTCTCGTCGCTCATTTTTGCCGCAAGCTTCCTGCTGTGCGCGCTTGACTTCCGCTTCGGCTGGTCGGCAGTTCCCGCATGGCTGAGTACAACCGCCTGCGCCGTGTTCCTTTTAGCGTATGTCGGCTTCGCGGAGCTTCTGCACGAGAACGAATATCTCTCCCGCAGCGTTGAGCTTCAGGCCGGGCAAAAGGTCGTGAGCACGGGGATGTACGGCATAGTCCGCCACCCAATGTATGCCGTGATCATCTGGCTCTTCCTCTCAATGCCGCTTATTCTTGGCTCGTATATCGGCCTGATACCGCTGGCGTTTATACCTTATGTCTTAGTGAAGCGGCTTCTCAATGAAGAGAAGCTGCTCCGCGGCGGACTTGACGGCTACGATGAATATATGCAAAAAGTCCGTTACCGTCTTATCCCGTTCGTGTGGTGACAAAAAGCTCCGCAGTCATTGACCGCGGAGCTTTTGCTGTCTGCATTATTTCAATTTGACATTTATAAAGACCGGGTTGTGGTCGGAGCTTCCGAAGTCGAGACCGAGCGTCTGCACGTTTGTAAGCTCCACATTCGGAGAGAGGATGAAGCCGTCTATGACATAGTGCTGCGTGTTCTCGTCGTCCTTGTCGTAGGGCTGGTTGAGCAGGCGGCAGCTCGGCGAGTCAAGATCGTAGGCGAGCGTCCAGCCGTCGGGCAGCAGGTTCTCGTCGAGCACTCCCGGCGCCCACAGCTCCGGATCGATTATCGGGTAAATGTCAAGGCTTCCGGGGAAGACCTGATTGAAGTCCCCGCCCGCGATGACGTAGTTGCCCTTTTCGTACTCGCTCGTTATGAAGTCGCGCAGCTGATTTGTCTGGGCTATCTTGCCCTCGCCGTCGTCGTAGGCCTCAAGGTGGAGATTCACGAGCACGAGCTGCTTGTCGCTGCCGTCTATAGGCAGATAGCTTACGAGCAGGCAGCGCTTGAGGTTTGCCGTGCTGACCGGCCACTTGAACGGACTCGGCAGGGAAATGCGCTCGGCGCTGTCGATCTTATAATCCGTTGTTGTGAACAGGCCGCTGTGTACGCTGCCGATCGGCGGCAGGGGATAGGGCACGAAGCCGCAGGAATAGTTGAGCGCGTGGACGCGCTGCGAGCGGGCGAGCATGGCGCTTTCGTCGATATGATAGGTGCGTGTCGAATCGACATCGACCTCCTGAAGCATGATGAGGTCGGGCCACATATCGTCAAGCACGTCCTCAACGCCGCCGAGGTATTCCAAAACCTGCTCCTTATCGGCGGACTGCACGCCTGTGCCGCCGTCCATGAAGAAGTCGGAGTCCTCACCGAGCCCGGCATAGCCGATGTTCCAGCTCATGATGCTGAGCTCTCTGTCGGATGGGATGAGCGCGCCGTCCTGGGATGATGCGACGTCGAGCGCCGTCACCGGATCGGGGCGGTACTCGGTTATCGTGAGCCACGCGAACAGCAGCACGACTGCCGCCAGCAGCACGGCCAGCACTATCAGCAGAATTTTCCAGAACTTTTTCATATGGAGAACCTCCGTGTAAGTTGATGGTACCTTATTTTAACATTTAATCGCGGACGCTTCAAGAGATACGCGGCCGGTTTTGTCCGGTTATATCCAAAGTTCCAAAAAATAAGCGCCGTTTTATGGAACATTTACCGAGTTGCCACGGACAGCATAGTGGTGTAAAATCATTAGGAAAACAAAAAACGGAGGCAAAGCCATGTACGATAACATAAGGCAGCAGGATCCCGCGGTCTATGACGCAATGATGCGCGAGCTCCAGCGCCAGAGAGACCATATAGAGCTTATCGCATCGGAGAACTTTGTTTCTCCCGCCGTGATGGAGGCCATGGGCAGCCATCTTACGAATAAATATGCCGAGGGCTACCCCGGTGCGCGCTACTACGGAGGCTGCCAGTATGTCGATGAGGTCGAGAACCTTGCGCGCGACAGGGCAGTGCAGCTCTTCGGCGCGGAGCACGCGAACGTCCAACCGCACTCCGGTTCACAGGCGAATGTTGCGGTGTATCTCGCTCTCCTCAAGCCGGGTGATACCATCCTCGGCATGGATCTGAGCCACGGCGGTCACCTGACCCACGGCTCCAAGGCGTCCATTTCCGGTAAGTACTTCAACGCCTGCTTCTATGGCGTTGATCCAGAGACGGAGACGATCGATTACGATAAGGTGCAGCAGCGCGCCGAGGAGTGCCGTCCGAAGCTCATTATAGCGGGTGCGAGCGCATACCCGAGGTTCATAGATTTTAAGCGCATGCGCGAGATCGCGGACTCTGTCGGGGCGTATCTTATGGTCGACATGGCGCACATCGCCGGACTTGTCGCAGCAGGGGAGCATCCGAGTCCTGTTCCCTATGCCCACGTCGTCACGACGACTACGCATAAGACCCTGCGCGGGCCGCGCGGCGCGCTCATCCTCTGCAAGGAGGAGCTTAAAAAGAAGATAGACAGCGCCGTGTTCCCCGGCACTCAGGGCGGCCCGCTGATGCATATCATCGCTGCAAAGGCCGTATGCTTCGGCGAAGCACTGAAACCCGAGTTCAAGGCCTACCAGCACCAGACAGTTCTCAATGCTGCGGCGCTCGCAAAGGCGCTGTCGGAGCAGGGGCTGCGCCTTGTCTCCGGCGGCACGGATAATCATCTTATGCTCGTCGACGTGATGAGCAAGGGCCGTACCGGCATGGAGGTGCAGGAACTGCTCGACATGGCGAACATCACCGCCAATAAGAACACCATACCCTTTGACACCCAGTCCGTGAAGCTCACGAGCGGCATGCGCTTCGGCACGCCCGCGGTCACGACCCGCGGCATGAAAGAGCCTGAGATGGCACAGATCGCGCAGATGATCGCCCGGCTCATCGACGAGGGAGAGGGCGCCGTCGCGCAGGTGAAGGAGCAGACGATAGAGCTCTGCCGCACATTTCCTCTGTATCCGGGAATAAAGTAAATATAAGCCAACATACCCGATGCAGACTGAGTATCTGCAAATAGCGCCCGACGTTTGCACGTCGGGCGCTCAGCTTGTCAAAAAAGTCCTTACAGGACTTTTTTGACCGCGCTTTCCGCCGAGCATTTTGAAAGCATTCAAAATGCTGTTACCGAAAGCCTCGATATATCAAGGCTTTCGACGGCGGTTTATCCGATTTGAGGCGGGCCTTGCCCCCTCAAGCTCCCCCGCTGCTCAGTTCTCTGGCTTCAAAGCGAAATTTTTTGACAGTCTGAGTAAATAAAATACAGGAGGTCAAGGCATGGGATTTTTTGACAAGATTTTTTCGGGACTCACAAAGACCCGCACGAATATGGAGGAGCTTGAAGAGCTCTTCAAAAACTACAAATTCGAGAGCGACGATTTTTATGAGGAGCTGGAGGATCTGCTCGTCATGTCCGACATCGGCGCGGAGACGACCGACAAGGTCATTGAAAAAATGCGCCTGATGTGCTTTGACCGCAACATAACCAAGGGCTACAAGGCAAAGGAATGCCTGATGGAGATACTGATGCAGTACCTCGAAACGGGCGACAACAGCCTGAAGCTCTCGACCAAGCCGTCGGTAATACTGATGGTGGGCGTAAACGGCGTCGGCAAGACGACGACGATAGGAAAGCTTGCCGCGATGCTGATAGCCGAGGGCAAGAAGGTGCTGCTGTGCGCGGGCGATACCTTCCGCGCAGCCGCAGCTGAACAGCTCGGCATATGGGCAGAGCGCACAGGCGCTGACATAGTGCGCCACGAGGAGGGCAGCGACCCCGCGGCGGTCGTATACGACGGTATATGCGCGGGCAAAGCCCGCGGCGCGGACGTTATAATAATCGACACGGCGGGGCGGCTGCACAACAAGCAGAACCTCATGAACGAGCTTTCAAAGATGCGCCGCATCATCGACCGCGAGCTTCCCGGCGCGGACGTTGAGACGCTGATGGTGCTCGACGCGACGACGGGGCAGAACGGCCTGATACAGGCAAAGCAGTTTCTTGACACGGCGGGGCTCACGGGCATCGTGCTCACAAAGCTTGACGGCACGGCCAAGGGCGGCATAGTCTTCGCAATAGCGCAGGAGCTGAAGCTGCCGGTCAAGTACGTCGGCGTCGGCGAAAAGGTGGACGACCTCATCCCGTTTGAAGGGAAAAACTTTGTGGAGGCGCTGTTCAAATGAGACTTATACTTGCAAGCAACAACAAAAACAAGCTGCGCGAGTTCAGGCAGCTTGTCGAGGGCATGGACATAGAGCTTCTCAGCCAGAGCGAGGCGGGGCTGCATCTCGACGTCGAGGAGACGGGCACGACCTTTGAGGAGAACGCCTATCTCAAGGCCAAGGCCGTCACCGACGCGCTCGGCTGCGCGGCGGTCGCGGACGATTCGGGACTTGTGGTCGACGCGCTGGGCGGCGAACCGGGCGTATACTCGGCGCGCTACGGCCCCGGACATGACGCTTCCGACGCGGACAGGTACAACTACCTGCTCAATAAGCTCGGCGATGAGAAGAACCGCAGCGCGCGCTTCGTGTGCTGCATATGCTGCACGATGCCGGACGGCACGGTGCTGCGCGCACGCGGCGAGTGCGAGGGCGAGATAATGCACGGCCCGAAGGGTGACGGCGGCTTCGGCTATGACCCGGTGTTCAAGCCCGATGTGGTGGAGCGCGGCATGGCAGAACTCACACCGGACGAAAAGAACGCGATATCCCACAGAGGCAAGGCGCTGAGAGCCTTTGCCGAGGAACTGAAGAGGTATTATAATGGCAATAACAAGTAAGCAGAGAGCCCAGCTCAGAGGCATGGCGATGAGCATAGACACGATAATCCAGATAGGCAAGGGCGGGATAACGGAGAGCGTTGTAGACTCCGTGTCCGCGGCGCTCAAGGCGCGCGAGCTCGTGAAAGGCAAGGTGCTTGAAAACTCGATGCTCACCGCGCGCGAAGCCTGCGACGAGCTCTGCGAGAAGTGCAGGGCAGAGGGCGTACAGGTCATCGGCACGAAGTTCGTGCTGTACCGGGAGAGCCACTCCAAGCCCCGGGAGCAGCGCATCCAGCTGGTGAAAACGAAAAAGAAGAGTGAAAAGTGAAGAGTTGAGAGTGGAGTGTTGGAATTCGCCAGAGGCGAATGAATTTGAATTGTCCGGCAATGCCGGACACGACATCTTCACTCTCCACTCTCTACTCTTCA
>ERZ779877.2631-NODE-2631-length-12909-cov-3.165941_pt1 | contig 12909 bp, 9 predicted proteins | sample MGYA00511556_ERZ779877 | MGnify/ENA primary metagenome ERZ779877 (study PRJEB29588, sample SAMEA2159338) | human gut metagenome | biome: human gut; feature: human-associated habitat; material: faeces | place: Denmark | collected 2008/2010 ...
AATGGCGTGTACAACCTCCAGGGACAGCGTGTCGGCAATACGACCGAGGGTCTGCCCAGCGGCATCTACATCGTCAACGGACGCAAGCATGTGGTAAGATAATCCTATCAGACAAACTTCAAAAAAGGACTTAAGAAAAATGAAACGTAAATATATCAAGCCCACAACATCCTTGGTGAGGGTGGAGACGCAGAACAACTACTGCACAACTGCTTCTACATGGAGCGTACGCGACGCCAGCGGAGCAATACAGTCCGACGCCGACAAGGGTTATGTCCTCACGGACGAGGACGAAAGAGCAAACACTTACAATCCTTGGAACAGCGACACCTGGTAGTCCGCGCGGCATAAGACCGTCGGAAACGACTACCTACGAGACTTAAGGAACCATGGACGGAAACCAGCAATGGCATACGTCCATGGTTTTTGGGCTTCTATCCAGACTTAGTCGCCGTTTCGTATTGGGAAACGTTTCCGCATCGTCCTTTTGCCCAAGAAGGCTACTTTTTTCATCCAAGTAGGCTATTTTTTCAATCATTTGCATCATCACAGTCATCACCTTATATGAGAAAGAAATATACCCCACCCCAGTCTCAGACGATCCCGCTCGACGTCTCAGGAAACATGATGGACGTCATTACCGTCAGCAAGCCTGGTGGCAAGGGCAATCCGACCACGATACGCATCGGAAAGCGTCCCGACACCTTCTCACCCTTCACGCAGGAGGAAGAGGAGGAGGAAGACGACAGGAAAGACGCAACTCTTTGGGAGTTTTAGCATGGGACAAAGCCAGTCTATGGTAGCTCCAAAAAATCAATCACCGAAAACAAACTAACATGAACATACTTCTATCTCTGTTGGTGTCGTCAGTCTATATTTTCAACGCGCAGGGACAATACCTCTGCATCGGCGAGGACGGCACTTCCATGCTCTCCGACGCACCCGTGAGCCTCGACGTCACACGGGTGGACGAGGTCGCCGAGGCCGGGCGTTTCGACCTCGACTACACGGGCATGAAATGGATTCTCAAGCCCTCTGCGGAGCACACCTACACCCTCGGCTATCAGGTGGGAGAAGCCAATGCCACCACCTTTGTCTATGTGCGCTCGGGCGCCATGGCCACCACGTTTGAAGAGCCCGACGCCACCTTTCTCGATGGCCAGTGGGCGGTATCGACTGGCGAGGAGAGCCAGTCCATCCTCCTCGACGAGACGGCTGACTATGTCTGCCCCCAGTTCTACAAGCAGCATGTCGATGTCACGCTCCAGCGCAGCTTGGTCCAGCAGGAGTGGAACACGCTCTGCCTGCCGTTCCCGCTGCACGCTGATCGGGTCAGAGCACTTTGGGGTGAGGGCACGCGCGTGGCTGAATACACGGGTGACACGGGCGACAAGCTCCTTTTCACCACCTGCGAGCATATCGAGGCGGGCGTGCCCTACGTCCTGAAGCCCGAGCGGGTCAGCGAAGACAACGTCTATCGTATCGAGGGTATTGACATCATCTCTTGGGACCGCGGCAACCGGTCTCGCGAGACCGTTGCCGACGGCACCCGCTTCATCGGCTTCTATGGCCCCACGATGGTTCCGGCCAACGCCTACGTCTTCGGCGACGGCGACCGGATGTATTGTCTCGAAACCGACATGGGAGCCAATGGCTTCCGTGGCTATTTCCAAAGCAACGATCCGCAGGCTGCCGATCGCAACCTCGGCTGGACAGTAGAGGATCAGGAGGTCACCTCCGTCCCGCAGACCGCACCCGTGGTCTCTCGCCCTGCCGATGGCGCCGTCTTCAACGCTGGTGGGCAACTGGTGCGCCGCAAGGGCTCTGCCAAGCCACTTGCCCCTGGCCTGTATATCGTCAATGGTATTAAAATCATCGTCAAATAAGTCTCACACAATGAAAACTACACAACACATCCTACTGTGCCTTCTGCTGTGGGCCTTCTCCGCTGCTCATACCCTGGCAGCACACACCGATGGCGAAACGAAGTTTATCAAGGCGGGGAGCGACTTCTCTGCGCTGGACGTCTCTCAGATTCCCAGTGGCCAACTGTGGATGCTCTCCACCAACGGAAAAGCTTCTGGCAAAAACTTCACCATCGATTTCTCAAAGAAGAGCCTGGAGATAGTCCTCGACGTCTCCGCTTGTACCTCCGCCCTGGAGAACATCATCTCCTTCGGAAAGAAGATACAGGACTGGCGGGGCAACAACCTCCACTTCTATTATATCCCACCCACCTACAAGCTGCCTTACACTTCCAGCAGGGGACAAAAATTCAGCGAGCGACTCCGCGGAAGCTGGGTCAACACGTGGCAGAATACGCAGACCCCGTTGGACGTGGAGCTTGATGACGACACGAAGATCCTCACCATCCATCTGACCAAGGATGGCTTCTATGTCAACGGCGTACGGCAACAGGCTTCCAGCTCGGCTATCTCTGCCTTGTTCTCCTCCACGCCTTCCACTATCCAGATAGGTAGCGCCGAGGGGGAAGTCCGCAGCCATGCCGTCTGCAAGCGCGTGCGCCTGATAGACTATGTCGATATGAGCAAGACAGACAACATCGCGTCCTGGACCAGCAATGCACAGAAGTTTGAGGACCACAAGGAGGCTGCTCATACCACCTTCCTGCCCTATCCCTCCACGGAGCAACTTCGTGCCGACGCAACCCACTACGATGCCCCGTGGCTGCCCACCGACGAGACGCGCTCGCTGGTGAGAAGCCTCAACAGTAGCGAGAACGGCAAGGAGTGGAGTTTCTGCTATGTCAAGGGCACAACGAGCGGACCCGCAGCCAGCGAGTTCTACGCCAAGGACTTCGAACAGTCGCCCTACTATGTGGCCAGCCAATGGAAGCCCATCCGCGTGCCGCTCTCCTGGGAGATGGCGGGCTACGGAAGGCCTGTCTATACTAACATCGGCTATCCCTTCGAGTACAATCCGCCAAAGGCCGTGGCCAGCCAGCGCGAGACCAACGAGAAGGACAACAATGCCACGGGCTTCTACCGCCGCCAGTTCACGCTCGACGACTCGTGGCGCGACAAGCGCGTCTTCCTCCATTTCGACGGTGTCTATAGTGCCGCTGCCGTTTGGGTCGATGGCAACTATGTCGGCTACTCGCAGGGATCCAATACCGACGCGGAGTTTGATATCACCGCAGCCCTGGAGAAGCAGGCCGACGGCAGCATCCGGACGGGCAGCTCGGCAGACAACGTCCACCAGCTCTCCGTGCGCGTCTATCGCTGGTGCGACGGATCCTATCTCGAGGGGCAGGACATGTGGCACCTTTCGGGCATCCACCGCGACGTCTATCTCGTCGCCACACCCAAGGTCTTTGTAGCCGACCACGTCATCACCACCGACCACATGGCCGCAGATGCTACCAGCGGCACGATGCAGGTAGCGCTCACCATCGACAACCGCGACCGCGTGGCAGGTGCCAACAAGACCATTGCCGTCACGCTCAGCGACAAGGAGGGCAACGTGGTAGCTACTGGCACGGCTGCATACCAAAGCAAACAAGACAACAACGGAAGACAGACCCTGACCGTGAGCCTTCCGGGACTCAAGGGCCTGCATCCTTGGAGTGCGGAGTCTCCTTATTTATATAATGTGACGGTGAGCCAGCGTGCTGCCGACGGTACGGAAGAGATGGCGTTCAACACGAAGTATGGTTTCCGCACCATCACGCTGACGAAAAATCCACACCTCGTCTATGTCAACGGCCAGCGCGTCTTCTTCAAGGGTGTCAACACCCAGGACACGCATCCCGAATACGGACGGGCCATCGACGTGGAGACGATGATGAAGGACCTGACGATGATGAAGCAGGCCAATGTCAACACGGTACGCACGTCCCACTATCCGCGCCAGCCGAAGATGTACGCCATGATGGACGCCCTGGGCTTCTATGTGATGGACGAGGCCGACGTGGAGTGCCACTATGCCTGGATATGGAGATTCAACCAACTCACCAAAAACGGAAACTGGACCGCTCAGTATGTGGACCGCAACGTGCGCATGGTGGCGCGCGACCGCAACCACCCCTGCGTCACGTTCTGGTCTTTGGGCAACGAGTCGGGAAGCGGCCTCAACTTCGAGAAGGCCTATGCGGCAGTGAAGGCCCTCGACAGCCGCCCCATCCACTATGAGGGTACGACCAACTGGGGCAACGCCAGCACTTCGGACCTCTATTCCAATATGTATCCCACGGTGGACTATGTGGCAAGCAATAAGAATGGAGTCGAGGATCGTCCCAACTTCATCTGCGAATATGCCCATGCCATGGGACAAGCCGTAGGCAACCTGAAGGACTACTGGGACGTCATCGAGAGTAGCACCGGCATCATTGGCGCCTGCATTTGGGACTGGGTGGACCAAGCCATCTACCGCGTGGAAAGTGGCTCTGGCGTCGTGGCCGACAAGACCAAGAATGGTTTTCACAATTGGACCTCGGGCTACGACTACAATGACATCGCGCTGTTTGGAGTTGGCTTCCAGGGCAACTTCCTCAACAACGGCCTCATCACGCCCGACCGCGCCTGGACTTCCAAACTCACCGAGGTGAAGAAGGTCTATCAGTATGTGGCGTTCTCCGACTTCGACGCGGCCTCGCGCTCAGTCTCCCTCACCAACAAGTATGTCTTCACCACCATTTCTCCCGACCGCTACGACCTCGCCTTCCGCGTGTTCAAGGATGGACGGCTGGTGGAGGAGGCTACTATCGGCCACTTCGACGCAATCGCACCGGGAGCCTGGGCACGCATCGCCCTGCCGCTGAAGACCGTGACCGACGAGGCGAGCGAATATCTCGTCAATGTCGAGCTGCGCATCAAGGAGGACTGCGCATGGGCGGAGGCTGGCTACAATATCGCCGATGAGCAATTTGCCCTGACCGCGCGCCCAGCCTGGACTGCTCACACGTCCAACGGAGGTTCCCTGACCATCAGCGGCAACACCGTCTCGGGCACCGACTCCGAGGGCAACGACTATCGGATGGCTTTCGACGACAGTGGCAAGATGACGGTGTGGACCTATGCGGGCAAGCAGATTCTGCACACCAATGCCAATGGCACGATTGCCTCGGGAGCTGCGCCCGACTTCAATAGTTGCCGAAACATCGACAACGACAAAGAGATTACCGGTACCGCAAATGTAGGATGTGTCAATTCGTCCTCGACCAAAATCATCAAGGCGTTGACGAAAGACGATGCTTCGGACTGCGCCACCATGACGGTGCAGGGCAATGCCAAAAACTGCCAGTACACCATCCGCTACACGTTCTATCCAGATGCCACGGTTGACATGGAGACGACGTTCTCTCCTTCGGGAGCTACACGCCGTCTGGGTCTCGGCCTGCAACTGGCTTCCGGCTTTGAGAATGTGGAGTTCTATGCGCGTGGTCCGCGCTCCAACTATTCCGACCGAAAGACAGGTTCCTATCTCGGACGCTTCACCACCATGGTCGATGATATGGTGGAGGAGCAAATCCACCCACAGACCTACGGCGACCATGAGGATCTGCGCGAACTGCTGCTCAGCAACAAGGAGGAAGGACTCACGCTCACAGTCCAGGTTGATGGCCAAGCCTCATTCTCGCTCTCTCATTTCGATGAGTCGAAGTGGATAGAAGAAGGCAGCAACCTGTGGAAAATACCCACTCATTGGTACGACCTCGTGCGTAAGCCCCAGGTGTTTGCCCATATCGACTATTGGCAGCGCGGACTGGGCAACAACAGTTGCCAAGGCGACGTGGTCCTGCCGAAATATGAGTGTCCCACCTCAGGCGACCATACATACACGCTGCGGTTGAGACCCAATCTGTAGTTGCAACTTGCGTTGATCTGATTCAACGATCGCCTTATTCAACATTTGCAGCCCACGGGAAAAAACAGACACTTGCCTGTTTCCCCGTGGGCTGCTTTGTCATCATAACGGTCATGAGAAAAGCGGAATGGCAATTCTCATTGTTACATTGTTACATTGTTACGTTGTCACGTTTTTGATTTTTGATGACGCATTAACGTTATAACGTTTAACGTTTTTGTTTTCGGAAGGCAGCACAACACAAACTATGCTCGCCAGGACAAAACCTGCAGCAAAAGACACCCGCTAAAAGGCGGCTGTGCGTTGACACAATGGTAAATATCTGCCACACAGGGGGTTGAAAGCAAGTTAAAAACAAAACTTTAATCTTATTTAACGCTCTACCCCCCCCCATTTTTACAATGTTTAGTAATTTTGCACCCAAATAGATTGTGCATTCCTGTCAGAATCAACCTGTCGCCCTATCTGACGGCGAACAAACTGGGTTAGAACTGAGCATGGAGGTACTAAAAACAACAGTGATCATTACTAACATCTAAAGAGAGAACATTAAAACGATGAAAACAACTACATCACAACACGGCGAACGCTGCTTATGGCGGCGCAGCTGGAGTGTTGGAATCGCCACGGCACTCCTCGCCGCTGCACCCTTTGTGGCATCAGCACAAGGCGACGGCACAACGGGTGGCGAAAACACAATCGGAACTTACAAAGGCGCAGAGGACCTACCGGGACAGACCTTCGAGCAGCTCTGGGAGGGTGTCACCACGGGCTGCCCCTACACCGACGCGAGCAAGGTGTACTTCCTCTACAACGTGGGCACAGGCAAGTTTCTCAACATGGGAGGCTACTGGGGTACGCATGTCTCTATGAAAGACTACCCGATGCCACTTTGGACAAGCAAAGGAGAGAATTTTGAGGATGATAAAGGCGTAACGCGCTCTCTCAACTTCACCCATGACATGGCTACCAAGCAGGGCAGCATGATAAAATGGGTGACCCAGAATAGCAACCCCACAACCGATACTGGCGTATTCTGCGACCGTCCTAAGGCAAGCAACGCAGACGGTTTCAATGGCTGGTTCTTTGAAAACGCAGGGGACGACGGAAAGAACACCTACAGAATCTACACCTATAGCTCATCGTTAGGAGGATCAGAAAGTGACCGACTTTATCTCTTCGCTCACCCCCAAGGACTGAGCACGGCCGACAAAAACTGTGGAGCAGATACAAAGAAGAATCTCTCACAGGATTTTCCGAATGACGACTTTAGCAAATGGCGCGTCTTCACCCTGCAGGACGTCTACAACTTGCAGGAAGAGAATAGCGATAATCTGGATGCTCCGCTTGACCTTTCCTTCAAATTGAAGTGCCCTGGTTTCGAGCGTGGAAGAATGGATATCGACGAATGGTATGTATCTGCCTCTTCCGTCGCACCGGAATCGTACACCCGTATCGGTCTGGAAGAGTACAACTGGAAGACGACGACGAAGGTATCGGATTCGGCCACTCCCCTGTCACGCGGCAACGAAAAAGAAGACTATAACGACGGCGGATTTTCTTCAAATTCAAAGTCCTACGAATATAGCTTCCCCTATTCGGGCACTACTGCCCAAACCATTAAAGGCTTCGAAAACTACCTGCGCTACATGGGTAAGTTCTTCTGCATGGACGTACACGGCACGCATGGCTACATCTATCAGAAGGTGTTTGTGAAGCACGCGGGCACCTACGTCGTAGAGTGCAAGGGCTACTCCAACACGGATAAAGCCCACCTCTTCGCAGGTGTTGCAGGCAAGGATGGCCACGGCAAGGGCTTGTTTGACGGTTCAAGACGCACGATCATGCTTAACCAGGTCAGCAACATGCCTGAGGACGAGAAGACTCGCCTTCACGTAACAGAGCAGAACATGGACTATGCGGGTAAGGAGTTCTACGAGTCAAACAAATATACTAATAGCGTGATCGTACAGGTTACGAAAGATATGATCCAACAAGCTGGTGACGCAGGTGCTTACATCGCCTTCGGCCTCTACATCGGCGACCCCAACGCCAACGAGACGCCCAAAGCCGACGAGTGGACGGTGTTCGATGACTTCCGCGTGCTCTACGCCAGCGACGTGAAAAGCGGGGACCTGATCCTCGACGAGCTCCGTGACAATCTGGACTACCTGAAGGATGGCATCACCTACAAGAACCGCACGCTCCGCCTTGCCAAGACGTTCAAGCGGAACAGCTGGAACTCCTTCGTACTGCCCGTGGATCTCACGGTCAAGCAGCTTCGCAATGCCTTTGGTGGCACCGTACGCCTTGCCAAGCTCAAGGCCCTCACGGAAACCGAGCTGCAGTTTGAAACCGTAAACCTCGACGAGAACGACACGAAGATCGCTCTCGAGGCTTACAAGCCATACATCATCTTCCCGGTCACGACGATGGAGGACAACAATGGCAGCTCCTACACCGCCAAGACGAGAACTGGCGAGAATTACCAGATAACGATCCAGGGTCAGCACTTCGAGATCCCCGACGTCACGTTCAAGACGAAAGACAATGAGAACGACCTCTCGCAAATGGAGGCAAACTGGACGACGAAGCTGACTGACAAAAAGGAAGCCATCACGGCCTACGGCACCTTCGTCCGCACTTTCGACCCAGATGCCACACAGGACGAGATGGGCGCTTGGCACTTCTCCAGCAGCAAGGGCACAATCCGTCCAGGATACGACAACCTGGTGGAAAGCTACTTCTTCGATAATGGCGACGTATATTATACCGAGAACCCGGAAAAGGTGCGCGGCCTCCGCGGCTTCTCTTGCTGGTTCAAGCCCAACACGAACAACGGCACGAAGCCCGCAGTCTATCTCGACGGCGTGAAGCAGGAGGCAGAGTTGACGTCTATCGGCGAGCTGATCGTAGGCCCCGAGGCTGCCAACCGCTACGGCAAGAACAATGGCGTGTACAACCTCCAGGGACAGCGTGTCGGCAATACGACCGAGGGTCTGCACAGCGGCATCTACATCGTCAACGGACGCAAGCATGTGGTAAGATAATCCAATCAGGCAAACTTTAAAAAAGGACTTAAGAAAAATGAAACGCAAATATATCAAGCCCGTAACTACCGTGCTGATGGTGGAGACGCAGAACAACTACTGTGCAGCTACATCTAATAATAATAAGTGGATTGTAGGCAATAAGTTCTACGACAACGGCGAGGTGGATGTGGCCAATCACGCCTCCGACAAGGGCAGCGTCATTAGGGACAAAGATGTCGCCGAGCACGACTACAATCCATGGAACTGCGAAACCTGGTAGTCCGCGCGGCCTAAGGCCGTCGGCAACGACTACATATTATAATTAGATCAATGGACGGAAGCCGCTTTAGCGGGCTTTCGTCCATTTCTGTTTGAGGGAGAAGCGCCTCTGGTGTTTGAGGGAGTAGCCTCTGATGTTCCCCCACACAAAAACTTCTGCCGAGAAAATCGGGTAAAACGCTGCCCCATTTCAAAGTTTCTTCTTACCTTTGCACTTGCACCAGATTGCCACACGCTGCCTTCGGCCGCGCGTGGCGATCAACGATCGATATTAAATCAAACTATTCATGGAAGTCCGTGGTGGAGGCTGTCCTTCCCACGGGTTCGCCTTTTAACTAAGACATGGAAAAAAGAAGAACTTTGAAAAACTGGATCATCGCCACCCGCCCCTGGGCCTTGCCCGCCTCGGTGATGCCGATTCTTATCATGTGGGCCTACCTCTACAGTCAGAGCGACAACGGCGCGGCCCACATCAACTGGCTCAACGCCCTGCTCTGTCTCCCGCTGCTCTCCATCGTCCACTCGGGCGGCAACATGGTGAGCGACTACTTCGACTTCACGTGGGGCGTGGACACGAAGGCCTGCAGCAATGGCGTGACGTGGATACACGACGGCACGTTCCGCCCCAAAGAGATCCTGCGCTATGGTCTGGTGCTCGTGGCGCTGGCCGTGCCCATCGGCGTGTTTCTGCTCTACAACTCGTCGTGGTCGGGATGGTGGATCGGACTGGCGGGCGTCCTGCTCGCGCTGGTCTATCCCTGGATGAAGTCCCACCACCTGGGCGACATCAACATCCTCGTGAGTTTCGCCCTGCTCCCTGCCCTCGGCACGTTCTTCGTGGCCGTGGGGGCCTACGACCCGCAGTCGCTGCTGATGATCCTGCCCATCGGCCTCATCACAGTGGCTATCCTCCATGCCAACAACACCCGCGATGTGAAGACAGACCTTCAGGCCGGACTCGGCACCATCACGACCTCGGTCTCGCTGATGAACGCCAAGGCCATCTATACCTTCGAGATCTTCGCTCCCTACGCCCTGGCCCTGCTCTATGTGGTCCTGCTGGGGCAGCCGTGGACGCTGCTGGCGGTCGTGCTGACGTTGCCCCTGGCCCTGCGCAACGTGCGGACGATGATCCAGGCCGAAGACGACCTGCCCTACCGAGGCATTCAGCGACTCGACCAGACGACGGCGCAGCTACAGATGGCCTTCGGCCTCCTCTACGCCTTGGGCTTCTTCCTCGGCAGTTGGCTGGGAGTGTAAGAACTTATATATATAAAAAATGAGAAAGACCATTGCTGCCGTCCTCGTCGCAGCCCTGCTGTGGTTTGTGATGTTCTCGCCCTGGACGGCGCCACACATCAACTTCTGGTACACGATGACGTGTGCGGCCCTCACCCTCACCACGCTCTCTACGGTCTGGTGTAGAGAGTGGCTGAAGGACCTGCGGTTCTCGCCCCGCGCGGTCGCAGCGGGACTGTCGATTGCCTTCGTGCTGTGGTGGGTGTTCTGGACGGGCGACAAGGTGTCGCAATGGATGTTTGGTTTCGCCCGCGGCCAGGTGGACATGATCTACTCCATGAAGGGCGGCACGCCCCCTGCCGTCATTGCCCTCCTGCTTCTCCTCGTCATCGGTCCGGCAGAGGAGATCTTCTGGCGCGGCTTCATCCAGCGACGGATGATGGCGCGCTGGGGCGCCAACGCGGGCCTGGTGGCTGCCACGGCCTGCTACACGCTCGTCCATCTGCCTTCGCTCAACTTCATGCTGATCGTGGCGGCAGGAGTCGTAGGCGGCTGCTGGGGCCTCATCTACCGCTTCTTCCCGCGAAGCCTCACGGCCCTCATCATCTCCCATGCCGTATGGGACGCCTGCGCCTTCGTCCTCTTCCCCTTCTGACAGGACACAAAAAGGGGAAAGACCCACGGTCCTTCCCCTGGTATTTTCTTGCGAAAAAGAATTGACAGTTATGCGTTGACCGCATCGCTGAGGTCAGCACCAGCCTTGAACTTCACCACCTTGCGTGCGGGGATGACAATCTTGGCACCCGTGGCGGGGTTGACACCCTGACGCTCGGGACGCTCGTTGACCTCGAAGGTACCGAAGCCGACCAGCTGCACTTTCTCGCCAGCTACCAAAGCATTCTTCAGTTCGCGCAACGTGGCGTCCAAAGCATCCTTGGCCTCAGCCTTCTTCAGACCCGAGCCGGCCGCAATCTTCTCGATTAACTCTGTTTTGTTCATAACTTTTCTTGATTATCGATTAATATATATTGATTCAAACGCTTGTGGGTGCAAATATAAGAGAATAGTTTTACAACACAAACTAAATTTCGGAAAAAGTGACGAAAATTGCGTAAAAAAGCGTATTGAGGGGGCTCCGTGTGCAGTTAATGAGGATTTTTTCGTAATTTTGCACGGTATAATCAAAAAGAACAAAAATGCTCACGCGCGAAATACCCGCAGTCACTAAGAATCTGCTGATCATCAACTCCATCATGTTTATCGCCACCTGGGTGACGGAAAACATGGGGATAGACCTGACCGGCTTGCTGGGACTGCACTTTTTTCTGGCTCCTGACTTCCACCTCTACCAGATATTCACCTACATGTTCATGCATGGTGGCCTCGGGCATATCTTCATGAACATGTTTATGCTGTGGATGTTCGGACCCGTGATGGAGGCCTATTGGGGATCGAGGAAGTTCTTTTTTTATTACATCATCTGCGGCTTGGGCGCAGGCTTCTGCCAGGAGCTGGCACAGTTTGGACAGTTCTACATCATCTGCAATGAACAAGTGCCTGGCTTCACCTTCGCCGACACCATGATGGTGGTGCGGGCCAACCAGGGCCTGCTCAACCTCTGGACGACAGTAGGCGCCTCGGGTGCACTCTACGGCATCCTCCTGGCCTACGGCATGTACTTCCCCAACGAGCGAATGTTTGTCATTCCCTTCCCCTTCCCCCTCAAGGTCAAGTGGGTAATCGCCGGTTCCATCGTCCTGGAACTGTTCTCGGCCATTGCGACCACCAACGACGGCGTGGCCCATCTGGCCCACCTCGGCGGTATGCTCTTCGGCTACATCCTCATCAAGTACTGGCGCAAGCATCCCTTCATGGAAAGCAACGGCTTCGGAAAGCACGGAGGAGGCTGGCAGAACACGGGCCGTAAGCGCAAGAACTGGGGCGGTTTTGGCAAAAACTGGGGCGGCTTCGACGTGCTCAAAGGCAAGAAAAACGCAGGCGAGACCACACGACAGGAGACCGACTGGGAGTATAACGCCCACAAGAAGGCTACCCAGGAGGAGATCGACCGCATCCTCGACAAGATACGAAAGAGCGGCTACGACAGTCTGACGAAGGAGGAGAAGCAGACGCTCTTCGACAGTAGCAACAACTATGGGCTGCGCACGACAGAAAGGGTTTCCCCGAAGCCGAGGATTCTTCCGCGGAGGCGGGGGAAACTTCCTCTGAAACGGGGAGAAATAGCACGACGTAACCATTATAAACACGACGAGAGAGAGAACGCTATGGAGAAATTGAGAAAGGCGATGCGCCTTCTGCTGGTGGTGGCCAACTTATTGGCTATCATAGCCTTGCTATTGGTGGGCTATTCCGACCTGCTCCAGCCGGAGGCGTGGCCCAAACTGAGCAACGTGGGGCTGCTGATGCCTGCCGTCATCCTCGCCAACCTCGTCTTTCTCGTCCTCTGGATACTGCTGCGTCCGCGCCTGCTGTGGCTGCCCGTGGCGGGTCTGCTGCTGGCCTTGTGGCAGGT
>ERZ779877.2632-NODE-2632-length-12902-cov-4.444851_pt1 | contig 12902 bp, 15 predicted proteins | sample MGYA00511556_ERZ779877 | MGnify/ENA primary metagenome ERZ779877 (study PRJEB29588, sample SAMEA2159338) | human gut metagenome | biome: human gut; feature: human-associated habitat; material: faeces | place: Denmark | collected 2008/2010 ...
AGCGCACTACGTTCGGGACGTAGGGGTCGGGCGTTCGAGTCGCCTCATCCCGACAAAGAGCGACAAGCAATATAAAATGCTTGTCGCTTTTGTTTTATAACATCATAAACATCTCTTTCTGCCTCAACACTAACGTCTTTTACAGAACATTTCCATACATCCATCTTTAATAAATGTATGTTTATATGCGCCTCTGAATTATTATTGCGCATCGGTCATATCTTTATTATTACTCATAATATTCAATGCCGGCAACCGAAAAATAGGATTACGATAAAACAACAGCCCGAAAAAGTCCTTAAACTGAAAAAATTTTACTATCTTTATACGATGATAAAACTAAACAGCCTATGGAACATTAATTCTAAAAAACGAATGAATAAAAAGCACCGGTCCGCACTTTTTATTGTCTGACCCTGGATTTCGGACCTTTACAAGTCTAACCGTAAACAATCAAATTTATCAAACATGAAAAAGTTTATTGATTTTTTATACATTGCATTACTTGCCGTAATGCCTTTTGCTCTGGCATCATGCAGCGACGATGACGAGAATTCTGATGAAGGACAAAGCGATTATCTTGAAATCACACTCAACGGAAAAACATACAAAGAATACATACCGGTATTCGGATATGTGTTTTTCGAAGGCTCACAAACCGACAGTAGAGGCAGCCTTATCACACTGACATTTGTGTCGCTTGACGGTTTCTCCGACAAATACGGCTTTAAGATTCTGCCGGGAATATCACACTACACAAACAAGTCGCAATTACTTTCCGCCTCACCGGGAAATTATCCTCACCACGGAGACTTCGGAAACATAATGCAGGGACCTCTCGATTGCGAGAATTTCACATTGATTACAGACTTGGAAATCACGAATTCAGGCGAATATTACGAACTCGTAAACGGAACGCACAATGTGAAATCAATAAAAGATGTGGGCGACGGTGTACAAGTGGAAGGGTCGTTTACCGGTACATATAAATGTGAAAGCAGCAACCGGCAATGCGAAATGAAAGGCAAATACAGAATGACATTGAACGTACTGAGCTCCAACAATCCGTTAGACTGATATATGCAGGCAGACGTATCGGTGTGGTCTGATGTAAGGATTATACCGATACGCTTCCGCGATGTCGCGGATTGAGCATAATATTTTATGAAAATCACCACGAAAAACACATCAGAACTCCACGTAAGGACGCAGACGCTCTATGTCGCGGGGCGTAAAGTCCTTGAGCAGTTTCAGGTCGTCGAGACTGCGGAGCGGGCCTTTCAGACGGCGATAGTCGAGTATATGGCGGGCCTGATAGAAGTTGATGTAAGGATGACGTTTCAGTTGGTTGAGCGTAAGACGGTTGAGATTGAGTTTCCTGACGGCGTGTCCCGACACCTTGAAATAAGGCAGTGACTCCTCGGGGAAGCCCTCTATCTCCATCAACTGGTTCACCGACACGAAACCGCCGAGTGCGTTGCGGTATCTCACAATCTGCGAGGCATAATAACGTCCGATGCCCGGCACCTTCTTCAATGCCGTAGTGTCTGCATTGTCGAGCGCAACATATTGTCCCGGTTGCAGCTTCACCGGATATCGCATCGTGTCGCGCTCGTATTTACGTGCAGGCTCATCGCCATACAATTCGGCCGCCGGCCTGTACTTATCCGATATCCGTATATACGGCAGAAGCTCTTCATACTGCTTCACGGTCAGGCCATAGAGCCGCGCGAAATCCGACGGTTTGCGATAGACTCCGCCCTTGGCGCGATACTTGTATATGTTCTGCACCTGCCACGGTTGTAGTCCGAGCCGCAGGAGTTGGGTGCTGTCGGCGGTGTTAGGATCGAACACGAAGAGCTCACGGGGAGCAGTCTCCACATTATAAACGTAATGACGCTGACGCCGCGGAGACTTCGTGTAAATGGAGGTGTCGGCACTCAGACTGTCGGTCTGCGCAAGTTGGGTGGACATATTTCCGTTGTCCATGACTCCAATCAGAATCACGGACAGCACGATGACCACAAGAAGGAATATCATTACCCTGCGGTCGCTTTTCGGAAAATAAAAGAACTCTTTTATCATATATGTCTCACCGCGGCTTCACGCAAAAGCCGCGAATCATCAGATGATGCCAAACTGGTGCAGGAATATTAGCAGAATACATATCGGACACACGAAGCGGACGCAGAAGAGATAGGCTCCGAAAAGCGTGCCACGCAGCGTTCCCCAGTTGGTGAACTGGTCTTTCACGATGCGTTTCGGAACATACCAGCCGAGGAAAAGACACGTAAGGAATCCGCCGAAAGGCAACAATATCTGTCCGGTGATGAAGTCGAACGCGTCGAAAAGCGATTTTCCGAATATCGTCAGCTGCAGATCGGTGTGACCGAGAGACAGAGAACAGAACGCGCCTACCACGCACGAAACCACCGTAACGACGGTAGCACTGCGCCGACGCGACACATGGAACTCCTCAAGGAAGAATGCCGTGCACACTTCATGAAGCGAAATGAGCGAGGTTACAGCTGCAAGCGACAGCAGGACATAGAACACTATCGACACGATATAGCCAATAACGGGCAGCGACGAAAACGCAAGCTGGAACACGTTGGGTAGCGTCTTGAAGATGAGCGAAGGTCCGCTGTCAGGCGCTATGCCTACGGAGAATGCCGAAGGGAATATCATCAGACCAGACAACACCGCAACCATGGTATCTACAAGCGATATGTTGACAGCCGTGTTCAGAAGATTTGTCCGGTGGCTGAAGTATGAGGCGTATGTGCATATACATCCCATACCGATGCTGAGCGAATAGAACGCCTGTCCGAGAGCACCGAGAAATACTCCACTGTTCACCTTGGAGAAATCAGGTTTTAGCAGAAACTCCACACCTGCGCCTGCTCCGGGAAGATTGCACGCAGCCACTACCACACACAGCAAAAGAATGAACAGCGTTGGCATGAACATCTTAGAGGCCTTCTCTATGCCGCCTCTCACGCCGCGAATCACCACCAGATGGGTTATGACCAATATAACGACAGTCCAGAATATCGGTTTTACAGGCGAGCCGGAGAAGCTGTTGAAGTAGTTGGCAACGTATTTAGGGTCGCCCCGCAACTCTCCCGTCGCCGAAGCGAAGATATATTGCAGACACCAGCCTGAGACAACAGCATAATATCCTATTATCATGAATCCGGTCACAACACCCATGAATCCTATGTATTTCCACGCCGTGCCGTTAGACAGCTTTGCATAAGCGCGCGCCGTGTTGGAAGCTCCCTCGCGGCCGATGATGAACTCGCTGATCATACATGGAATGCCGAGCAGCAGCACACATCCTATATATATAAGGATGAAAGCGGCTCCACCGTTGTTTCCTGCCATATAGGGGAAACGCCATACATTTCCAAGTCCTACGGCAGATCCGGCTGTGGCGAGTATCAGCCCGAACCTGCTTCCGAATTTTGCTCTTTCGTTTGTCATAATAAAATAAATATAACAGAAACACTGCAAAAGTATAAAAAAATATCTACTTTTGCATTAAAAAAGTAAGCAAATGAGAAAAATTCTGCATCATCTGACAACAAACTATCCGATTTCGTGCCTTTATGTGACATTCATCTGGATATTGTGTTTCATGGATGTGCCGCATACGCCGCTCGATAACATAACACTTATCGACAAATGGACACACATAGTTATGTATGCCGGCACATGCGCAACAATATGGTATGAGTATCTGTACCGTCACAAGGAGATAAACAAGAAACGCACTTTTCTGCTGGCGTGGCTTGCACCGCTGCTGATGAGCGGTCTGATAGAGATTCTTCAGGAATACTGCACCGGCGGCAGACGAAGCGGCGACTGGCTCGACTTCGCGGCAAACAGCATCGGTGTGACGTTAGGAAACGTCATCGGTATTCTTCTGGCAGCGTATCGCGCCAGGAAGAGAAGGGATTAACAAGAAGATGTGAGTTGTAAAACCGTTTGTCGCCGGTAACCTCCATACCGATGAAATCGGGCTTTTCGAACTCCTCGTCCGTGCTACCCAGCTCCACCTCGGCCATAACAAGCCCCTCGTTGTCGCCGTAGAACTCATCGACCTCGAACGTGTGTTCTCCGCTCTTCACGAGATAACGGCTCTTGTCTATCAGTCCTCCGCGACACAGTTTGAGCAGCTGCAGTGCCTCGTCGGGCTTAATCTCGGTCTCAAACTCATAGCGGGACAGTCCGCCGTCATCCGAATGGCTCTTTATTGTGAGATAAGCCTTGTCGTCGCGCAGACGCACCCTTACGGTAGCGTCTGCACAATTCATGTAGCCCTGTCTTATCCTGCTGCATGAGAAGGCGGCGCGTTTGAATGCGTCGCCTTTCCTTACAAGGAACTTACGTTCTATTTCCAGTCCGCTCATTATGCCACAACCACCCAGACAGTATATATTATAGCAAGCAGTATGAGAGCCCAAAATATGATCTCCACCACTTTCTTAGCCTGTTTCTCCTGCTGTGCTTCGCGGCGTGCGCGGTTAAGTTTGCTTTTTTCACTCATAGCTGTAATATTTTAGGTTACTTATGTTTTGATTTTGTGGCGGGTGATGCCCGCCACACGGTTTATTGTTCGTCGTTCACAGGGAATTCCATAAGATATGCCTTGATGAATCCGTCTATCTTGCCGTCCATCACTCCGTCAACATCCGTTGTCTGGTAGTTCGTGCGATGGTCTTTTACACGGCGGTCATCGAACACATAACTACGGATCTGGCTTCCCCACTCTATCTTTTTCTTGCCAGCCTCAATCTTGGCCTGCGCCTCGAGTCTCTTCTTCATCGCACGGTCGTAGAGTTGCGATTTGAGGAGTCGCATTGCGTTGTTACGGTTCTCGAGCTGCTTACGGCTCTCAGTGTTCTCGATGAGGATTTCTTCCTCCTCACCGGTATCGGGATCGACATACTGATAACGCAGACGCACACCCGTCTCCACCTTGTTGACGTTCTGTCCGCCGGCACCACCGCTTCGGAAGAGGTCCCAGCTTACTTTTGACGGATCGACATACACCTCGATTGTATCGTCAACGAGCGGCGTAACGAACACGCTGGCAAAGCTCGTCATGCGCTTGCCCTGCGCATTGAACGGTGACACGCGCACCAGACGGTGCACTCCGTTCTCGCTCTTCAGGAAACCATAGGCATATTCTCCGCCCTCAATCTCCATGGTTACGCTCTTTATTCCGGCCTCGTCGCCTTCCTGCAAGTTGCTTATCGTCACCTTGTGACCATGAGCCTCGGCCCAGCGCATATACATTCGCATGAGCATCTGCGCCCAATCCTGGCTCTCGGTTCCACCGGCACCACTGTTTATCTTCATCACGCAGTCCATCGGGTCTTCCTTCTGGCGCAGCATGTTCATCAGCTCCAGCTTCTCAATTGCGCTTATCGCCTTGTTGTAGTCTTCGTCGACCTCTTCCTCGGTAAGCATGTCGTCCTTGTAGAAGTCGAACGCCAGTTTCAGTTCATCGGCACAGGTTCTCACCTCCTTATACCCGTTGATCCACTTCTCAAGGCCCTTCACCTTCTTCATCTGTTCCTGCGCACGCTTCGGATCGTCCCAGAAATCAGGAGCCTGCGTACGCAATTGTTCTTCTTCGTACTCTATTTTCTTCGCGTCTATGTTGAGATAGTGATGCAGTGCATCGGCACGTTCCATCACGTCTTTCAGCTGATCTGATGTTATCATTACGTTGTTTTTGTTTCTTTTAAATGAGATATGATGCAGTAAGGCAATGCCGTAATAGAAAGACGAATTGTCCTTCGTTCGTCATCGCGCCCACCCATCACTATATTTCATAAATGCACACCGGATGTTCCACTGTATGTGTCCGCACGCTGCTTCAGTCTTCGCGACGTCACAGCCGGACATCAGACATCATTCGGCGTACATCTTTTCTATCACGTCCTTGAAGTTCTTGTATATCACCGGTCGCCTGAGCTTCAGCGTATTTGTGAGCTCTCCAGACTCCATCGAGAAATGATGTGCGATGAGAGTGATGCGCTTCACCTGCTCGTAGTGTGCCAGCTGTTGCTGCAATGTCTCCACGCGCTCCATCATCATGTCGTGTATGCGTTTGTCGGCACACAGGTCTTCACGGCTTCCGAACTTTATGTTGTGCTCACGGGCATACTCTTCGAGCAGTCTGAACTCCGGCACAACGAGCGCCGATACAAACTTATGCTCGTCTGCAACCACAACCACCTGGTCTATATATTTGTCAACAAGCAGCATCGCCTCCACCATCTGCGGAGCAATGTACTTGCCGTTCGACGTCTTGAACATATCCTTTATGCGGTCCGTGAGGAACAACTCGCCGTTCTTCAGATAGCCTGCATCGCCCGTATGGAAATAGCCCTCACTGTCGAACGCCGTGGCATTTATGGCGTCACGCTTGTAATATCCACGCGTGATGGTTGGTCCCTTGAGCATTATCTCGCCCGACTCGGATATCTTAATGTCGATGCCTTCTATCGGCCTTCCCACCGAACCGACGGTGAACGGTTTGTTCTTATGGTCGCACGACACGGTGGCAAGGCTTTCCGTCAGGCCGTAACCGACAATCATGCAGATGCCCACGGAGTGGACAAAAATCTCCACATCAGGTGAGACAGTGGCTCCCGCTGTCGGGAATATGTTGGGATTGACCAGTCCTATCTGGTTGCGCACTATCTTGAGCAGCGTCCTGTCAATGAGCTTATATTCGAGAGCCAGCGCGAGAGGCGGGCGTTTTCCGCGTCCCAGATACTCCACATTATGGCGTCGTCCGACGCTCAGCGCGTGGCGGAAGATCTTCTGCTTCATCGGCGTTGCGCGGTCTATCTTGTCCTTCACTGCCTGATACACCTTCTCCCAGAATCTCGGCACGGCCGACATACACGTGGGATGGGTCTGCTTCATCGCCTCCTGTATCTCGTGAGGATTGGTGTTTATTATGAGCTCTGCGCCCTCCGTAAGACAGAGATAAGCCCATCCTCGCTCAAACACATGAGTGAACGGCAGGAAGTTTATCACCCTGTCTTTCTCTCCCACGGGCACACACTTGTCGTTGGCAACAAAAGCAGCGTCATACTGTCCGTAGCTAAGCTGCACGCCTTTGCTCTCGCCCGTGGTGCCACTGGTGTAAAGTATGTTGCACAGATCGTCGTACGATGCCTCGTGCCAGAGATTCTCCACCTCCGACTGCCGCGGCAAGTTGGCTCCAAGCGCCACGAAGTCGTCGAAATAGAGCGCGTGAGGATCGTGCGTACTGATGCGCACCCCGCGGTCGAAAATGATTATACGCTCGAGCGTCGGGCACAGGGCGAACACCCGGTGTGCCTTGTTATACTGCTCCTGCTCGCCCACGAAGATGAATCTCACCTGCGCGTCGTTTATCATGAACTGTATCTGCTGCTCACTGCTTGTGGCGTAGAAAGGAATAGACACGGCCCTCACGCCATAAGCGCCGAAGTCGGTATAGAGATATTCCACGCAGTTCTGTGAGAACACGGCAATATTCTCCTGCGGCCTCACTCCGAGATTGAGCAAAGCGTTGCTCACCTGTTTTACTCTAAGCGAGAAATGTTCCCATGACACACTTTCCCACTTGTCCTTACCGAAAGACTTGAAAGTGAGCGCCGTGCGCGAGCCATACTTTTTCGCCTGCTCATGTATGAGCACCGAGAGATGACACCTTGTCTGCATAAGCGTTGGTTTTTAATTATTGCAAAAATAATGCAAATATACCAAAACTCAAAACAAAATAAGGATTTATTTTCACCCTCCCGACAGAGCCGTATATGGCTCACAAATAAAAGCCGCTGTCTTCACAGACAGCGGCTCTCACCTATGGAAAAACATTAAGTTTAGTTTAATTAAGCCAAATTATTGATGTGATTGCACAAACTTGACTTCAAGTTTGCGGCTTTGTTCTTATGAATGATGTTGGTTTTTGCCAATCTATCAAGCATCTTCTGTACAGAAGGGTAAAGTTTTACTGCCTCTTCCTTGTCAGTGAGATCACGCAATTTACGAACTGCGTTACGCATTGTCTTTGCATAATATCTGTTGTGCAAATTCTTTACCTTTGTCTGACGTATTCTCTTTAAGGATGATTTGTGATTTGCCATCTTTATATTCTTCTTTTCTTTGTAGTATTTTTATTAGTAGTCCCTAGCAGAATCGAACTGCTCTTTAGAGAATGAAAATCTCTCGTCCTAACCGATAGACGAAGGGACCGTAGGCGTTTGATTTGTGGATGCAAAGGTAAGGCTTTTTTCTTCTTCCACCAAATATATTCGCGTTTTTTTTTCAAAATAATGCATTTTTCGTAATTTTGTGGCGTAAATGCCTAGAAAACATGCTGATAAAGACCAGAGCGGTGGTGTTGCGCACATTGAAATACGGCGACTCGCAAATCATCGCCGACATGCTCACAGAGTCGCACGGAAGGATGACTTTCATACAGCGGATTCCCAAGACCTCGCGCGCCAGGGTGAGGAAGCAGCTGCTGCAGCCACTGTCCATTCTCGACATAGTGTTCGAATATCACCAGAACACGAAAATGCAGCACATAAGCGACGCATCAATGGCGTGCCCGCTGAGCTCCATTCCGCTCGACCCGTACAAGCTGTCCATCGCCCTGTTCGTGGCGGAATTCACTAATTTCGCCACGCGAAGCGAGCAGGACAACACCGCACTGTTCCAATACATTGTGAACAGCATAATGTGGCTCGACGCGTGTCACGGCTCTTTCTCCAACTTCCACATTGTATATATGATGCACCTCTCGCGCTTCGTGGGTTTCTATCCCAACCTTGAGGACGGCGACGGCAACTCGTTCTTCGACCTGCGCAGTGGATGTTTCACCGACGTGCAGCCCTGGCACAACGACTTTCTGAAGCCTGAGGAGGCGGCAAAGATAGCGCTGCTCATGCGCATGAGATATGAGACCATGCACCTCTTCGCCTTCTCGCGCAACGAGCGCAACCGCTGTGTCGATCTCATACTGAAATATTACCGGCTGCACATTCCCGACTTTCCGGAGCTCAGATCGCTCGCCGTGCTGCAGGAGCTTTTTGTCTGACACCCGGCCACAATCCGTATGAAGCGGAAAAGAAAAGGAAGGACGGATGAGCGGATAATAACAAAAGAAGAAGTATTTGACACGAAACGGCCGCCTCGCCCCGACCATGCGGCAACACGAATATAACTTTGTAGCACAAAGAAAGAACGATTCTTTAGAACCCAAATGGAGATTGATTTCAAACATGCAGCGGCATCGCTCCCCAACAATCGTCATTTCCTTCTGCTGAATTAAATGCAATATGCCCCACTTTCAAATCATAACCATATTTTCATTTTTCCGCCTCAGTTTTCCACTCTACCCCGAAAAATAAGCGAGTATTTGCGAACAGACTCTCATTTGGGCGCAAATACGCGAATTATAAGAGGTTATCATAAAACATTGAATATCAGATATTTATATTTAATATACATTTCCCTGCATTGCAAAAAGCACCATTTCGGCATGCGAAATGGCCCATTTCAGGAGCTAAAATAGGCCATATCGCACCCTAAAACAGGCTTTATCGCATTATGAAATGGGCAATATCAGAAAGCTAAACGGGCTTTTCCGGACTACGATACAGGGTATATCATAAGTCGGTTTTGTCCGAAACAGCCCCCTTTACGCCCGTTTTAACATTCCTTTACATCTCTTTTGCGAAAATATTTTGTCAAAATAAAATCAAGAAAAATTGTAAGTCAGTCGTTTGGTTTTCCTCCGAAAACGCTGATATAAGATGTGATAAAAAGCGCGGAAATGATGCGTCTGTCTTACGGTAAGGATTTTCCGGTAATGATAGGGTAGATACGTTGTTGCATTAATGTGAATATATTATATCATTAATGCGTGTCAGTCGTTTCGTCAACGTGAATACATCATCACATCGACGGTTATTCATCATTACGCTCTACGTGTGCTGTCACAATACATACCGCCCCGCACGGTCATGGCGTTTTCCGCCATCCCGTGTCTGTTTATGTATTACTCCGGACCACACAGCGTATCCGCCGAGCCGATTTTTGTTTGTCTCAGCTGATTGGTGTCTTGTCTTTTGTATGTTGATTTTGTCGGTCCTGTCAATCCTTTACACTTACTGTGTCGAGTATTATGTCGTTTTTCATGGTACTTATCAATCCTATTCAGCTTTTTCCTTCTGTTCAGTTTCTTTGAGTTTCATTTTCCTTATAAGTTCATTCCACGCATCTTCTGTGCGTTGGTCGGGTATGTGCTCTCTCTCCCATTCATCCTCCCATTGCACGAACATACGCTTTTGCTCTGCCGATTCAGCTATGAAATCGAACACCTTTGCCTCTTCTTCGCAGTTGGCTTTCCCTTCGAAGTACAGCAGCGCCAGTTGTTTTATGTCGTTGTAGTTCTGCATTTTCTGTTTTATAAGATATAACAGCATATCCCGTCAATTCTTGCTAAATTGGCGATGAATTTCATAGTTTTTATTTATGTTTAACATTTCAGGCAATAGGTTGTTCCTATGCATTCCTCTCTGTCTCAGATCATGTTGAGTTGTTGTTTCAGTGTTGTCATGGCAAGTTTAAGGTGTTTGTTCACGTTGTATAGCGAGAGCCCTGTCGCTTGGGCTATTTCTTTTTGTTTGAGTCCTTGTTCTCTCGACATCAGAAACACGTTTCTTGTTGTTTCAGGCATTTTGTTTATGGCGATGTTTATGTTCCGCTCCATGTCTTGAATGATCATGTCCGAGCTCCGTTCGTAGTTGAAGTCTTCGTTGTACAGTCTTTCGTCGGGGTGTTTCTGCAGAGTGTCGGATATGTGTTTCTTTATTATTATTTCGTGTTTCATGTAGTTCAGACACAGATTTCTCACCATAGTGAACAACATTGATTTCAGTGATATGTCTTTCAGCTCACCGTGTTTTTCATACAATCGTATGAAACATTCCTGCACGAGGTCCTTGGCTGCGTCGTCGTTCTTTACGAATTTTATTGCATATCCGTAAAGTCGCGGATAGAACGTCGTGAATAGAAATCTCATTGCTTGTTCGTCTCCACGGTTGATTAGGTCTATCACCGTTTGGTTTTCTGCGAATGTCATGTTTAAAGTAGTTTTGTCGTAGTTATGGTAGTCGTTCGTTTATCGCCTTCTATGGCGGTATGGTTTTAGTTCTCTTCTCTTTTTCCGGGTGAATTGTCTAAAAAAAAGACGTGGGGAAATCTACTCTCTGCTTATCCTGCGCACAGGCCTTCGCAATGCCCTCATCAGGGATAAGCAACGCAGTTAGCCCACGCCGTGATATATTCTACTCTAGCATGGCACGGGCCGTGGCCCGTGTCCATTGAGTGAAAATACACCCGTCGTGAACGTTCCGTTGCCGCATCTTCCTGATAATCGTCCAAGTTTGCGAAGTTTGTACGCAGAAGATAACGTTTGTAAACGTCCTTTTTTCTGACAAAAATAACCCACCAGCCCATACAGGGCTAACTGAATCGAAAGCAAAGATAAAAAAAATAAAAATAAAAACAAAAAAAAGTGTGTGTTTTTTTATGTAAAATTTACCTTGAAATTCCATTTTGTTATCATATTGTTATAAATGCAGTCAAATTATTATTTGTTTGTAATCATTTATCCGTTATATGTTTTCTATTTGGTATTTTGTAGCCTTTTTATCTGCAAAATTGTTATTTAAATAACGTCTTATGTTTCTTTTTGACACGCCGGTTTGTCTGAGAACATAAGGTAATGTGTTGATTATTATGCTGTTTCCAGTTCTGTGTGCGCACACAGTTTTTGATATAATGGCATAAATAATTGGCACTTTCGGACAAAAACAAATAGGGTTAGAATGTTTATTGAGTTGCTTTTTCTATATTTGCATAATATAGGATACGGCTCGGCAGTGCAAAAATCGGAAAGCAAAAGTATTTTTCTCTTGACTCTGCTCCCGCCTTTTACTATCTTTGCATAATATAGGATGCGGCTCGGCAGTATGAGCAGTGGAGATAAAGAAACATCCTTCTTCTCGGTATTGTCCGCAGTTCTCAATTATAATAATAAAATGGTGCCGGCATTATCGGCGCGATATTACTATTTAACCAACGGCATATTATGAAATCATTTTCAACGCATAGTGTTATATTTTCGGCAGTGGCAATCTTTACTTTTGTGCCGTCTGCATTGTCGGCCCAGGGCGGTCGTCCTGCCGATTCGGTAAATCCGTTCATCGGTGCCAGTACCAATGTAGATGCGGCCGGTGCATATCACGGTTTGGGAAAGACGTTTCCGGGTGCTGCCACGCCTTTCGGTATGGTTCAGGTGAGCCCCAACACCATCACCGGTGGCGACAACGGATCGGGCTACAGCTACGAGCACACCACCATAGAAGGCTTCGCCATGACTCAGATGAGCGGAGTGGGGTGGTATGGCGACCTCGGCAATTTCTTCGTAATGCCTACCACAGGAGCCGGCATGAAGACCATTGCCGGCACTGCCGACGGCTCTATGCCGGGCTACCGCTCGCATTACGACAAAAAGACCGAGACCGCCCGCGCGGGTTACTACTCGTGTCTTCTCACCGACTATGGCGTGCGCGCCGAGTGCACAGCCACGCCACACTGCGGTCTGTTGCGCTTCACCTATCCCGAGAACCGTGTCTCGCGTATACAGATAGACCTCGCACGCCGTGTCGGAGGCACCTCAACAGAGCAGTCGGTGCGCGTTGTCGATAGCCACACCATCGAGGGTTACATGGTCTGCACGCCCGAAGGTGGAGGCTGGGGCAACGGCGACGGCAAGGCGCGCTACACCGTCTGGTTTCACGCCCGTTTCAGTAAAC
>ERZ779877.2642-NODE-2642-length-12869-cov-2.533089_pt1 | contig 12869 bp, 9 predicted proteins | sample MGYA00511556_ERZ779877 | MGnify/ENA primary metagenome ERZ779877 (study PRJEB29588, sample SAMEA2159338) | human gut metagenome | biome: human gut; feature: human-associated habitat; material: faeces | place: Denmark | collected 2008/2010 ...
GGAACCTTTCAGACTGACGTCAACGTTGGTGGGCGGCAGACAGTTCTCGTCGTTGCAGGCGCCGTAGGTCAGGTAACCCTTGAGCTGATAGTTTTTGGCGGTCAGTTTGATGCGTTGCGTAAAGGTGCAGGTGCCCTCAAAGTAGCGCACGGGCATGTCGAATATCGGGTCCTGCTTGTGCTTTTCGCCGCTGCCGGCCTTGAGTGTGCCCTGGGGCGCTGCTCCCGTGGCCTGGTCTACGGTAAACGTGGCCGATGTGGGGCCGTCGTTGCCCAGTCCGGTGGAGTAGACGTGCCAGCCTGCTTCCATGCGGCCTTTAAAGGTAATTTCGATTTCGGTGGGCGAAATACGCTTTTGCGAAATGCTGAATTTTACGGGTTTCAGGATTTGTGCGCCGGCAGGTATGGCTATGATACTGACCAGCAGCACAATCAGCGATAGGATTTTTTTCATGGAAAAGAATGCTTGTTATGTTTTGGGTGCAAAAGTACGAAAAGTTTTTCTTTGAATGGGCGTTGCGTAAGTAATAATCGTGTAGGAAATAGCCGGTTAGCGGCTTTGTCTCCTGCTGTGGGCAGGATATGAACAGTCAGGGCCGGTTTCCCTCCTGAAAAAGTGGGGAAAACCGGTCCTGACGATGGTCGGGCTGCTGCACCGTTTGCGGCAGTCGTGTATTTTTACTTGTCGAGCTTTTCTACCACCTCGCCTTTCAGAGTAGCCGAGGTAGCTTCGGTAATGCGTACCATGACGTACTGGCCCGGGCGCAGGTCGCCGCGGTCGAAAATCACCACCTTGTTCTGCCCCGTGCGGCCGAAGAGCTGTTCGCGCGAGCGCTTGCTGGTGCCCTCAATCAGCACTTCGAAGGTCTGGCCCACGGCGCGCTGGTTGGACTCCAGGCTCAGCTGGTTTTGCAGGGCAATGAGTTCCTCCAGGCGGCGCACCTTGGTCTCCTCGGGTACGTCGTCGGCCAGATGGCGCGAGGCGTAGGTACCCGGGCGTTCGCTGTACTTGAACATGAACGCGCTGTCGTAGGCACACTCCCGCATGAGCGAGAGCGAGAGCTGGTGGTCCTCCTCCGTCTCCGTGCAGTAGCCGGCAAAGATGTCGGTCGAGAGACCGCAGTCGGGGATGATGCGGCGGATGGCGCTGACGCGGTCAAGATACCACTCGCGGGTGTACTTGCGGTTCATGAGCTTGAGGATGCGGTCGGAGCCGCTCTGCACCGGCAGGTGGATGTGGTGGCAGATGTTGGGCTCTTCGGCAATCACGTGAAGCGTGTCGTCGCTCATGTCCTTGGGGTGCGAGGTGGTAAAGCGGATGCGCATGCCGGGTACGGCGCGGGCCACGCTACGCAGCAGCTGCGGAAAACCGATGACGGTGCCGTCGGGGGCCTCGTAGCGGTAGCTGTTGACGTTCTGGCCCAGCAGGGTCAGTTCCTTGTAGCCGCGGGTGGCCAGGTCGGTGGCTTCGGTCAGGATGCTGTCCAGGTCGCGTGAGCGTTCGCGGCCACGGGTGTAGGGCACGATGCAGTAGTGACAGAAATTGTTGCATCCGCGCATGATGCTCACGAAGCCTGAGAGGTGGTTGCCTCCCACGCGGCGCGGCACGACGTTGCGGTAGGTCTCGGTGGTCGAGAGCTCAATGTTGATGGCCTTGTGTCCCGTCTCGGCCTGTGCGATGAGGTCGGGCAGACTGAGGTAGGCGTCGGGGCCGGCCACGAGGTCAACCCCGTGCTCTTCAATGAGCGCCTCCTTGACGCGCTCGGCCATGCAGCCGATGACGCCGATAATGATTTTGCGGCCCTTGCGGCGCTGGGCGGTGAGGGCCTCGAGGCGGTGGTAAATCTTTTGTTCGGCATTGTCGCGCACTGAGCAGGTGTTCAGGAACACGGCGTCGGCCTCGTCGAGGCTTTCGCAGGGTTCGTAGCCGGCCATCTGCATGACCGAGGCCACTACTTCGGAGTCGGCCACGTTCATCTGGCAGCCGTATGTTTCGATAAAAAGTTTCTTCATGGGTGCAAAATTGATTTGGCTACAAAGTTACTGCTTTTTTCGTGAATAGCGGGCTTTCAGGGCTTTACGTATTGCTCCACCCAGTTGCGGTAGAGCGTAAGGCCCGCCTCGCGCCACGAAAAGCGTATGCCCTGGTCGGGACAGTCGTTGACGTAGTAATGCTGCGGCAGCTCGATGGGCAGGCCCTTGCCCACATCGCGGCGGTATTCACGGTCGAGGGTGTCGGCGGCATACTCGGTGTGGCCCGTCACGAAGAGCTGGCGGCCGCCGCGAGCCTCCACGATGCTCGGACCGCTCTCGGGCGAGGAAGCCAGCAGCGTGAGCTCGGGAACCTGCAGCAGGTCGGCCTGCCGCACTTCGGTGTGGCGGCTGTGGGGCATGCAGAAGGTTGGGCTTAGGCCGCTTAGCAGCGGAGCATCGGTCAGGACGGTTTGCTCAAAGATGCCGAACTTTTTTTGCGGGAGTCCGAACTTGGGCACGCCGTAGTGATGGTAGAGGCCCGCCTGTGCGCCCCAGCAGATGTAGAGTGTGGAGCGGACGTGGCGGTCGGCCCAGTCGAAAATCTGTTGCAGGGCCGTCCAGTAGCGCACCTCCTCGAAAGGCAAATGCTCAATGGGCGCGCCGGTGACGATGAGCCCGTCAGCCGGACGGTCGGCCAGGCGCTCGAAGTCGGTGTAGAACGTTTCGACGTATTCCTGAGGCGTGGTTTTGTAGCGCTGGCCGGCAATTTTCATGGGGATGAGCTCCATCCATACACTGTCGATGGGAGCCAGCACACGTACGAAGTCCAGCTCGGTGAGCTGCTTCTGCGGCATGAGGTTCAGGAATAAAATGCGCAAGGGGCACGCAGGTGCCTGAGCCGGAGACTCATACACCTGTGTGCCCTCTTGCTGTACAATCTGTGCGGCCGGAAGCCGGTGTGGTACGATAAGTGGCATAGGGTTTTATCAATGATTTACCACACGTCTACACGCTGCTTGGCGGGCACGTATAGCGGATCTTTCTTGCCAATGTTGAAGGCCTTGTACCAGGCGTCAATGTGCGGCAGCGCACCGTTCACGCGCCAGCGTCCCAGTGAGTGCGGGTCGTTTTTGGTACGGTTGCGGATTTCCTCGTCGCGGATGTTGTCGATCCACACTTTGGCGTAAGCCAGGAAGAATCGCTGTTCGGGCGTAAAGCCGTCCTTTTCGGGCAGCGGATTGGCTGCAGTGGCTTCCTTGAAGGCCTGGAAGGCAATGTTCAGACCGCCGTGGTCGGCAATGTTTTCGCCCAACGTGAGCTGACCGTTGGCGTAAAGGCCCGGAAGTACTTCGATTTTGGAGAAAAAGTCGGCCATCACCTTGGTGCGGGCCTCGAAGTTCTTGCGGTCGGCCTCGGTCCACCAGTTTTTCAGGTTTCCGTCCTTGTCGAACTGGCTGCCCTGGTCGTCGAATCCGTGCGTCATTTCGTGACCGATGACTACGCCGATGGCGCCGTAGTTGGCGGCATCGTCAGCCTCGGGGTTGAAGAAAGGCGGCTGCAGGATGCCGGCCGGGAAGCAGATTTCGTTGGTCGTCGGGTTGTAGTAAGCATTGATGGTCTGCGGTGTCATTTGCCAGCGGGTGCGGTCAACGGGCTTGTTCACGTCTTTCTGGATATAGTAGTCCGTGATGAAGGCTGAAGCCTGGCAGAGGTTTTCAAAGTAGGACTTCGAGGGGTCGATGGTCAGGCCGGAGTAGTCCATCCACGTGTCGGGATAACCGATTTTTACGTAGAAGGTGTTGAGCTTTTCGAGCGCCTTTTCCTGCGTTTCCTTGCTCATCCATTTCTGTTCCTTGATGCGTTCGCCCAGCGATTTCTGCAAGTTGCGTACAAGCTGAATCATGCGCTCCTTGGAAGAGGCGGGGAAGTATTTTTCGACGTACATCTTGCCTACTGCCTCGCCCAGTACGCCCTGCACGGCGCCGATGGCGCGTTTCCAGCGGGCGCGGTCCTGGGTGGTACCGCTCATGACGCGGCCGTAGAAGTCGAAGGTGGCGTTGCGGAAGTCGTCGCTCAGCTGGGCGGAAGCGTTTTCGATGACTTTGAAGGCCATGTAGGCTTTCTGGTCCTCAATGGGGGTATCGGCCATGAGTTTTTCGATTTCCCTGATGTTTTCGGGCTGGCCCATGTCCACGTAGCTGATGGCGGGGAAGCCGGAGCAGAGCAGCAGGGTGCTCCAGTCGATGCCGGGATAGTCGTTGAGCAGCTGGTTGAAGGTCATCTTGTGATAGTTGGCCTCGGGGTCGCGCAGCTCTACCATTGACTTGCTGGCCTTGGCGATGCGCATTTCGATGTTGAACACGGCTTCCATTTTCTTCTGGGCCGTGGCTTCGTCGTCACCCACGAGGCGGAACATCTTGACGATATACTGCTTGTAGGCCTCGCGAATCTTCTGCGTGGCTTCGTCGTTCTCCAGATAGTAGTCGCGGTTGCCCAGCGAGAGGCCGCCCTGCTGGATGCCTACGATGTTCATCTTGCTGTCTTTCATGTCGGAGCCTACGCCGATGCCGAAGTACGACTCTACGCCGTAGCGGCCGAGCTGTCCCGACAGAATGGTCAGATCTTTCAGCGTTTTCACGGCAGCTACCTGCTCCAGCTGTCCCTTGATGGGCGTCCAGCCCTCGCGGTTGCGGCGGGTGCTGTCCATGGCCAGGTTGTAGAGGTCGCCGATTTTCTGCTCCAGCGAGCCGGCCGGATGGCTTTCCTTGGCCAGCTGTTCGATGAGGTCGTGGAGCTGGCGCTCGTTGTTCTCGATGAGTACCTCAAAGCTGCCGTAGCGTGAGTATTCGGCCGGTATGGGGTGGCTCTTGCGCCAGTTGCCGCCGGCATAGTCAAAGAAGTTGGTGCCCGGCTTGATGCTCAGGTCCATGTCGTTGCGGTCCAGTCCCGACTTCAGGTCGGTTGTCTGGGCCGAAGCGCCCGTCACGGCAAAAGCCAGTGCGGGAATCAGATGTTTCAGGTTCATCATGTCGTAATTATATGAAGTTTGAATAATATGCATGGGACGTGTGAAAAAAGGTGGGGGATGATGTCAGGCCTCGCCAAACTGCTCCAGCGCTTCCATGGCCTCTTCCCATTTCTGTTCGGCGTCGGCCTTTTCGGCCTGCAGGCGGCCGTATTCCTCGCAGCGTGCGGCGTCGGCCGCTCCTTCGGGCGTGGCCAGCAGCTGCTCCAGGTCGTGGAGCTTGGTTTCCAGGTCGATTACGGTCTGCTCAGCCTCGCTGACGGCCTGCTCCAGCTTGCGGCGCTGGCGGGCCTGGGCCTTTTGCTGCTCGTAGCTGAGCTTGCCTGCGCTGGCTGACTCGTCGGCAGTGGCTGCGGCCGGCGTGGCAGCTGCCTGCGGCTGTGTTTTTTGCAGCTCGTTGAGGTTTTCAATCTGCCGGCTCTGCAGAAAGTCGTAGATGCCGCCGATGTGGTGGCGCACCTGGCCGCCGCCGAATTCGTAGACCGAGGTGACGAGGCCGTCGAGGAACTCGCGGTCGTGGCTCACTACGATGACGGTGCCGTCGAAGTCGCGTATGGCGGCCTTGAGCACGTCCTTGGTGCGCATGTCCAGGTGGTTGGTGGGCTCGTCGAGCATGAGCACGTCGTAGTCGCCGATCAGCAGACGCGCGAGGTCCACGCGACGGCGCTGACCGCCCGAGAGCTCGCCCACCGTGCCCTCCCAGGGCACATCGCTAATAAGGCCGGCCAGAATCTGGCGCGTGCGGGGGCTCGACGCCCACTCGTACTCGGGCGTGTCGCCGACGACGGCATGATGCACGGTGTCGGTATCAACGAGGTTGTCCTTTTGGCCGAGCAGGCCGATCGTGGTGCCGCGACGGTGCGTCACGCGCCCGTCATCGGGCTCCAGCGTGCCGGCGAGCACGCTTAGCAGCGTCGACTTGCCGTCGCCGTTTTTACCGACAATACCAATGCGGTCGCCCTCGCCCACGCCGAGCGTCACGTTATCGAAAATATGTTTGGTGGGAAACTCTAGGCTGACGGAATCGCATCCCAAAAGAATCGCCATATGCCCTGCTCCTTCGTAGAAATTCAACGTTGTCCATGATAGCAGCGAAAAGGCGGGGCGCACACGACACAAAAAGGCGGGCCATCTCCCGCAAGAGATGACCCGCCTCTCCAATCAGTCCCGCGGCAACCGTGGCCGCCGCGGGCCTCAAGCATGTCCCGGACTAGGAGAACATGCCGGTGAGGTAATCATTCAGCCGCTTATCCTTGGGCCGTTGGAAAATCTCGTCGGTCTCGTCGTACTCGACCATATCGCCCATGTAGAAGAACGCCGTTCGGTTTGACACACGCGACGCCTGCTCCATGTTGTGCGTCACGATGACGATGGCACGCTCGGCCACAATCGATGACATGAGGTCCTCGATCGCCGAGCATGGCTCGTCAAACAAAATCACGTCGGGGTTGAGCGCCAGCGTGCGTGCAATGCACAGACGCTGCTGTTGGCCGCCCGAAAGCGCGTAGGCGCTCTTGTCGAGCTTGTCCTTGACCTCGTCCCACAGTGCCGCACCACGCAGGCTCTCCTCGACCATACGATCAAGCTCGTCGCGGTCGGTGATGCCGTGGCGCTTGGGCGCAAACGTAATGTTGTCGCGAATGGACTTGCGGAAAGGGTTGGGCTGCTGAAACACCATGCCAATGGAGCGACGCAGCTCGTACGTGTTCTCGGTCTTGGTGTTCACGTTGCGCCCGCGGTAGCTGATCTCGCCCTCCACGCGGCAGCCGCGAATCTCGCGATTCATGAGGTTGAGGCTACGTAAGAAGGTCGACTTACCGCAGCCCGAAGGCCCAATGAGCGCCGTGATCTCGCCCTTGTGAAAGTCGAGCGACGTATCGTGCAGCGCATGGTGGTCGCCATAGTACACGTTGACGTCCTTGGTAGAGAGCACGACCTCGTCGCTCACGGCCTTGCCGCTCACGCGAACGCGCTTCTCGCTCTCCCCCACGCTCGACAGGAAGTCCTGGGTCTCGGACGATGCCGCTTCGGTTGCGGGCGTTACATTCATCTCGCTCATTCGGCCGTCATCTTCCTTGCCAGTTGCTTGCCCACAATGCGGGCGATTACGTTAAACAGCAGCACGCAAATCATCAGCAGTGCAGCGGTGCCCCAGACGATCTGCTGGGCCTCGGGGCTGCCCTCGCCATAGATCTTGTAGATGTGCACGGCGAGCGACTCGCCGGGACGGAACACGTTCCAGGCGCAGGTGGGGCTCGACAGGTTAAAGCTCAAGAAGTTCAGGCGAACCGGCGAGCTCATACCCGAGGTAAAAAGCAGTGCTGCGGCCTCGCCAAACACGCGACCGGCCGAAAGCACGATGCCCGTCACGATGGCAGGCATGGCCTCGGGGATCAGGATGTGCAGCGTGGCCTCCCAGCGAGTGAGGCCCATGGCCAGGCACGCATCGCGCTGGGCCTGTGGCACGTCCTCGAGCGCCTGCTGGATCACGCGCACCAGGATGGGGATGTTGAACATGGTGAGCGCGACGGCGCCGGAGATGATGGAGTACTTCCAGCCCAGCTGCACCGAGAACACCAGAAAACCGAACATGCCGACGACGATGGAAGGCAGCGAGGACAACGTCTCGATGGCGGTGGAGGCGATGTCGCGGATGGGCCCGTCCGGCGCGTACTCAACCAGGAAGACCGCGCCGCCCAGGCTGATGGGCACCGAAATAATCAGGGTGATCAGCAGCAGATAGAATGAGTCGAACAGCTGGTAGAGTACGCCGCCCTGGGTACCGTTGGCGCGCGCGGGCTGCGTGAGAAAGCCCGACTGGAACAGCGTCGAGATGCCCTCGAACAGGATATAGGCCACCATGGAGACGACGATGAGCATGACGATGGCGACGATCGCCGTCAACACGCCCGTGGCGAAGCGGTCCTGCTTTTGGACACGCCCGAGCCTCGCCTCGTCGATGTGGATACGCGTGCTAGCCACGAGCCTTCGCCCCCTTGCGGCCGATAAGGTGGATGATCAGGATGAAGATGAGACTCATGCCCATCAGCAGCAGGCCGAGCGCCCACAGAACATCGTCTTGGGCCGAGCCCTCGGCATAGACTGCCATGGACGTGGTGAGCGTGGTGGTGATGGTGGACGCCGGCGACAGCAGCGACGTCGGCATGGCCTCGATGCCGCCGATGACCATGCGCACGGCGAGCGTCTCGCCAAAGGCGCGGGTCATGCCCAAGATAACCGCGGTCATGAGCGACGGCATGGCGGACTTGAGCACCACGTGCCAGATGGTCTGCCAGCGGGTGTAGCCCAGAGCGAGCGAGCCCTGACGGTAGCTATCGGGCACGGCGCGCAGACCATCGACCGAAAGGGTGGTCATGGTCGGCAGGATCATGACGGCCAGCACGATGGCGCCGGGCAGGATGCCCAGGCCCGTACTCACATGGAAAACGCTCTTCATAAGGCCGACGACCACGTGAAAACCAATCAGGCCAAAGACGACCGAGGGGATGCCGGTCAAAAGCTCAATGAGCGGCTGAAAGATCTTAGAGCCAAACTTAGGGCTAATCTCGACCGCAAAGATGGCAGAGCCGATGGCGATGGGCAGCGCGATGAGCGTGGAGAGCACCATGACCGCAAACGAGGTGACGATCAGAGGCAGGGCGCCGGTGTAGGGCAGGCCGTTTTTAGCCGTGTTGGCCAGGTCCCACTTGGTGCCGGTAAAGAACTCGACGACCGAAACGCCGTCCTTGAGAAAAGCCGAGAGGCCCTTTTGGGCGACCATAAAGATGAGCGCGGCAACGACAAGCGTCACGAGCGCTACGCACGCGCCCGTGACGCCCAGGCCCACGTTCTCAAGGTCGCGCTTTGGCAGCTGTTTTGCCATTGCAAACCTTTCCGGGGCGGTTACTTATTTAGCGGAGACCTTGCCGCTGGCGTCCTTGACGACCTTCATGGCAGAGACGGGGATAAAGCCCTGCTCCTCGACGAGCTTGCCCTGGACATCGTCGGAAAGCATGAACTCCAGGAAGGCCTTGGTGGCCTCGTCGGCGTCCTTTGCGCAGTACATGTGCTCGGTAGCCCAGATCTTGAAAGAGTCGTCGGTGACGTTCTTGCTCTTGGGCTCGACGCCCTCGACTTTGATGGCGTTGAACTTGGAGTCATCGAAGTGCGAGAAGTCGAGGTAGGAGATGGCGTTGTCGGTGCTGGCCATCTGAGTCTGGACGTCACCGGACTTGTCGAGCTCGGCGTCGCCCTTAAAGTCGACGGCCTCGTCGCCAAAGACGGCGACCTCGAAAGTGGCGCGGGTGCCGGAGCCGGCCTTGCGGTTGAGGACGACGATGGTGGCGTCGTCGCCGCCGACCTCCTTCCAGTTGGTAATCTGACCGGAGAAGATACCCTTGAGCTGCTCGAGGGACAGATCGTCGACCTTCACGTTCTTGGAGACGACGGGGCCCATGCCCACGACGGCGACCTCATGGTCGACGAGGTTCTTGACCTGGTCGGCCTCGAGCTTGGTCTCGGCGAAGACGTCGGAGTTACCGATGGTAACGGTGCCGGCGGCAACAGCGGTCAGGCCCTTGCCCGAACCGTTGCCCGAGCCGGAGACGGAGACGTCCGGATTGGCGTCCATGAACTTCTCGGCAGCGGCCTCGACGAGAGCCTGGAACGAGGAGGCGCCGTCGTAGGTCACCTCGCCGGAGACGGACTCGGCAGCAGCGGCGCTACCCTTGCCGGAGCCGCCGCAACCAACGAGACCGAGACCGACGATGCTGGCAAAACCACCAGCGAGGCCGAGGAACTGACGACGAGAATAAGCCTGATCGAGCATGATCTTCCTTTCATACATGCGACTCGCGGGCACCCTGCCCGCTTTGCTGTTTGGAAAGATACGGCCCCGACCGGGCAGCGCCCGTGCCAACTGCGGTTTCTTACGGGCATTTGATAGACCCTTACCGCAAGCGCGGCTCGGCTTTACAAACGAATAACATTCCCCGCCCAAGCATGGCGCGCTTTTTACACCGTTAAAAAGCAGTTGCGGTGAAATAGTTCCTGTTTGGCTGTCAGACAGCCGATTCTAGGAACTATTCCACCGCAACTTAGATTGGGAAACCGCGAGACCTTAAAGCTCTAATTCATTCAAACGGAGGATCGCAACAATATAGATCTTGAGCGCCTGCTTGAGCTGTTCCTCGTTGGCGCACTCGTTGGGGCCGTGCATCTGGCCGCCCCATGCGGGCAGCTCCAGGCCGGTCTCCTCGGGGCCAAACGAGACGGCGCGGGCAAAGTTGCGCGCGTACGTGCCGCCGCCCATGGCAAAGGGCTCGGCATGCTTGCCCGTAAACTCGTTATAGGTATCGATAAGCGCCTTCACGGCCGGATCATCGGCAGAGACCGAGAACGGCACCTTCGCGCGACCCAGCTGGCACGTCACGCCGAAACGGCCCACGAGCGGATCGAGCTGCTCGCGGATGGTATCGGCACTCGTGCTGTCGGGGAAGCGCACGTCGATGACCTGCTCGATATGGCCATCCGCCACGCGGATGACGCCAGCGTTGCAGGTAAGCGGGCCAAACGCCGGACTCGTCGCATCGATACCCAGGCCGCGGCCATAGGCGTCCGCATGCACAAAGGCCAAAAACTTGACAAACTCGTGCTCGGCGGGCGTCAACAGGCGCTTGTCACGGGCGCCAAACGCGTCCTCGGCCTCGCGCAGATACGCCACGATCAGGCCGACAGCGTTGATAGTGCCCTCAGGCATCGAGGCATGACCGCCAATGCCGTGGGCAAAAATCTGCGCATGCCCGTTATCGAGTGTCGTGATCTCAAGGCGATCGGCGTTCTCGACCGGCGCCGGCAGCTCATCGGCGGCAATCGCGAGCTCGCAGATGGACTGCGACGGAATGGCATTGCTCGCCTCGGCGCCGCTCCACGACACGATGCGCCCGCCGTCGATCTTGGAGCTCACGAACGTCGCCCCAAACTGGCCCTTCTCGGCATTGCAGACCGGGAACTCGGCATCGGGCGTAAACAAAAAGTCGGGGTCTGCGTGGTTCTCCAGATAATGGTGAACGTCGGACATGCCCACTTCCTCATCGCAGCCCAGCAGCGCGCGGAAAGCATAGCGCGGGGTAATGCCGTGCTTGAGCAGATAAGCGCCGGCGTAGAGCGACAGCACCGCCGGACCCTTGTCGTCAATCACGCCGCGACCGAGCAGCCAGCCCTCGCGGCGCTCCATCGCAAACGGGTCGGTGTTCCAACCGGGGCCAGCGGGAACCACGTCCACGTGGCAGATAGTCGCGAGCTGCTTGTCGCCGCGACCCGGGATATCGGCGATTCCCACATAGCCCCCGTCGTCGCTCGTCTGATAGCCGAGCTTTTGCGCAATGCCGAGCGCGCAATCGAGCGCGTCACGGACCGGGCGGCCAAACGGCGCACCGGGCTCCGCATCGGCAGCAACGGCCACGGACGGATAGCTCACCAGTTGTTCGATATCGGCAACGACATCCTCCCAGACCTCGTCGACATACTCGGCAACGCTCTGCTCCACCTGATTCATGGACGACCTCCTTACCAATGAGCAGCGGGCACGCCCGCCCCTCACATTACGTCATTAGATAGCGAAAAGTTTAGCAAGCTCGGCCACCGAGTGCACCACTGCATCGGCACCCGCCGCCTCGTGCTCGCCCGGCGCCGCCGCGCCCGAATAGATGCCGATGCACGGCACGCCCATCGCGTGCGCGCCCTCCACATCGTTAAAGCGATCGCCGATCATCACGGCATCGTCGGCCGTCGCGCCGAGCGCCGCCAAGGCATCGCGGACCGAATCGGCCTTGGTCTCGCGACCCTGCGGCGGATTCATGCCAACCACTGCCTCAAACTGAGAGAGCCCGAGCTCACGCACCATGTTGATGCACTTGGCCTCCATGCGCGACGTCGCCACGGCCATACGCTTGCCTTGGGCGACCAACCCATCCAGCAGCTCGGGGATCCCATCGAACACGGGGTACTCCTCCGGTCCCAGTTCATCAAAAAAGGCGCGATACTCGTCGGCCACCACAAGCGACTCCTCGCGGGAAAAGCCGTAAAAGTCGTGAAAGCTCTTCCACAGGGGCGGCCCGATCATGCGACGCAGGTCACCCATCTGCGCCTCCGAAAACCCGCGCGCAGCCAGCGTCTTGCGCGTCGAGGTCATCACTGCCCGGCCCGTATCTGCCACCGTGCCGTCAAAATCGAACAACACGACCGGCCGTTTGCCTATCTCCAACGCCTCCATCGGCATTCCTCTTCCCCAGTTGACGATTTCCACACCGACACTTCAAACTGTTGACTATTCAACAATTGAACCTAGTAATGTGGAGTGACTCAACTATACTTGTCGCACTTTGCTCTCAGAAGGCGACGCGCAAGCGCCCCAACGAAAGGTGCAATTATGTCTTTTGCCATCATAACCGACTCCACGTCGGACATCTCCCCCGCCCACGCTCAAGAGCTCGGCATTTACGTGATTCCGCTGCATGTGATTATCGAGGGCGAGGACCTGCTCGACCAGGTGCAGATTACCGCCGAGGAATACGTCGCGCGCATGGCCGGCTCCGAGCAACTGCCGCACACCTCGCAGCCGAGCGCCGGCGAGTTCAAGGCACTCTTTGACCGCGTGCTCGCCGACGGCCATGATAGCGCCATCTTTATCTCACTGTGCAGCGAGTGGTCCGCCTGCTATGCCAACGCCAGCCTGACGGCCGAAACGCACGAACTCGACGTGCGCTGCATCGACTCGCGCACCGGCTCGGGTGCCGAGGGCCTGCTGGTGGAGTACGCGCTGGCCATGCGCGAGGACGGTCGCAGCCTGGACGAGACCGAGGCGCAGATCC
>ERZ779877.2643-NODE-2643-length-12868-cov-2.821353_pt1 | contig 12868 bp, 9 predicted proteins | sample MGYA00511556_ERZ779877 | MGnify/ENA primary metagenome ERZ779877 (study PRJEB29588, sample SAMEA2159338) | human gut metagenome | biome: human gut; feature: human-associated habitat; material: faeces | place: Denmark | collected 2008/2010 ...
CCCTCTCCACGCTGACCCACGAGAGCAACGCCGTGGCCTTTGGACGCAGGATGTGTGAGAAACTCAAGGAACTGATACCGCGCCAGCAGTTTGACATTGCCATCCAGGCGGCCATCGGAGCGAAGATCATCGCCCGCGAGACCGTGAAGCAGGTGCGCAAGGACGTGACGGCGAAGTGTTATGGCGGAGATATCAGCCGCAAGCGCAAGCTCCTCGAAAAGCAGAAGAAGGGCAAGAAGCGCATGAAGCAGGTCGGCAACGTGCAGGTGCCTCAGAAGGCGTTCCTGGCCGTGCTGAAATTGGACTAACCACCGGAGGAACATCCTTCGGCCAACAAGATATATAAAAAGGAGAAAAGAGGAGACACGATGAGAGAACCGATAGCAACCCCCAGGGAGGTGGCCCGCGAGTTGGCCCGCAAGTACAGTACGATGACCCACGAGGAACTCGACGTGCTGGAGAGCGTGCTGGTGCCCATGAAGTTCAGCAAGGGCGAGATAATCCTAAGGGAGGGCGAGGTCTGCCGCAACATCTACTATGTGGAGCGCGGACTGATCCGCCAGTTCTACTTCAAGAACGGCAAGCAGATCACGGAGCACCTGGGGGTGGACCACACCATCTTCATGTGCATCGAGAGCCTGTTTCACGAAGAGCCCACCCATCTGCAGGTAGAGGCCCTGGAGGCCTCCTATATCTATGCGCTCCCCAAGCATCGCCTGGAGCAGGTGGCCCTCCACAATGTGAACATACAGATCCTCTTTCGCAAGATATTGGAGGAGAGCCTCGTGATCTCGCAGGTCATGGCCGACCTCGTGCGCTTCGAGACGGCACAGGAGCGCTATCGCAAGTTTTGCAAACTGGCACCACAGATCGTCCTCCGCGCACCCCTGGTCTATGTGGCCAGTTTTCTCCAGATGACGCCGGAGACGCTGAGCCGCGTACGCAGCAGCACCCTGCTCGATTAGCCCCGAGCGGGGGAGGGCGAGCGCCTGGGCGGGCCCCGGAGAGATGGGGCGCCGCGCGTGCGCTATATAAATGAGGTAGAGAGAACAAAGTATAATCATGACAAAATCATAAAAAGACATGAAACCGACATTACTTCTTTTGGCTGCCGGCATGGGTAGCCGCTACGGCGGGCTGAAGCAGCTCGACGGACTTGGACCCAATGGTGAGACCATCATGGACTACTCCATATACGACGCCATCCAGGCGGGATTTGGCAAGATCGTCTTCGTCATCAGAAAAGACTTCGAGGAGCAGTTTCGCAAGCAGGTCCTCGCCAAGTATGAGGGCCACATCCCCGCAGAGCTCGTCTTCCAGAGCCTCGACGCCCTCCCCGAGGGATTCACCACGCCCGAGGGCCGCGTGAAACCGTGGGGCACCAACCACGCCGTACTGATGGCCAAGGACGTCATCAAGGAGCCGTTCTGCGTCATCAACTGCGACGACTTCTACAATCGCGACACCTTCATGGTCATCGGCAAGTATCTCTCCGAGCTCCCCGAGGGCAGCAAAAACCGCTACGCGATGGTGGGCTTCCGCGTGGGCAATACGCTCAGCGAGAACGGAACGGTATCGCGTGGCATCTGCACGACCGACGCCGAGGGCAACCTGGCCACCGTCGTGGAGCGCACGAAGATAGAGCGCAGGAACGGCGCCGTGCAGTATAAGGACGACGACGACCAGTGGGTGACGACGCCCGACAACACGCCGGTCTCGATGAACGTATGGGGATTCACGCCCGACTATTTCGACTATAGCGAGGACTACTTCAAGACGTTCCTCTCCGATCCGGAGAACATGGCCAACCTGAAGGCCGAGTTCTTCATCCCGCTGATGGTCAACAAGCTCATCAACGACGGTACGGCGGCTGTCAAGGTCCTCGATTCCACCAGCCATTGGTTTGGCGTCACCTATCCTGCCGATCGTCAGGGCGTCGTGGATCGCATCCAGCGCCTCGTCGATGAGGGCGTCTATCCCGCCAAACTGTTCTAATCGTATCACCAACCATTTCTACATGGAAATCAACCTTCTGGACGACAGTCAGCTTGCTCTGTTGCGGCAGCTGACTGCCGGTGCCAGCTTTGTGGTAGTCACAGTCCATAAGTCGCCCGACGGAGATGCCGTCGGGTCGATGTTGGCCTGGGCGCAGTATCTGCAGGCCCTGGGCAAGAAGGTCACCTGCGTGATCCCCGATGCCGCTCCCGACTTCCTGATGTGGCTCCCAGGATCGCAGACGCTGCTCCCCTACGACAAGCATCCCGACCGCGCGAAGGAGGCCTTCGACAAGGCCGACCTCGTCTGCTGTCTCGACTACAACGACCTCTCGCGCACGGGGGACATGGCGGACGTCATTGCCCTGTCGAAGGCGCCCCGACTGCTCATCGACCACCATGTTGGCCCGACCGTCGAGGCGGCGCTCTCGGTCTCCCATCCCGCGATGTCGAGCACGTCGGAACTCGTCTTCCGCCTGCTGTGGCAGTTGGGCGCCTACGACGAGATGACGCTGCAGATGGCGCAATGTATCTACTGCGGCATGATGACGGACACGGGGGCCTTCACCTACAACTCCAATGCGCCAGCCGTCTATCTCATCATCAGCCACCTGCTGGAGAAGGGCGTGGACAAAGACCGCGTCTATAACCGCGTCTATAACAACTACTCGCCACAGGCCATCAAGTTCAGGTCCTATGTGATCTTCAAGAAACTGCGCGTCCTGCCGGCTTCCCATGCGGCCTACTACACCGTCACGCGCGACGAAATGCGACGTTTCCAGTTTGTCAGGGGCGACCTGGAGGGCGTGGTCAACATCCCGCAGAAGATCAAAAAACTCAAACTCTCCATCTCGCTGCGCGAGGACACCGAGAAGGACCAGGTCATACGCGTCAGCCTCCGTTCGGGCAATGGGTTCCACTGCCGCAAGATGGCGGAGGAGTTCTTCAACGGCGGAGGACACGAAGACGCGGCAGGCGGACGCCTGGAGTGCTCCATCGAGGAAGCCGAGCAGGTGGTCCTCCGAGCCATCATGGCCTACAAGGAGCAGCTGCGATGACCCCTCGCGGGCCAGGATCATGGTCTGTAGGGCAGTCTTTAATGTCAAAAGTAGCTAAAAATGGGCGTCGTCTTATGGTGGAACAGACGATTTGCTATAACTTTGCAGTAAGATATTATTGAACGTAAAAGATTCCGATGAAGAAAACGCTTTTTCTCCTCCTCCCGCTCGCAGCTCTGCTCTGGTCGGCGTGCAGCAATGACGAGACCTATGCTGACCAGCGCAAGCGAGAGAACGGAGCCATCCGCCAGTATCTCAACGACAGCAGCGTGACGGTCATCTCCGAACGCCAGTTTTTCGATCAAGACACGATGACCGACGTGAGCAAGAACGAGTTTGTGCTGCTCGAGTCTTCGGGCATCTATCTCCAAATCGTAGAGAAGGGTTGCGGAGAGAAAATCAAGGATGGCGAGACGGCCACCGTGCTCTGCCGATTCACCGAGCGCAACCTCCTCACCGATAGCATCATCGCCACCAACAACATCCTCTATTTCAGCGCGCTGGTCGACAAGATGTCGGTCACGAACACCTCCGGCACCTTCACGGCCTCCTTCGACCCCACGTCGAGTGTGATGTATCAAGTCTATGGAAGAAGTTCCGGCAGCACGCAGGTGCCCAACGGATGGCTTTCCCCGCTGCCTTACATCAAGGTGGGTAGGCCGCTCTCGGCCGACGACCGCATCGCCCGCGTACGCATCATCGTACCCTCCACCGAGGGCACCTATGCGGCCACGATGTCGGTCTATCCGTGTCTCTACGATATCACCTACGAGCGCGGAAGATAACATGCAATTACAAAACTAAAGAGAAAATATGACACTGATCAAATCCATTTCCGGCATCCGTGGAACCATCGGAGGCCCTACCGGCGATACGCTCAACCCGTTGGACATCGTCAAGTTTACCACGGCGTATGCCAAGTTTATCCGTCAGAGCGACCCGACGGGCAGCAACTGTATCGTGGTAGGCCGCGACGCGCGCATCTCGGGCGACATGGTCCGACTGGTGGTCTGCGGCACACTGATAGGAATGGGCTATGACGTGCTCGATATCGGGCTTGCCACGACGCCAACCACCGAACTGGCCGTCCGCATGAGCCATGCGGCAGGTGGCATCATCGTCACCGCCAGCCACAACCCGCGCCAGTGGAACGCGCTCAAGTTGCTCAACCACGAGGGAGAGTTCCTCACCAAGGCCGACGGCAACGCCGTGCTCGCCATGGCGGAGAAGGAGGACTTCGACTATGCCGATGTCGATCATATAGGCACTTACCGACAGGACGACAGTTTCGACGACCGCCACATCGAGGCCGTCCTCGCGCTCGACCTGGTCGATACGGAGGCCATCCGCAAGCGTGGATTCCGCGTCGTCGTTGATACTATCAACTCCGTCGGCGGCGTCATTCTGCCGAAGCTCCTCGACCGACTGGGCGTCGGCTACACCATCCTCAATGGCGAGGCCAATGGCGACTTCGCCCACAATCCGGAGCCGCTGGAGAAGAATCTCGGAGGCATCATGGGCGAGGTGGCAGCAGGAGGCTATGACCTCGGCATCGTCGTCGATCCCGACGTCGATCGTCTCGCCTTCATCCAGGAGGACGGTAAGATGTATGGCGAGGAATATACGCTCGTCAGCGTGGCCGACTACATCCTCGATCATGTGAAGGGAGCCACCGTCTCCAACCTCAGTTCTACGCGCGCCCTGCGCGACGTCACCGAGCGCCATGGCTGCCAGTATTTTGCCTCTGCCGTCGGCGAGGTCAATGTCACTACCAAGATGAAGGAGGTGGGTGCATTCATCGGTGGCGAGGGCAATGGCGGAGTCATCTATCCCGAGAGCCACTACGGTCGCGACGCCCTGGTCGGCATCGCCCTCTTCCTCAGTTCGCTGGCACAGAAGGGACTGACGTGCAGCGAGCTCCGCAAGACGTTCCCGACCTATTATATTGCCAAGAACCGCATCGACCTCACGCCCGACACCGATATGGATGCCATCCTGGGCAAGGTCAAGGAGCGCTTCGGATCGATGGACGACGTGCGGGTAACGGATATTGATGGTGTGAAACTCGACTTCCCGACGAAGTGGGTCCACCTCCGCAAGAGCAATACTGAGCCCATCATGCGCGTCTATAGCGAGGCGGCCACGATGGAGGAGGCCGACGCCCTGGGCAAGGAGCTCATGGACGTGGTCTATGAAATGACGAAGTAGGAGAGGGTACTACCCCCTACAGCCTGTATCTTTATGAGGCATCTGCCTGGCGTCAAGCGCCGGGCAGGTGCCTTGTCCATAAACCTATTTTCCGATTCCAACGAGATCTTTTGCCCTATGGATCATCTGTTTCTGCTGCAGTTCGCATGCTTCCTGTTCATGCTGTTCAATGCGTTCACCCTCGCCGTCACCCGTCTCCAGACGCGATGGCTCAATCCGCGCTATGAGCGCGCACGATGGTTGATCTTTGTCGGCATCATGGGCTTGGCGGCGCACTATCTGATGCAGATGCGCTATGGGTTCAGGGCCGTTGACGACGCGGTGGGTGCCACGGTCAATGCCCTCGTCTATGCACCCTGTTTTTCGCTCATTTCGATGGGCATCTTCCATATCGAGGCCACGCATGTCCGGCGGAGGAGGGTCTATGTGGTCTGCACGACGATCAACCTGGCGATCTTCGCCTGTTTCTTCATCGGCTTCCTCCAGCATGGCGAAATGCGCATCGGGGCCTGGCTCTATGCTATGCTGGCCCTCTTTGCCGCCAATGTGGTCTATTGCATCGTCGTCATCGTCCGCGAAATCATCAAGCGCCGCCGTCTGCTGGAGACGATGGCGGGCGGCGACCTCATGCCCTATGTACGCTACTCCCGCGCCAGCCTCCTCATCCTCTTCTTCCCCGCCTTGGTATCGCCCTTTGCCATCATCTCCACCAAGTTGCTTTACTTTTTTGCACCTCTGGGACTCATGGCTTTCCTCTTCTTCGTCCTGAGTTTCGTGGCCCTGGGCTACAGCTATCAGCCGAAGGAGTCGCTGCTCGACGAAGAGGCGGAGGAAAAGGTCGGCCCTGCTGTCGTAGTCGCTCAGCAGGAGAAGACGGCAGTGCAACAGGCCGTCGCGGCTCATAGTGTCGCTTCTCCTGATGTCGCTTCTCCTGGTGTCGTTTCTCCTGGCGAGGCGGCTCCATGCGATGGGGCTCATGCTGGCACAACTCCTGCCAATGGGGCTCCTACCAACGCGTCTCCTACCCATGCGTCTCATGCTGGCACAACCCCTGATAACGCAACGCCTGATAACGCATTTCATGCCGACGCGGCCCATGCAGCCGACCAGGCGGAGGAGACGCAAACTGCCTCGCTGATGCCTGAGGATCGAAGAAAGCAGATCCAGCAGCGGCTGGACGAATGGTGCGCGGCGATGGGCTATAAGGATGGGGGGGGTGAACCTCCTCTCCCTCTCCCATGCGATCCATGTCTCGAAAGACGAACTCACGATATACTTCGACCAGTCTCTGAAGACTACGTTCCGGATATGGCTGAGCGACATCCGCTTCGCTGCGGCCAAGAAAATGATGATTGCCAACCCCGATTACAGCAATGATATCATCTCCTCCGAATGTGGTTTTACTTCCCGCACCCACCTCTACCGCATCTTCAAGGCGCGTGAGGCGTGTACGCCGACCGTTTGGCGGGAACGCTATTTGGCCGGATCCCACGATTCGGATGCGTCTCTTTCGTAGCAGGGAGACGAGCCCTTTTCTCCGTATCTGAAGATTCCCTTTTCTCCGTATCTGAAGATCCCTTTTCTGATATTTGACGGCTCTTTCCTTGGTTTCTTAAAATATGTAAACGCAACCGATCCTGGCTATGAACCATTGTCTCTTTGGTAGGAAGGAGACAACTATTTACCACCAAAGAGACACCTGAACAGGACAATGCGACACCCTGTCTCACTACTTTTCCCTACTTTTGTACTAATTTTGAAGGTCGGAAAGACCCGCACGTTGTGGAGGCTTAGTCCTCGTCGTGGGCGCCCGACGGACTAATCGTGAAGACAATAATCAAAAACAAGAAATAAAAGTATGAAGAAAAAAAAGTATCTCAAGCCCCAGGTTGACGTCGCGCAGACTGGGCCGTGCATGATGATCAACCCCTCGCAGGTAAGAATTTATAAAGGGCAGTTTCAGAATCGACAGGAACTGGAGAAAGCCGAATTTACCTTAGACGAGGACGGTTTCCTCTGGGGGGAATAAATAGCCTATTGCCCCTTCTTTCTATCACAATCAACGAATGGTGCCGTGGTGCACCCAAACTAAAACAAAAAATACTATCACCATGATCAAAAAAATGACCCAATATCTATTGCAGCGCCGATGCGCGCTCTCGCTCTTGCTGATGCTGATGCTCCTGCAGCCCGTGATGGCGCAGACACAGGATCCTATAATGTATGCGAGATTGAACCGAGAGACTCAGACCCTCACGCTCTATTATGACACGAATTTCGTTGAAGGGAACGATCAAGGTATTTCCCATAGTCCCTTGTGGCAGCAATTAGATGAAAGAAAAAAAATAAAAAGCGTGGTCTTTGACGAGAGTTTCAAGGATGCACGGCCCAAAGATTGTGGAAGCTGGTTTTGGTTTTTCGAAGCTTTGACAACGATTGAGCACTTGGACTATTTGAACACGTCAGAGGTCGATGATATGCGATTAATGTTCTCCTCCTGTACCAGCTTGGAAACACTTGATTTGTCTTCCTTTAATACGGAAAAGGTCAAATACATGTATGCTATGTTTGATGGCGCTACGAATCTACGCTCAATCAAGTTGCCCAAAGGCTTCATAGGCAGCAGCGTGACGGATCTCCGTAGTATGTTTAAGGATTGCACAAGCCTTACCGAACTCGATCTATCCGGTTCTAATGCCGAAAACGTGAAAGACATGGGCGAGATGTTCTATGGCTGTAGGGCGCTTTCCAAGCTCGATCTTACTGATTTTAAAACTGGACAAGTAACCACTATGGAGAATATGTTCTGCATTTGTAGCACGCTTGAAACCCTCGATGTCTCCAGTTTTAATACCGAAAACGTGACCACTATGCTAGGAATGTTCAATAATTGCTCGTCACTTCGGAGTCTCGATCTCCCTGGCTTTAATACTGCAAATGTGACGCAAATGTCATCAATGTTCAATAAATGCTCGTCACTTCGGAGTCTCGATCTCAGCAGTTTCAATACCAGAAAGGTGATTTACATGCAAAGCATGTTTGAAGGATGTACTAACCTTGAAAGTATTGATTTAAGCAGTTTTGATACGGAGAACATGAAATCTATGACTGGGATGTTCTTCTCATGTACGAAGCTTGAAACGCTTGATCTCTCCTCGTTTGCAACGCCCAAAATGGTTTCCATGGTTGATGCGTTTAGTAATTGCAAAAACCTCAAGACGATCTATGTCACTTCTGCATTTACTACAGATAATGTAACCCTAGATTTTTCGATTTTTGCCGGATGTGTTAATCTGCCCAACTATAACCCTGATAAGACGGGTGTGGAAATGGCGCACACGGGAGAGGGAGGTTATCTCACGGCTGCTACTGCCAGTTGGGTGCGATGGGATGCGCCAACCGGCACGCTCTCCTTCCATCGCAGCGGCACGAAGCCCGTGGGCGACAACATCCTTGATTTGGGCACTGGAACTTATCCGAATTGGGGCACCCATGCGGCAGAAATCAAGAAGGTGGTCTTCAAAGCCGGTTTCCGGGATGAAACCCACTGGACGTGCTCCAATTGGTTTAATGGTTGTACGAATCTTACCAGCATAGAGGGTATCGAAAACCTCAACACGTCCAACGTCACGAATATGTCAGGGATGTTTGCCCAGTGTTCGAACCTCGAAACGCTCGATCTTTCCCATTTCAACACAGAGAAAGTAACAACAATGACCCAGATGTTCTATGGATGCACAAAACTCCATAAACTCAACATTTCTAGTTTCAATACGAAGAATGTGATATCCATGAACCAAATGTTTTCCAATTGTTCAAGTTTGGATTCGCTGGACTTGTCCCATTTCAATGCGGAGGGTGTGAATTATCACGGCTTATACGCTATGTTCTCTGGTTGCAGTTCTCTTAAGTTTCTCGATGTGTCCAACTTCCCGGCTAATAGGCCCAAAATGCAGCTGGATGCTATGTTCAAGGGATGTAGTAGTCTTCAAACGCTTGATCTTTCCAGTTTCAGCACTGGTTTGGCAAATTCTGTTACCGATATGTTTGACGGATGCTCCGCGCTTCGGACTATCTATGTCAGCGATCATTTCACATTCAAATATGGAGTTTCAAGTTCAAATATGTTCCGCAACTGCGAGAACTTAAAAGGTGCTATTGACTTCATCCCTCAATATAAGGATAGTAAGTACGCAAACTACGTGTCAGGTTATCTCACCAAGAAGGTTGGCACGAATGGCAATGAGATCATTGGAGCCACGGGCTCCCCGCTCACCATCGACGCACTGCCTTTGGATGACAGCAAGGCATACACGCTCTACGAAGACTGCGACGTGAACGCCGCTACCTACGAGCGCCAGGTAAAGTCGGACTGGGCAACGCTCTGTTTGCCCTATACCATCCATCCCAGTTCGGAGGACAACACCTGCTACTTCTATACTCTGAAGTCGGTAGGAGCGGAGAGTGTCGAGCTGATGCGCGTGGAGGAAGGCGTGATAGAGGCAGGCCAGCCTGTCGTCGTTCGCAAGAAAAACGCGGAACAGACCAGCTTCTGCGTCGTAAGTGGTACGGCTTCTCCCGATGAGAAGGCGAAGGCCGTGAAAAACCCCACGAATAGGGAGACGGGCCATCGACTGATGGGTACGTTTGCCCCCATCGTACTCGCCGACGACTGCTATTTCATCGCCAAAGACCTGTTCCGCCTGGTCAGCGACTACAAGCCTGCTGCCAAGGGCGTGAAGATAGCTGCTTACCGCGCCTATATCCAGCCCGATGCTACGCAGAAGGGTGGATCCGCCCAGCTCACCATCGGCGTGGATGAAGGCACCAACCAGGTAGATGACGCCACCCTCGTCGATCTGCTCAACGACACCGAGGCGGAATACTACGACGTGCAGGGCCGCCGCATCCCGCAGTTGCAGCGAGGTATCAACATCGTCAAGGTTGGCTCCAAGGTCATGAAGGTCTTCTGCCCCCGATAACTTCCCGTAGCGACTCGCCCCGCGCTTCGCTTCCCGTTTCGCTTCCCGCGTGTCGCCCCCAACCACGCATAAGTAAGCCGCCCGAACCAGTCAAAAGCTGATTCGGGCGGCATCTTTTTTTATGCAGTCTTGACCAGGAGGAAGCGTCCCATTTTTTAGTCTTCGTCCTTCTGCTCAGCCTCATGCTCGGCGATGAGCTTCTGCTGGATGTCGTTGGGCACCAGCTCGTAGCTTGCAAACTTCGTCGAGAAGCTGGCGCGTCCGCCCGTGAGGGAGCTGAGCGCGATGCTGTAGTTGGAGAGCTCCTTCAAAGGAATCTTCGCCTGCAACTTCTGGTAGCCAGCCTCGCTGTCCATGCCCATGATCATGGCGCGGCGGCCCTGCAGGTCGCTCATCACGTCGCCCATGTAGTCGGCCGGCACATAGACCTCCAGGTCGTAGATCGGCTCCAGAATCTTCGGACCAGCCTGCTTGAAGGCGTCGGAGAAGGCGTGGCGCGCAGCGAGCATGAAGGAGAGCTCGTTGCTATCCACCGGGTGCATCTTGCCATCATAGACGATCACGCGCACGTCGCGGGCGTAGCTACCCGTCAGCGGACCGTGCTCCATGCAGTCCATGATACCCTTGAGGATGGCGGGCATGAAGCGTGCGTCGATGGCACCACCGACCACGGAGTTGATGAAGACGAGCTTGCCGCCCCACTCCAGGTCCACTTCTTCGCGGCCCTTGATGTTCATCTTAAACTCCTGACCGTTGATGTTGAACGTCGTCGGATCGGGCATGCCCTCGGCGTATGGCTCCACAATCAGGTGGACCTCGCCAAACTGTCCGGCACCACCCGACTGCTTCTTGTGGCGATAGTCGGCGCGAGAGAGTTTCGTGATGGTCTCACGATACGGGATGCGCGGCTCCTCAAACTTCACGGCGAGTTTCTCGTTGTTCTCCATACGCCATTTCAGCGTGCGCAGGTGGAACTCTCCCTGTCCGTGGACGATCGTCTGGCCCAGTTCCTTGCTCTGCTCCACTACCCATGTCGGGTCCTCCTGGCGCATCTTGAGCAGGGCTGCCATCATCTTCTCCGTATCGCTCTCGTTGACCGCCTTGATGGCGCGTGAATACTTGGAGTTGGGATATTTGATGAAGTCGAAACGCTCCTCCGTACCCTTGCCGTTGAGCGTGTTGCCCGTCTTGACATCCTTCAGTTTCACGGTGCAGCCCAGGTCGCCCGCGTTGAGCTGATCCACGGGGATGCGGTTGGCACCCGCGCAAGCGAAGATCTGTCCGATGCGCTCCTTGCTGCCACGGTCGGCGTTGGTCAGGTCGTCGCCTGACTTGATCGATCCGCTCATCACCTTGAAGTAGCTCACCTCGCCGATATGCGGCTCCATACCCGTCTTGAAGAAGTAGATACTCTCCGGACCGTTGGAGTCGGGAGACACCTCCTCACCACGCGTGTTGTGGACCTTCGGCATCTCGCTGACGAAGGGCACGACATTGCCCAGGAACTCCATCAGGCGCTGCACACCCATGTCCTTGTGGGCATCGACGCAGAACACCGGGAAGATGTTGCGCATCACCAGGCCCTTGCGGATACCCTCGCGCATCTCGTCCTCCGTGAGCGTCTCCTCCTCGAAGAACTTCTCCATCAGCGCCTCGTCATTTTCGGCGGCAGCCTCCACGAGCGCCTTGTGGAGCTCCATGGCTTTCTCCATCTCCTCGGCGGGAATCTCCTCGCGCTTCGGTGCGCCACCGTCCGGACCCCAGGAGAGCTTCTTCATGATGAGCACGTCGATGATCTCGTGGAAGTCGGGACCCGTCTGGACGGGATATTGGATCTGCACGCACTTCGGACCATAGATGTCCTTCATGCTTTGTATGAGTTGATCAAAGTCGCATTTGTCGCTATCAAGCTGGTTGACGAGGAAGATGACCGGCTTGTGCAGCTTTTCGGTATATCGGAAGTTGTTCTGTGTGCCAACCTCCGGGCCATACTGGCCATTGATGAGTATGACGGCTTGGTCGGTGACGTTGAGGGCCGTGATGGCACCCCCCACAAAGTCGTCGCTACCCGGACAATCGATAATATTGAGTTTTTTGCCATTCCACTCTGCATGGAATACGGTGGGGAAGACCGAATAGCCGTACTCCTGCTCCACAGGGAAATAGTCGCTTACCGTATTCTTGGCTTCTACGGAGCCACGACGCTTGATGATACCAGCTTCGAAAAGCATACTCTCGGCAAGTGTGGTCTTGCCGCTACCCGCACTGCCAATCAAGGCAATGTTTTTAATCTCATTTGTCTGATATACTTTCATATCGGATAGATTTAAGCGATTAATAATATCGTTATTTACTTGTAGGGTAATTGAAAGAGGACAGGCATTTCTGTCATTTCGCCCACTAAATTAGGCATTTTTTTTGTAAAAGCCAAACAACGATGGCAAAAGTACTCTATTTTTTAAAATTAATTAGTACTTTTGCAAGTGAAATGACAGGATTATACATACATATACCATTTTGTGCCAGTCGTTGCGTCTATTGCGGATTTTATTCGACGACGCTTCCCGCGCTGCGCGATGCCTACGTCGATGCCCTCTGCCAAGAACTGACGTTGCGGGCGGAGGAA
>ERZ779877.2647-NODE-2647-length-12854-cov-2.471209_pt1 | contig 12854 bp, 7 predicted proteins | sample MGYA00511556_ERZ779877 | MGnify/ENA primary metagenome ERZ779877 (study PRJEB29588, sample SAMEA2159338) | human gut metagenome | biome: human gut; feature: human-associated habitat; material: faeces | place: Denmark | collected 2008/2010 ...
CTTTCCGCCCTCCATTACGATAATGCAGTCTGCATCCTGAACTGATGATATTCTCTGTGCTATTATTATCTTAGTTGTATCTGGTATTTCATCTTTAAATGCTTTTCTTATTAAAGCATCTGTCTTAGTATCAACGGCACTTGTAGAATCGTCAAGAATAAGGATTTTAGGCTTTTTAAGAAGTGCTCTTGCTATACATAATCTCTGCTTCTGTCCGCCTGATACGTTAGTACCACCCTGTTCGATATATGTATTATATTTCTTAGGGAATGTCTGGACAAATGGATCTGCCTGTGCAAGTTCACAGGCGTGTATTATCTCTTCATCTGTTGCCTCTTTATTACCCCAGCGTAAATTTTCTTTAATAGTTCCGGAGAATAATACATTTTTCTGAAGCACCATTGCAACTTCATTTCTTAATGTATAGATATCTATATCCCTTACATCAACACCGCCAATCTTAACGCTTCCCTCTGTTACATCGTAAAGTCTTGGTATAAGCTGCACTAATGAGCTCTTACCGCTTCCTGTTCCACCTATAATTCCTAGTGTTGAACCGCTTGGAATATTGAGGTTAATATTTTTAAGACATTCTTTTTCTTTATCATCTATATAACTAAAGCTTACATTATCAAACTGGATTGAGCCGTCATTTACCTTATCCTCTGGATTGTCACAGTTGTGAAGTGTACTTTCCTCGTCAAGAATTTCAACAATACGCTCAGCCGAAGCTCTCGCCATATTAATCATAACCATAACCATTGATAACATCATAAGGCAGTTAAGAATTGTCATAGTATAAGCTATAAGACTTGTAAGCTCACCAGTTGTAAGTGCTGTTCCTGATGTAATTATCATTCTTGCACCGAACCAGCATAAGAAAAGCATACACGAATATATGCAGAACTGCATAAGCGGCATATTGTATGCAACAATACCTTCAGCCTTTAAGAACATTTTATATATTGCTTCTGATACCCTAGTGAACTTCTTTTCTTCAAAATCTTCACGGACAAAGGACTTAACTACTCTCATACCTGTAAGATTTTCTTCTACTACTTCATTAAGATTATCGTATATCTTAAATACTCTCTCAAAATATATATGCGATCTGCTTACTATTATATAAAGTCCAATACCAAGCACTGGAATTGCAATAAGAAATATTAATGAAAGCTTAGTACTTGTCATAAATGCCGCAATAAGTGCGAATATAAGCATAAATGGTGCTCTTACCGCAATTCTGATAATCATCATATAAGCATTCTGCACATTAGTTACATCTGTTGTAAGACGTGTCACAATACTTGATGATGAGAACTTGTCAATATTTGCAAATGAATACTCCTGAATTTTGTAATACATATCCTTTCTTAAATTCTTTGCAAAGCCTGCCGAAGCTGTGGCACATAGACCTCCTGAAAGGATACCAAATACAAGACCTGCCATTACGCAGAGTATAAGCAAAGTCCCATATTTAACAAGTGCACTTTCATTACCTGAACTTATTCCTGAATCAATCATCTTTGCCATCATAAATGGGATAAGTATTTCAAATATTACCTCAAATACGATACACACTGGTGTCATAATTGATACCATTTTATATTCCCTTATTGAACGGGAAAGCTTTTTAATAATGTCCATATCATTCCTCTTTTCTGTACACAATTGCTACTATACATATGTTACTGGCTGAATATCTTCCCCAATTAACATTGCTATTCTTAATTATTATCATCTGGTGTACACAGACAAATTAATCCTATCAGCGTGAACGATTTTAACACTATTATTAAAAAAATGGAATTTGTAAAAATACAACACCATTAGATTTTTTCTAATGCACTCTTGAAATATTAATATATTATGAACTATAATCAATTATGCAGATTATTTAATATAATTAAGGAGGTTTTTATGACTACACAGCAGTTAGAATGTTTTATAAGAGTTGCCGACAAACTTAATTTTACAAAAGCTGCACAGGAAATGTTTCTTACAACCCCAACTGTCACACACCATATTAAAAGCCTTGAGGAAGAACTGGGTGCGGCACTTTTTATAAGAACACCGAAAATGGTACAGCTTACCGATGCCGGTGCTGAATTCTATGGAGATGCAAAGGATATCCTTAATAGAATTAATCTTTCAAGCAAGAAGATTGCCAATGTGGTATCCCAGTCATTGTCCTATATAAGAATTGGCTGTACAAGCAATGCAGAATTAAAGGCACTTAAACCAGCATTAAAAGAACTAAGAAAATGTATGCCCGATATATATCCTATGCTGTTTCTGCGTGACTACTCACGCCTTAAGACTATGTTTGAAAGCGGACATATAGATATAATGCTCGTTACTAAAGATATGATTGAAAATACCGATTGCACTTTCAAGCCTATTAAGAATATGAAAAGCTATGCCTTGATATCTGACGACTATAATAAGACTACTGAGGATAATAAAGACTTACATTCAATGTCAGCTATTTCCTTTGATGACTTAAAAGGACACTGCCTTTTACTGCTTAACCAGCGTTTAATTCCTTTCACACAGGGAAATCTTTTACAGGAAAAGCTCGTGCTTCATTCACAGGATAATTATCACTTTATATGTGAGAACAGCCAGACAAGTGAGCTTCTTGCACAATGTGGCTATGGCATTGCAATACTGCCTGAATTCTGCATTGATATCCCGCTTGATAACTGCCGCATCCTGCCCATTACAGACCAGCGTGAAATACAATACGGAATAGCCTATAACAAGACCCGCTCTACCAAAGACACCAAGAAAATCTGCAACATATTAACAAGTAATCTCAAACCGCAATAAAAAGAATTTACTATTACACAAAATATAATACCGCATATATTCTACAACTTTTATGTCCCATAACCGGATACGCATTAATCTGTAGAATATATGCGGTATTTATTAATTATATTCTTTAATTATTATACATTATGCTTATGCAAAACTGAATATCGCTGTAAATACTCCTGCTGAAGCAATACCCATTATTATACCTGCAAGCAATACTCCTCCAAGAACAGCAATTACACTCTTCTTAAAGCCCATATCAAGGAAGCTTGCTGCAAGTGTTCCTGTCCACGCACCTGTACCAGGTATTGGAATACCAACGAATAATAAAAGTGCTATAAAAAGACCATTCCCAGCCTTCTGCTTTAACTTTTCTCCACCTTTGTGACCCTTTTCAATACAAAATGTAAAGAACTTTCCGATATATTTCTTGTCTGCACCCCATTCAAGAACACGTCTTGCAAAAAGATATATAACCGGAACCGGAAGCATATTACCTATTACACATATTATATATGACTGTAATAATGGAAGCTGCATTCCCTGTGATATAGGAATTGCTCCTCTAAGTTCAACAATAGGTACCATTGATACAAGAAAACATATAAGATATTTTTTTAACATTTTTCACCTCATCTAATTAATTAAACATATATACTGCATCTTTATAATCGTATTCTAACCGCATATATTATATGATGATAACACACTTATATATGTATATGCAATACTATATAACATCAAATAATGATAACTGGTTGCTCTCTGCCATTCCATCAAGAAGTCCAAGCTCGCCAAGCTTCTCTATAACCGTCTGTCCAATCCTGGCTCTCTGGCGCAGGTCGTCCTTTGATAAGAACTCACCATCCCTTGCGGCTATCTCTATTGATTCTCCAGCAGACTCACCAACCTTGGATATTACCTTAAATGATGGCATAATCTTTCCATCTATTATCTGAAATGACCTTGCCTTTGCCTTGTATATGTCAATAGGTACGAACTCAAAGCCTCTTGCATACATTTCCTGAACAATACGCATATCCTTAAGCTCATCATCTTCAACATTGGATATCGTGCCGTCTGCTTTCTTAGCTTTGTAGTCATTAATATAATACTCTAATCGTTCCCTTCCCATTGCCATTTTTTCATAATCAAAGGCATTGGCTCTTATACTGTAATATGCACAGTAGTAAGCCAGCGGATAGAACACCTTGCAGTAAGCTACTCGCCATGCCATCATAACGTAAGCTGCGGCATGTGCCTTCGGGAACATATACTGGATTTTATTACAAGACCATATATACCAGTCTGGAACACCGTGCTCCCTCATAATCTGCTCCCATTCAGGTGTAAGTCCCTTACCTTTTCTTACCTTCTCCATTATTGTAAATGCAAGCTCACTTTCAAGCCCTTTCTGGATAAGGTATATCATAATGTCATCTCGTGTACATATCGCCGTAGATATGGTTGCCTTGCCCTCTTTAAGAAGTGTCTGTGCGTTACCAAGCCATACATCAGTTCCGTGTGAAAGCCCTGCAATTCTTACAAGGTCAGAAAAATACTGTGGCTTAGTATCAATAAGCATCTGCATAGCAAAGTCTGTACCAAACTCTGGTATTCCAAGTGCACCAAGCTTACAACCGCCAATATCCTCAGGTGTAATTCCAAGTGCCGAAGTATCCTTGAATAAAGACATTACTTCTCTTGAATCCAGTGGTATTTCCAGCGGGTCAATACCTGTTAAATCCTGCAGCATTCTAATCATAGTAGGGTCAAGATGTCCAAGAATATCAAGCTTTAATAAGTTGTGGTCGATACTATGGTAATCGAAATGTGTTGTTACAATTCCACTCTTTACATCATTAGCAGGGTGCTGTACCGGTGTAAATGAATGTATCTCATCACCAATAGGAAGAACTACAATTCCTCCTGGATGCTGTCCTGTTGTTCTTCTTATATCTATACAACCCTCAGCAATACGTTCTATTTCACAACGGCGTTTAACCTTGCCTCTCTCCTCAAGATATTTAAGAACATATCCATACGCTGTCTTTTCGGCAACAGTACCGATTGTACCAGCCTTGAATGTCTGTCCCTTTCCAAATATAACCTCTGTATAAGCGTGTGCCTTACTCTGGTATTCATTAGAAAAGTTAAGATCGATATCAGGCTCTTTGTTACCCTTAAATCCTAAAAAGGTTTCAAATGGTATATCAAAACCTAATTTATTTAACTTATGACCACAATTAGGACACACCTTATCTGGCATATCACAGCCTGCACCACCAGCGAACTTCTTAACTTCCTCTGAATCAAAGTCAACATAAAAGCACTCTGGACAAAGATAATGCGGACTAAGCGGATTAACCTCTGTAATACCAGCCATGAATGCCACAAGAGAGGATCCTACCGATCCTCTGGAGCCTACCAGATAACCGTCCTCGTTGGACTTCCACACCAGTTTCTGTGCAATGATATACATTACGGCATAGCCGTTTGATATAATGGAATTTAATTCTCTTTCTAAACGTTCCTGTACGATCGGCGGCAATTCTTCCCCGTACATCTCATGTGCCTTGTTATAACAGATATCACGCAGCATCTGGTCTGAATTCTCGATCACCGGCGGACATTTATCAGGACGCACCGGCTCAATGCGTTCACACATCGCCGCAATCTTATTTGGATTTGTAATGACTACCTCTCTGGCTTTTTCACTACCAAGATACTCAAATTCTGCTAACATTTCTTCGGTAGTACGCAGATACAACGGTGCCTGATCATCCGAATCCTTAAAGCCTTTGCCTGCCATGATGATCCTTCGGTAAACCTCATCCTGCGGGTCTAAAAAGTGGACATCGCAGGTTGCGACCACCGGTTTGTGGAACTCCTCTCCTAACCGGCAGATTTTACGGTTGATCTCCTGAAGTTCCTCTATGGTCTCCACCGGAGCTTTGTCACTCTCTAACATGAACATATTGTTGCCCAGCGGCTGAATCTCTAAATAGTCATAGAAATTGACCAGTCTTGCGATCTCTTCCTGTGGTCTTCCGTTTAAAATTGCCTGATACAGTTCTCCTGCTTCACAGGCAGAACCAATACAGAGTCCCTCTTTATATTTTAGGTAAAGACTCTTTGGAATCCTTGGTCTCTTCGCATAATACGTCAGATGCGATTCGGAAACGAGACGATAGAGATTGATCCTTCCGACTTCATTCTGTGCTAAGATGATCGCATGGTGGGTCGGCAGCTTTTTCACCGTATCGACCGACGTTGCCCCAAGACTGTTCAGATCATTTAAGGTCTCGATATGGCGCTCTTTTAACATTTCAATGAACTTCACAAAGATGTGTGCCGTACATTCTGCATCATCTACCGCACGATGATGGTTTTCTAATGAAATCTTCAGTGCTTTTGCGACGGTATCTAATTTAAAACGATGTAAGGCCGGCAGTAAGATTCTTGCCATTGCCACCGTATCGCCAACCGTATGATCGCATGGGATATCTAAATCCATACAATTTTTGCGGATAAAGCTCATATCAAATTCTGCATTGTGTGCGATCATTACACAACCTTCACAAAATTCCATAAAACGCGGCAGGATCTCTTCAATGGTTTCCGCCCCCATGACCATATCGTCACGGATTCCGGTCAGTTCCTCGATCTTAAACGGAATCGGTACCTGTGGATTGACAAATTCCGAAAAACGCTCCGTGATCGTTCCATTTTCCACCTTCACGGCTCCGATCTCTATGATCTTACAAGTGTTTGGACTAAATCCGGTGGTCTCTAAGTCAAATACCACATAGGAATCATCCAGACTCTGATTCTTAGAATTTGTAATGATTTCTTTTAAATCGTCAACTAAATATGCCTCTACTCCATATATGACCTTAAAATCATCCTCAGGACTGACGGAATGATACGCATCCGTAAATGCCTGCACTGCACCGTGGTCAGTAATTGCGATTGCTTTATGACCCCATGATTTTGCCCTTTTTATGATGTCTTTTACATCAGAAACACCGTCCATATCGCTCATTTTGGTATGGCAATGCAGCTCGACTCTCTTTTCCATGCTGTTATCTAATCTTGGCGTGGTAAAATCAGGGATTTTCTTCATACCTGCTAAGAAGGACAGCCCGATTTCATGGTCAAACTTGTCCATCGTTGTAACACCTTTGATCTTGATGAAGTTTCCTTTTTTCAGATGCTCCATCAATTCATCCCGCTGCTCATTTTTTACAAAAATCTTAGCTGCGATCGTATCCGTAAAGTCTGTAATGACGATCTTGACGATCGTTTTTTCTCCATTCCGAAGTTCCCGCATATCGGTATCGATGATCTGTCCGCGAATAACGACCTCGCCGACTTCTCCCTGTATTGTATCGATCGTCACTGCTTCTTCGTCGAAATCACGTCCGTAGAATACATCCGGGTTGTCGGAACGCTTCAGACCGTACTCGCGCTTCTTAACTCCACCCTTCTTACCGTTCTGCCGGCTTCCCGCATCTGCAGCGGACTTTGTCTTGGCTACTTTTGCACTCTGCTCTTTCGGACTCTGAGCCTTTGAAGTATCTGCCTCGTTTTCTTTTGCGACTGCTCCGAGCATTTCGTCCTCAGCGTGTTCCTGCTCATGCTCCGATTTTGCTGCCGCCGTACGCCTTACGATACTCTCGACTTCTAAATCGATCTGATGGTCGGTATTTTTTTTATAATGGCTCTCTTTTTTCTCCACGAACTGAATGTCGAACTTCGTCTGGATGCCACAGCGTTCTCTTATGATCTTATCTAAGACTTCGATCAGCTCGTCCTGACTTTCCCTTGCGATTAACGTATCTTCTAAGATCAACGTCATCTGCATATCTTCTTCAAAGCGGATCTCGGCTTTTCTAAAAATATTATAAAGGAGCAGGCTGTATTCTTTGATCTCACACAACATGCTCTCTTTATAGGTATCTAAAAGTGTCTTTGCCGTATACTGGCTGGAAAGGCGGTAATGTTCCATCAGCTTCTGATTTGGAAAAAGCTGCTGTCTCATATCCTCTTCTAACCGCCAGATATCTCTTTTCGGGATCAGCCTTGTATTGTCAAAATAGACACGGATAAAATCCCGGTTACGGTTAGAAGCCACTTTTGTTACCGTGGCTTCTGACAAAAGACCCTTCATTTCGTGATTTAGTTGTAATGTAGGAAAGACCTCTAAAAAGGCATTTGCCATCTTACTCACTCCAATTCAACAGTTCGTTTCTCAATGCATCTAAGAGTTCCTCTTCTGGAAGTTTCTGTACGATCTCGCCATGTTTGATCAGCAATCCTTCCCCGATTCCTCCTGCAATCCCGATGTCTGCCTCTCTTGCTTCCCCCGGTCCGTTTACCACACAGCCCATGACTGCAACCTTGATATCTAACGGAATATCAGCAACCATATCTTCCACACGGTTTGCAAGAGCGATCAGATTAATCTGCGTTCTGCCGCAGGTCGGACAGGATACTACCTCAATGCCGCCTTTCCGTAAACCGAGAGTACGCAGGATCAGCTTTGCAGACTTGATCTCTTCTAACGGATCTCCCGTTAAGGATACGCGGATCGTATCACCAATGCCCTGATTTAAGATCAGTCCAAGACCGATCGCAGACTTGATGTTGCCGCTTGTGATCGTTCCTGCCTCTGTGATACCGACATGAAGCGGATAATCTGTCTTTTTTGCGATCAGCTCATGCGCATGTACACACATCATGACATCGGATGATTTAATAGAGATCACCAGATTATCATAGCCGTTTTCCTCGATCAGATGTACCTTATCTAATGCGCTCTCCACCAATCCTTCGGCTGTTACACCATGATATTTTGCCACCAGTTCTTTTTCTAAAGAACCGCTGTTGACACCCACCCGGATTGGAATATTTCTCTCTTTTGCCACATCTACTACCGCACGGATCCGCTCTTTTGAACCGATATTGCCCGGATTGATACGGATCTTATCCGCACCGTTTTCCATTGCTGCAATTGCCAGTTTATAGTCAAAATGGATATCGGCAACCAGCGGGATCTCAATCTGACGCTTGATCTCTCCTAACGCCTTTGCCGCCTCCATCGTAGGCACTGCACACCGGATGATCTCACAGCCTGCCGCAGTCAGACGTTTGATCTGTGCCACGGTTGCCTGAACATCCTCCGTCTTTGTATTTGTCATCGACTGTATCAAAACCGGATTCCCACCACCGATCACACGGTTTCCGATCCGTACTTCTCTTGTATCCATACCATTCCTCCTAGAAGAGCTTTCGTATATCATTAAACATAATGACTACCATCAATGCCATTAAAAGGCAGATCCCGATAAAATGGACCATCCCCTCTTTCTCAGGGTCAACCCCTTTTCCACGGATTGCTTCTATAATTAAAAATACCAGTCTTCCACCGTCTAATGCCGGAAGTGGAAGAAGATTCATTACACCTAAGTTCGCAGATAATAAGATCGTCCAGTTGAGCATTCCGACAAAAACGGAGAACCAGCCGACTGCCGCTCCTGCTTCATAGGTATCACTCACACCCTTGACAATGCCGACAGGTCCCGACATCTCATTGATCCCAACCTGTCCTGTTACAAGCATTTTAAGGCTTTCTAAGGTACTTGCGATCCAGTATTTCACTTCGTATACACCGTATTGCAGGGTCTTGACCGGACCGCCTTTTGTCCGTTCGCCGCTTCCATAGAATCCGAAGAGATAACGATCATTTTCTTTGTCGTAGCGCGGTGTGATCGTTGTCTCATGTGTCTTTCCGTCACGCTCATATACCACATCAATGGACTGATCTCCGTGGAAAAAGGTATAAATGCTGACTTCCCGGTAAAGATGGATCTTCTTTGAATTCAGCTTTTTGATCACATCTCCCTCTTTCATCCCTGCTTCCTGTGCAGGATATCCGTCCATAACACCGCTGATCACCGGTCTGTCATATCCGGTACATGCCACTAAGATCAGAGCGCAGACAAATGCCATAATGAAATTAAAGACCGGTCCTGCGGCTACTACGGAAATTCTTGCCCCAACCGATTTACTCTGAAAAGAATCCTCCGCCTTGCTGTCTCCGTCCTCACCTTCCATCATGCAGGCACCGCCAAAAGGCAGCAATTTGATGGAATACTTGGTTTCACCTTTTGTAAATCCAACCAGCGTAGGACCTAAACCGATACAAAACTCATTGACACGGATCCCTGCCCGCTTTGCGAACAGAAAATGTCCCAGCTCATGAAACAGAATTATGATACTGAAAATTAATATTGCAAAAATGATTTTCAAGGTTTCCACCTGCTCTCTATATACTCATATACTTCCTGTTCTGTACTCAGTATTTTTTCCAAACTTGGATTTTCCCTAAAATCAACGTGTTCCATAGATGCTTCAATGATTTCGGGAATATTCCAAAATCCGATTTTTTTCTCTAAAAACATTGCAACTGCACGTTCATTCGCCGCATTAAATACCGTTGGCATATTGCCGCCTGCCTTCATGGCTTTCATAGCCAGGGACAACCCCTGAAAGGTCTCCATATCCGGTTCTTCAAAGGTCAGACTTCCCAATTCGTAAAAATTCAAACGCTTTCCACTTAAACTTCTTCGGTTCGGATAATAAAGTGCATACTGGATCGGCAGACGCATATCCGGCGTACCAAGCTGCGCGATGACTGCCCCATCCTCGTATTCCACCATCGAATGGATGACGCTCTGCGGATGCACGACCACCTGGATCTGCTCTAATTTCACATCAAAGAGCCACTTTGCTTCCATTACCTCTAAGCCTTTGTTTACAAGGGTTGCAGAATCTACGGTAATCTTTCTTCCCATGCTCCAGTTTGGATGTTTCAAGGCATCCTCTAAGGTAACATACGCAAGTTCTGCACGTTTTTTCCCACGGAAAGGGCCGCCCGAAGCGGTCAGTAAAATCTTTGCGATCCGGTTCTGTCTCTCTCCATTTAAGGACTGGAAAATAGCACTGTGTTCACTGTCCACCGGAAGGATCGGCACCCCACACTCTTTTGCTAACGGCATGATCAGATGTCCCGCCGTTACCAGTGTCTCTTTATTTGCAAGTGCGATCGTCTTCTTTGCCTTGATGGCTTCCACGGTTGGACGAAGTCCTAACATTCCAACCACTGCAGTCACTAAAATCTCTGCCTGCGGCTCTGTTGCAACTTCGATCAGTCCGTCCATGCCGGAAACGATCTTAATGTCCATATCACGCAGTCTCTGCCGTAAATCCGCTGCTTTTTCCTCCGACTGTACCGATGCTAAGACCGGATGAAATTCACGGATCTGCTGCTCTAAAAGATCAATATTATTTCCTGCGGCAAGTGCTCTTACACAGATATCCTTTTGTTCTCTTACAATCTCAAGTGTCTGGGTTCCAATTGAACCTGTGGAACCTAAAATCGCTATTTTTTTCATGGTAACCTCTACTATTTTATGAAATACAATGCCAGATAGAATATGATAGGTGCAGTAAATATCACACTGTCAAAACGGTCTAAGATCCCGCCATGTCCCGGAATCAGTTTTCCATAGTCTTTAATCTCATAATTTCTCTTAATCGCTGATGCTGTCAGATCTCCCACCATAGAGATCAGTGCTCCCACTGCGCAGATCCCTGCCATAAACCAGATGGTCTGTGTGGTACATCCCATGGCATCCTTGAATACAAATCCATAGATAATGGCTAAAAGGGCTGCTCCGACAACGCCTCCGACTGCTCCTTCAATGGATTTTTTCGGACTCAGTTTTGGTGCCATCTTATGTTTTCCAATTAAGACTCCGACACAATAAGCACAGGTATCACATCCCCAGGAGCATAAGAAGATCAGCCATACCGTGTAAGTTCCCATCGGAAGCATTCTCGTCCGGTATACAAAGGACAGCATCACTGCCACATAGAATACCGCAAAAAATGCCGCTAACATCTGTTCCGTCTTATATTTTGGATAGGAAAATACATAAATAAACATCAATACCACAAGTACACCGAGTACGAACATCATCATATCCGGTATAAAACCAAATAACAGGTTCAGATAATATACGATGGCCGCTATATATCCTGCTACTCCTGCCGGTTCTTTTTCTATTTTAAAAATGCGGTATAATTCAAACATTCCAATCAGGGAAATTACGCACAGTGCTCCCAATAGAACGTTTCCGCCTGTAATGATCAGTAATAATGCCAGTGCAACCAGTACGATTCCACTGATCAGTCTCGTCTTAAACATTATGCCTCCTCCTTTACGCCGCCATACCGTCTGTCTCTCTGATTATACGCTTCTACGGCTTTTTCTAATTCCGCTTTTGAAAAATCCGGCCACGGAACCGGTGTAAAATAAAATTCACTGTACGCAAGCTGCCAAAGCAGATAATTCGATAATCTTTGTTCTCCGCTTGTACGGATCATCAAATCCGGATCCGGGATTCCTTTTGTATCCAGATATTGCTCAAATGTTTCTTCTTTGATCTCATCCGGATCCACTTTTCCATCCACGCAGTCTTTTGCAATCTTACGGATCGCACGGATCATCTCATCACGGCTTCCATAATTAATCGCGATCTGGAAATTCAGACCGCCATTATTCTTTGTTGCTTCTTCCAGTTCCAGAATTCTCTTCTGAATGTCTTCATCCAGTCTTGTGATATCCCCGATCACGCGGACTTTCATATCATTCTTTGCACCCTTATTGACCAATGGATGCATATAGTTATTCATTCGTGCGTGCTGCTCGAAATACACTTGAATGAAGTCCGAAAAAGCATTTTCCTTCGGATGATAAACGGCATACAAAGTTGAAACAATGCCTGGTTTTCCTTTGTTTGTCTTGATTATTCCATACGGATTAGAGTTAAGAGGCGACTTTGTATATACTACATCACCCGTCTGAACAACACCGTAATTTGATACTGATGCCCCAGCGAAAGAACGACCTTGAAACTCAATCTGATTAACTATTCCATAGTCGCCTGAAACGGACAATACATCAG
>ERZ779877.2648-NODE-2648-length-12853-cov-5.321613_pt1 | contig 12853 bp, 25 predicted proteins | sample MGYA00511556_ERZ779877 | MGnify/ENA primary metagenome ERZ779877 (study PRJEB29588, sample SAMEA2159338) | human gut metagenome | biome: human gut; feature: human-associated habitat; material: faeces | place: Denmark | collected 2008/2010 ...
GTTCGTGTTGAGCCATGAAAATTCATCCTTTCTCACGGCTCTACACGGCTCTGTAATATACCTACGGCATAACGATTTTTACTTTCGCATCCACAATAATTCCACATTTCATAGGATCATCGTATGTTTCAAACTGAATTGCACCATTTTCTTTAAGTGCTCTACCAATTTTTACTGCCATTCTGTCTTTTATGATTTCTCCCATATTGTCACTTCCTGCTTCAAATATTGTGAGTGTTTTGCGTTCTCCAAATGTTCTAATCTCTTTTCTGCTATACACCGATTGCCAACCTTTTAATCGGCGGTTTTCTTCTAAGATTGTGTTATACGCCGCTTTCAGGCGTTTCCTTTTCAGACGTGTCTCTTTCCGTTGCTTTTTCACGTTTTCCCTCCTGTTCTTTTCTATCTCGTACACTCTTGCTGCAAACACTCAGGATAACCATATTGAGATGCTTATTCTGTTCTTTGAGCTGAGAGTTCTGTTCCAACAGCAGCTCATTCATCTGTGTAATTTCTTTCTTCACTTCATTGTTGGACTTTGCATCTTTCCAGCCAACAACAATGTAAAGCACCAATATCGCAATCCAAATGATTGCCAAAATAATATCTAACATTCTTTTATTCCTCCGGCATATAATAAACTCCGCAACTATACGCTGTAACATCCGCCTGTCCGTTGCCGCGAACCATAATAATGCTATGATCCATTGCTAGGTCATTTACGGCATCCTCGGATATGTTGCAATTCTTGGCTACTATCATATCAGGAGGAAAAGCATTCCCAAGTAACTGTTCAAATACTTCTTTCCCTCTCTGTTCTGTATCGTAAGCCGCAAGTGTGTAATCATCGGCGGTAATTCTTTTTCCGCTGAGTGCAATGCTTTTAACGTTGCCGATGTTCACTACGTTGCTACGGTCCTGATCTACAATATACATCTCTAATCCTCCAACCACTTATTATCAAAATAGCAGAACCCGAACACGGCTGCTCCGATCAGAATTACCCATACAACCCAGAAAATTACCAGCCCGGCAGTTCCGTTTGAAACCATATAGTCCACCGCTTCATCTATCGTATCTGCCTGAATGAACGGTGTTCCGTCCTCTATGGTATTATCTTTGAGATTGGCATAGATAACTCCGCTGTATTCCGTGTTGATAACATAGTACAAATACCTCACATGGGACGATTGCTTAATTGTGTCATACAGGTAAGACCCCGGCATCTGGATTTTTCCATACGGAAACTCCACGCCAAGGAATGACACCGTTTGACTATGGCTTTCCCAACTATCGTAGTAATCCCACGAATAATATACCTCCGTAGTGTAATAAGTCTGCGTTTTCCCATTTACCGTCCGTGTATGTGCCACCTGTCTCGTATGTCGGTTGTAGTGTTGTTCCTCAACCTTTATGTAGGCAGCTGGTACTCCACCTATTCCCGGATCTGTAACAGGATCTACTGCCACCAGATTTCCTTTCACAAACGCATTTCCTACATCAGTTCGCATACCGTACTGAAACAGTTCTGCATTTCCATCAATCTGCATGGCTTGATAGTATTCCTGATTCTGTTCGTCATTGTGTGAAGCTATCTTTTCACTAATGAAAAATCCACCCATAAGCATGATAAGGATAATGACGATGCTAAACATCAGTTCACGCACCGTCATATCCCAACCGTTGCCGGAGTAGATTATCTTACTCCATTTCCTCATAGGCTTATTCTCCAAACAGATTGCTTACCGGCTGTCTGTCCTCTTCGCTGTATTCCAGATAGTCATAATTGATAACCTCATATCCCATAACTCCCAAGATCTACTTATGTGGGAATTTACGCACATATTTCTTATACGCCCTTACCTCGTTATTGTAGGCAGTGCGGTACTGCAGGATCATATTCTCTGTGGTTGAAAGTTCATTCATCAGTTCCTTGTAATTCTCGTTGGATTTTAATTCCGGGTATGCTTCGGCAACCGCAGCTATGGAAGTTGTCACATTCTCAATATCTGTGGTGCTGCCATTGTTTCCTCTTGCTTCTACGACATTAAGAAGAGTCTCTGCCTCATGCTTATCGTACTCCTTGACGCAATCTGCCAGATTGTAGATAAGATCCGTTCTGCGTTTCTCCTGTGCCTGAATATCAGAGTCAGCCGTAAAGACCTGTTCCTCCAACGAAACCGCTCTGTTGTTGGTACTTACAAAAATTCCTGCTATCAGTAATACAAATGCGGCTACAATGCCGACAATAATCCATGTTCCTTTATTTTTCATTGTTGTTGCCCTCCATCTTTATCATAAATTTATTTTCTGCCAGAACTATCCCTCCGGGAACTTCCGTAAAAATTGGTTCTGTTCCGTTGTAAATCTGAAACTCAATATCATTCCGGCAAACGGCATCTCCACACTCTATCGGAATTGCTGCCAGAACTTCTCTCGTCCCGGTCTTATAAACTACCACCGTTGTCATAACGCACCTCACATGAAATAGTTGTAGTCCACACCGTATTTTGCCATAATGAGACTCTTTGCCATTTCTTCCAACTTCTGGTGTTCGGTTGCATCCAGATACACACCCTCATAGGTTCTACCCTGACATCCCATCCAATCATACTTGCAATGCAGGAGTTCATGCACCAGATCCTTTTCCATGCAATGTTTGAACAGTGTATTGTTCTCTTTGTAAGATTCATCGCTAAGCAACTGGATATTCGCTTGACTGGATTCAAAAACGAATGTGTTATATCCGGCAGCGTCAATTACCTCTTCTCCGTCAGGATTCATAATCTTATCCTCTATGTGTGCCAGTATTAACCACCCATCAAGGAATAATCTGTGTTTCCACTCTCTTAGGCACTCTTCTAACTGTTCCTGATTTTTGAATACATCTATCGGTTTCCTTTTTTCTTCTCTTTTTTCAAGGGTTTCACGAGTGTTGTTCTCAAAAGCCGTACATTTTGCAACTGAAAAACACCATTTGTCTCCATATCTACGGCCACACACATAGTCCCCTATCTTTACCGGTATTTTGTATCCGCATCGATTTTCTATGTTGGTAATCAGAATCAGTCCACCTTTTACGATGCTATGATCTATGAAAAAGTTTTCTCCACTAGCAGTCATGTAATCATCAATTTTCTTGCCACAAGTAAGCAGATCGAACATTTCACGCTGATTTTCCCCAGTCCACATAATAGTCTTTACTTCATCCGGGTACTGTGGGTTCAAATTCCAATTATCCATCATTCTCTCTCCTTTGCTTTCTTCGCGGACTTCACTTTAATTTTCTTGCTACCGCCAAACTGAGAGTACACAAGAGCAGACGCATGAACGCTGTCCGTGCTAAGTACCTCAACAGTTCTCCTGATGGGTTTCCTTTCCAAAGTCTCAAATGTTACTCTGTACCATCTCTGATTTTTCACGCAATGCCTCCTTTGCTCTCTCGTATATAACCGCACATTTCTTGGCATTTTCGCACCGGATTGTTGTCAGAACCCTCGGTGCTTTATCAGATAAACGAGAAGCGTCTATTTTCTCAACATCCGGCTCAAAGTCTCCACAGAAAGCGCAGTAATCAGCTACTCTTACTTCAATTCCATTGTCTTTCATGCGTGCACCACCTTTAATAGATTGATCTTGTCAATCAGAACATCAATGGTCGTATTGAGCTGATTGATTTTGATGCACTGGTCCTGGTATCTGCTGTAAAAGTTATCACTTTCCGCCGCATGAGATTTCAGTTCTCTTATCTCTGCCTCCATGCTCTCTATCTGTTCTTTCAAGGCAGTGTCTTTATTTCTCTCTCCGTCCAACTGTTTTGTCAGAGAGAGGATTTTATCGTTTGCCTCATTCAATTCCTCACGCAGTCTGTAAATGGTTTCTTTGCACATTTTGGTATTCTCTTCATTTTCCATAGGTTTATCGTCCTCCGTCTCAGGCACATTGAGTAATGTCCTGATTGCTTTCTTCGAGATTTGATATGCCCTGGCAAGAGTGTCTACATCATCCCCATTGGCATATCTATCCTCAATCTCTTTCTGTTTTACGGATATATCAACGCTGTTGGTATTGAATGTCCGTGTGTAGCCACCTTCTACAAGAATATCAATGATTTCTTCTTTACTGCAGGCATTAAGTTCTGCCAGAATGGGTATCTGCCTTTTGTGATTCTTCGCAGTCCGGTAATTGTATAAAATCTGTCATTTATCCATTCATAAGCTCCTTAATTGCACCACCACATATATAGAAATCATCATAAATCGCCTTGATGACCTGTGCATCGTAGAGTGCATTGTGTTTCTGACCTTTCGGCAAAGTAATTCCTCTGTCCGTAAGTAACTGCTCTCTCGAAATGTCAAAAGCTGCCTTTTCTGAAATATCCAGAATCATTGAAATGTCCTGGCAGAGATCGTGGCAAAACGGATTGATGTACTCCGGCAGCAACATGGCTCCGTCTGCAATCAGTTCGCATAATAAAACCATATCGTAATGGCACACATCAGAGACAAACTGAATATCATCTCCGAAACCATCAAGCCAATTAAGCAATTCTGTTCTCACATCGTCCCTGTTGCCGATTACTCTTGTCGTAAGCTCATCCTCTTCCAGTTCCTTTTCCAGCTCCGTGTTGCCACTCAGGAGCAGATGGTCCAGCACATTCTTGGTAATCCAATCATCGCACTGCGTCTCATCGTAATCGGTCAACTCAGCATAAAATCTTTCTCCCTCATCAGAAACCAAGCCGATGCTTATAAGTGTTGTATTCTGATGAAAGCCGGTAAATTTCGTATCAAAAAATATCATTCTCATTCAGTGTCCTCCGTTTCCTGATTTTCAGTAACTTTCTGTGTAAGTACAACCTTCATTTCTGAGTAGAGAATCTTGTTTTCAACCTTGTAACTGGCTATTTCTTTATCCATGATCTCATCTTTGATTATCTCGTGGATATTGCTTGGAAATGTGAACTCCGGCTTTTCATCCTCTTCCGAGCCATATACGCTCATATTTATAGAACCGCCATATCCTTTTGCTAATTCTCTCAATGTCATAAAATATTCCTCCGGTTCCTACGCCTTTTTGGTTTTCTTGGCAGCTTTCTTCGCCTCTTTTTCAGCCTGTGCCATCTCAGGAATGAACTCACGGAAAATGTTGTTGTAATTTCCGTTGTTGCCGGCCCATTTCTTCACGATAGCCATAGCCAGACCGGCTTCCTTGGAATAGGTATCAGTCTTTTTAGGCTTACGAATGGTTACTTCCTTGCCATCAACAACCTTTTTCTTGATTTCCACATTATCCATGCAGTTTACAACCGTCTTTGTACCATCAGCCCAAAATACGATTGTTGCCGGATTCTGGAATAGGACTTTCTCGATACCGTATGCTCCAATAGGCTTGTCCTCAACCATTGCTTCTACACAAAGTTTGTCCCAACGATACGGACTACCGCATACATGATTGATCTTTCCTGCGTAAGTCGTGCCGTCCTCGCACTCGATAGTTACTCTCTTAAATTTCTTGTCCGCTAAACTTCTATACATATTATCCTCCTTAATACCTAACTGGTTAAAAATGTCTCCAAACAATGTTTCTCCCGGAATAGCACATGATGCTATAACCTGATCTCTTAACAATCCGATTGTGGCATTTTGACATTTCTGTGAGAAATCCTCTGTGATACTCGCAACTGGTATATCATCAAAATCCGACCATGGTTCTCCGAGACAACGTGCTCTTTCGATGCTCGCTCTCCGCCACTGTTCTTCCGATGATGATGCTGCTGTTACCTGTCTTGCATTTTCCCACCATCGGTTTTCGGTAAATGCCGAGTGTTGCATCACTCTGTCAAATGTTTGCAATGGCGGTATCATCCGTTCTTTCGGTAATCCAAAACGTTCAAAACCCTGCATGGCAAACGCTATCGGATTTGGTAAATGTGCCGCTTCTGGCGGTCTCCACGGTTTCTTTTCTTTCTCTTCCATTGGTGTCCTCCTTGTGATTTATTATCAAGGGTGGTATGCCCTTAATCTCATGTTGAAATTATTCTCGATTTTCGCCACAACGCAGTCCTTTTTCAGTATGCACTTGGCGCATTTTTTGAGATTTCCGTATGGTTCTCTGCCAAAACATGGGCGGAACAGCTTGTTTATGGCAGATTTCTTCATTTTCACTTCAAAAGGTACTTCAAATCCCTCTTTCAGATGAGCAATATCCGGCATATCATACTCTTCATCTAGTGTAGGCTCAGATATTTCCTTAATTTCTGCAAGCGGTATTGGGTCTCCGAGCCATTCATCCATGATAAAGAACTGTGGTTTGGTTTCATCCATGGTTTCCATGCCTCCTACTCAATGTCAATATCCAAAGGAAGTCCTCTGCGCCTGCTAAGTTCGATCTCCCCAGATTGCAATTCTGCCAGACGTTCCTCGCATTCCTCATCAGTCTCATATCCATTGCAATAAATCATATTATCCGGTCCTCTCCATTTCTCTTTTAGGTCAATAATGGTGTATAAGACCGTGTGCTGCGGATTATAAGGTTTTGTGCAAATGATATATCTATCATCCCTCGCACGCACCTTATACGGTTTCTTCTCGTTTGGAACATAAACTTTGTCTCCTACTTCAACTCTCATAGCCTATTCCTCCACAATCTCATAATATGTTCCCTCGCACTCTTTCAGAGCCATAGTTCCCCATCCGTCAGCCTTTCTCAGTTCATAATGGGTTCCTCTGTCGATGGCAAAAAGTTCTTCGCCCTTATCAATAGTCATTTCCATATTCTTCTCAATGTCGTTCACGACAATATCCTGCAAGAAACGTGCTATCATGTCTCTTTCTCCTTTATCACTTCGGCAAATGCCGGATTCTCATGCAGCTTTTCAGTAGGCCATCCCATGTGATGATACAGTTTTTCCATAAATTCAAGGCACTCTGCCTTGTCATATGTCAGTAGGAAACACAGTAATTGTTCTCTGTTATACACCACTGACGGTCCGACTCCCATTTTAATGTAATCATAATCTGGGTAACGTACCTGAAACTCATTCGGTGCTGCTGCCAGTATCTCAAATTTCACTGCCGATCCGTGCGGTTCCCTTATGCAATGCCTGAATGGTATCATGTTCTATCCCTCACTCTCTTTTCCCACCGTTCGTGTTTGCGTGCCATCTGTTCCTCATCTACGGTCAATGAAAGTTCTCCGGCACACTGTACGACATCCGTGTACTCTTCTCTGATATTTGCAATAGTATCTTTCTCTGTTACAGGTGTCGGGTTCTCTTTTCGTATGATCCTTGCCATTTTGAGTGCTGCCTTTGCAAGTTCGGTACATTCCTCTGCAAGCTGTTCCAACATTGCAGCTTCGCCAATTTCTTCAATAATTTTCATTATCTCTCCCTCTTTGTGATAACTTTCAGTCTATACAATGGATATGTTTCTACCTTGCCATCCTCCAAAATAACAACTGCCTTTGTGCCAAACATATTAGTGATCGTGTCTACCCATGTGCCTTTTGTGTTCTTGCAAAGGTCACAGTCTGGAATCTGGTCGCACATATCAGCCATATCCATACACATCTTGCAATCCGCATAGCTTCTTGTGATTTCTACCGGTCTATCCATTCCCTATACCTCATACCAATAATTTCTCAATGCTTATCTCTCCGCATTTCTTACACCCACATTTGCATACCTCGTACTTAAATCCGCTGTAATCATGTGCCGTACATAGAACTTTCAGTACCTCCCACTCATGCTTGCACGGAAGAAAACACGATACCAAAATCTTGTCGAATAACCTTTTATACCACGCTTCCTTGTACCAAGACCTCTTTTTATTTTCCGGGAAATTTTCAGATTCACTGTTCCTACCATCCATCCAGATCTTCCTCCGTCTGTGTTTCTGCGCCCACAATTTTGCCAAGGTTATACCCACCTATGAAGATAAGACTTATCGCAAGTACAATGAGGGTTAATATCAATGCTCGCCGTACAACTGAATTTTCCCACGCATCTGCCACTGTGTTTTTGAACCAGTTCAAGATTCTTTTTGCAGTGATTTTCTGTCGGAATGGATTTCCCCTTACCCTCCCGGATGTAAGAAACCTCTTCCACATATTCTCGCAGTTCTCATTGCATATCTCTGTGAGCGGACATTCGCAACATTTCTCCATTGCGTATGCTACTGCGTTTGCTATTTGTTCAGCATCTTTCATGGTTTTCTCCTTATGAGGCGTAAGCCTCCGCCGATTTTTATTTTTCGCCTGTTATCGTTTCTACGAGCAGACGTGACGGCATCCTCATTATGAGGTCATTACACATTTGATTCAGACGATGGTTTTCATCCGCAAGCGTATTTACCATGAGGTACAATCCCTCTTCTCTGGTAAGTTCTCCGCACTCTATCATCTGCCACACTCGGAATACCGTTGCATTGTTTCTGATATGCGTTTCAGAGATCCCTACGGTGTATGCCTCTGTCATGCAGTCCGGTTGAACTTCCGCAGTGTGTCCTCTTTCCATTTGTCCCATGCGGTCTGTTTCTTCTCTCTGCATACTTCCGCCTCTCTCTGTTCATTCTGTGTTGCTGTTTCTTTGTTTTGTTCCATATTTCTCTCTTTCTATGCCGGTAGGCATCCGCCGATTTTGGATTTTGTGGTTTTGTAAACCTTTCGCTTTCCATTTGTTATCTGGATGCCGTGTTTATACTTACATTGTAAATTGGGCGGTTTACGCTTTTGGGGTTCTTTGCCGTTTTACGATTGGGGTGGTTTGGGGCTTTTTAATTTTTCGGGAACTCAGAGGGGTGAGTTGCCCCTGATCCGCTCCGCTCTACACCCCCGCCCCAGGGTACAAGCTGCCGGACCTGTCCCCGGATCGCCACACCAAAACCGCCAGAAACGTGCCGGAGTTCGTAAAAGTAAAAGAAAACGAACCGCAAAACCTCATAAATGCTATATATTTATATCTCCGTCCGTGTCTGCCGGATCTTTTCCGCTCATTTCCACCGGTAAACGCTGCGCAATCTCTGCCGCTGTTGGTAGTTCTGCCGCCTGTTTTCCAACGTTTAGATCTATCTTTTGCGCCGCCTGTGTATATCCGTGGTTGTTGTTCATATCCGTAGCGAATACGATCGGCGGGATCTTGCCAGCAAAGGCGAGTTGTTTCTTAAATGCTGCTATACTTGTTTTCAGTCTTTTTATTGTGTCAGAATACGCACCCGGGCGGGCTGTTTCCCAATTATTAAGCGTTTCCCTAGAAATCCCGGCAAAACTACAAAAGCCCTCTACATCAGGCACCAAGCGCACACCCTCCGCCGCTCTATCCTTAATATATAAAATGTATTTTTCCGCTACCTCTGTAAATTCTTCTACAGTTTCTAACTTCCTAGGCCGTCCCCCTTTGTTCTGTACCTCTCCGCCCTCCGGCGTTTCCTCTGTCTGTAAAAATCCAGTTAAAAAGGCATCACATAAAACCGCCGTTGTTTCTGCGTCCGTTGGTTCATAGTCGCGCCCCTCCTTAAAACGTTTATAGCTCTGTTTCCTGACTCCGTTCTCGTCTCTCTGTGCTGTTTCTTTCTTCTCTGTTGCCATCTCTGCGCCCTCCTTTCCTCCGTGCCCTCTGTGGCGGTCCTACACTGTCACACGGGCAAAATAAAAAGGACACCGGGAAAAGCTGCTTTCTGCTTCTCTCTGTGCCCTACGTTCTACTTTTTCGGCTATCCTTATTTATTTTATATGTGGATCTGCTCCGCCCTCCGGCGGCTCTGTTATTTCTATCTCTATACCGCAACCAATGGCGGCGGCGTATTTCTCCATATCGTCAAGCGTGAATTTATCGGCGTTTAGTCTCTGGTTTACGTTCTGCCGGGACACGCCCAGACGATCCGCCACCTCTTGCACCGATACCCCGCGCCGTTTCATCATAACGCGCATTTTTTCGCCAAAACTCAACCGCACCGGCTCCGCCCTCCTTTCTCTCTGTACCCCTTTAATATATAGGAATCTGCGCCGCCTGTCAAGTCTGCCGTTTACATGGTAAACACTGCGCCGGGGTTTTCTTGCACTTTGTAAAGTGTACAATTTACACAATAAACCGCCCTTATTTTGTTTAGTCGGCTATACATATTTCACAAACCGCAATAATTTGTAAATTTTCCGCTTGACTTTGTAAAGAATACGCTTTACAATACAAGCATAAAGAACGAACCGTAACGGACAACAACGAACCGCCGGACGTTCAACAAAACAAACAAGCGCAGGCAAGGGCGCACGGTGTACCCCAAAAGAACAACGCACCGCAGACCGGACCAAGGGAACCAACCCGGACCAAGGCAACGGCGGCGCGGCACTTATTAAGACGAGACCGAAACACACGCCCCACCGCCTCCGGCTTGTATCTCCTGTGAGGGCTGCCCCTGTGGTAATGAGTGCATATATCAGGCAAAAGGAAAATTGTAAACCTGTGCTAGGGTGTACCAATTCACACCGCACATATAAAAAAGATAATTAAGTTATTGGAAGTATGAAAGCACTTTGAAACTTTCAGAACCGCACGAGATCGGGAAAGCGGTATAAAACCGGCCCGGCATCGAGTGAAAGCAGTTAGCACTCTAACAATGATTAACGCCCCCGACGCTCCCAGGGGAAAGCGGGAACCGCTCCGGAACTATTGAGCCGGGGCGATGGCTGGAACGAGTTGCCTATATACACGCAGCATAAAAGGGAATAGGACAGGCGAACCCCTGCAAGCCGCCGTCTGCAAGTCTGACGCAAACGACTATTGAGCCAAATAAAAAAGGGCGATCCGCTACACCTACCAAGCGACACGGACCGCCGCCACCCCTCCGGGGCTTGTCTCCTATTATAACAGGCTTTCCCGGATGGAACAACAGAAAAGAGAGGGAAAGATCATGACAGCAGAAAAAATTATTGATTCTTTGAGATTCACAGCAACAGAGGCAGACGAACAAAAGGACCTTTTTACACCGTCCCACGTTCTCTATAAATGCCGCATTATCAACCCGGCAAACAACCGCCGTTATACTTTTGATTATCAGTGTAACCCATCCGCAACCCATGAGCCGGAGAAAAAAGACTGTTTATATTGTCTCTTATCTGACGCTTCTTGTGTTGAGAGCTGCACAGATGAGGCGGATTTTTTAACAGAGTTTGGATATATTGACGGCGGAGCGGATCAGATCCGAAAAGGCTTAAAGGCTTTTAAGGCTTGCAAGCGCACCGCGGCGGCTATTGATCGCATTTTCACAGAGGACGAAAAAACCGCCCTTAATGAGTATTACGAAAATTACTAATTGACAGAAACGAGGCGCGCGCCCTCCGGGGCGCTCCCTCTCAAAATATAGGAGGTTTATATATTATGATGACATTATCAGAGGCGAAAGCCATTTATAAAACGGGCGGCGGTCATTTCTTCGACCGTGAAACGTTCAAATATTGGGGATCTCGTATAGAATCCGCTTTGTATAAAAACCGCTGTTTTGTTACCAGTGAAAACAATTTTGACGGCAGCCGCAGAGCTTACACCGTGTGCCGGTTCTCTCCTGACTTTCTGCATATTGAAACCGTGGGAGAGTTTCAACAGTACGCACTTAAAGGAACCGCCAGAGAGGCAGCAAAGGAGGCCTAAACCATGAACAACGCATATATTAAAAATCTTTTATCTATCAACAAAAAAGCTTTTCAGTTTTTGCATGATGTCGAGGGCTTCGACTTTGAAAAGCCGTATTTCATCACACAGCAGCCCGGGAAATTTACCGCAAACACAGTTAAAAAGGCAGTAGCCGAGGCAATGAACCCGGCGGCGTGTAAAATCTCCGTTTTTATTGTTCCTACCGCTTCGCGATGTCTACAAGATTTATATTTCGCTGTGCTTAAACTCAACAATTTTTCAGCTTGTCGCCGTGATGGTGTTAGTTATTGGAATTATAGAGTCGCTGCCCCTGGTCTTGATATAGATTATTGTTTTAATATTAGAGACTTTGAGGAACTGCGCAAGAAACAGACCGAAAGCGTTTTTATAATCGCCCAGGATAAATGCTATATAAAAGAACCAGAAACAAAAATATTTAATGTTTCCCGTCGGTATACTCTGGACGATGCCAGAAAGAGCACGGACGGACGCGGAAACGATTATATAAAATCATTAGTATTGACCGCCACGGATGGCAGTGGCGCACGTTTCACATACGAACCATACAACACATTTTACGGAAATGAAAAACGATCCGCGGATATTGCGGACCATATCGACAAAAGCGGCTACTTGTTACGCCCTCACCGCTTCGCATTGATGGAGAGAGCGGAAACATTGAGACGGACCAGAAAACAGGCAGAGGCAGACAACGCCGACTATACAAATGAGATAGCCGAACTGCAGAAACGCATTGACGCAACTAGAATTTTATTATCTAACGCCGTTTTGAATTGTCAGGACGCAACCGCGGCGCGTGGCGTGTCTAACAAGATGAATTATTTTTCTTATGCTCTTTCTTACTTTGAGACATTCAAAGAAAAAATAAACAGCAAGCGTTATGCAAGTATTGAGCGCATCAATTCAGATATTGAAGATATAAAAGATAATAAAATTTTATACTATGGCTATGTTACAACAGATAGTGGTAATAATTCTTCAAATATAAATTGTTCATTAAAAACATATGAATGTACTATTGACAAGTAGTAAAATATAAAAAATAAAACTAGGAATAAAATTTTTCCTAGTTTTCATTTAATATTTTTTCTGTGTTTTTAAAATTTAACTTAGCAATACTTCTAAGTTTTTCTTTACCAAAATTTTGAACTATTTTCTTTCCATAATCATCAACTAAAGTACTTG
>ERZ779877.2652-NODE-2652-length-12844-cov-2.601454_pt1 | contig 12844 bp, 16 predicted proteins | sample MGYA00511556_ERZ779877 | MGnify/ENA primary metagenome ERZ779877 (study PRJEB29588, sample SAMEA2159338) | human gut metagenome | biome: human gut; feature: human-associated habitat; material: faeces | place: Denmark | collected 2008/2010 ...
CACCTGCCATTGCAGAGTAACCTAAGATGGTTCCAAGAGCAATCGTCACACCGACGATCAACGAGGTTCTTGCCTCTACTAACAGTACCCTGAAAATAATGGTCCAGGTTCCTGCTCCCATGCTTTTTGCTGCTTCGATCACACCTTCATCTACCTCCTGTAAAGAAGATTCCACCATACGGGCAATGAACGGTGCTGCTGCTATGACAAGCGGTACGATCGTAGCACTGGAACCATAGCTTTTTCCAACTAGAAATCTGGTCAGTGGAATGATCAGGATCAGTAAAATTAAAAACGGTATACTTCGGATCACATTCGAGATCACATCTAAGATGCGATATACCACTTTATTTTCCCGTATTCCTCCTTTTCCGGTTACTGCAAGGGTCACACCAAGTGGAAGTCCGATCACATAACCAAGGGCTGTGGAAACCAGTGTCATATAGATCGTTTCCCAAAATCCCGTATAAAGCATTTTAACGACTTCAGATGAAAACATCCTGTTCCACCTCCCCTACATACAGATTTTTTTCTTTCAGATACTCTACCATCTTTCCGGCAATCTCTGTATCTTCCGGAAGCTGCAGGATCATTTCCCCTGCTGCGGTTCCGTTCAAATCCTTTGTATTTGCGTATAAAATATTGACCGGAGTCTTAAACTGTAAGGTCATGTTTCCAACAACCGGCTCATAAGAGGAATTCTCCTTGAACACAATTCGGATACAGTGTCTTCCACGCATCTCTTTTGCGGTGCTTCCGCTTCCGATGATCAGGCTCTTTGCCTCCGGTGATTTCGGAGCGGTAAATATCTCTGAAACACTTCCTGTTTCTACCACGTTTCCTTCATTTAAAATGGCTACCTGATTACAGATTTCCTGCACTACGGACATCTCATGGGTAACTACCACGATCGTAATGCCATAATCTCTGTTAATCTGCTTTAGCAGCTCTAAGACGGATTTTGTGGTCTGCGGGTCAAGTGCACTGGTTGCCTCATCACAGAGCAAGATTTTCGGATTATTTGCAATGGCTCTTGCAATTGCAACTCTTTGCTTCTGTCCACCGGAAAGCTGTGAAGGATAAGCTTTTTCCTTATCTGCAAGTCCTACGACTTTTAATAATTCTCTCGCTCTCTTCTTCGCTTCTGTATCCTTAACTCCTGCTATTTTTAACGAAAAACAGATATTTTCCAGTACGTTCTTCTGCATCAGAAGATTGAAGTGCTGAAAAATCATTCCGATTTCTTTTCGCATCTCACGCAGCTGTCGTTCCGACAGCCCGGACATTCGGCATCCGTCTATCCGGACATCTCCGGAAGTTGGATGTTCTAAATAGTTGATACATCGTATGAAGGTGCTTTTGCCTGCACCGGACATTCCGATGATCCCGAAAATATCTCCCTTTGAAATATGCAGATTCACATGATTCAATCCCTGGACATTTCCTGCTTTGGTATGAAATTCTTTGCTGACATCTTCAAATCGAATCATATCGTTTTTCCTGCCTCCTTTGTTTCTGTTGCCATTATATCGACATTTTTCCGTTCCGTCCAATACATAAAAAAAACAGCTTGTTATAGGTTTTTCCTATAACCATGCTGTTTCTCAAATTTCCCATTTGATTTTTATTTCTATTTCTGTCTCTATTCCTTTTTCCGCACTTCTCCTACGCCTTTCCCCGATATGCTTCGATCTCTTCTAAGTACATTCTTCCGAGCCTGCTGAGCGGTACTCCCTTTCTTGAAATATAACCGATCATCATTTCTTCCTCGGAATCCAGTGGTATCGCACAGTATTCATCTCCGTTTAATTCCTCACACACAATCCCGGAACAAAGTGTATAAGCATTTAGTCCTACCATCAGGTTTAAAAGCGTCGCGCGGTCATTTGCCTTGATGATCCGCTTATAATCATAAGTACTCAATACCTCTTCCGCAAAATAAAACGCATTGTGGCTGCCCTGATCAAAGGACAGACACGGATATTCCTCTAAATCCTCAAAAGTGATCTTCTCTTTGTTTGCAAGCGGATTGCCTCTCCACAGATAGACATAGGTCTTACACGGAAAAAGTTCGGTGAACTCCAGACCATTTTCCTTAAAGATCTTCAACAGTACCTTCCGGTTAAAATCATCTAAATAGAGGATTCCAATCTCACTTTTAAAGGATTTGACATCCGAGATCACGTCATAGGTCTTGGTCTCATGCACGGCACACTCGTATTCGTCCATGCCGATTTTTTTTACCAGTTCTACGAATGCTTTTACGGCAAAGGTATAGTGCTGGGTGGAGACGCTGAATTTCTTCTTGATCTCTTTCTTATCAATGTAGCGTTCCTCCATCAGGCGGTACTGTTCCATGACCTGTCTTGCATAGCCGATAAATTCATTGCCCTCCGGTGTCAGCGTAATTCCCCGGCTGCTGCGGATGAACAGCTCCATGCCGAGCTCTTCTTCTAAGTCCCGGATAGAACTTGAAAGGCTCGGCTGCGAAATAAAAAGCTGCTTTGCCGCCTCATTCATCGATGTGCTGTCTGCAATTGTGATCGCGTATCGTAACTGCTGTAATGTCATTTTTTAACCTCGTCTTAATTCAATATCCAGCTTTCGGTCTGTGCGGAATCTTCCCAATGCTTTGTCAATATCCCCATGCGTCAGGATGTCCAGATGGCTGATCAGTCTTTTCGGCTCCTCTTTCATACCGCTTTCAATCCATTCTAAAACCATTCCTACAAATCCGTATTTGTAAAAATGTGCAATAAATGCCTTGTCCTCTTCATCCACCACAATGCCTTCAGCCCGTTCATCAATGACCCCTAACAGAAGTTTGTATGTAATATCATAAAGAAATCTCGTAAGGATTTCTCTACCCTCCGAATAGTAAACGTGCTTGATAAAGCTCTTATTCTCCCTGACATAGTCAAAGATCTGCAAATATCCCTGCTGCCATGTCGCATAGCTTCTCTTCCCCGACAGACTCTGTGTATTATCTGTCAAAAATGTCCATTCCACCAGATCATAAATGTCTTTAAAATGATAATAAAACGTCTGGCGGTTGATGGCACTCGCCTCTACGATATCCACTACCGTAACCTTGTCTAAGGACTTCTCCTGCAAAATCTTTTTCAAGGTCTCCGACAATGTCCTCTTCGTTGTATGAGCCATGAAAATCCCCCTCTACCCAGTACATTTTTTCTCCCCTTTTCCCATAATATTTTTTACCATTTCCCTGCTTCTATTATAACTTATCACAATACATTTATACAAGAAAAAAGTGGGCGCACCCACTTCTTCATTAAGCCTGTTTTATTCTAAAAACTTCCATAATACTGTTTAAAATAAAACTCTTTAAATTTTATGCTGCTTTTTCCGTACTCCTGTGTACCCGTCTCCACAGAACTACCACAACTGCTCCGATGACAAACGGCAATACAAAAGTTGCAAAACGATAAAGCAGTGCAACGGAGCCTGCTGCTCCGGTTCCTACGATCTTTGCTAACAGCATTGTCAGTACGAACTCCGAAGAACCGATCCCTGCCGGTGCCGGAATAACTGCTGCTAACATCATTGCCAAAGAGGTAACTGCCAGTCCCTGTGACAGTGTCAGCTTTCCTGTCTCTGCTAATATCAAAAACGGGATTCCATACCAGAATGTAAACTTTAACAGATTTTTCAGGATACATCCTGCGATCAGTCCGCCACGTTTTAATAAAGTTGCTGCCGCATCCTCTAAGATAGCACACTGTTCTTCTAACTTCTTCACCTGCTCTGTCAGCTTTCCGCTCCGGTTTAACTTGCGTACGATCCAGAGAAGTACCTCATGGAACTTCTTAGAACAGGCAAATAGCAGAAGTACTGCTGCGATGACAAAGGTGACACCAAAACCAATTAAAAGCGTCATATCATATTGACTGTAATACTTTTGCATATAGCCCCAGTTGAGGATAAAGAAGATTCCCGCAAACAGTGCAATGCTGACCTTGTGCAGCATATACTCAATGGTATAGAGTCCTGTACCTTTTGAATATGGAACGCCTCTCTCATTGAAGTAATAGATTGCTGCTACGCCCGCTCCGCTTCCAAGGGTTGCCACCCGGTAAAAGGCTGCATAAAATGCACATTCTACACCCTGCCAGTATTTAAAATCAGGATGGTACACTTTTGCCAGCGAATAACTGATCCAGCCTTCCACCAGTTCATACATCACAGAAGCAATGCAAATGCCGGCAATGACAAGAAACGACGTCTCTTTCAACTGCGTTAAAATATCTCCTGCCGAATCCTTAAATGTATAGATAATAATCAGGATTAAGATCAGAACAAATAAAATCTTTCCTATTGTCTTTGCATGCTTCTTAATGACTCTCACCCCTTATTTCTTTTTAAAGTTTGTATAACCACGCTGTCTGTATGGATGTGCAGCCCACAGACGGTCTGCTGTTCCTTTCCACTCTTCTGCATAGTGCTCACATTTTCCGCAAAGATGCTCTACCGTCTCCGGCTGCTGCATATCTGTGGATTTTGCTCCGGTCTCATGTACCATACGCTGTAAAATCTCAGGATTTTCAAGCATCGGACATGGTCTTAACATGTTATCGTTAAATGGTTGGTTATCTCTGTATGCCATGAATAACGGCTGTTTCAAACACTCTAATAATGATTTTTCACGGATGTTTGCTCCTGAATAATGAATGAATACGCAAGGCTCCACATCACCCTTTGGATTGATATGGCAGTAGTTTCTTCCTCCTGCAATACATCCTCCAACGAACTCTCCATCGTTCTGGAAGTCCATAACGTAGATTTCTTTTCCGCCTTCTCTTCCACGAACCTCACGGATTCTGTGGTAGATATATTCACGCTGCTCTTTTGTCGGCATCAGCTCCGGTGAAGCATCCATACCAACCGGCATCAGATGGAAATACCATGCGAAACGGCTTCCGTGCTCGATCAGAAGATCAAAGAATTCATCGGATGTTACTGCATCCATGTTCTTGCGTGTATAACATACGGAGTTACCGAACAGTAATCCGTTCTCATGTAACAGATCCATTGCATGAAGTACCTTTGCATAGACTCCGTCACCACGTCTGAAGTCATTGGTGTCCTCGAATCCCTCTAAACTGATAGATAAGGAAAGGTTGCCGACTCTCTTCATTTCATCACAGAATGCCTGGTCTATTAAAGTTCCGTTTGTGTAACAGTGGAATGCCACATCATTATGTTTTTCACAGAGCTTAATAACATCTGCTTTACGAACCAGCGGCTCTCCACCGGTCATCATGTAGAAGTAAATACCCAGTTCTTTTCCCTGAGTTACAATGCTGTCAAGCTCTTCAAATGTCAGGTTTAATTTATGTCCGTACTCGGCTGCCCAGCATCCTGTACAGTGTAAGTTGCAGGCACTGGTTGGGTCCATTAAGATCAGCCATGGAATGTTGCAGTCATGTACTTCTCTCATCTTACGAATGGTTTTTGTGCCATAGAAGGCTGCCTGATATCCAAGATTTAATGCTGTCATCTTAGCAACGTGTGGATCTGTCTCATCTAACAGACGGTTTACATAACGCATCCATTTGTGATCCGGATTCTTGATCATTGCACGCGCACCTTCGTATGCCTCTTTGGTAAAGTTGTCTCCCATGAACTTCTCTGTCAGGTCCACAATCTCTAATAAGCCTTTTTCTCTGTCCTTATTAATTCTTCTCAGTGCAACGTCAATTGCTGCGCTAAACGCTTTTCTTTCAAGCTGCTCTGCTAATTTTGCCATTTTTATTCCTCCACTCTTTTGTTCTAATTCTCTTTTACACAAAAGTATAAAAACTTTCACTTTTTATGAACATATGCAAAAGCGAACTCCTGTATTTTTTCCTTATACAAATTTCTCTTTTTGTATACGTTCTAAAGCAGAATATCCTATCTGTTCACTATGATTTCTACAGATGAAAAAATTCCTTGATCTGCTCCTCTATGATCTTCATTAAGCGGGTTCTTGCTTCCACACTTGCCCATGCGATGTGTGGTGTGATCAACAGTTTGTTGCTATCTTTGATCTTTGCAAGCGGATTCTCTTTGCTCATCGGTTCTTCTTTGAGCACATCTAATCCTGCTGCTGCAATTTCCCCATTTTCCAAAGCCTCGTATAAATCCTGCTCTACGACGATCGGGCCTCTTCCTACATTAATGAAAATGGCAGACCGCTTCATTTTAGCAAAAGCCTCCGCATTTATCAAGCCTAATGTTGCGTCGGTCAATGGTGCATGTACCGAGATAATATCGGATTTTGTCAATAAGGTGTCCCAATCTGCACGCTCATAATCTTTCTGCTGATTTTTTCCGGTTGTGGAGTAATAGATGACGTGGCAGCCGAAAAGTCCTGCTATCCGCCACTCTTCTTCCAATCGTTCCCATTCCAATGATTCCCCATGTTTTTCCGTTCAATTCATGGAATGCTTTTTCAAAATGGGTAAACAGTACATCGTCCATATATTTTCCACTCTTTACATAGGTATCATAATAAGGAAGATGTTCCATCAGATAAAACAAAAGTGCAAAGGTGTGCTGTGCCACTGTCTCGGTTGAATAGCCTGCCACATTTCTCCATGCGATCCCACGTTTTTCCAGATAATCTTTGTCTAAATTATCGGTTCCGGTTGCAGTGACGCAGACTAACTTCAAATGCTCTGCCCCTCCGATCGTCTCTTCGTTGACTGGCACCTTGTTCAGAATGATGACATCTGCATCTTTTGTACGCTCTGCCGCCTGTTCCTTTGTGGAAAATCCATACTTTACGACTTCTCCAAGCTGTTCATAGCCGCTTAAGTCCAGATCTTCTCCTATGGTCTTTGCATCTAAAAATACAATTTTCATTTCTACACTTCCTCTTTCTTCCGTAAGATTAACTTCACGCCCTCAATACCTGTAACTTCCGCTGAGTCCTCCGGTTCAAAAGTAACCTCTTCTTTTTCAGAACGTGCCGTCCACTCCATTCCGTTATACATTGCTTTTCCGGTACCTTTGAGATTGTCTACACGCTCGATGACCCGCACATCCTTCCCCAGTGCCTCTTCGTAATTCGTCCTTACCTTCTTTGGCTGGATATATTTCATCGCCCACGGTCTGGTAAAGTACAGCATCAACAGGGAAACAGCTAAAAATACCACTGCCTGTAACCAAATCGGTCCCCCTGCCACCGATACGATGACTGCCGCTAATGCACCGCCTGCAAACCAGATGCAGGTCAGTCCGACCGTAATTAATTCTATTACTAAGAGTACTACCATCAATACGAGCCAGAAAATCAATTCTTTTTCCATAGTCTGTCTGCCCCTTTCTGTTACCTGTTTCCTGCTTTACATGCTTCTGGATTTCTCAATACATGCCTCTACCGCATCCATGACGGAAGCACGGAATCCTGTCTCCTCTAATACTTTTACTGCCTGAATCGTTGTTCCTGCCGGGGAGCATACCATGTCTTTTAACTCTCCCGGATGTTTTCCGGTCTCAAGAACCATCTTGGCACTTCCCAGCACCGACTGTGCTGCCATCTCATACGCCTGCGCTCTTGGCATACCATCTGCCACTGCTCCATCTGCCATAGCTTCGATCAGCATGAATACATACGCCGGTGAACTTCCACTTACTGCTGTTACTACATCCATCAGACGCTCAGGAACGATCTCTGCACGGCTGAAACTTTCCAGAAGGCTCTTTACATATGCAATCTCATCTTCTGTAAGATGTTCATTCGGGCAAACTGCTGTCATACCTTCTCCAACCATAGCCGGTGTGTTAGGCATTGTACGAACGATCTTTACATCTTTTCCAAACTGTTCTGCAAGCCATGCAAGTGTCTTACCTGGTGCAATTGTAATGATAATCTGTTTGTCTGTCACAACATCTTTGATATCAGCAATTACGCTCTCATAAAACTGAGGTTTTACAGACAGAATAATTGTCTCTGCTTTCTGTGCAACTTCTTTATTGTCTGCTGTTACATTGATTCCGTATTCTTTCTGAGCTCTTTCTCTTCCAGGTGCAAAAAGATCTGCCCCGATAATTTCTTCTGCAGGAATTACATTATTCTTGATAATTCCGCCCATAATTGCTGATGCCATGTTACCTGTACCGATAAATCCTAATTTCATCCTTATTACCTTCCTTTTTAACCTGTTATATTCTTTTTGCTCCCGGCACGTGACACATAAACAATCTGTTATGTTCGCTCCGTGCTTTTGTATACGTTTTTTAAATTTGTATACAAATCATTTCTACTGTGACTATATCACTCATTTCTCAAAAAGTCAACACACAACCTTGAATTTTCTTTGAAAACACGTTATAATTTGTATACAAATACAGAAAATGTATACTTTTATATAAAAGCTGATATGCACTGCTATAACTTACTACGTTATTGTGAAAGTACTATTTGAAGGGGGCATTTACTATGGCAGAAAAAAGTCCGTCTCTTGCCACACAGGCTTATCATACCATCAAAGAAAATATTCTGAATCTTACCTATCCTCCGGGCATGGTCCTTACCGAGGCTATGCTCACCAAAGAGCTCGAAATGAGCCGAAGCCCGGTACGCACTGCGATCCAGATGCTTCAGGTCGAAGGACTTATTGTCTCGGACTATTACAAATCTATGACTGTAAAAGAAATTACAGATAAAGATATCAATGAGATTTATCAGTTACGGGAATTATTAGAGGGGGCCGCTTTCCGTCAGATTTTTACCTCCGGGCGGTACGAAGAGTATTCTTACCGTATTGAAGAGAAAGTCGTGCGTATGTGCGCCGCTGCAGGCGATCTGTATGAATGGGAGATTGCAGATACTGCCATGCATATGGAAATTATCAGTATTTTTGATAATGACAGAATCAACCGGATCTATGAAAATAATCTTTCCGAACTGATCCGCATTGGCCAGTATTCTATCCGAAACGGGATGAAAATCCCCAGAACAAATGACAATCTGAAAAAAATGATTTCTTATATGAGAAAGGGAAACTATGAGAAAGCGTTTGAAATCTTGAAAAACGACCATTTCGGAACCGGCCGTAACACCGCATTAAAAATGCATTAATAAAATACGTATATAAAAAACTTGCCAGCTGCGCGATCTGCAACTGGCAAGTTCTTTGTATATCTCTTATTTTTTAAAATGTTCCAACATGATTGGCATACATTGTTTGGAATATTCTCCCAATGAATATGCTCCTTTGTTCAAACACCAGTCCGAAACCAGCGCTCGTTCACACATCGAGTAATATCTGACCAGTTCATTCACCGGTACTTCATCCGATATCTCTCCTCTTTTTTGTCCTTCATCGATCACACTGCTGATCAGTTTATAATATGTCCGGTTCTGATCCAGAAGTGATCTGTGCCCCTGTGCTACAAGCTGTGTTGAATAAAGCGAAGCCAGAAGATCAATGCTGATCTTTTCTTCCATCATCGAATGTGCTTCGTAGTTTAGATAAAGAAGCTTCTCATAACAGTTCATATCCGGATCCATCTTGGTCTTTAACACTTCATAATTATCATCCAGAATAATCGACAATGTATTCAACAATTCATCTTTGGTATTAAAATAATAATAGAACGATCCTTTGGATGTTCCTGACAATTCAATAATGTCATCTACCGTTGTTCCATTATATCCTTTTTCATAAAACAACTGCCATGCCGCTGTTACGATTCTTCCTTTTACACTTTTTTTGTTGTCTGTTTCTATTTCCATTTATTTTCTCCTTATCCGCCCTCTTTTAAAGTACTTTTAGTATAACATATTTATTTTAACAGTGTACACAGAAAATTCTTCTTAATACTTTACTTCAAAACTACTTTCCAGTTCCGGCTCCATCTCTTCGGTATCAATCCAGTCAATCTGGATAAACTGGTTCCGGTTCAATCCCTTCATGAGTTCAAAGATCAGAGTCTCTCTTCCCTGTACTTCCATAACTACCGTCCCATCATATTCATTCTTCACCCATCCGGTCAGATTCATAGATCTTGCCAGATATTTTGCTGTATAACGAAATCCCACGCCTTGTACTCTTCCATGGAATATCATATGTTTTCTTACTTCCGACATCTATTACCACCTCTGAATAATTCAGGGTACTGCGCTACGCAATACCCTGCCTTTTTACATCCCGCTATGCAAGAAAAGCGAATATTTTCAACTTCTTTTGCATAACTTTCTTCACTCGAAATTCTTATGAACAAGCCTGCTGTACTCTTCATAAGCTTCTACTCCCTCAAATGCATCTTTTAACGCATCTCTGATTCCTATATAATACCAGCCTATGATCTTTTTATCCTTCATCCTGAAACGGTTCCATAGTTCTTCTCCATATACCGGATAATCCCTGTCAATATCGCGCATATTCGATAACTTGTCCGCCAATCCTACCATCTGTACTTCTCTCGGTGCATTTCGTATATGTTCGATCGTTGCAGACTTGCGTTCCATCCATGTCTTGGTTTTATCTTCGCTTTCCTGTGCTACAATTCCTGCCACTCGTTCCGAAAATTCCCGTGCAAGGATTTCTCTCGATACACCTTCACAATCTTCAATCGTATCATGTAAAACTGCTGCACTGATAATCTCCTCGTCCTGCGTCATCGTTGAGACAATATCTCCCACTTCGATCGGATGCACAATATATGGCCTCCTGGTTCCTTTCCTGAACTGTCCCGCATGTGCTCTCGTGGCAAATTCAATTGCCTTATTAATCATAATGGTACCTCTCTTTTATCGCATATGGTCTTTGGAGCCGATGATACGGCCTGATTAGTTATGTCTTTAATATATAAATAATATCACCTGATACTTTAAATGACAATAATTTCAGTATATAATAAAAGAAAAGTTGCCTTTGGACCCCGCCGCCTGCTGTCCCTTTCAAGCGCATGGCGGTTTGGATATCCTGGCACTAGCTATGCTGCCAGTGTTCTGCTACGACTATGGATGGCGTGGCATCTGGATGGCAGTGTTCCATTCCATATCCGCCTTTTGTAATGCCGGATTTGACATTTTGGGAACAAAAAACAATCTTTATTACAGGTGCTTCCAGAGGCATCGGGAAAAGCATCGCACTTTTATTCGCTTCCCGCGGATATCATACATTTTTGAATTGCTCTTCTTCTGTAGATGAGCTCAAAAAGCTCCGGGCATATATCACCGAAAAATACCATACTCCATGTACACTTGTACCGGGTAATGTAGGAAATCCTGACCACGTACGGGCAATTTACAATAAAATTTATCAGGAATGTACACATCTTGATGTACTCGTCAACAATGCAGGTATTTCCTATATTAATCTTCTGACTGATATGACAGATGAGGACTGGAACCGGATCATTCAAACTAATCTTTCTTCCGTATTTTACTGTTGCAGACAGGCGATTCCTCCGATGGTTTCCAAACGTTCCGGAAAAATCATCAATATTTCTTCCATGTGGGGGACATCCGGTGCTTCCTGTGAAGTTGCATACTCTGCTTCCAAGTCCGGCATCAACGGATTTACCAAAGCGCTCGCCAAAGAACTCGCACCGAGTAACGTTCAGGTTAATGCGATTGCCTGCGGAGTAATCGATACCTCTATGAATGATCAGCTTACCAGCGAAGAGAGAAAGGCTCTTGAAGAAGAAATTCCGGCCGGCAGATATGGTACTCCGAAAGAAATCGCTCAGATGGTATGGAATATTGTACATGCTCCAGAATATATGACCGGACAGATCATCGGAGTTGACGGCGGATTTCTATAAAATTTTTTTGACCAACCGATATTCATACAATACTGTTTCTTAAACATAAGCGAACCGTGCAATAAATATTGCACGGTTCGCTTATGTTTTTCTTTTTATATGTTTTTATTCAAAATCAAGTTCCACGGGGCAATGGTCCGACCCCATAATCTCAGTCAGGATTTTCGCATCTTTTATCCTGTCTTTCAGGCTTTCAGATACACAGAAATAGTCAATACGCCAGCCTGCATTCTTCTTTCTTGCACTGAAGCGGTATGACCACCAAGAATAGATTCCCTCTGCATCTGGATAAAAATAGCGGAACGTATCAATGAACCCCGCATTTAACAGATTCGTAAATTTTCCTCTCTCCTCATCCGTAAATCCCGCATTTTTACGATTGGTTTTCGGATTCTTCAAATCAATCTCTTTATGTGCTACATTAAGATCTCCGCAGAAGATCACCGGTTTCTTTTCTTCTAATTTCTTAAGATATGCAAGAAACGCATCTTCCCATCGCATTCTGTAATCCAGTCGTGCAAGTTCGCTCTGTGAATTTGGTGTATAGACTGTAATAAAATAAAAGTCTTCAAACTCTAACGTAATCACACGGCCTTCTTTATCATGTTCTTCTATTCCCAATCCATAGCTCACGGAAAGAGGCTCTTCTTTTGTAAAGATTGCCGTTCCGGAATAACCTTTTCTCTCAGCATAATTCCAGTACTGATGATATCCCGGTGTGTCCAGTTCAAGCTGTCCTTCCTGCATCTTCGTCTCCTGAATACAGAAAATATCCGCATCTGCCTCATGAAAGAAATCCAGGAATCCTTTCTGAACGCATGCCCGGATACCATTTACATTCCACGATATTAGCTTCAATCTATTCCTCCTTCCAGGACTTCTCCTTATAATAGACTTCGTCAAGGAATAATCCTCTTGCCGGAGCCAGAAATCCAACCTTTGTTCTATCCTTTGCCTCTAAAGCTATCGTCACGCTTTCGATCCTGCGTGTCCCCATTCCAACTTCGAGCAAAGTTCCTGTCAGAATCCTTACCATATGATAAAGAAATCCCGTTCCCTCATA
>ERZ779877.2658-NODE-2658-length-12834-cov-3.454104_pt1 | contig 12834 bp, 7 predicted proteins | sample MGYA00511556_ERZ779877 | MGnify/ENA primary metagenome ERZ779877 (study PRJEB29588, sample SAMEA2159338) | human gut metagenome | biome: human gut; feature: human-associated habitat; material: faeces | place: Denmark | collected 2008/2010 ...
GTCCACGTTATGGGCGTGCGGCCCGCCGTAGACATAGATGACCGTCGGATATTTCTTCGCTGGGTCGAAATCCACGGGCTTCACCATGCGGTAGTAAAGGTCGGTCACCCCGTCGGCCGCTTTGATGCTGCCGCTGCTGATTTCCGGCACGTTATAGTCCTTCCACGGGTCTTCCGCAGTGAGCACATTGCAGGTCTTTCCGTTTTTCGTAGGGGTCAGGTTGACGCTTCGTGCCACGGTGGGCGACGAGAAGCGGTCGAGCAGCAGACTTCCGTCGGCGTTCAGACTGGCATTGTGCACGCCTTCGCCGTTGTCCATCAATGTCCGCTTGCCGTCTTTCACCCGTACCTTATATATATTAGACTGCAGAGGATGGATTTCGTTGCTACAGAAGAGCAGGCTTTTTTCTTTCGTGCTGAAACCGATGACGTCCTTCACCACCCATTTCCCCGAGGTCAGCTGCGTGGCTTTCACATATTCGCGGTAAGTGGCTCCGTCGGCGGCCTTTTGTTCGTTCCCCTCGGTTGTTTGAGAGAGGTCGAACAGGTAAAGGTGGTTGAACCCATCGCGCTGGCTCTGGTAGATGAATTTGGAGTCGTCCCATGGCAAGAACAGCAATCCGTGCATTGGTTCCACGTACTTGGGATGGTTTTCTTCATAGATTACGGCCTCTTTGGTTCCTGTGGCCGCATCGTAGCGCACCAGTTCCGCGTGGTTCTGGTCGCGGTTCAGTTCAATCATGTACACTTTGCGGCTGTCGGGGCTCCACGTGATGTTGGTGAAGTAGCGGTCAGTCGGGTCGCCGGCTTGCAGCCACACGGTTTTGCCCGAAGCGGGGCTGAATACGCCCACCGTGACTTTGTGCATGGCTTCTCCTGCCATCGGGTATTTGTCGGGATACGTGGTGGCAATGCGTGTCGTGATGTCCACCTGCGGATAGTCGGGCACCATGCTTTGGTCCATGCGGTAGAAAGCCAGCTGTTGTCCGTCGGGACTCCAGAAGGTGCCCTTTGTGATGCCGAACTCGTTGCGGTGCACGGCTTCGCCATACACCAAGTCGTTGCTGCCGTCGGTGGAGACGGCCATGTTCTTCCCGTCTGCCGTGGCGACGTACAGGTTATGTTGCCGCACGTAGGCCAGATACTTGGAGCTGGCCGCGAGGTCTTGCAGGCTGGCGTCGGCCGGGCATTCCACCGTCGCGACGCGCTTTCCTGTCGTGAAGTCCACTACGGCATAGACTTGTGTGCGGGAGCCGTCGGGCAGTTCTTTGCCAGAGATGATGGTAGCCACGTGAGGTTGCTCTCCGTCGGGGAACTCTATGTTGTAGCAACTGCGCACGGCCGGTTTGTCTTTGTCGGCTTCCAGCCATTGGTTCAGCTGTTCCAGTGTGAACAAGGTCTTCTTGCTTCCGTCTTTCGGGTTTATCTCACGGCATTCCTCCAAATCCACCTCTATGCATTGGTTTCCCCACCATGTGGTATGGATGTTCCGGGGTTGCATTTGGCTGTACGTGCTGCCGCCGGGGAGCAGGTCGTCCAGCGTGAAGCTCTTTTTTCCTTGTGCCATGGTCAGGAGCGGGAGTAGGGATAAGAGGATAAGCCAATTAATCTTCTTCGTCATATCGGTTATTGTTTTTGCGGTTCCGGTTGAACGGTTTTCCATTTCGCTCATAGGGCTTCCGGTCGTAGTCGAACGGCCTTCCTTCGCGTCGCGGTCCCCGTTTCTCGAAGGAGCCCCTTCTGTCCCGGTCTTCCCAGTTCCTTTTTTCCGAGGGCCGTCCTCCTCGCGGTCGGCTGTCCCGGTTCTCAAACCGCTTGTTCCTGAACGAATAGTTGTCGTCTTCCTCGTCGATGGGGCGCTTGAATTCGCGGTGCATTTTGAAGCGGCGTTTTTCGGCCATTTGGCGCCGTTCCTCGTCGGTCTTGATTTCGTGACCTTCGGCCCGTGCTTCTTTGTACTTGCCGCTGAAGATCTGATATTTGCGGAACTCGCATTCCAACGAACCGTTGAAGAGCGGAATCTTGATGGACGGTTTCAGTCCTATCTGCTCGAAGCATTCTTCGCGGTAGCTCAGAATCCAGGCATCGTTGTCCAGGAACTGGTGTTTCAACCGTTCGCCTATGGTGCGGTAGAGTCCCAGCAGGTCGGGCGAGGAGATGCGCTCGCCGTAGGGCGGGTTGGTGATGATGATGCTCTTTTCGGCCGGTTGGGTAAACTGGTGGAAGTCCATTTGGGCCAGAGTGATGTCTTTGCTCAGTCCGGCGGCCTTCACGTTGCGCGTGGCGATGTCCACGGCGTTCCGGTTGATGTCGTAGCCATAGATTTTATGTGAGAAGTCGTGCTCCTGCGAGTCGTCGTTATAGATGCGGTCGAGCAGGTCCTTGTCGAAGTCCGACCATTTCTCGAAGGCATATTCCTTGCGGAAAACACCCGGTGCGATGCCGCGAGCGATGAGTGCCGCTTCGATGGGAATGGTGCCCGAGCCGCACATGGGGTCGATGAGGTCGCATTCCCCGTTCCATCCCGTCATGAGAATCATGGCGGCGGCCAGCACTTCGTTCAGCGGGGCTTCCACCGACTCCTGCCGGTATCCGCGGCGGTGGAGCGACTCGCCCGAACTGTCGAGCGAGAGGGTGCAGTCGTTTTCTGCGATGTGTATGTTGAGTTGCAGGTCGGGGTTGGTCACGCTGATGTTCGGTCGTGTCCCCGTGGTTTCGCGGAAGAAGTCCACGATGGCGTCCTTCACCTTGTAGGCCACGAACTTGCTGTGGCGGAATTCCTTGGAGAACACCACGGAATCCACGGCGAAGCTCGTGTCATTGGTCAGGTATTGGGTCCAGTCTATGGCTTTCACGGCATTGTATACTTGGTCGGCGGAGTCCGCCTTGAAGTGTTTGATGGGTTTGAGAATCCTGATGGCAGTGCGCAGGGCGAAGTTGGCGCGGTACATCATTTCCTTGTCGCCGGTGAATGACACCATTCTGTGCCCTATTTGGATGTTGTTTGCCCCCAGGGCGGTCAGCTCTTTGGCCAAGACGTTTTCCAGTCCTTGGAAGGTTTTGGCGATGAGTTCAAATTCGGTTTCCATTGTGTTAGTCTGTTCGATGGATACTGGTTAGATATATTTGGTTTACTTATATTTTTTCTGCACGAGCCGTGCGCCGGCCGGAACGTCTTCCGTCACCCAGATGTTGCCGCCCACGGTCGCGCCTTCGCCCACGGTGATGCGCCCCAGGATGGTGGCGTTGGAGTAGACGATGACGTGGTCTTCCAGTATGGGGTGGCGGGGTATGCCCTTGATGGGATGCCCGTTCTCGTCAAGCGGGAAACTTTTGGCCCCGAGGGTCACGCCTTGGTAGAGCTTCACGTAGTTGCCGATGATGCAGGTGGCCCCGATGACCACGCCTGTGCCGTGGTCGATGGTGAAGTGGTGCCCGATGCGTGCGGCGGGGTGGATGTCGATGCCCGTCTCGGAGTGCGCCATTTCGGTGATGATGCGCGGGATGAGGGGCACGCCCAGCACGAGCAGTTCGTGGGCGATGCGGTAGTTGCTCAGCGCCTTGATGATGGGGTAGCAACTGATGATTTCGCCGTACGACTCGGCCGCGGGGTCGCCGTTGTAGGCCGCTTCCACGTCGGTGGCCAGTATGCTCCGCAGGGCAGGCAGCCGTCCGATGAACTGTCCGGCCAGTTCGATGGCCTTGTCCCGGTTGGTTTCGCACTCCTTGCATCCGGCTTGTTTGGCTGCTTCGAAGCACAGGCCGGCCAGGATTTGCTCGGTCAGCAGGGCATAGAGGCGCTCTATGTTGACGCCGATGTGGTATGTGATAGTGTGGTGGTTTACGGTGGATTTCCCGTAGAAGCCTGGGAAAAGGATGGAGCGGCAAAGCTCTATGATTTCATGCAGGACTTTTCCCGAAGGGAGGGGGTCTCCGTCTTGATGCTCATGGAATAAACCTTTCAGTGACGAATCGCTGGACAATTCCGTAACGGTTTGCGCCAAAAGGTGAGTGAAATTCAGCAGACTCATTAATCTTTCAAAACATTAACATATTTAATGCAAAGGTAAAAAAATCAGGCTTCTTTCCCAAAAAAAAGCCTGTTTTTTTGTCCGGTGGGGTCACTTTGGCTTTTCCCTGCCCGCTTTTGTCAGGCCGAGGGGCTCTTGACCAGCTTGTAGAGCTTGTCGTTGGGACGTATCTTTTCCGGCACTTTGAAGGAAACCCGCATGCCTTTGTCTACGGTCTGCACCGGTTGCAGGTCGTAGCGCACCTCGTCCAGCTCCATGAACAGGGCGCCCGTCGTGGGGCCGGTGATGAGCAGGCGGTCGCCCACGCTCATGTCCGACGCCTCGATTTGGAACTCGCCCACGCCGATTTTGGAGAAATACTTGATGGCTTTGCCCACGTAGACCTTTTTTTCGGTAGACGAGGAGCCATATTTCTTCGACCATTCTCCCAAGCGCTGCCCCAGATAGTAGCCGTCCCAGAAGCCGCGGTTGAACACCGTTTGCAGACGCTTTTTCCACTCCTCCACGCGCTCCGGCGTAAAGGTGCCGTCGAGCACGGCACTGATGGCCTCCTTGTAGCAGCTTACGGTGGTGTACACGTAATCGGCACCGCGCGCACGGCCTTCAATCTTGAACACGCGCACGCCGGCCTTCATCATGCGGTCGATGAAACCGATGGTACACAGGTCCTTGGGGCTCATGATGTACTTGTTGTCCACGTCAAGCTCTACGCCGCTGTCGCGGTCGCGCACGGTGTAGGCGCGGCGGCACACCTGCAGGCAGGCTCCGCGGTTGGCCGAGCTGCCCAGGTTGTCGAGCGAGAGGTAACACTTACCGCTCACAGCCATGCACAGCGCGCCGTGGCAAAACATCTCAATGCGCACGGGCTGCCCGCCGGGACCGCAAATCGGTTCCTCCTGAATATTCCGGTAAATCTGGCTCACCTGCTTGAGGTTGAGCTCACGCGCCAGCACGGTTACGTCGGCATATTGGGCATAGAAGCGCAGGGCTGCGGTGTTGGAAATGTTGAGCTGCGTAGACAGGTGCACCTCCACGCCAATCTCGCGGCAATAGGTCAGCACGGCCGTGTCCGACGCAATGATGGCCGTAATGCCGGCCTGCTTGGCAGTCCGGCAGATGCGCTGCATCAGTTCCATTTCCTCGTCATAAATAATGGTATTCACGGTCAGGTAAGCCCGCACGCCCGCCTCGGCACACTGACTGACGATAACGGGCAAATCGTCAAGCGTGAAACGGCTGGCCGAACCGGCCCGCATGTTCAGGCTCTCCACGCCAAAATATACCGAACCGGCACCTGCCTTTATGGCGGCTGCCAGTGACTCCCACGAGCCTACCGGCGCCATAATTTCAAAATCTTCCTTCTGCATTTTCATTACTAAAAAAACAAATTCCAGCCGGCTTGAACAGCCTGCGGATTGACTGATTGCAAAGATACGGCAAAAAGCGGAAACCGCCAAAGTAGGCATTCCTTTTCAGGACGGATGGCGGAAGCCTTGAAAAAGCCGGACACAAAGAGTTGTTTTAGTAAATTCTTATTACTTTTGCGGAAACAAACCTCATTCTACATCATGCACACACAAGACGTCAAGACCAATTCAATTCAAGCCTGGTGGCTGGCCAGCCGTCCCAAGACGCTCTCGGCCGCTCTGGTTCCGGTAGTAGTAGCTGCCGCCCTGGCCTGGAAAGATGAGCGTTTCAGTACCGACCTGACCCTGCTCTGTATGCTGTTTGCCATACTGATGCAAATAGCAGCCAACTTTATCAACGACTTGTTCGACTTCAAGCGCGGATCCGACCGGACCGACCGTCTGGGCCCCGAACGGGCATGTGCCCAAGGCTGGATTACGCCTCACGCCATGCAGCGCGGCATCATCGTCACCCTCCTGGCAGCCTGCGCCACGGGTCTGCTGCTACTCGGACTGAGCCATGCCGGAGCAGAACTGCTTTTCGTGGGTGCAGCCTGCGTGATATTTGCCTTTCTCTACACCACCCTGCTCAGTTACTGCGGTCTGGGAGATGTGCTGGTTTGGCTGTTTTTCGGATTCGTCCCCGTATTGGGTTCTTATTTCGTACAAGCCCATCACCTGACGGCAGAATCCTGGATAGCAGCCACAGGATGCGGACTGGCCATTGACAATTTGCTTATCGTCAACAACTACCGCGACCGTCAGGCCGACCGCTTGTCGGGAAAACGGACACTTGTGGTCGTTTTGGGCGAACGATTCGGCAGTTATTTCTATCTGATTCAGGGAGCTTTGGCTTATGTATGCTGCGCAGCCCTCGGACTGATGAGCAGCCAGATGCGCTGGTGCATGATTCTGCCGCTGGCCTATCTGGCCTGGCACACTATGGCCTGGCGCCGCATGGTAAAAATAAACAACGGCCGGAAACTCAACAAAATTCTGGGACAAACGTCTAAAAACATTTTGCTTTTCGGCATTATGCTGGCTCTTTCCATCCTGCTGGGATAAGGGCTGACGAAAAACATTCCGACCTGTCAGCACATCAGTCGGGAATCGGTTCTTCAACAACGCAGAACCGATTCCCGACTGGCTGTTTTTTCGGATAATCAATAAAACAGACATCCCGCAACCCATGGCGTAAGCTGCAGGATGTCCGACATGAATAAAAAAACTACCCGGAGAAAAATATTATTCCAGCGAAATAGCCTCACCAACACAACCGTTAGGCATCTGAATGCCCAACAAAGCGGCCACAGTAGGCGCGATGTCGGTTATATAATGACGGCTGTAATCGATACCCGGCTTGACGCCCGTACCATAAAAGATGAGGGGGATATGTGTGTCGTAGGGTGCCCACGAACCGTGGTTGGTTCCTTTTCCAGGATAACGCACGTCGTACTCTTCATTCCAGCCGCTACGCATAATCAGCTGGATGTCGCCGCTACGCTTGACGTGATAACCATTGGCCACCATTTGTCGCAATCCTTCAGGCAGATAAGCCGGAATTTGTTTGACATCAAGAGCATACAACACCTCAGGCTGGCATTGCAAAAAACGGATGATTGCCTGACGAATGCCCTCTGCCGGCAACTGTTCACGCTCCAGACGGGCATAATCCAGATGTATCTGAAAATTTTCCACTCCTTTTATCACCGACCCGCTGATGCCCATCTGCTGTGTCAGGCTGTCGAGATGCTGATGCAGACGGCCTCCGTTCCACGTGCCGGACGACAACTTATGGTCAGCCATGAAAGTAGGATTGTGTGCCGCGCCGTGGTCAGCCGTCAAGAAAAGAAGGTAACACCCCTTACCGATTTTCCGGTCAAGATAAGTCAGAAAATCAGCCAGGTCGGCATCCAGCCGAAGGTATGTGTCCTCAATATAAGTAGAGTTCGGGCCCACACGATGGCCCACGTAGTCAGTTGAAGAGAGGCTGACCGTCAGCATGTCAGTATCGGCTCCCTGACCCAACTTTTCCCCGTCAATGGCAGCCCGGGCCATGCCCAACGTTACGGTATTGCCCAAATACGAATTCTGAATCTGATTGTTCGGAGCTATTTCGTAACGACTTCCGTCGGGCGTGCTCTGCACATAGGCCGACTTGTCCTGAAGCCATTTCCAGTCGGCAGCCTTATAGGCGTCATAGCGGGTTAGCGTGCGATTGTACTGCTCCACCCACTGGGGCAGGCGCTCCATGTAATATGTGCTGCTGATAAAGCGCGGCGCCCGGCTGTCCATCCAGTAGGCACCGCTGGCCGAGCGGCCGGCAGGCAGGATTGCCGTGCGGTCCTTGATGGCCACGCCTACCACCTTTGACCGGAAATTAGTGGCCAGCCGCAGCTCGTCGCCCACGGTGGTCACATCCAGGTTATGCGGCGACATTTTTCCGGCCGCCGACGTTGTACCTACACTGCTCACGGTGCTATCGGCCGTACAATAGGTACGGTTGCCAACGGGCGACGTATAGAAGTCGTTGCCGGCTATTCCGTTAATGGCCGGCACACTGCCTGTAAAAATGGATGCATGCCCCACGGCCGTCACCGAAGGCAAATAATTGATAAACGTTTGCGGACAACTGTATCCCTCACGCAACAGGCGCTTAAAACCTCCTTCGCCATAGCGGTCGGCATAGCGCGTGAGATAGTCCCAACGCATCTGGTCAACCACCAGGCCAACAACCAGACGCGGCCGCTGGTTGTTGGCGGTTTGAGCTACGGCCGGACATACTGCCGCTACCGACACTACCCCCACGCACAACCAGCGAGCTATACACTTTGCAAATTTCATGATTCCTTACGCTTTTTACATTACACTGCGCAAAGATACAAAAGCCATGTTTCAATATTGTTTCACTCCTGAAGGAACGCATATTGAAACATGGCCAAGGGGAAAAAACGGCTCTTGCCTAAAAATCAAAATTCAGGTTCACGCCAAATACGTCGTTTGTACGATGGAAACGGTCGGTACCCTCCGTATTAAGCTGCGGAAGCATGGCCCCGAGGGTTGCAGCTGCCTGCAGCTCATTGGCGGTCAGCTGCCCGCTGCCCACCAGGGCTTGCATTGAACCGGACAGGGTTGACTTGATGTGATTGAAATCGTCGTGATGCTTGGTGTAGGTTTTATAGAACGTCTTGAAATAAGCCACGTTCATGCTGATGGTAGGCGTCAGCTGGAACGCTGCACCCAGCCCGACCGAATTGGAACTGGTCACGAAACTCATGTCACTCAGAAATTCGCTGTTGCTGCCCAGCCCGTAGTTGGTACTCTGGTAACCGGCCGACACGGTAATGCGCTTGTTGATGTCGTACTCCAGTCCGGCCAGGAATTCCTGCGTTCCGCTTTTCAGCTTCTTCTCACGGTGCTCATACTGCGCGGCCTGGCGGTCGAAAAAGTAGTGATAGCCTACCGAAGCCCTCAGGTTGGGAAGTACGTCGTAGCTTACGCCAAGCGTGAGCAGTGCCGGAATTTCAGCCCACACCTTCTGTCCGTCGTCAAACTCAGCCACACCGCTGGTATTATTCGACTGGTTTTTCAAATGCATGCGACCCTTAAACTCATAGCGCGCGGCAAAGTTCCAGCGGGGCAGCTTATAGTTGACCGAAACGACAGGCATAAACGTCCATCCGCTCTGGTTGCAGTCGAGCGCGCGGTCGGCCACGAGCGAGGCAAAATGCGGATACCCCATGCCCTCCATGAGTTGCCCGGCAGGCACGTATCCCTGCGGCAGCCCCAGGGCAGCGGCAGCCGGAGCGGTGTGCAGCTGAATATTGCGCACGTAGCCGTAGTAGTTACAGTCGGCCAACACCAGACGGCCTCCCACATGGGCTGAGAGCTGCGGCGTGATGCGATAGCCTACACCCAGCTGCATGCCGTAGTAGTACTGCCGTCCCTTCATATACATGTCGGCCCGATAGCCGTCAATCAGGTTCACGCCCGACATTCCGGGTTGCTGCTGCACCAGTCCGTTGAGCAGTACCGGCAGCATGGCCACCTGACTCTCAAACGACCCCAGTCCGTCGTCGAATGTACATTTTCCGCCACCACCGGTAATGGCAAATCCGCCGCTTAAAGCCCAGCGCTTGCCCACCCAGGCCAGCTGGATTGACGGAATGACGGGAGCCTTGGCCCGGCCTTCATATTTTTTCCAACCGTCGGCCGCGTTTCCCTCGCCCATAGCCAGGGGAGCCACGTTTCCGGCCTGGAAAAACGATTCGGCCGTACGCGTCTGGTAGGCCGACTGGATATTGAGCGAAATGTGCCATCCCGGTTTCAGGAAAGTAAGACCGGCCGGATTGCTGTACACGCCGTCAATGCCGATAGCGGCATCGCGGGCGGGATTGCGCAGGAAGGCAATGTTCTGGTTCGTGTTCGTAAGCAGACCGCCTGCCGTCACCGGCGCGGCAAACGCGGAAAGTCCACACAAGGAAAGAATAATTTTTCGGATTTTCATGATGTAAATTTAAAAATGGAAGCGCAAAATTAGTCATTTATTCTGTTATATTGGTCATTTTTACCGAATAATTCATCGCTTCCCGCCGGAAAAACCACCTGTGCAGCCATGTAGGATTTTACGGCTGCCCCCAGATTCAGCCCCCGGACAAACCTTTTCACCAAAAGGCGGGAAGAAAAAAATTTTTCCTCCCGCCTTAATTTTCTTTCCTCCCGCCTTTTTTCATTTTAAACCGACTTCTCCTTTTTCCTCCTGCACCTGGAAAACTCCACGCGAAAAAAATGGCCTGACAGTTTCCTGCCAAAAGCAAGCAACCGTCGGGCCATGTAGCAAATCTCGTAAATCCTCCGGAACAATGCAGCCCGGTCTACAAGTCGTCAACCAGCGCCGTACTTTTGGCGTAGGCCGTACTGCGCGCTTCGAAAAAGTCGGTTTTCACCATATTGGCGTTGCTGTACTGCGCCACCCACCGCATGTTTTCGGGCTCCTCCTGCTGCTCGTCAAAGAGCATGCCAAAGCCCAAGCCGTTCCAGCGCAAATTTCCCAGATAGGTGATGTAGTCGCTTACCATCTGCGCGGTCAGTCCCTGCACGTCGTTGCCAATGACATACTGGCCCCAGGCTATTTCCTGACGCACTCCTTCGCGCATCATGCCCTCGTACACGGCTACCCGTTCGGGCGTAAAGAGTTCAGGACACTCTTTTTTCATTTCGAGCAGAATGTTGCGGAAGAGCCAGAGGTGTGTATTCTCGTCGCGGTTGATGTAGCGTATTTCCTGAGCCGAGCCGGGCATCTTTCCGTTTCGGCTCAGGTTGTAGAAAAACATGAAGCCGCTGTAAAAATAAATACCCTCCAGAATATAGTTGGCCACCATGGCTTTCACCAGATGGAAGAGGTTGGGCTCACGCTGAAACTCGTTGTAGCAGTCGCCTATAAACGTGTTTCGGGCCAGCAGATGCTCATCCGTTTTCCACTGGTAGAGAATATCGTTGCGCTCCTCGGGACTGCAGATGGTATCGAGCATATAGCTGTAGCTCTGGCTGTGGATACATTCCTGAAACGTCTGGATGTGCAGGCAGAGATTCACCTCGTTGGCCGTGATGTATTCGCCCAGCGTAGGCAGGTTATTGCTCTGCAGCGAGTCGAGAAACACCAGGAAACTCAGAATCTTGTCGTAAGCCTTGCGCTCGGCCGGCGCCAGGCGCGGATAGTCGCGCACATCCTGCGTCAGATTGATTTCCTCCGGAATCCAGAAGTTGTTCATGGCCTGACGATACCAGTCGGCCACCCACTTGTAGCGCATGTTGTTGAAGTCGTTCAGGTTGGTAGTGCGCCCGCCAACCATGCGGCGCAGGCGCACGTCGGTGTCGCCGTCAGGATTAAACAGCGGCGACTTATGCAAATTATTTTCCATGTTTGTCGGTATTAAAAGCCCCTTGGGGTCATTCTTTTCATTTCATTCGGGGTCCGCATCAGGCCGAGCAGCTGTCGCACTCCTCCACCTCAAGCGACTTTGAACGCACATAATAAATGGTTTTCACGCCGCTCTCCCACGCCAGCAAATAAAGATTGAGCACCTGGCGCAGCGTAAAGTCGTGCGTAATGTAAAGGTTCAGGCTCTGGGCCTGGTCAATGTGACGCTGGCGCACACCGGCAGCCCGCACGCTCCAGGTCTGGTCAAGAAGATAAGCCCCTTTGTATTTCCAATAGGTACGGTCGTTCAGCTCAGGTGCCACACGCGGCAGCATGGCTCCCTTCTTTTCCTCCAGGAAAAAGCGCTTCATCACCGGGTCAATACCTGCCGTAGTACCGGCAATGATACTGGTGGAACTGGTAGGCGCCACCGCCAGCAAATAAGCATTGCGCATACCGCTGGCAGCCTTGCGGGCCACGCTCTCCCAGGCCTCGCCCGTATAACCACGCTGCGTAAAGTAAGCTCCCGTCTGCCAGTCGCTTCCGGCAAAGCAGGCATAACTGCCCTTCTCGGCAGCCAGATCGGCGCTGGCCTCGATAGCCATCCGGCTGATGCGCTCAAACACCTCGTCGGCAAACTTCAGGTGAGCCTCGCTCTCCCACGAAATACCGCGGCGGGCCAGCGCATGATGGTAACCGCTCGCTCCCAAACCGATGCTGCGGTAGCGGCGGTTGGTAAGCTCGGCATATTTCAGCGGATAGAAGTTCAGGTCTATCACGTTGTCGAGTGCGCGCACGGCAGTGCGCACAATTTTCCGCATGGCTGCTTCATCTTCCAGCGGCAGATGGCCCAGCGAAAGGCTGGCCAGGTTGCACACCACGAAATCGCCCGGGCGCGTGGTGGTAACAACCACCGTGTCGCCATCGGCCGTCTGCACCTCTGTGGAAACATGCTCCACGGGCGACATGTTCTGCGCAATTTCGGTACAGAGATTCGAGCAATAAATGATACCGGCGTGTTTGTTGGGATTGGCACGGTTGACGAGGTCGCGATTGAACGTGAACGGCGTTCCGGTCTCCACGGCCGACTTCAAGACCAGGCGGATAATATCCTTAATGCTCAACGTGCGGCGCGACAGACGGGCGTCATTGACGCAATCAAGGTAGCGGCGTTCCCACTCCTCGCCATAAAAGTCCTCCAGGTTGTATCCCTTGACAGTCAGGATGTCATGCGGGCAAAACAGGTGCCAGGGCTGGTTCAGGTCGTCCTTGGCCATGCGCCAGAACAGGTCGGGATAACACACGGCGGGGAAAACGTCATGCGCTTTCATGCGGTCGTCGCCGTTGTTGGTACGCAGCTGCAGGAATTCGGGCAAATCCTTATGCCACACATCCAGATATACAGCCACGGCGCCCTGGCGTACACCGAGCTGGTCAACGGCCACGGCGGGATCATTGACCAGTTTAATCCAGCGTAC
>ERZ779877.2659-NODE-2659-length-12820-cov-4.013396_pt1 | contig 12820 bp, 13 predicted proteins | sample MGYA00511556_ERZ779877 | MGnify/ENA primary metagenome ERZ779877 (study PRJEB29588, sample SAMEA2159338) | human gut metagenome | biome: human gut; feature: human-associated habitat; material: faeces | place: Denmark | collected 2008/2010 ...
CGGTGGCGCGGGCCAGCGCCTCGTCGCGCAGGCGTTGCAGGGCGTCGAGCCGTTCGTCGCTGTGCGTGATGGCTTCCAGCTTGCGGCGGTAATTCTCCTGTATGTCCAGCAAGGCTTCCACGCTGTCCACGCGGGGTTTCTGCTGCAGGTCGTAGAGGGTGTTGAGCCTTTCGTTGACGAATTGCAGGCGTTCGGGGTCGAAATCCACCTGTTCGGCCCGTCCGGCGATTTCGCCGGAGAGGTCCTTGAGCTCGATGTAGCAAGAGTCGAGCCGCGCGGCCAGCTCGTTCACGGCGGACTCCACGGCGAAGAGGCCCTGCGTCGCGCCGTAGCCGCGGTACGCGCCCGAGGACATGTGGTTGGTGTATACAACGTCGTACACGAACCGGTACGCCTCGGCCTTGGCATAAAGCGGGATGGATTTGTGGCCGGAAAGCCCGACGGTCGTGGGGCCGTGCTCGCCGTAAGCGCCGGTATTGGAGAGCGTATAGAGATCGATCCCGCGGACAATGCCGTTCTTGTCCGCGCCGAGACGCACATGCATCTCCATTTCGTGCCGCGGGCTGCCCGCGATCATGCACTCGCGGCGGGAGAAGACGATTATGCTCGGCTTTTTCGTCATCCACGTGACAAACGCCGGATAAACGGCGCTCACCGCCGTCTGCTTCGCGCCGAAGCCGCCGCCGACGCGGGGCTTGCTCACGCGGATCTTTGAGCGCGGGATGTGCAGCGCGTTCGCCACGATGCGGCGCGTGTGGAACACGATCTGCGTGGAGCTCACGATGTGCAGCCGGCCGTAGGTGTCGATCGTGCAGAACGTGCGGAACGTTTCCATCGGCGTCTGCTGGCAGGCTTTCGTGTGGTACACGCGGTCAATGACAATATCGCAGTCACGGAGCACGGCATCGATATCGCCCTGCCCGTCCTCCTCGTGCGCGCAGAGATTACGGCGGTTGTCCGCGCCGACGGGACACTGCGCCTCCCAGTTGTCCTCCGGGTGGACGAGCACGGGGTTATCGAGCGCGGTGCGGAAATCGAGCACCGGCTCGAGCACGTCGTACTCGACCTTTACGAGCTTCATCGCCTTATCGACGCACGCCTCGTCCCGCCCGGCGAGAATGGCGACAACGTCGCCCGCAAAGCGGACGTGGCGGTCGATCACGAGCCGGTCGAGCGGGCTCGGCTCCGGCGCGGTCTGCCCGGCCTGCGTATAGCGCCGGGCATTCTGCGGCACGTCCTTCCACGTAAACACGGCTTCCATGCCCGGCACGCGCATGGCGCGTTCGGTGTCGATCTCGCGTACCATGGCGTTCGCGTGCGGCGAGCGGAGAAGTTTTACCACAAGACAGTTTTCCGGCGCGATGTCCTCGGTGTAGACCGGCTGCCCGGTCACGAGCTGCATGGCGTCCAGCTTGCGCACGCCCTGATTGACGGTGGTCATTCTTCGCTCGCCTCCTTCGCCTTTTTCCACGCGAGGAAGCTCTGTATGCCGCGCAGCTGCCCCTCGTAGCCCGAGCAGCGGCAGAGATTGCCCGCGAGATACTCCCTGATCTCGTCCTCGTCCGGGTCGGGGTTTTCGCGCAGGAGCGCGAGCGTATTCATAATAAAGCCGCTGTTGCAGAAGCCGCACTGCTCCGCGCCCTGGTCGGCGAGGAATGCGCCGAACTCTGCGGCTTCGCTTTGCAGCCCCTCGAGCGTCGTAACGCTCCGGCCCTGCACGCGCGCGGCGAGCGTGGCGCAGGAGAGGGTGGGTGTGCCGTCGAGATACACGGTGCAGAGGCCGCAGTTGCCGGTGCCGCACCCGCGCTTGACGCTTTTGCAGCCGAGACGCCGCACAAGGTCGAGCAGCAGCGTGTCCGGTGCGATATCCGAGGACACGGCTTTGTTATTGAGCGTAAAGGTGATATTCACTTCGCGCCTCCTTCCAGTTCGTCCACGGCGCGGCGGACGAGCACGCGGATGAGATGCTTCCGGTATGCCGCGCTGCCGCGGAGGTTGGAGCCGGTCGTAACCTGCGCGCTCACGATCTCCGGCAGCTCGCCCAGCGTGCACTGCGGCGTAAGCACGACCGCTCTTCCGGGCCGCGCGCCGACAGCGAAGCGGTATGCTCCGTCCGCAAGCCGCGCCGCGGCGCAGGTGAGCGCGGGGAAGTCCGTTTTTGTCGGGCGCACGGACTGATAGAAAAAGGCGGCGTTTTCCTTCGGGATGTGCACGCGCACGAGAATATCCCGGTCAAACGGCATTTCGGAAAACTGCGCCAGCGGGACGATCCCGCCCTTATAGAGCTCGACCGAAGCGTTCAGCGCAAGGAGCACCGTGAGCACATCGGAAAAGCCGAACCGCCCGTAAACGCTCCCGCCGAGCGTTGCGGTATTCCGAAACTGCACGCCGACGATATGGCGCAGCGCTTCGCGCATCGCGCCGTTTGTGTACTCGTTCAGCCCCGCGTGCGTTTCGAGCGCGCGCAGAGAGGCCATGGCACCGATGGCAAAGCCCTCCGGCGTTTCCTCGATTTTGTCGAGGCCGAGACCGGATAGATCGATCGCCGTGCCGACGGCGGCATTCTGCATTTTGAGCCAGAGCATGCCGCCGATCACGCGGCTCGTGCGCTTCTGGTTGAGTGTCCACGCCTCTTCAAGCGAGGCGGGACGGACATATTCGCGGATGGTTATCATGGGTATCAGTTCTCCGTAAAGAATAATTCTCAAAAACGGCGGAAAGCCGCCAAAGCGGCTTTCCGTGTCCGTATATATGATTTGCAGCAGGAGCACAAGCCCCCAGTCACGGCGCTTTGCGCCGTGCCGGCTCCCTTATCAGGGGCGCCAAGCCGGTTTGCCGCGATCTTACCTGCCTCCCCTGACAGGGGCGGCGCGTTTTGCCGCAGGCAAAAGCCGGAGAGGTTCCCGTACTGCGTTTTACTTTTTCAGGATACCGAGCAGACCGCGCTTGAGCATCTGGCCGCCGGCGGAGATGAGCTGCGTTTCGATCTTGGAGCGGATGCGTTCGGCTTTGCGCTTTTCCTCCGCTTCCTTTTTCTCCTTTTCGCGCTCGGCCGTGCGGCGGGCCTCGTCCTCGAGCTTCTGGGCGCGGCGGCGCTCCTCATCCTCGAGCTTCTGCGCGCGGCGGCGCGCTTCGTCTTCGAGCTTCTGCGCGCGCTTTTCGTCTGCCTCCGCCTGCTTCCGGCGCTGCTTTTCCTCTTCGGCGGCGCGCTTTTCCTCTTCCAGCCGCTCCCGCTCCTGCGCGAGCGCCTCCTCCGCGGCCTGCGTTTCGTCGGCGAGCACCTCATAAGCAGAGACGTTGTCCTCCGCCTCGTCGTACTTTTCCATGCCGTCGCGGAGGATCGCCTTGGCGCGCGTCATCGCCTCCGGCGCACCCATCAGGCTCTGCGGGCAGATGATCTTCGTGCGCTGCACCATGGCGGGGATGCCGTCCTCGCCGAGGAACGACGTGAGCGCCTCGCCGACGCCGAGCTCCATGATCGCGTCCTCGGCGTTGAACGCCGGGTTTTCGCGGAACGCCTGCGCCGCCACGCGCACCGCTTTCAGCTCGGTGGGCGTATAGGCGCGCAGCGCGTGCTGCACGCGGTTGGAAAGCTGCGCGAGCACGGTGTTCGGCACGTCCGCCGGGCTCTGCGTCACGAAGAACACGCCGATACCGCGCGAGCGGATCAGCTTCACGGTCTGCTCGATCTTCTGTACGAGCACCGCCGGGGCGTCGCGGAAGAGCATGTGCGCCTCATCGAAGAAGAACACGAGCTTCGGCTTTTCAAGATCGCCGACCTCCGGCATGGTCTCGAACAGCTCCGAGAGCAGCCAGAGAAGGAAGCTCGCGTACAGCGTCGGGTTCTGCACGAGCTTGACGCAGTCGAGCACGTTGACCATGCCGCGTCCCTCGGCATCGGTGCGGATCCAGTCGTTCACGTCGAGCGCCGGCTCGCCGAAGAACAGCTCGCCGCCCTCTTTCTCCAGCGGCAGCAGCGCGCGGAGGATCGCCGCAACGGACTGCGTGGTGATGTTGCCGTACTTCATGCGGTAATCTTCTTTATGGTCGTTCACATAGTTCAGCAGCGCGCGCAGGTCCTTGAGATCGTCGAGCAGCAGTCCGCGGTCGTCCGCAACGCGGAAAACGATCTGCAGAACGCCCGTCTGCGCCTCGCTCAGGCCGAGAACGCGGGAGAGCAGCTCGGGTCCCATTTCGCTCACGGTGGCGCGCACGGCATGGCCGCCGGTCTGGTAAATGTCCCAGAAGGTGGTGGGGTAGCCGCGGTAGGTAAATTTACCGGTGAGGGCAAAGCGCTCGATACGCTTCTGCATATCCTCGCTGTCCGCGCCGGGGGCGCAGATACCGGCGACGTCGCCCTTCACGTCGCACAGGAAAACGGGCACGCCCGCATCGGAGAGGGATTCCGCCAGCACCTTCATCGTAACGGTCTTGCCGGTGCCGGTCGCACCGGCGATCAGGCCGTGCCGGTTGCACATGGAGAGGGGAAGCTCCACCCGCTCCGTGCCGGAGAGACCGAGATAGATTTTGCCGTTATCGTACATGATCGCGCCAACCTCCGTATATGTAATGTTTTGTTTTTTGCTGACTTTTTTTATTATAACCTCCGCCGCGGCGCCGCGCAACAGAAAAAGCTCCCATCCCGGAGGATGAGAGCTTTTTTGTCGATAAAAAACCGAAATCAGTCGGTCACGTAAGGCAGGATAGCGACCTGACGGGCACGCTTGATCGCCTCGGTGAGCAGACGCTGATGGTAGGCGCAGGCGCCGGTGGTGCGGCGGGGCAGGATCTTGCTGCGCTCGGACAGGTACTTACGCAGCTTGACGGTGTCCTTGTAGTCGATATACTCGGCCTTATCCACACAGAACTGGCAGACCTTTCTGCGCTTGCGGTTCTTCTGCGGGGCAGCGGACTTATCAAAAGCCATGGTTCAAAAACTCCTTTCGTGAGTGTCAAAACGGCAGCTGGCCGTCGTCATCGTCGATCGTCTGGAACGATCCGGCCTGCGCTTTCGCGCTGTTAAAGCCCTCGTTGGAGGGGGTGCGGGGTGCGTACTCCTGACGGGGCGCGTACTCCTGCCGCGGGGCTCCGTCATCCCGGCGCTTGCTTTCGCCGAAATAGACGTTGTCCGCCACGACCTCCGCCGCGGTACGGCGGTTGCCGTCGCGGTCGGTGTAGTCACGGATCTGCAGCCGACCGGAAACCACGATCATGCTGCCCTTCGTGAAGTACTTGGAGACGAATTCCCCGGTCTGACGCCAGGCGGACACGTTGATGAAATCGGTCTGCTTTTCACCGTTTTCACCGCGGCCGAAATCCCGGTCAACAGCAATGGAGAAGGACGCCACGGGAACGTTGGAGCCGGTATAGCGCAGCTCCGGATCCCGCGTCAGGCGGCCCATAAGAACGATATGATTCAGCATATCATTCCCTCCGCTTATTCGTAGCGCAGAGTGACAAGAGAGCGGATCACGCCGTCGGTGATGCCGAGGATACGATCCAGCTCGGCGGGAAGCTCGGGCCCGGAGGTGAACTTCACCAGCACATAGTAGCCCTCGGTGAGATAGTTGATCTCGTAGGCGAGCTTGCGCTTGCCCCACTCTTCCATCTCATCGACGGTGCCGTTCTGCTCGATCAGAGTCTTGAACTTTTCCACGATGGCCTGGGTCTCTTCCTCGGTGAGGTTGGGGTTGAGAACGTACAGGACCTCGTACTTTTCGGTGGTCTTAGCCATTAGTTGTCCTCCTTCTGGACTGCGGCCCCCTGCTCAGGCAGGGAGCAAGGTGGATGGGATAAAAAAACTTACTTGAGTTCGACCTTCGCGCCGACGGCCTCGAGCTTGGACTTGATCTCCTCGCCCTCTTCCTTGGAGACGGCTTCCTTCAGCTTGGCGGGGACGGCTTCGACGATAGCCTTCGCCTCGGCAAGGCCCAGACCCAGCAGGCCGCGGACTTCCTTGATGACCTTGATCTTCTCAGCGCCGAACTCGGTCATGACAACGTCAAACTCGGTCTTCTCTTCGACAGCGGGGCCAGCAGCAACTGCGGGGCCGGCAGCGACGGCAGCGGCAGAAACACCGAAGGTGTCCTCCAGAGCATGTACGAGCTCGCTGAGCTCAAGAACGGTAAGGCCTTTGATCTCTTCGATCATGGCAGTGATTTTTTCACTCATTGTAATTTCCTCCATTAATTATTTGTGCAGCCTGATTATTCAGCTGCGGCTTCAGCAGCGCCGGACTCGATAGAGCCGCCCTTCTGCTCGAGAATCTGACCGAGACAAACGGCCAGGCCGGTGATGGGTGCGATCATGGTGCCCAGAACCTTGGAATACAGAGCATCCTTGGAGGGCAGAGAAGACATTTCGGCTATCTCAGCGTCGGTAAGGATCTTGCCCTCCATGAAGGCAGCCTTGACGTTGAAACGGTCGCCCAGCTTCTTGCTGTAATCATTGATGATACGGAAAGGAGCGATGGGGTCATTCTCAGCGGTGGCCAGAGAAGTGGTGCCGTTGAGGACGTGGTCGAGACCGCTCATCCCCAGCTTGTCCAGAGCCTTTCTGGTCAGGGTGTTCTTGACAACAGTGTAGTTGACCTCGTCCTTGCGCAGCTCGGTACGCAGTGCGGTGTCCTCAGAAACGGTGATTCCCTTGTAATCGACCAGGATACCTGCGCTTGCGCCCTTGATGCGTTCAGCCAGAGCTTCGACTATCGCCTGCTTTTCGCTAAGAACCTTTGCATTTGGCATATTGTGTTTCACCTCCACGCGAATGATGACACGCCCAAAAAGAAAACCCCTGCGTCAAGACGCAAGGGCACAAAAACAATCACGGTAAACCTTGATATTGTTAATGTCCTCGGCAGGATTTACGGGCATGACCCACCTGCTGTCTTTGGAGCGCCATAACAATATAACAAAGTTCCGAACGAAAGTCAAGTATTTTCAATGCTTTTCCGCGTAATTTTTTCAAGCTACGCGGTGATGTTCTTCTTTATGCGGCTTATTGCGTTTTTCTCAAGGCGCGATACCTGCGCCTGCGATATGCCGACCTCCTTGGCGACCTCCATTTGCGTGCGCCCGTCATAGAAGCGCAGGGCGAGGATGTGCTTTTCCCGGCTGTCGAGCCGCTTCACAGCCTCCTGAAGCGCGATCTGCTCAAGCCACTGCTCGTCGGTATTGCGCGTGTCGCCAATCTGATCCATCACGCAGGCGCTCTCGCCGCCGTCGCTGTACACCGGGTCATAGAGGGAGGCGGGGTCGCTTATCGCCTCCATCGCGAAGACGACCTCCTGCCGCGGTATGCCGAGTTCCTTGGCGATAGCCTCGATGCTCGGCTCGCGCCCGTCGGCGGCGGTCAAGCGCTCCTTTGCCTGAAGCACCTTATAGGCCGTGTCGCGCATCGAGCGCGAGACGCGGATGGCGCTGTGATCGCGCAGGAAGCGCCGCAGCTCCCCGGCGATCATCGGCACACCGTAGGTCGAAAACTGCACATTCTGGCTCAGGTCGAAGCAGTCCACGGCCTTGATGAGGCCGATGCAGCCGACCTGAAACAGATCGTCCATACTCTCGCCGCGCCCGGCAAACTTCTGGATGACCGACAGAACCAGCCTCAGGTTTCCCGAGATCAGCTCCTCGCGCGCGGTCTTGTCCCCGCCGCGGGCGCGCTCGAGCAGCGCGCGGGTCTCGGCGGATTTCAGCACAGGGAGCCTTGCCGTGTTGACTCCGCATATCTCTACCTTGCCCTGTATAACCGTCACTCCTTTTTATCCGGAGGACGCATACGCGCCCGTCCAAGAGTGTGGTTATTATTTCCCGTCTTGGGAAATTTGATACGCGGCTTGTGCTCCGCGCCGCCGTGTGGTATTCTAATGCCCGTGTGGTCTGACAGCGTCAGGCCGATCCCGGCTATGGAAAGGTGATATTATAATAATGAAGATAACTACACGTAAGCTCGCCGTCTCGGCGATACTGCTCGCAGCGGATGTGCTGCTGACGCGGGTGTTCGCGTTCAACACCCCGCTTATGAAAATCGGACTCGGCTTTGCCGCGATAGCGCTGTGCGCGATGCTCTACGGCCCCGCTTGGGCGGCGCTCGTCTCCGCGCTGGGCGACCTCATCGGCTCGCTCGCGTTCCCGACCGGCGCGTATTTCCCCGGCTTCACGCTGACCGCCGCGGTCACGGGGCTTATATTCGGTCTGTGCCTATATAGGCGTGAGCGCTTGTGGATCCACGCTGTTTTAGCGGCGGCGCTCAACTGCCTGATAGTCTCGTTCCTTGCAAACTCCGCGATGATCTCCTTCATCACCGGCAACTCCTATGCCGCGATGCTCGCGACGCGCGCGGTGCAGCTGGCAGTCATGCTGCCGGTGCAGGCGGCGGTGTTGCTGCTGCTCACGCGCTCGAAGTTCATCGCAAAGCAGGTCGCGGAATACGGCGTGTGATGCCCTGATATACAGTCAGCCCCGGACGAAACGTCCGGGGCTGAAATTTTTTATTTACCGTTCTTCTCGGAAGTAGGCAAGGCCGAGGGAGGCGGGTGGCTGATTCTCTCGCTTATCGCGCATGGAGGAAATGACCAGCACCACGATTGTGACGACGTAGGGGATCATCTTATACAGCTCCTTGACGGCGAGGTTCGTGCCGGTTGGCAGGAACAGATACAGGATATACAAGCCGCCGAAGAGGATGGAGGATATCACGCCGACATCCGGCTTCCAGATCGTGAAGATAACGAGCGCGATGGCGAGCCAGCCGCGGTCGCCGAAAGCGTCGTTCGACCAGACGCCGCAGGCGTAGTCCATGACGTAGTACAATCCGCCGAGGCCGGCGATCATGCTGCCGACGCAGGTGGCGACGTACTTATACTTCTTGACGTCGATACCGGCGGCGTCCGCGGTGTTCGGGCTCTCGCCGACGGCGCGCAGGTGCAGGCCGACGCGGGTGTGCTTGAGGACATAGGCCGCGGCAAGGGCAATGATAATAGCGGCATAGGCGAGAAAGCCGTAGCTCAGAAATATCTTGCCGAACCAGCCGAGCTTATCGGCAATGGGAAGAGAGCGGCTGTAGTAAGCGCTCGTCGCGGACAGGGCGATGGACGGGACCTCGCTGCCGGTGAGCTTTATGAGCGAGCCGCCGAAGAAGTTGCCGAAGCCGACGCCGAACGTGGTCATCGCAAGACCGGTGACGTTCTGGTTTGCGCGCAGGGAGACGGTGAGGAAGCAGTAGAGAAGCCCCATCAGCAGCGACCCGAGCAGGGAGCACAGCAGCGGGATCATTATCGCGAGAAAGCCGCTCATGGCTTCCGCGGAGCCTGCGGACTGTTCATACGCGAATGCGCCGATGACGCCGCAGATGCCGCCGACATACATGATGCCGGGGATGCCGAGGTTGAGGTTGCCGGATTTTTCGGTCAGCGTTTCGCCGGTGCTGCCGAAGAGCAGCGGGATACCCTGAACGACGGCTCTCGGGATAAAGGAAACTATATCAAACATTGCTCAGTCCTCCTTCTTTGCGGCCTTGCGGAAACTTATCTTATAGCTGATGAAGAACTCGCTGCCGATGATGAAGAACAGGATGATGCCGGTAAGAATATCGGAGAAGGAATGGTTCAGACCGAAGGCGGTGGAAATTTCGCCAGCGCCGCGCTCAAGGAACACCAGCAGCAGGGAGGTAAAGACCATGATGATGGGATTGAATTTTGCAAGCCATGACACCATGACAGCCGTGAAGCCGCGGCCGCCGGCGATAGTCGTCGTGACGGTGTGGTTTATGCCGCCGACGAGCAGCAGACCCGCAAGGCCGCAGATGGCACCGGAGAGCGCCATAGTGCGCATGATGACCTTCTCGACCTTGATGCCGACGTAGCGCGCGGTGCGCTCGCTCTCGCCGACGACGCTTATCTCATAGCCGTGTTTGGAGTAGTTGAGGTACACGTACACCGCGACCGTCACCACAGCAGCGACGACTATGCTCAGCAGGTACTTGTTACCGCCGAGCTGCGGAAGCCAGCCAAGCTCGGTAGCCTGATTGATGATGCCGATCTGCCCCGCGCCCTTGGGGACTTCCCACACGATGATGAAATACGCGACGAGCTGGGTCGCGACATAGTTCATCATCAGGGTGAAGAGCGTCTCGTTCGTGTTCCATTTGGCCTTGAAGAAGGCCGGGATAAAGCCCCACAGCGCGCCCGCCGCGATAGCCGCGACGGTCATGGTGAGGATCAGCATGCCGTTTGACATCTTATCGCTCAGGCAGATCATCACAGCCGTCGTCGCAAGGCAGCCGGCAAGGGTCTGACCCTCGGCGCCGATGTTCCAGAAGCGCATCTTGAACGCGGGGGTCACGGCAAGGGAGATGCACAGCAGAACTGCCATGCCTTGGAAGGTTATCCAGCTTCGGCGCGCGGTGCCGAAAGCGCCGCTTATCATTGCGCCGTAAACGGCGATCGGGTTTTCACCGGTCGTGACGGTGGTGACGAGCGCGCACACGAGCAGCGCCGCGACTATCGCGCCGAGGCGGATAGCCCAGGCCTTATACCACGGCATAGCGCCGCGCTTGGAAATGTGAGCCAGCGGCTCCTGCTTCTGTTTATTCATCGGCTTTGTCACCTCCGAGCTTTGTCATCATCATGCCGACCTCGCGCTTCGAGGTCTTGCGTCCCTCAACGATGCCGCTGACCTTGCCGCCGCAGAGGACGAGTATCCTATCGGCCAGCTCCAGCAGCACATCCAGATCCTCGCCGACGTATATGACGGCGACGCCCTTTTTCTTCTGCCGGTTTATGAGGTCATATATAGTATAGGAAGAGTTGATATCCAGTCCGCGCACGGCGTAGGCCGTGAGCAGCACAGTGGGTGCAGACGCGATCTCGCGTCCGACGAGCACCTTCTGCACATTGCCGCCGGACAGGCGGCGCACCGGAGTGGAGATGCCGGGGGTGCTGACTTCGAGGTCGTCAACGACCTCCTGCGCAAGCTTGCGCGGGGACTTGCGGTCGGTGAACAGGCCGTGGCCGCGGCGGAAGGATCGGAGCATCATGTTGTCCGCAAGATCCATGTTGCCGACAAGGCCCATGCCGAGCCTGTCCTCAGGCACGAAGGACATCGCTATTCCCTTCTTGCGTATATCCATAGGATCCAAGCCGACCAGATTGCGGCCTTTCTCTTCATCCGGGCCGTAATAGGTAACGGTTCCTGAGGATATAGGATAAAGGCCCGCTATGGATTCAAGCAGCTCGCGCTGGCCGCTGCCGGCTATGCCCGCAATGCCCAGCACCTCGCCCGCATTGATGGTAAAGCTGACGTCGCTCAGGCGCTTTACACCCAGCTCGTCGTAAACGGTCAAGCCGTCCACCACAACGCGTGGGGTCACATTGATAGGATCGGGGCGGTCGATGTTGAGGGTAACGCTGCGGCCTACCATCATGTCAGTCAAAGACTGCTGATCGGCATCTTTGGTCATAACGTCGCCAATGTATTCACCCTTCCGAAGAACGGCAACGCGGTCGGATACCTCCAGCACCTCATGCAGCTTATGGGTGATGATGATGAGGGACTTTCCGTCCGCCTTCATGTTGCGCATTATCTGGAAAAGCTTGTCGGTTTCCTGAGGAGTCAAAACGGCGGTAGGCTCGTCAAGTATCAGAATGTCAGCGCCGCGATAAAGGACCTTTACGATCTCCACGGTCTGCTTCTGAGAAACCGACATATCGTAAATCTTCTGATTGGGATCTATATCGAAGCCGTATTTTTCGCAGATTTCTCGTACCTTTTTGCTGGCGTCGGCCAGGTTCAGCTTGCCCTCAAGACCCAATACGATGTTTTCCGTTGCGGTAAACACGTCCACCAGCTTGAAGTGCTGATGTATCATGCCTATGCCGTTGTCGAAGGCATCTTTGGGCGAAGCGATCGTCACGGGCTTGCCGTGAATGTAAATCTGCCCCTCATCGGGGTAGTAGATACCGGAGAGCATATTCATAAGGGTGGTTTTTCCGCTGCCATTCTCGCCCAAAAGAGAAAGTATTTCACCCTCATGCAGTTCGAGATTGATATTGTGGTTAGCAACTATCGAACCAAATTTTTTAGTAATGTTCTCCATCTTAACTGCACATGCAGTTCCCAAGGCGGTCACCCTTTCTTTATGGAAGGAATCTCAGAAATTCTTCCCGAATTTTGATTTGTTTGATTTTATATTATCATAACAAATTTTGTTTGTAAACCAAAATGATTTAGGTAATTTAGGCAACAGCGCCGGCCGGCATAATTAATTACAGCCGGCGCCGTATACAGTTCACTTTTAATAAAAAAACGGGCTGCCCGAAGGCAGCACGTTTTTATAGCAGTCTTTAGAACTTCTGATCCAGCAGAGTGATGCCGTCGATGTTGAGCTGGAAGTAAGGAGCAGAGCGGAACTTGGACTCCATGAAGGCGCCGTTCTCGATAACTTCGGTATCGGGAGTGTAATCAGCGTCAGTGTCCACGTCAGCCATGCAGGACTCAAGGGTCTTGCCCTCTACGGTGAAGGTAGCGCAATCGAATACCTTCAGCTCGCCGCTCTCCAGCTTGGCGATGGCGGCGTCGAGGGCTTCCTGGGTGCCCTCAGCGGCAACGTTGGTGTTGAGGTCGGTCAGCTTTACGGAGCCGGTAGCAAGAGTGCCGGTCCAGTCGGCGTCGATAGCCTCGCCGTTCATGCAGGCAGTGATGGCATACTCATAGTAGGGAGCCCAGTCGATGCGGGAGGAGATGATGTAGGTGTTGGGGCAAGCATCCTGAGTGGAACCGTTGTAGGAAACGTCGGGAACGCCGGCGGTCTCACAGGCGGTAGG
>ERZ779877.2660-NODE-2660-length-12820-cov-2.444967_pt1 | contig 12820 bp, 9 predicted proteins | sample MGYA00511556_ERZ779877 | MGnify/ENA primary metagenome ERZ779877 (study PRJEB29588, sample SAMEA2159338) | human gut metagenome | biome: human gut; feature: human-associated habitat; material: faeces | place: Denmark | collected 2008/2010 ...
TATATAACGATTTTTTGCCACATATAAGTAGTACCCTCGTGACTTTCCCAATTATAAGGATTTTCCTTATCACGCGGAAGGGGCGGCTTTCCTGCCAATTCGTTAAGTTTTGCAATTACGTTTTCGTCGCGCTCGCAGGTTTGCGGCCAGTGACCGAAATAGATATAGTTGCCCTCGCGCGTGTATTTTACGGGGTTAAGTTCGTTGCACGTGGTACATACGTCGCAAACGTAACTATGCTTACCGTTGGCAGGCAATACTACTTTGGTAGTAAAATCGCACCCCTTGCGCTGACACTCGTCGTACGCTTCCCAACCGGGCAAGCAGTCGGGGGCTTTTGCCTCGTAGTGTTTGAGGTCGTGTCCGAGAGCCTTGTCGACGTATTTATCCAACTTTGACGAATAGTCGCAACCTTTGCGATTGCAGGTGGAATAACTTCCCCAATACCCGTCCTCGGTGCAGGTTGCGTCGCAGGAACCGTGCAATTGCAAATCGTGCCCGAGAGCGGGCACCCCCTTGTAATCGGTGTGATAATCGCAACCTTGGTTGGAACACTTTTTGTATTCCTCGGTACCCCACCTCTCGCAAGTCGGCTCAACGCGCGGAACGTGTATGGTCAAGTTATGTTCCGTAGCGGGAATTACCTCGTACCCTTCGGTTTTGCCGCAATAATGTGCGCACCTTTTGTATGCTTTCCAACCGATTTCGGTGCAAGTCGGCTCTTTGGCGGCAACGTCCTGCATGTCGTGCTTGAGAGCGGGTATCGGTTTCTGCTCGGTGTAGTCGCAACCCGGGTTTATGCAACGTTTGCCGTGGGTAAGACCGTCTTTTTCGCACCGAGGATCGTAGCCCTTTTCCTCGCGGAGATTATGGGGCGCAAGTTCGCCGTAATCGAAGGTTTCTCTGCCAAGACTGCCGCAAATACTGCAAACAAGCCGATACACGGCTTTTCTTTGGCACGTTGCATTGTCAACCAGATTTCTATCGGTAACTTTTTCGACGTAAACGTGTATATGCTGCTCTTCGGCGTTTACCAAGCCCGCAACGACAAAATACGAAAAACTTGTCGTTTCAAAATATATATTGTTGCCGTCAACTGTGGTTTTTAGTTCCTCCACCGTGTTGTCGCCCTTTACGTGATAGGTGACGTAACCGTCGGACTCAAACGGTTTCGGCATGGTGATTTTGACCTTGCCGCTCGGTTGCACCTTTTCGCCGTTCTTTGAAACGGAAATGTCAAAAATGGCAATTTTAGCACTGTCGTAAGGTTTGTCTATCGCAGCAATAGCCGCCTTTCCTTGTTCGCTGTCGGCGGCATGATGTTCGGCTTTCAGCACGGAGCCGCTTTCAAACGCGCCGTCCGCGGTAATGCCGCTTTCGGCAGTCAGTTTGTTTACTTCTCCGTTTTTATCGTCGCAAGCGACCAGCGCAAGACACAGCGACAACGCAAGCACAAACGTAAGGAATAAGAAAGATTTTTTCTTCATCGACGTCTCCTTTATAGAACACAACACGAATAAGCGGGTTTTTACGCCCGCTTATCCGTAATTTTGTTGTTGATGATTTTTACTTTTTGTCAACTACACTAAACTTCACAGAGGCTATTTCCTTATTTTTTTCGTTAATTACTTCAATAAGGTATTTTCCATTTGCCTGAATGTCAAAGGTTCCGTCCGCGTTCATTGTGATTTCATTCAAATCAGCGTCATACACCTTATAGGTAAGCTGTCTCGCTGACAGATTGGTAGAATCATTTTCTTTGATTGTAATTTTTCCAGCGTTCAATTGTGCCGCAAAATATTTTGCCTCGCCTTCCAAGTATTTGCCTGTTTCGCTTATTGCAATGTCTTTTGTTTTACTTACAGTGATGTTATTATCAAACGACGTATCGGAACCATTGATTGAAATATAAACAACTTTCACACTGTCACCGAAATTAGCAATTGTAGAAATGTGGTCACCATAATAGTCGATGAATCCGTCCGGTTTTCTTATTACGGCACGTCCATCGTATTTATGCGGTGTAAGTTTGTTGCCTTGCTCGTCGTAGAAACTATATGAGCCCGAAGAATATCTCGCCCTTGTTATCTGGTAGTATCCGTTCTGAGGCAAACTAACTTTCAATAAGTATTTTTTATCCTGAGGCAAACTATATGGCGTCCCAATAGTCATCTCGGCGAACGTGGTGGTGGAATTATCAACCCTAGGTCCCCTGAATGCCTCCTCGGTAACTACTACATAGAAATATAAGGTTGTTTTTTGCGAGACAATAATTTCGTTATCAATAAACGTCGCATTATTTCCGTCGGGCATATACACGTTTATCTTCATCTTGCTTTGGGTATACACTAACGTTTTATTGCCGGCTTCAACATCTTTCTTATACCAATACGTGCCTGCTTTTAATTCGTTATTATAAACAGAATTCGTGAGTTCGGGCATGCTTTCATCAACCGCCAAGGTTGCCGTACATGCAAAGTCTTCTTCGTCGCTGAACATGACTTTTTTGTAGTTTTTCGCATCGGCACCCGTAATCTCAAAGCAGTCTGAGTCGGCGTTTGTGAGCGTCCAAGTTTCGCCGATAGCATGCGTTCCGTTGTATTTGATCATTTTTATGGTGACGTCATCATTAAACCCACTCATATCTACGTGGTCTTCTGTGACTTTTAAAGGAACACTGTAATAATTATCACCGAATTTGAAAATCTTGAAATTAATTCCAACCAAACCCAAAGATGTTTGAACGATCGTTCCGCTCAATTTTGTATGGTCGATGGAATAATTTCCACCGTCGGTGCCGGAAATGCTCACGCCTGTGATTTTAGTTGTTCCGACATCTTTGCTTGCAAAAATAATGCGAATAATAACAGCATCGCCTTTTACCGTGCCGTAACCACCTGTCGAGCCATTGTATAAGAACAATGACGTCGTAGCATTATAGAAGTAGTTCATATGAGGAATATCTTTGGTGATGTCTTTTTTGGTGATGCTTGCAACGACGTCTGCTTTGTCGATTAAGTAATTGTCTTTGTCCGCGCCTTCCAGCATAACGCTTTGGACGGTTGCGTCGATGTTTTTGCTTGTCATCGTGATTGTCGCGGTGACCGCATCGCCTGCGACTACGCCGTCAGGGGTTGCCTCTATTGTTGCGTTGCCGTCATACGCTTTGGTTGTCGTCGCCCCGGTAAGTTCTTTCTTTGCAATTGCAAAGTCGAAAGTTTGCGTCGCGGCTTTCCACTCTGCCGTGTCTTTTACGCTGACTTTTACGGTATATTCGCCGGCGTTCTTCGGAGCGTCCGCTGTGTACGTGTCGTCTGCCGCGCCTGTTGCCTTGAACATAACGGTAACCGCGCCGTCACCGTTGAACGAGAATTTGTCCGTGGTATCAACAACTTTTCCGTCATAAGTCTTGCCAAGCATTTTGCCTTCTGCAAGTTTGATTTCGTTGTCTTTTGCATCAAGTGCGTTGATGGGCTCTGTCTTTTCGTATCCGCATACCGTGCAGGTGAATTTCTTTTCGCCGACTACGCCGTAGTCCGCCGGTTTGGTAACTTCGCCTTCGCCAAAGGTATGCGCGGCGAAATCGCTCTTCATTACGTCATGCGTGGGAGCCTTTGCGTCACAGGTCGATTCGTGCCAGTGTCCCGACGCGTCTTTTTTCCACTCTTCGCCGTAAACGTGCGTTGCGGTGTCGGAAATTGTCCTTTCGGTTTCGTATCCGCATTCACATACGCCCTTTTCGACCTTGTCCGTGTGAACGCCTGCGGGCGTTTTTTCTGTCCACGTGAACACGTGAGGGGTTTTCTCCGTCGTGTCGGTGTGATTCTTCGTGGTGCATTCGTGCCAGTGGTTTGTTTCGTCAAACTTCCAGTCGCTTGAAAACTCGTGTTTATTGTTGTTGCAAGCGGCAAGAACCGAAAGCGACAAAACAAACACTATTGCTATTGCCAAAATAGTGAACAGCGATTTCCTTTTCATGATTTTTGTCTCCTTTTTCCTGAATTGATTTATTTCAAACCGCAAATCAGTATTTGCGCTCTAAAACCGTTGTTTGTTGTGTTTGTATACCTTTGTCGGATTATTTTACCACAACGGTATACTTATATTTAATCGTTCCCATTCCCGGTAGGATATTGCTCTGTATAATGGTCGTTTTATCTGCGGACAACTCAAACGTCGAGCCTACAAACAAACCTATTCCGTGAGCGGGGATTTCGTTTTCCATATCTTCCTGGCTTTCATAGAACACGATGGCAGTACCTTTAATCCTGTACAACAGCGTTGCGATGCCTTTGCCTTTATCGTCTTCTTCGCCCGGGTTTTGATCAAAAGACGCCGTCACGGAATCTTTATCCGCCGCAAAAACGAGCGTAATTTTTGATAGCTTATGAGTTTGTATAAACTGCTCCTCCGTCATTTTCATTTCTGCAAGGAGCGCTTGCTTGACGGCTTCGGACTCCCACTCGAGGGTTGCGTCAACTTTATTGAAAGTCTTGCCCTTGATGTCGGCAGTCGCCCACTTTGCGTAAAGCGTGAAAACTCTTGCCGGCATATATGAAAAACTGAATGCCGTGTCGGAAAGCGTTTCGCCGCCGTCCGTGCTTTCATACCAGCCTGCAAAAACAAAACCGTCTTTGGTGGGATCTGTCGGAGCCGTGATCGCCGCGCCTGCGCTTGCCGTAACGGGCTGTACCGCGCTGCCGCCTTTGCTGTCAAAGGTTATCGTATATTCTTTTCCGGCGACAAGTTCGTCAATCGACTCGGTCTTTTCTCTGCGGCAGACCGTGCAGGTGTAAACCATCGTGCCTTTTTGTTCCGTGGTCGGCTCGACAGTCACGTTGCCGCCATTCCAGGAGTGCTCGGCTTTGTCTTTGGTTTCCTTGCAGTCCTTGTCTGCGCACGCGTGCCAATGATGATTCTCGTCGTTGCTCCATTCTTCCGAAAAGTTGTGTTCCCCGTTCTTGTTGCAAGCGGCAAGAACCGAAAGCGACAAAATGAGCATCAACGCTATCGCGCAAAATGTGGCGATCGATTTCTTTTTCATGGTTTTTATCTCCTTTTTTTTCTAAATTGATTTATTTCAAACCGCAAATCGGTATTTGCGTTCTAAAGCCTTTAATAATTTTCCGTTTTCGTTCGTTAAAGTACGTCTATTGCGTCTGCAAGATAGTCGGACGGGACGGATTCATAGAAGAATGCGTCGATGCTGCCGTCTTCCTTGGCGCATTTGACTTTGTATGCGCTGCTTTCATCCGACACGTTGTCGCAAAGAAGCGCGATTTTGATTTCGGGGTTCTGCCTCCTGGCTTCACGCACGGTGTTCATTCGCATATCGAACGTGCCGTCGCCCGACCTTGTAACGTCCATTACAAGAGTTGTTGCCGCAAGCGCGTTCGTCAGCGTAAGGATACGCTCGGTTTCCTGCGAAGAAGATTTTTCCACAAAGAACCCCGCGCGTTTAAGGGCGTTTGCCACCGCTTCCAGAACGAGTCTGTTTCTGATTGCAAGTACGGCTCTTTTCATTTCATATCATTTCTCCTTTGCGTACGCTACGCCTGTTTTTACATTCTGCATATATATTTTATCATAGGGATATGCGCTTGGGGAGTGCCATTCGGCACCCCTTTGACAAATTTTTTATTCTTTTCAGAAAAAATTTTTGCAAAAAAAGACAGCCGCGGGTAAGCGACTGCCTGTTGCTGTATATTTGATTGCATTATCGGTCAGATTTCGTCGTCGGTTTTGTCGAGAATCACAAGCCCCGATTCTCTTGCTCTTACGGCAAGTTGCGTGCGGGAGCGGAAACCCGTCTTAAACAGCATATCCGCAACGTGGTTTTTGACAACGCCCGAAGAAACGCCGAGTTTTTCGGAAATTTCCGTATTGCTGTATCCGCCCGTCATAAGGCGCAGGATTTCAAGTTCCTTTTCGGTAAATTCCGTACTGAGTGCAAGTCCCATTCTGACGGGTTGCGGGCTGCCCGGATAGACGATTTCGCCATTCATAACCCGTTCCATCAGCGACAGAATCGGCTGTTCGTTCACTTCCTTGTACCAAAAGCCTTCCACGCCGATTTGTTTTGCGCGCTTTATATAGGAACACTCCGGCATACTCGTAACTATGATAATTTTCGTTTTGGGAAACTTCGCCTTGATTTTTGCCGCCGCTTCCAGCCCGCTTTCGCCGTTTTCCGTAACCACGTCCATCAGTATCAAATCCACGGGCGTGCGAGTGCAGACAATATCCGCAACGGAAGCGTTTTCTATCGCTACTTGCAGATAGAATTTGTCCGACGACTCTACAAAATGCGAAAAGAGCGCTTTCGGCATTTGCTGATCTTCGACTATCATGACTGAGTATTTTCCGTCTTTCATAAAGTTTCTCCTTGCGGCAGTTCGATAATGAGTTCGAATTGCGGTGCGCTGTGAATAATCATCGTGCCGTTTTCCCGTTCTACGAGCAAGCGAAGCCCCGAAAGTCCGCCGCCTTCTATGATTTCGCCTTTCGGCTTTTCGCCGCCGTTGGTGACTTTAATCGTGTATTTGCCGTTTTTGTCGCTCGCCGTAACCGTCATCGTCTTTCCGTTTGCGTGCGAAACGGTGTTCGTCAGACATTCGTGCATTGCGGCGATGAGTATTTTTTCGCTTACCGTATCGGCTTTCGGCTGCTTTCCGCAAAATTCCACGATTACGCCTACGAGTTTTGCCGCGTCCTTTATCACTTGCAGGTTATCTTTCTTGATGCGCGGACGAGTGCTTTTCAGGGCGGCGATTTCCGCTTGCCAAAAGCAAATCATTTGCTTTTGCTCGGTTTTGTCAAGCGGTTCGGCAAGTCTGCGTTTTGTTGCAAGCAAGAGTTTGCCCATATCGTCGTGGATACGGATTTTCGCCGCCAAAAGTTCCTTTTCTTTCGTGAGGAGCACCACGTTATCCCCGTATGCGACAAGACGTTTGTTGACGGCTTTCAGTTCTTCGAGTTTTTGCTCTAACTCTTTGGTAAGACGGTATCTTTCGGTTACGTTTGCCGCAACGATTTCGTAAACTGTTTTACCGTCTATCTCGTGTTGGTATCTCTTGAACGAAACCACTTTGCCGCCCTCGTATTCTACAATAGGTTTTTCTCCCGTTTGAAGCGGCAGACAGTTCTCTTCTATTTCGCCTTGCGAGATCTTCCTCCAAAAACTTGCGCCGTCCAAAAGTGCCTTACCGCTCGCAAGAACGCAAAGACGGTTCATTTCGGTATTGATAAGCCGCACGAGTCCGCTTTGCTCGTAAAAACATATTCCGGCAGGAAGCGAATCCGCACTTTCTTTTATGGACACGGGCGAGATGTGTTTTTTATTCCAAAGCACCGCGCCGACAAGTCCGTAAACCGCAAGGGCGAGCTCCGCGACAGCCGCAACGCAATGCAACCACAGAGGCAAAGAAATTATCGTGAGCGACGGCTCGAATACGGATTTCCCTACACGATAGCGATAACTTCCGCACATTGTAAGGAATACCGATAGAAACGACAATGCGAACGTTACCGCCGGCAAAACGAGATAACGGCGTTTCTTGCAAAGTCTGACCGACGCAAACAACCCGATAATCGCGAGAACGAACGTGAAAATAAACGAAACGACAATAATCTGTCTTATATAAAACGGTGCGTCGATAAATCTCATACAGCACCCCCTTCGGGCAAAGTAAGCGAGTAATAAACTTCTTCGTCGCCCGTTTGGATTGTTACGTTATATTTCTCAAATTTCGACTTTATTTTCTCCGAAATCTCTTCCGCTTTGTTGTCGCATTCGATACGCAAAACGAGATTATCGCCGTGCCTCGAAAGACGAACGATAACGGCGCTCGATAGTCCATCGTAATTTGCAATGCAGGCTTCAAAAAAGTCATAGAAAATACCTGCGTTTTTGCCGTGAATTTTACCCGAAACGGCGCAATCGAAAGTACATTCCGCACCGGTAAGCGAAAGAAACCCCAGCGATTCTTTTATCGCAAGCGACAGTTCGCCCACGTCGATACTTTCCTGCTTTTCGGCAAGCATAACCAAGTTGCTTCTGCGTTTGATATAAGCCGCCAAAACGCACGCAAAACGCATTTTATCGGTATATTCCGTGCTGTTTAACTGCGTTTTGTGGTACATATCCGACAAAAGCGCGTCAAGCCGTTTCAGTTCTCCGCGGGTAACTTCTTCCGTCTTTGCATACAGTTTGTTTTGCTCTGCAATCTGCGCTTTTTGCTCTTTGAGTTCGTTCTCCGCTTCGATGATATAGTTTTCTTCGGACAGTCTTTCGTTGGTTTCGGAAAGTGCCGCGTTTATCTCGTTGACCTTGGATAAATCTTCGATTCTGAAAGTATATCCGCCGTGTATTCTTTCTGCCGAAAGCCGTGTGTTTTCATCTATCATTACGGGGCTTTCCGTCGCACGACCGAGCAGGTTTTTATCCGTGAAAATCGACTTTTCGGAGTCGTATATCACATTCAAATTCTCATCCGTGATAACCGCCGAATATGCCGAACGATAGAAGTAATTTTCGTATTCGTCGTTGGACGGAATAAGACCTATGGCAATACAACTTTCTATCATTACGATACAGGTAAAGCACAACAGTTCCGGGATTTTGAACGCCGGCGTATCCGTCAAAAAGCATACGGTGGAAACAGCCACGCACACAATGAAAACGGTTACGGGTATCCACGTTTTACGCCTGCACGCCGATATGCCGCACTTCAAAATCAGCACGATAAGGCTTGTAAACGTTACGGCAATCTCCCACGCGAGCGCGATATAAAATACGGTTCTATGCTCGTAGGAAAAACCGTTCTCGAAGTTCAAAGCGAACGCCCATTCGTGTGCGTCGTTTGTGAATATCAGAAGAAGCAATATCACGGCGGGTAAATATAATAGATACCACGCCTTTGCGAGCGGTTTGCCATTTTTGCTCTCTATGCTGAACGCCGCAAGCAAAATCGTCGGCGGAATTAACATTTGCGGAACGTAGTATGCGTACCAGAGATAGCGCGAAAGGGCGTCTGTGTCCCTTGTCAGTCCGTACCTTATCATTCGCACCACAAGGAAAAACAAAATCAGCACGGCAACCGTAATGAAATATGCACGCAGATCTTTCCGCACCATTCTATGTATAAGAGAAACGCCCCACGCCACCACGAGAGAAATCAGTATCGTGTGCGCCAACAAAGCAAACAAGGCGTGCCAAAAATCAGGAAGGCTCGAATCTACCGCCTGAAATACGCCCGCCAAGCAAAAGAAAAACGCGCATACGGCATATAGAACTATTCTTTTTTTGTTAATAGCAGTCCGCATTTCCGCGTTTCTCCTTTTCGTTAGTTTCTTATATTATAGCATATCTTTCCGTTTGTTTCAATCCATTTTGCCACATAAGCGAAAAGTCAAATCGCTTGCCTCCAACCTTTTATACCAAATTTATCTATTGTCTTTTGAGGTGCATTTTGGTTTTATAACTTATTTACATTATTTTAGGATTTTATATATTTCTCCTATAAAACAACCTGCCACTTATTTATTCGCAACAATGCACAGCCAATGTTTTTTAGCATCTGCAAAACTCTTAATATCGCAAAATCCAACTTTTTCTAGCATTGTGCGAAGTTGCATTTCATTGTAGATTTTCATTCCGCCTATTTTTTTTGCCCATTTTTCGTCCTTGGGATTTGTTCCGTCACTCTCGTTGCAAATAAGGAACGTACCACCGCTTTTCATAACACGGCGAACCTCTGCAAAGCATTTTTCAAGGTCTTCCCAAAAATATACGGTCTCAAACGCAGAAACACAATCAAAAGCCTCGTCATCAAACGGCATAGACGATACGTCGCCATAAACGATATCACACTTGCCTTGCTTGATTGCGATTGCGTTTAGTTTTTTCGATTCCTCTACGCTGACCTTAGAATAGTCTATCCCTGACACGTGTCCGTTTGTACATTTTGCTAGCCAATTGGCAATATTTGCCCCACCTCCACAACCGATATCCAATACTTTGGCGTTCGACTTTGCGTAAATTTTAGTAAAGCCCCACTTTGCCAACTTACTATGACCGCTGTTCATCATTTTCACCATTATTCTTCCGCCGAAACCTTGCGGTTTTCGTGTATTTTCAAAAAAGCCCATATTTACCTCCTATTATTCGCTATACTGCGTTATTCTCTTTGTTTTTTATTTCTTTATTTTACTATGCCGATGACCGTTTTACGACCATACATATTGTTTGCATGCCCTATTATCCCAAGCCCCGACATAATTTTTAGCATTACCGGATCCGTATATTACTCATTTCGGCGTTTACGTCGTTATTTACAAACGACGGTAAAACCGAATATTTTTTCTGTTCGATATAGCATTTCTTCTCTAAAAAAATCGATGCGATTATTGCGAAATCATACCGAACGATTTCTGATTTTCTTCACGTTAATATTCATTAAACGTCTGCCTATAAGTCGATAAACGCACATTTTTAATAACTTCATCGTCTGTCCGTGTTCTCTCAAAAGAGAATCGGGATCGTCATATACTCCGAAGTCTCGCACAATTCCTTCTTTTTGTATATAGGTATCGCAACAATTAAATTCGACCGGCGGATTTATAAAGTTTTTCGTCGCGACGCCGTAACCGATAAACGAACCGTCATTATTCGGCTTAAATATTTTTTGCAATGCGGAAAGGTATTTTTTATCGAGAATAAACCCTTCGAGGTTATACCATTCCCCGCAAACGTACGCTTCGACATAACTGTGGAAAATTTCTTTCGGCGCACTTTTATACACGATACCCGTCATCGCACCCTTTTGTAGCGCTTTATCTATCATAAAACCGTGTATTCTGCACGGCACGCCGCACGCACGAAGAAGAGCCATAAAAAGCGTGCCTTTTGTGTTGCATTGCCCATAGCCGTCTTTCAGCACTCGACTCGCCTTTACACCGTCGTCAACGTTGTAGCCGAATAAAATCTCATCTTTAACGAAATTATAAATTGCTTTCACCCGTTCCGTTTCCTGTAAATTCTTCCACCCACGGCTTTCTACAAGCAGTTGAATTTGCTCGGATGAATAATCGAGTATTTTTGTTTCTCTTAAATAATTTGTAAAATTCGAGCAATTCATTATTTATCCTTTATTTTCATTCCTTTATTTTCATAATGACAATCGTAATATACATAGACTTCTTCGACCGAATATTTGTTTTTTATCGTCGGCAATACGCTCGCCGACAACACGCAACTTAAAATATCGATAATAAAATAATCGTCTTTTTCAAATTCGTCATTGCTTGCGACAAATTCTTTATACTTTTTTTATTACGGTTTTGACGTCAGTGTCGTTTTGGGTTGCGGAACGGTTTTTTGAAAGTGTTTTTTGTCCCCCGACATATTTTCCCGGAAAACCGTATTTCATTTGTTTATCCACTCCTTTATGGCTTTTGAAAGTCTTTTATCTATATCAATTCTCGTTTCCTTACATCCTTTCGGAAACTCTTTCGCCGCTTTGAACATAACTTTCAAAAGGATGTTCGCCCCGATAGGGAAAATGGTCTTAAAAAGGCTTTCGGGGAAAACAAAGTGTGAACCGTGCTTATATGTGACAAATTCTGCGTCGCAATCGTGCGACTTTTCGGACAACCGCTTTTCCGCTCTTTTAACGTATTTTGCAGCGTTCCATAAACAATCGTCTTCCGCGCCTATCATAAGAAGTTTGCCCTTTATGTTTTCGATTTTTATAAATTCGTCTTCGGTGATGGGATGCGCCGCTTCCGAATCGTCGAAAATCTTTTTAGAATCGATCATATTTCCCGACTTTTTTGTCTCCGATTTCACTACCTGCCAATACTCGGGGTGCTTATAACAAAACGGCATATACGGCAACGGCTTTCCACAATATGAAAACAGCGATTCCCCCTCGACAGGCCACTCTCTACAACCGTCTTTTTTGCCTTGTTCAAATCCCTGCCATATAAAATCGCTTGATGTCATCGCCATTGTAAGCGTAATGTCAGGAAAATACGACGCAGCGGTCAGCGCAAGCGTACCGGTGGTAGAGCCTCCCACGATGCCTATTTTTTTGTTTCCGTTGTTTTTGAGCCACTCTATGGCTTTTTCGATCCTTTCGAGCGGATAATTATGATGACTGAAATTCTTTTTTGCGGGCGACATTGTAAGTACGTTTACTCCGTTCTTTTTGAGCCATTTTGCGCATGATTTCGCCATATAACCTTCTGGATCGTTGCCAAGCATTGCGATAATGGTAATATCTACGGGCGTTTTGCATTTCCAATACACACCGTAAAATCCGTCCGTTTTCACATTAAAATGAATCTTTTTCATACCTTCTCCTTTGCAACGATTAAAACTTATTAAGTTCTGAATTACAATTCAGTTATCTTTTTCGCTTCTCTATCTCATTTTTATTCTGTAACGAATACTTCTCATCTATGTTTGCTCTCTTGCAAGTATTACTTACACCACAGTAGAATATGTTTTATTAACTATCGCGAATTGACAATCAATATCGCTTTTTTAACATTCTTGCAAAATCCGTCCATTGTCCAAAAACATTTTCTTTTTTAATTATATTATACAGTTTGATAACAAAAAAAACAAGTGGTTAGCATAGGCTAACTTAACTTATTTATTAGTTACTAGACATCTCATACAAACAAGCTTTATATTCATAATTTATCCTTCATTTTTTCTGTTATTATTATATATTTTCCCATCAAAAAATGGAAATCACCCTTGATAAGGCATAAAAAAAGAGAACCTATCGTTTATTCTCTCTTAAAAGATTTG
>ERZ779877.2666-NODE-2666-length-12791-cov-2.887720_pt1 | contig 12791 bp, 10 predicted proteins | sample MGYA00511556_ERZ779877 | MGnify/ENA primary metagenome ERZ779877 (study PRJEB29588, sample SAMEA2159338) | human gut metagenome | biome: human gut; feature: human-associated habitat; material: faeces | place: Denmark | collected 2008/2010 ...
CAATGGATAATTCAGAAAAAACTTTAGATCAGCTTGTTGCTCTTTGCAAGGGTAGAGGTTTTGTTTACCCGGGTTCAGAGATTTACGGCGGTCTTGCAAATACATGGGATTACGGCCCACTCGGTGTTGAACTTAAAGAAAATATCAAAAAAGCCTGGAGAAAGAAATTTATTCAGGAAAACCCATATAATGTAGGGCTTGACAGTGCTATTCTTATGAACCCGCAAACTTGGGTTGCATCAGGCCACCTCGGCGGATTCTCCGACCCGCTTATGGATTGCTGTGAATGTAAAACAAGGCACAGAGCAGATGATTTGATTGAAAGCTTTGACGGCACAAATGTTGCCGGCTGGAGCAATGAGGAAATGTCTGCTTATATTAAAGAGCATAACATTCCTTGCCCAAATTGCGGTGCGCATAATTTTACGGATATTCGCCAATTCAACCTTATGTTTAAAACTTTCCAGGGTGTAACAGAGGATGCAAAAGACGAAATTTATCTTCGCCCTGAAACTGCACAGGGTATTTTTACAAACTTTGCAAATGTGCAGAGAACTACAAGAAAGAAAATCCCTTTCGGTGTAGCACAGGTAGGTAAATCATTCAGAAACGAAATTACTCCGGGCAAATTCATCTTCCGTGTAAGAGAATTTGAGCAAATGGAGCTTGAATTTTTCTGTAAGCCGGGCACTGACCTTGAATGGTTTGATTATTGGAGAAGCTTCTGCCGTGATTGGCTTTATTCTCTTAACATCAACAAGGATAACCTCAGGCTTCGTGACCACGACCCTGAAGAACTTTGCTTCTATTCCAAAGCTACAACCGACTTTGAATACAAATTCCCATTTGGCTGGGGCGAACTTTGGGGTGTGGCTGACAGAACAGACTACGACCTCACACAGCATATCAAAACAAGCGGCAAAAACCTTGAATATTTTGACCAGGCAACAGGCGAAAAATATGTACCTTATGTTATTGAGCCTTCACTTGGTGTTGAGCGTTTATTCCTTGCACTTCTTACAGAAGCTTATGATGAAGAAATGCTTGATGAAGAAAAGAATGACAAGAGAATAGTAATGCACTTCCACCCTGCAATTGCTCCGTTTAAAGCAGCGGTTCTTCCGCTTTCAAAGAAGCTTAACGAGCAGGCAACAGAAGTTTTTGCTATGCTTTCAAAGAAATTTAACATTGATTATGATGATGCAGGCTCTATCGGCAAAAGATACCGCCGCCAAGATGAAATCGGTACTCCGTATTGCATCACATACGACTTTGATTCAGTTGAAGATAACTGCGTAACCGTTCGTGACCGTGATACTATGGAGCAGGTTAGACTTCCGATTGACGAACTTGTAAAATTCATCGAGGAAAAGGTTGAGTTTTAATTTATCTTTCAAAGGAGGATAAAATTATGAATAACATCAACAGAAGCTTGGTAAAATCGCAAGCTAAGCAAATCATTAAAGACAAAATATTCGCCCTGTTTGTTTTAAGTGCAATTGTAATTTTTTTAACCCAGGGTTTAACCATAGGTGTAAATGTTTACTCCGACAGTGATGATATTGAAAACCTCTTCGGCCCGAAAAACAGCAACGGTTACAGTGATAACTCTAACCAAAACACACCTGAAGATTTTTTCAAATACTTTAACGGCGAGCAAAGTGATGACGATGACCGCTACGATGACGGTGACAGCTCAAGCGACAATCCTATTGAAAGCTTCGGCCAAAGCTATAACGGCGGTGACACCGGCATTACTAACACATCCGTTAACACTTCAAGAATAGGTTATTTTTCCGATACAGGAATTAGAGGGCTTACCGTTCTTTCAATCGTGCTTTCTCCGCTTCTTGTTTCACTTTTAGGTTTTTATGTAATCCTCGTTAAGCGTGACCCGAGTGAGCAATTTTCACTCGGTGAAGAAATCAAAAATATATTCAAAGTATCGTTTGACGCAACATACGGTAAAAAGCTTGTTGTTTCAATTTTAAGAACCTTGTTTATAACGCTTTGGTGTTTTCTCTTCATAATCCCGGGTATCGTGTATAATTACAGTTCATACTTCTCATTCCAGATTATGTGTGAAAACCCGAATTTGAAGCCTATGGAGGCTCTCAAGCTATCTAAAAAGATGGTTGCCGGCAACAGGGGTGAGCTTTTTGCACTTGACTTAAGCTTTATCGGCTGGTGGATACTCTGCGGTATCTCCTTCGGCATTGCGAGCATATATGCAATTCCTTATTATTTAACTACCCAAGCACTCTATTATGAAAACTTCAAAATAAGAGCTTTGCAAGAGGGCAGAATTACGGAAGACGACTTCCTTTCACAAGAGGAAAAGGCAAACAAATATGCTTTTGCCGGTGCGGGAAATTATTATAACCCTGCACAAAATACCAATGAGCAGTACACAGCTAATCAAAATGACAGTGCAAACGCTTATTACTACAACCCACAGCAGCACACAGCTGATACCGGAGCAGCACAAACCGCTGCAAATGAAAATGCAGGCGAGCAAAACACATCACCATTTTATACTCCTGCAAATGTGCCGAGTGAAAATGAACCTACACAAAGCGGTTCATACCCGTCATATGCAAATAACGAGCAGGAAAAGGCAGAATATTATCAGCCGCCTGTAAATGATGAAACGGTTTCAAGCGAGCCGGAAAATCAAAATGCAGATACAAACGAATAATCTATAAAAGCAAAGGCGAACAGTATTTGCCCCTAAAAAATCATCGGGGTTTCACTGTTCGCCTGTTTTTTGTTTGTTTTTTCAAAAGCTATTCTGTTTTTCCCATTACATCAAGTGGGTTGACATACTTATTATCCAAAAGCGTTTCAAAATGAAGGTGTGATTCGCTCTTTTCTTCAAACGGAGTTGTACCGAGCGTACCGAGAGTTTCGCCGATAGTTACATAATCGCCCTCTGAAACATTTACGGTGTCCATACCGCAATACCTTGCAACAAGTTTGCTGCCGTGGTCAATTTCAATCACGGTGCCGAGCATAGCGTCTTTGCTTACGCTTAATACAAGTCCATCGTTAATCGAACGCACTTTACTGCCCTTATTAGCTTTAAAATCAACCGCTGTATGCGCCCTGTAATCTTTCATGGTTTTATTTTCAACAAGTTCTTCACTGTAACCCAAAAGCACCGTTTCATCGCAAGGATATTTATAAAACGATTTATAAGGAATATTAGTATCGCTTGATGCCATAGTAGATACTTCGGTTGATGTTACGGTAGTCGGCTTTTTTGAATTTTGCTTTTTAGTTGTTTGCTTTTCGGTTTGGCTTATGGTGGTTAACTGCGTATTATTTGTGGTGGTAACCTTTTTTTCTTTAGCTTTTTCAACCACGGTAGTAGCTTCGTTTACATCTGTTGTGTGCGAAGACTGGGTTGAAAAATAAACAATCAAGCCAAGTGCAACAATGCAAAGGCAAATCACTGAAAATAAAGCTCTTAAATTTTTATTATTTGGTTTATCTTTTGTAGCCATAAAAAACACCTCAAGGGTATTATTGCCCTTGGGGTGTTAAGTTATACATATTAAATTTTAATCGTAAACTACGGTAACTACGCTTGAAGCAGGAAGCGAAACATCAAGTTTTTTTGCTGTGCCAAAATCTGTTTTGGCAATATCGTTATCCTTATCGGTTGTATAAACGCTGTAATCACCTGTGCAGTCAAGAGTTGTTTTAACCTTTTTATCGTTGTTATTTACATATACTACAACTGTTGAACCGTCTTCATTAACAAAAGCAACGCTTTTTACATTTTCAACACCTGATGAACAAGCAATTCTGATTGCGCCCTCTTTAATAAATTTTGAAAAATTGCCGAGACAGTAATATCTTTTTGAAAAATCGAGATTTTCGTGATTATCTTCATCAAGGTAAATAAGACCGTCGGTATACACACCGTAGGAACAGGCAGTCCACCAATCCCATTCGGTAGCGTTTAAAAGAGTTAAATCATCCACAATTTTATTTGCCATTGCAACACCGTACTTAATTGTAGTACCGTTAGTTCCATTTTTCGCTTTGGAAATAAGGTCAAACACACCTGTGTTTTCATCGGTAGTCATTTGGCAATATTCAGTAGACGCAACATTATATTTTGAATATTTTTCAGAAATATAATCTGCCGTGGCTTTTTTAGTATCTGTATCCGACCAGTAAGAATGCATACTCACTTCGTCAAAATATTTGCGAAGAGCGGCATTTTTGAAAACATATTTTGGCCCTTTGCCCAAAATGCAATCCATATATGCCATTGCTGTACTGCCTTGCCCTTCCATAGCACCGGATTCAAACATTGATACTTTTACTCCGCTTTTATCAAGCTCACTGCCTTTAAATTTTTTAACAAAAGTTTTAAGCAAATCTCTTGCTTCATATTTGGAATAATAGCAACCCTCTTGATTAACGGAATAAGTATTATCATCATTATACCAAGCCGCCCAATTATACTGCGGCTCGTTTATAGGCGAAACGCTTGTAACACGGTAACCCTTTTTCGCAAAGTAATCTGCACTGTTATAGCAAAAATCGGCAAATGCCTTGTAATTTGATTTATCAAGATTTGAAACCCACTGTTCATCATCACTTTTATATGGGGTACAGTATGCCGCACCGTTTTTTGTTAAATACACGGGAGCGCTGTTGCAAAACAGAGTTAAGCGCATATCCTTGCCGGCATATTTTTTTGCAAGTTCCAGGCACTGCTGTGCGTTTTTATCATTATTAAAATTATATGTTCCGTCAGCATTTAAAAAACATTCGGTTTGGCGGTTTTTAGTCAAAATATGACTATCGCCCTTTGAACCTGCACCGAGATTGTAGCGGTAAATATTAAGTCCTATTCCCTTGTCATCATCATAAAGTGCCTGCATAATATCACTTGCATTATCCCACGAGCCTACATCCTGGCTCCACCAGCAAGCAGACGCACCAAATCCGTTTATAGTTTGGTAATTCACATTATTATCAAGCACGGTGACATTACTGCCGCTGACATTGGCATTTACTTTTTCGCTTTGCCTGTATTCAATTTTTCCGTCAATTCCGATAACACCGAAAATTATATAAAGCACCGCCGCTATAATTGCAACAATTAAAGCCGATATTACAATGAGCAAGGTTTTTTTCTTTTTGCTTTTATCCATTTTTCATCACCCGATTTTAAAAAAGGGCGAATTGCAAATCAACTCGCCCATAATAATATTCTTGTTTTTTTATACACCCGAATAAGCGTTGAAACCGCCGTCAACAGGAATATTAACACCTGTAATAAAGCCTGAATAAGTATCATCGCAAAGGAAAAGAAGTGTGCCTGAAAGTTCATCAGGTTCGCCGAATCTGTCCATTGGTGTAGCGGCAAGAATTTTGCCTGTTCTTTCAGTAGGTGTTCCGTCCTCATTCCAAAGAAGAGCTGCATTCTGCTTTGTTGAGAAAAAGCCCGGTGCAATCGCATTCACTCTGATTCCGAGCGGAGCAAAGTGAACTGCCATCCATTCGGTAAAGTTCTTAACAGCGGCTTTAGCGGCACTGTAAGCAGGAATACGGGTAAGCGGCCTAAATGCATTCATAGAGGTAATCATAATGATAGTACCCTTTTGCTTTTCAGCCATATCCTTGGCAAATACCTGAGTAGGAATAAGTGTACCGAGGAAATTAAGGTTAAATACAAAGCTGATACCGTTAGGGTCAAGGTCAAAGAAAGTTTTTACATTTTCATCCTTTTGAACAAGGTCGATTTTTTCAAGAGTATCTTTTGTAGTAGTTCCCTTCGGGTTGTTTCCTCCTGCACCGTTTAAAAGAATATCGCAAGAGCCTAATTTTTCATTGATGACTTTTCTTGCGTTTTCCATTGATTCAAGTTCAAGAACATTACAGCCGACTGCAATAGCTTCGCCGCCGTCTGCATTGATTTCATCAGCACATTTTTTTGCTGCTTCTTCATTAAGGTCAAGCACTGCAACTTTGCAACCCTGTTTAGCAAGGGTTTTTGCGAATGCGGCACAAAGAACACCACCGCCGCCTGTAACAACAGCAACTTTACCTTTTAAATTCTCGTGTTTAAACATAATGTTTATTTTTCCTTTCTGCTTTTTTCAACAGCTTCCCAAAGTCCGTTGAGATAGCTTACGCCCAATGCTCTGTCATAAAGTCCGTAACCCGGGCGTGCAACTTCTCCCCAAATCATTCTGCCGTGGTCAGGGCGAATATATCCGTCAAACCCAACCTCTTGAAGAGCTTTAACTATTTCATACATATCAAGTGAACCATAGTCACTTTCGTGTGCAGTTTCGTTAAACCACCTGTCATTGATTGAAACATTGCGAAGATGAGCAAAATAAATTCTATCCCCTGCGGCTTTAATAATTTCAACCATATCATTTTTAGGGCTTGCGCCGAGTGAGCCTGTGCAAAGAGTTAAACCGTTGTACTTGCTCGGAACCATATTAAGAAGCTTTTCAACAGCTTCTTTGCTTGTGATAATACGAGGAAGACCAAAAATACCCCAAGGCGGGTCATCCGGATGTATTGCCATTTTGACATCGCATTCCTCACAAGTAGGCATAATAGCTTCAAGAAAATATTTAAGATTAGCCCACAAATCATCGGCAGTTACATTCTTATACTTTTCAAAAAGTTCTTTAATTTCACCCATTCTTTCAGTTTCCCAACCCGGCATAGCATATCCGTTTGAGTTATCATCAATCTCTTTAAACATATCTTCGGGTGATTTGCCCTCTACCTGCTTACCGTCATAGCTAAGGCAGGTTGAACCGTCAGGCAAAGGCATATAAAGGTCTGTTCTTGTCCAGTCAAAAACAGGCATAAAGTTATAGCAAATTACTTTAACCCCAACCTTTGCAAGATTTCTGATTGATGTTTTATAATTTTCAATAAGCTTGTCCCTTGTAGGTAAACCAAGCTTTATATCCTCGTGAACATTTACGCTTTCGATACATTCCATTGTAAGCCCGGCAGATGTGATTTCATCATACATTTTCTGCACATCTTCCATTTCCCAAGCTTCCCCGGCAGGAAGATAATGAAGAGCAGGAACAACGCCGACTACACCCGGAATTTGCTTGATTTGCTCAAGTGATACGGTATCGAGGTCCTTACCGAACCAGCGAAAAGTCATTTGCATATTTTTACCTCCTTTATTTAAAATCATATAGCACTTTGATTTTATCATAATATAATAGACGATTCAAGCGAATATTTATAATAATTATATTTTTTAAACGCTCAATTTTTATTTTACTTTAACAGTTTTTGTTTTAGACCAAGCACCGTATATTTTCTTTCCGGCAGATTTTTTATATGCACGAATTCTTACATAATACTTTTTCTTTGATTTAAGCTTGGAAATAGTTTTTTTAGTAGTGCTTTTCTTGCTTATTGTTACTGTTTTAGTTGATTTTTTAGCATATTTTTTTGATTTTGAATATTGGATTTGATAGCCTGTTACGGTTTTATCCTTTTTCCATTTAACAGTTATTTTCTTTTTCTTTGTGCTTTTAAGCGAAGAAAGTTTTTCCTTTTTCGGCTTAATGGTGAGTCTGATTATCGCAGTACCTGAGTAATTGCCTTTAAATTTAACTGTAAGAGTTAAATATCCCGGCTTGGTATTGTTTTTATAACTTACAGTGTAATTTGACGGAGAAACAACATTTCCCATTCTGTCATAAACCTTAACTGAAGTAGTTTTCTTTTTCTTATTATATGTGAAAGATTTGGTCTTGGCTTTTACGCTTGATACAGCAGGAAAGCTGGCGGTTTTTATGTATTCCGGGCAATATGTGCATATGCTTTCAACATAACCGTCATAATTTTGTGCGCTGTCGTATTGGTCATAATGAGCAGGATATGATTTATATAAGCTGAAATCGTGATTATGATTTCTTACACTTACTACATTTGAAAAAGACACAGATGCCGATTCAAGCACATAGTAATATGTTTTACCGGCTTCAAGTGTAGCGGCACAAATAAGATTTGGGTTATTATCATTAAGCACGGTGTTATATGTTTCACCGCTGAAATCTTCTATCGACGCCATAATATTACCGCCATAGCTTTGATTAAAGCAATAAAATTCAAATGAGCCGGTATAAGACGGAGTAAATTCAACATATGCTTTATTTCCCAAGTCGCCCCAAACTGCAGCGCTTGAATTCAAATAGATTTCCTGCGCAGTCTTTTTAGTATTTGCAAATGCGTTTATTGAACCTACCGATAAGCAGCTGATTGCAAGAAGCAAGCTTAAAAATATCGAAAATGTTTTTTTCATTTCTATACCTCCGAAACATTGATATATTTATTTTAACATATAAAGATATAAAGTCAATAAGAAAACAGCCCTAAAATAAGGGCTGTTTTAGACTGTCAATATTAAATTATGCGTTCTCCTTCGCGGTCGGGGTCGGTTGATAAGATGATTTCATCTGCGTCTTTTACTTCTTTTTTTAATTCTTTTATCTTTTCTGCTTTTTCTTTTTCACGGCGAGCCATAATTTCTTTAATCATCATTCTGTGGCCATCACCTGTAATATTATAAAAATGCATAGGAATAAGCATAAGCAGGTAACCCACAATAGGAAATACGGTGGTCATAAGGAAAAGACCTAAAAGAGTTGAATGATTTTGAACAGTGGAAACATCGGTTGTATGCTCAACATAACCTGTTCTTGCAAGTACCTGAAGGCAGATGAAAGATGAAAGTGTACCTTCAAGCTTACCTGTAAATGACATAATTGAAAGCATTGTACCCTCAACACGCTTGCCTGATTTCCATTCAACATAATCAACTGTTTCGGCTTCCATTTCCTTTTGCATAAGGTTTTTAAATTCAAGCGGGAATGTAACAAGCATTGAAAATGCAAGTACAATTACACCGGTTAAGGTTGAAACAGGCTGATTTGCAGGCTTGTTCATAATTCCGTTGTATGTTAAAAGGGCAAAAAGTCCGTTTAAAACTATACCTAAAACACAGCACACCTGATAGAATTTTTTACTATCGCTTTTAGCACCCAAGCGTTCAACAATAATAGGAACAAGCAAACCTGCCAAAACAGAACCCGGTGCTTTCATAATATCGAGAAGTCCGTTATATTTAGCATTGAAAAGTGAATCGTATGCAAAATAGAATGAGCATTGCTCGGATACCTTAATAATAACAAAAAAGATGTTACAAAGGAAAAGCATTAAAAGCGGTCTGTTTGTTAAAAGCAAGTGGATACATTCATTAAGTGACGGCGTTTCCTCGCTATGCTCCATTCTTTCATGGCAGTTTGCAAATGTAAAGCGGGTAAACACAATAATAAACACTGCCGAAAAAACAGCCGCAACCAAATAAGCTTTATCAAGATTTGAATTAAAATACGGTAACCAAGCGGCAAAAGCAACCAAAGCTGCCGGAATAGCACCGATTATCATACGCCCGATAGACGCAATACCGTAAAGCTTCGTTCGTTCAGTACCGTTGGGGGTCATTGAAAACGCGAGCGCACCCATAGGAACATCAAATGCGGTATATGTAACATCAAGGCCGACAAAAGCAAAAACAGTCAATGCCATCTTCATTCCATATGACAGGTTGTCATTACCGACGAAGAATAAAATCATAAACAGTGACACAAGATAAGGTGCAAATTTAATATAGCCCCTCATTTTGCCCCAGCGTGAACGGGTTTTATCAACAATAACACCCATTATCGGGTCGTTAATCGCATCAAAAATACCGCAATAAAGCCTGATATTACTTGCGTGCCTTGCTTTGATATGAAGCACATCGGTAATAAAGAAATTGACATATTTTGAAGCTGTCATACTTGTACTCATACCCTGAGCGCCACGGCCCATTGCATAAGACAAAGCTTCCTTCCAGGTAAGATATGTCGGCTCGCCTACATCTTTTTTAACAATTTTGCTGTTAAAAAAAGATTTAATTTTTCCCATAGGAGCACCTCGGTTCATAAATTAGTAACATAAAGAGTATATCACAAATTAAGAAAGTGTAAATAGACTTTACAAAAATTTAATAAATACTTGATGTGTTTATAATGCGACTGACTGCTTATCATCAATTTATATGCAAGGCTAATTGTACTTTCAAGTTCGTAAGCAAAAAAGTGTTTCCCGGTTTAATGGGTTTAATGGCATTTATTCATCCCTTTTTGTACTGTCTGCACATCAGGGGCAGTTCACCTTTTCAATCAGTTTTATAGTTGAAATGAATGTCGCTTTATGTTAAAATACCGTTAGTTTATTTTGAAAGGGATATAATTATGTCACAATGGGATAAAGATTATTTGGGCTTATGCCGAAAAATACTTGAAGAGGGAACTGAAGTTGTTAACAGAACGGGAACTAACACAATCAAAGTACCGTCACATCATTTTCATTTTGATTTATCACAGGAATTCCCTATTCTTACCACAAAGCAATTATTTATCCGCCAGGCAGTGCTTGAAATGATGTGGATATATCAGGCGCAGTCAAACGATGTTCGCTGGTTACAGGAACGCGATGTTAAAATTTGGAATGAATGGGAAATTGACGAAAAAGGATATTGGAACGCCACCCAAATGCTGCCGGATGAAAACGGAAAACTCGTTAAAACAGAAGTTCACAAATTCTTCGGCAAAGAGTGGGCACACACAATCGGCACAGCTTACGGTTACATTGTAAATAAATTCCAAATGACTCAAAATCTTATTGACAAAATAAAAAATCACCCGGAAGACAGACGAATGGTAATGACTTTATGGCAAAACGATTACCTTGATACAGCGGTGCTTCCGAGCTGTGTATGGTCAAGCGAATGGGATGTTACCAACGGAAAGCTTAACTGCTGGGTACATCAGCGTTCTTGTGATGTTCCGCTTGGTTTACCATTTAATGTTACGCAATATGCAACACTTCTTTGTATGCTTGCACAGGTTTGCGGTTTAAAGCCGGGTACAATTGATTGGAGCATTAAGGACGCACACATCTATGTAAACCAGATTGACGGAATTAAAGAACAGTTAAAGAGATTTGACGAGCAGGGCGATTTGCCTGCACCGAAGCTTTGGCTTAATCCGGAAGTTGATGATTTCTTTAAATTTGATTCATCAAGAGACTGCAAAGATGTTAAACTTATTGATTATAAACATTTAGGCAAAATTTCATTCCCTATTTCACAGTAAGCAGGAGAAAATTATGGCAATTTGTATGATAGCCGCAGTAGGCAAAAATCTTGAACTCGGCAAAGGAAACGACCTGATTTGGCATTTTAAAGACGATATGGCATTCTTTAAAGAAACCACAATGGGCAGCAGTGTAATTATGGGCAGAAAAACATTTGAATCACTGCCGAAAGCTTTGCCAAGGCGAAAAAACATAGTTATCACCACAAGAAAAGATTATGAAGCCGAGGGTGCGACGGTGGTTAACTCCATTGAAAATGCATTAAAGGAAGTTGACAGCGACAATGCATTTATAATCGGCGGCGGTGACATTTACAAGCAGTTTTTGCCAATGGCAGACAAGCTGTATTTAACCGAAATTGAAGCTGAATGTGACGACGCGCAGGTATTTTTCCCTGCATTTAATAAAGATGAATACGAAAAAGAACTTCTTGCAAGCTATTATGATAAAGGAATTCATTTTTCCCATATTTGCTATACTAAAAAATAACAATTAAAATGAAGACCCCGCCGAGGTATATATAATCCCCGGCGGTCTTTTTTATTTCCATTTGCAATTATTTATTAACGCACTTGAGCAAAATTATGTATATAACAGTCAAAACAGCGATTACTGCCACGCTTAATATTGCACCGTACGCAATCAGCATCCATAAAGGAACAGCGGTAAGTATATCATAATAAATTTTTGAAATCCACACTGCATAGCATACAAAGCAAATAATCGCTATACCTACAAGATAGGGATAACATTTTATAAAAGCTTTAATAAAAATCATATTTAATCACCACTTGCTTTTGCACCTGTTTTATCATATACTATTCCGTCTTTGGTATGTCTTGCAATATTATTTATACTTTTTTTAGGAATTGTAACCTTTGTGCTATATCCATTAACTTTTTTTATACTGTCAGCCAACGCTTTGGGGTTACTTCCAGAAAGTTTACAACCTGTATTAACCGAATTCCAAACAGTTTTTGCGAAATAGCTGCAATTTTTCGTCAAACTCCAAGAATCATGAGCATTTATCGTATCTCTCAATGTTGCTACTTGACTACCTGTCAAACCTGTCGTCAGGCTATAACATGTGCCATTCATTCCGGTGTATCCTTCAATGTTATACCAAATTCCATTGTGATTTTTTCTATTTGAATAAGTACCGACTGTGATACTCTCGCCAACAGGCACTGTCATATGTCCGATTTTGAAAGTTGAAACGCCTATATTTTCAACTATTAAAAACGAATGTCCTAAAATACCGGAACTAGCCTTCGAGCTATTTGATGCATTTGGACAAGACACAATTTTTAATGTCGCACAAAATGAAATTGTTGGTTGCACTTTTTCGCTAGCATATGCATATGTACTAAAAGAACAAACAAAAATAACTGATAATATAACAACAAATATTCTTTTTATGATTTTTTTCATAACTTTCTCCTTATCAATACTGATAAACTATTTCTTTTTCCGAGCCAGCAGTAAATGTAGCTTTTATTCTATATTTGCAAAGCCGATTAATGTTTCTTGTTTCCAGCAAGTCGAGCTTCAAGCCATTTCCGCTTTTCGTCCAA
>ERZ779877.2672-NODE-2672-length-12735-cov-2.692114_pt1 | contig 12735 bp, 10 predicted proteins | sample MGYA00511556_ERZ779877 | MGnify/ENA primary metagenome ERZ779877 (study PRJEB29588, sample SAMEA2159338) | human gut metagenome | biome: human gut; feature: human-associated habitat; material: faeces | place: Denmark | collected 2008/2010 ...
GTAGAGGAGCAGGAGCAGCCCGAAGCCGATGAAGATGCCGCTTTGCGTGTGGGCCAGATAAGAGTTGATGAAGTCCAGCACCGTCTCTGCGAATTCGGGATTCACGCTCAGGTTCTTCCTGATGTCCTGTTCGATGATGGCGCCGTAGCCCAATCCGCGTCCGATGGCGAAGATGATGGCCAGGATGGGCACGGTGGCCAGGATGGTGGAGTAGGTCAGGGCGGAGGCGTGGTTGCCCAGGTTCTTGTTGATGTAGCATTCTATGGTGATCACCAGCTTGCGCAATGCGTTGAAGGCGTAGCGCTTGGGCGGCGCGAACTTGGCGTCGTCCACGACCCAGATTTTGTGGGCGAAGAAGAACTCCAGTTGGTGGAGGTTGAATGTCATGGGCACTACAGATTAAAAGGTTTTCCGAAAAGAGAGAAAAAGCAGCAAGCCTGTAAGCCGGGTTCTGTTCCCGCACGTGGCGGGCGCCTGCCATTTATCCAGGCCTTGCGTCGCCGCAAGGCTCCATCGTCCTACCCTCCGGCTCGGGCGGGCAGCCCTCTCTTGTGTCGCCGGTATACGCGGACTTTCAACTTCCGGAATGCACGGCACGGATGTCGCCATCCGCCCGGTGGGCTCTTACCCCGCCTTCTCACCCTTACCTCCCTTGCGGGGGGCGGTTGTTTTCTTCTGCATGCTCTAACCCTCGCGGATTACTTCCCGTTAGGAAGCGGAACGCCCTGTGTTGCCCGGACTTTCCTCCCCCGGCCGAAGCCGGCAGCGGCAAGCCGGCCTGCTGCTTTTCTCCCTGCAAAAATACTCCTTTTTTCCGAGCTGACAAAATGCGGGTCAACGAATGTAAAATTGTCAGCCGCTCATTTTAAGCGCTGTTAATGGGGAAGAATCCTCTGTTAAAAGATAGCAAAAAGAAATCTGAAGCCATACGTGGCAAGGTTTTTGGATATATTTTTGTGCAAGTTTATGACGAAAAGAACAGTTAGTATTACCATAAAACAACAGAAACGATGAAAGAGACGACAAAGAAAGTTTTGGGCACGGCAGCCTTGTGCATAGGTTGCTTTTGTGCCATGGGGTGCATTGAAGCTCCTGTCAAGGCGCAACCCTCGGTGGCGGCGCCCACGGGACTGGTGGACTTGACGCAGGCTGCCGAGGCGTCGGTCAACGCTGTGGTCTACATCAAGGTGACCACCAACAGCAAGACGAAGACGGTGCAGATGCGTGATCCGTTCTCCGACTTCTTCGGCGACTTCTTCGGGTTTGGCGGAGGAGGGACGCAGCAGCGCCAAATCCAGACCCCGAAGCGCGAGGGAGCCGGCTCGGGAGTGATCATCTCGTCCGACGGATACATCGTGACCAACAACCACGTGGTGAGCGAGGCCGACGAACTCTTGGTGAAGCTCAACGACAACCGCGAGTTCAAGGGACGCATCATAGGCACCGACGAGCAGACCGACCTGGCACTGGTGAAGATTGAGGGGAAAGACTTCCCCACGCTGCCCATCGGCAACTCCGACGACCTGAAAGTCGGCGAATGGGTGCTGGCCGTGGGCAACCCCTTCAACCTGACGTCCACCGTTACGGCCGGCATCGTGAGCGCCAAGGCGCGCTCGATGGGCGGCATGAACTCCATTGAGAGCTTCATCCAGACGGATGCCGCCATCAACCGCGGCAACTCGGGCGGTGCGCTGGTCAATGCGCGTGGCGAACTGGTGGGCATCAATGCCATGATTTATTCCCAGACGGGCTCATACACCGGATACGGGTTTGCCATCCCCACGTCCATCATGACCAAGGTGGTGGCCGACCTGAAGGAGTTCGGCGTGGTGCAGCGGGCACAGATGGGCGTTATGGGCAACGACGTGTCTGTTTACATAGACAATGAAAAGGAGAAAGGCAACGAAGTGGACTTGGGTACCATGAACGGCGTCTATGTGGCCGAAGTGGTGGAGAAGTCCACGGCCGACGAGGCTGGCTTGCGCGAGGGCGACGTAATCGTCAACTTCAACGGGCGGGATGTCACGAAGATGGCCGAGTTGCAGGAGGCTGTCAGCAGGACGCGTCCGGGCGACAAGGTGAAGATCACCTATCTGCGCGACAAGAAGAAGAACACCGTGAGCGCCGTGATGCGCAACTCGCAGGGCAACACCAAGGTGCTCGAGAAGATGGACATGGACCAGTTTGGTGCAGCGCTGAAGCCGCTGGACGACAACACCAAGCGCCAGTTGAACTTGCCCGGCGGATTGGAAGTCATCGCCGTGAAGAAAGGCAAGATGGCCGATGCCGGTGTGGAGAAGGGATGGATCATCCTGCAAGTGAACGACAAGCCGATGAACACCGTGGAGGACTTCGAGGAGGCCGTGAAGGAGGCCAACCGCTCAAGTGACCGCATCCTCTGGATTCGCGCCATCACCCAGAGCGGCAGACTGAAGAGTGCCGTTGTGGAATTGGATGACAAGTAACAGGCCGACAGGCTGAAATACTGCACGTGCGGCACACGAGAGGGCATAAGTCCCCTGCGTGCGCCGCACTTTTTTATGTCTTTCACTATCCGTGTGCTGATTTTTCTTCTTTCTGCCGGAGCGGTCCGAGTGTTTTTCTTAACTTTGCCGGTGAGAAAAATAAAGGAAGATGCTCAAGCCAATATTGATTTTAGCGCTGCCCATTGTCCTGGCTGCGGCTTGTACGGGAAAACAGGGGCGGGGCGACAGCCCTACTGCTGCGGACGGAAGCGGAGTGGTAACGATAGACATAGACCGCGCCAAAGAAGAGAAAGCCTTGCTTTATTCTTCCGTATTGGAAAAGCCGGACGTGATTGTCTTGGAGACGAAGCCTGAATGTATTATTCAGAATATCTTTTCTGTAGAACTTTATGAGGATAGGATTTATATTCTGGACGATGAAGTCAAGGCCCTCTATGTGTTTCACCGTGACGGCACTTTCTTAGATCGCGTCGGACATAGGGGGCACGGCCACGGGGAGTACCGCGACTTGTCGGATTTTTCCATCGACCGCGAAAAGGGAATCATCTATTTGTGGGACAACGCGATGGATGCAGCACTCAAGTACGATCTGCACACCCACGACTACCTTTCCAGCATAAAGACGCAGCACGATGGTTATTTGAGCCTGTGCTTGCAACAAGCGGGCGACAAACTTTATGTGAACCGCACGGCTATGGACCTCACAGATCCCGACAACTACCTGCTCCGTGAAATTGATGTTCAAACGGGCGTACAGACCGACTCTTGCCTGAAGGCCGCCGACTACAACAAGGGCTGGAACCGCAACTTCGGTTTCCAGTTCGTTTTTTTCTATGCCAAGAACACCCGTTCGCCCAAGTTCATCGAGATGTTTTCCGACACGGTTGTGGCCGTCACGCCAGATGGGTTGCGTCCGGCCTACGCGATTAAAAGCAAGGATTTTGTTACGGACGAGGTGATAGCCGATGTGCGAAAGGATTGTGGCCCCAATCCGGATGGCCTTGTCGACTTGTCACGGCTTCGCGAGGGCGGATGGATTCATTTCGTCTCGCGATGGGTGGAATGGGACGGAATGGTGTCATTTCAATACCACAAGGGCGATGAGAGGCATTACGCGCTCCATGACTTGCGAACGAGGGAAACTCGTGTTTCCACGGCCTTTTCCGACGATTATCTGTGCGAGGACAACAACCTGCCGCTGGACATGTGCTACGCTGACGAGGGAGGCGTCTTGTCCGTTTTGCATGCCTACGCCATTCCTTATTTCCTGGAGCACATCGTTGCCAAGGGACGCCTGAAACCAGATGTAGACGAGCGCGAGAAATTGATGCGGCTCACGGATGGCGCCAACCCCGTCTTGTTCTACCATGCCTGCCCAAAGCGCCCCTCTTGATCCGGCCGGGTAGCCATGGCGGGCGGATAAAGAAGTTATTCGCGATTTTTTTTGAGAATTTTCGGCTTTTCTTGCATCATAAACCGGGAAAAAGTGGTAACTTTGTACGTTTAATATGGAGTAGGAGAATGAGACAGTTAAAGATTACCAAAAGCATCACCAACCGAGAGAGCGCTTCGCTGGACAAGTATTTGCAGGAAATAGGCCGTGAGGACCTGATTACTGTGGAAGAAGAAGTGGAACTGGCGCAACGCATTCGGAAGGGTGATCGTGCGGCACTCGAAAAACTGACACGTGCCAATTTGCGTTTTGTCGTTTCGGTAGCCAAGCAGTACCAGAACCAAGGATTGAGTCTGCCGGACTTGATCAACGAAGGCAACCTGGGGCTGATCAAAGCCGCCGAGAAGTTCGACGAAACACGCGGATTCAAGTTCATCAGTTATGCTGTGTGGTGGATTCGTCAGTCCATTCTTCAGGCTTTGGCGGAACAGAGCCGTATTGTTCGTTTGCCCTTGAACCAGGTGGGTTCGCTGAACAAGATCAGCAAAGCATTCAGCAAGTTTGAACAAGAGAACGAACGACGCCCGAGCCCGGAAGAACTCGCCGACGAACTGGAAATTCCCGTGGACAAGATCTCCGACACGCTGAAGGTGAGCGGTCGCCACATTTCGGTGGACGCGCCTTTCGTGGAAGGAGAAGACAACAGCCTGTTGGACGTGTTGGTGAACGACGATTCGCCCATGGCCGACCGGACGTTGGTCAACGAGTCGCTGGCGCGCGAAATCGACCGCGCGCTCTCCACGCTCTCCGAGCGCGAGAAGGAGATTATCCAGATGTTCTTCGGCATCAACCACCAGGAGATGACCCTTGAGGAAATCGGCGACAAGTTCAACCTCACGCGCGAGCGCGTGCGCCAGATTAAGGAGAAGGCCATCCGCCGCCTGCGGCAGAACTCGAAGAGCAAGTTATTGAAGTCTTACTTGGGCTGATGCCCGGGATTCACATTCGATAAGGGAGAGGGGCGCGTCCGTCGGGGCGCGCCCCTTTTTGCAACGGCGGTGGCGGGCATGCCAAGGACATGCCTGCCACTGCTGCATTTTGTCCTGTCTTTTTCTTCTTCCGTCCTGCCTCCCGTCCGATTTTGCAGGCTCTGTTTTTGGAGGTTCCTTTTCCCGGGAACGGGCTGACGGACAGCCGCAAATCCGCCCTCTCATCCGCGGATGGCAGACAAATGGCGTGCGCAGCCCGTCGCAATACTCTGCGGGAAGCACACGAGTACTTGCCGCAGAGTACTCGAGTACTTTGCGGAGAGTACTTTTTTGCGCTCCGCACGATGCCTTTCCGTCTTCTGCGGAGACGCAGGCGGGAAAGCGGTCGGCGTTTCGCGGCGGCGGGCAACAAGTGGCCCGCCATCCGTCGCGCTGTCCGTTAGGGGTACAAAGAGTTTGAATGTAATGTTATTTGCTCCGGACGGTTTCCCGCAGTAGGACATCCTTTGTGGAGAGAAATGCACCGGAACAAACGGGAAAAAGGCGCGGCGCGTTTCAGTCCATGTGCAGTTCGTCCGTCGTGCGGAAACCGCGCAGGAAGTCTTCTATGGCCATGCGCTTCTTGCCCGTGAGCTGGATTTCCTTCAGGTGCAGGTAGCCGCCGTCCACGGCAACTTTGAAATAAGTTTTCCCGTCGCTGACCACTGTCCCCACGGGTTCACCCGGCGTGCAGGGCTCTTTCTCCGTGGCATAGATTTTCAGGCCGTAGGCCTTTCCCGTGCTGTCCTTCATCTCGGTCCAGGCCGCGGGGTAGGGTGAAAGGCCACGCACGAAGTCGTAGAGCTGCTTGAGCGTTTTCCCTTGCCAATCCATGCGGCAAGTTTCCTTGAATATCTTTGGCGCGGGGCGCAGGAGGCCGCAGTCGGCGATGCTTTCCTGGGGAATGGGGTGGACGTCGTCGGCAAGGATACGGTCCACGGTGTCCACCACCAGTTGGCCGCCCAGTTCCATCAGTTTGTCGTGCACGACGCCCACGTTGTCCGTGTCGGCGATGGGAATGCGCACCTGCTGTATGATTTCCCCAGTGTCGATTTCGTGGCGCAGGAAGAACGTGGTGATGCCCGTTTCCGTCTCGCCGTTGATGACGGCCCAGTTGATGGGGGCCGCGCCGCGGTATTGCGGGAGCAGTGAGGCGTGGAGGTTGAACGTGCCAAGGGGCGGCATGGCCCATACCACTTCGGGCAGCATGCGGAAGGCCACCACGATTTGCAGGTCGGCCTGCAGCGAGCGGAGCTCGTCGACGAAGGCCGGGTCTTTCAGCCGCTCCGGCTGCAGCACGCGCAGGCCGTGCTCCACGGCATATTGCTTCACCGCACTGGGCTGGAGCTTGTCCTGGTGTCGGCCCACAGGCTTGTCGGGCATCGTGATGACGCCTACTACGTTGTAACCGCCTTCGACGAGGCGCTTCAGGCTCTCCACGGCAAACTCCGGAGTGCCCATATACACGATTCTCAAGTCTTCTTTCTTCTTCATCATCATTCTCCTTTCTGGTTTAGTCGTCGGACAGGTCGGCCATCATCTTGCGGTAGAGTGTCAGCACGTGCGACTTGCGGATAAATCCCATGAACGTGCCCTCGGTGTCCACCACGGGAAGCGTCCAAGCCCCCGTGCGGTCAAACGTGAGGAGCACCACGTCCATGGAGTCGTTGATGTTCAGCCGCGCCACCGGTTCGCTCATCAGTTGGCCTATCTGGAAGCGGTGGTAGAGTTCCTGCCGGAACATGATGGGCCGCACGTTGTCCAGGTAGATGATGCCCACGAGCCGGTGCTGGCGGTCCACCACGGGGAACACGTCGCGCCGCGAGGCAGAGATGCTCTTGACCAGCTCGCTCAGGTCCATGTCCGGATAAAGGTATTCGTCGTATTTCTCGATGACCGAGTCGAGGCTCATCAGGGTGAGCACGGCGCGGTCCTTGTGGTGTGTGAGCAGCTGCCCCTTCTTGGCCAGCCGCATGGAATAGATGCTGTGCGGCTCAAACGAGATGATGGTCAGGTAGGCACAGACGGACACAATCATCAGGGGCATGAACAGCTGGTAGCCGCCCGTGAGTTCGGCAATGAGGAAAATGCCCGTCAGTGGGGCGTGCATCACGCCGCTCATCAGGCCGGCCATGCCGATCATGGCAAAGTTGCGCTCGGGCAGGTGGATGTCCAGGAACTGGTTGATGTTCCACAGGCGGGCGAAGATGAAGCCCGAGATGCAGCCCAGGAAGAGGCTGGGGGCGAAGATTCCGCCGCAGCCCCCGCCGCCATTGGTGGCCGTGGAGGCGAACACCTTGAAGATGAGCACCAGGGCCAGATAGAGCAGGAGCAGGTTGCCATGGCCGTAGAAGAGCGAACTGTCCATCGCCGTGTCCCAGTCGGCCGGGCCTTGTCCGTTGAGAAGCAGTTCGATAAGCTCGTAGCCTTCACCGTAGAGCGAAGGGAAAAGATAGATGAGGATGCTCAGCACGGCGCCACCGATGAGCAGCTTCACGTAGGGGTTGGAGTATTTGCGGAACACATCCTCCAGCGAGTTCATCGTGCGGGTGAAGTAGAGCGACACGAGGCCGCAGAAGATGCCCAGCAGGATGTAGGCCGGAATCTTCTCCACGGCAAAGGCGTCTTGCAGGTGGAACTCGAAGATAGTGCCCATGCCGGAGAAAGCGAACGTGACCCCGGCCGCCGTGACGCAAGAGACAAGCAGGGGGAGCAACGACCCCATGGTGAGGTCGATCATGAGCACCTCGAGCGTGAACACTAGCCCGGCGATGGGCGCCTTGAAGATGCCCGCCACGGCGCCGGCCGCGCCGCAGCCCACCAGCAGCATGAGCGTCTTGCTGTTCATCCGGAAAAGCCGCCCCAGGTTGGAGCCGATGGCCGAACCGGTAAGCACAATGGGCGCCTCGGCTCCCACCGAACCGCCGAAGCCGATGGTGATGGCGCTGGCGATGACGCTCGACCACGTGTTGTGTGCCTTGATCTTGCTTTGCTTCCGCGCTATGGCAAAGAGGATTTTGGTCACGCCATGGCTGATGTCGTCCTTCACGATGTAGCGGACGAAAAGCCCCGTGAGGAAGATGCCGATGACGGGGTATACCAAGTAGAGCGGGTTGGAGGCCGTGACGTCGAAACGGTAGGTCAGCACGTACTGGATTTGTTCGATGAGCCACTTCAGGAACAGCCCGGCAAAGGCCGTGAGCACGCCCACGAAGAAGCTGATGATCAGGATGAATTTCTGTTCACTGAAATTCATCCGCCGCCAGATGAACAGCCGCTCGATGAAAGTGAAGTTCCGTTTTACCGCACGCATGGTCTTTTCGCTCATTTCCTGATGATGGTGATTTCCCCGTCCGGTCGGAGCTTGATGATGCTGCTCGGGGCCGACTTCGTCTTTTCCCGTTGGCGGCTTTGCACGACGTAGTCCACCGCATTCTTGATGTCGTCGCTGATGTCGGCAAAGCAGGCCGGCGAGGGCTCGCCGCTCACGTTGGCCGAGGTGGAGACGATGGCCTTCTGGAAACGGTAGCACAGCTGGCGGCTGAACTCTTCGCGGGTGACGCGGAGGCCCACGCTGCCGTCCTCGGCAAGCAGGTTCGGTGCCAGGTTGCGGGCGTTGTCGAGAATGAGGGTGAGCGGTTTGTCGGCATATTCAATCAGGTCCCATGCCACGCCCGGCACGTCGCCCACGTAGCGTTGCAGGCGGTCGGCGGAGTCGACCAGGCAGATCAGTGCCTTGCTGTCGTCGCGCCGCTTGATGTCGTACACCCGCCGCACGGCTTCTTCGTTGGTGGCATCGCAACCGATGCCCCAGATGGTGTCGGTGGGGTAGAGGATGACGCCTCCGCGCCGCATGACCTCCACTGCCTGCCGTATGTCTTCTTCCATAGTCATGATTTGTTCTCCTTTCTTGATGTTAAAATTCGCTGGTGAAGTGGAATTTGATGTGCTCGAAGTCGGACTGCGCCATCTGGAGCACGTAGTTGCTGTCGGCCAGGAACACGTCGCGGCCTTCGCGGTCCTTGGCCATGAATTGGTACTTGCGCTTTTTGAACGCTTCGAGTTGCGCCTCGTCGTCGCTCTCAATCCAGCATGCCTTGTAGAGGCTCAGCGGTTCCCAACGGCACTTGGCGTTGTATTCATGTTCCAGCCGGTATTGTATGACTTCGAACTGGAGCTGGCCGACGGTGCCGATGATTTTCCGGCCGTTGAACTGGTTGACGAACAGCTGCGCCACGCCTTCGTCCATCAACTGTTCGATGCCCTTGGCCAGCTGTTTGGTCTTCATCGGGTCGGCATTCTCTATGTATTTGAACATCTCGGGCGAGAAGCTGGGCAGCCCGCGGAAATGGAGCTGCTCGCCCTCGGTCAGGGTGTCGCCAATCTTGAAGATGCCGTTGTCGGGCAAGCCCACGATGTCGCCCGGCCAGGCTTCGTCGATGGTGCTCTTGCGCTGGGCCATGAACTGCGTGGGCGAAGAAAAGCGCACGGTTTTGCCTTGCCGAACATGCAGATAGGGCGCATTGCGCACGAACTTGCCGGAGCAGACCTTGCAGAAGGCGATGCACGAGCGGTGGTTGGGGTCGATGTTGGCCGTAATCTTGAAGATGAAGCCCGTGAATTTCGGTTCTTCCGGTTCCACGGTGCGCTCCTCGGCTTGTGTGGGCCGCGGGCTGGGAGCTATCTTGACGAAGCAGTCCAACAGCTCCTTCACGCCGAAATTGTTCAGGGCCGACCCGAAGAACACGGGCGCGACTTCGGCGTCCAAATAAGTCTGCACGTCGAATTCCGGATAAACACCTTCCACAAGCTCCAGGTCGGAGCGGAGCTTGTCGGCGTCGGCCTCGCCCACGTGGGCTTCCAGTTCTTGCCCATGGATGTCCACCTCCACCTTCTCCGTCACTTTCTGCTTGTCCGGGGTGAAGAGGTCGAGACGCTGTTCATATATGTTATATACGCCCTTGAAGCGTTGCCCCTGATTGATGGGCCAGGAGAGGGGGCGCACCTTGATTTGCAGTTCCTCCTCCAGTTCGTCGAGCAGGTCGAAGGGATCTTTTCCCTCGCGGTCCATCTTGTTGACGAACACGATGACGGGCGTTTTGCGCATGCGGCATACAGCCATGAGCTTGCGCGTCTGTGCCTCGACGCCCTTCGCGCCGTCCACCACGATGATGGCGCTGTCCACGGCGGTGAGCGTTCGGAACGTGTCTTCCGCGAAGTCCTGATGGCCCGGCGTGTCGAGGATGTTCACCTTGTAGCCTTCGTAGTCGAATTCCATGACGGATGTAGTCACGGAAATACCACGTTGCTTTTCTATTTCCATCCAGTCGCTGGTGGCGGTCTTCTTGATCTTGTTGTTTTTCACCGCTCCGGCCACTTGGATTTGCCCGCCGAAGAGCAGGAGCTTTTCGGTGAGGGTGGTCTTTCCGGCGTCGGGGTGGGAAATGATGGCAAAAGTTCTTCTTCTTTCTATTTCGTCCATACTTGCTTGCAGCGTTTTTTATGCTTGTTCGAGCTTTTGGATGCACTCCTCCAGCGAGTCTTCCCAATATGGGATTTCAATGTGGTAAGTCTCTTTGATTTTCGTCTTGTCGAGCACTGAATAATGCGGGCGCGCAGCCGGGGCGGGATATTCTTCCGTGTGCAGGGGGCGCACCTTGCAGCCGGCGATGCCTGCGATGCGGTGGATGGCTTTCGTGAAGTCGTACCACGAGATGACACCTTCGTTCGAGAAGTGGTAGATGCCGGGCACGATGCCTTGCTCCAGGACGGCAAAGATGGCAGCGGCCAGGTCGCGGGCATAGGTCGGCGTGCCAATCTGGTCGAAGATGACTCCGAGGCTTTCTTTTTCGCGTCCCAGCCGGAGCATGGTCTTGACAAAGTTGTTCCCGAAGGTGGAGTAGAGCCACGCCGTGCGGATAATGGCCGATTCGGGGCATTCCTGCTTCACGGCCTCTTCGCCTGCCAGCTTGGTCCGGCCGTATGCCGTGGCGGGACAGGTGGGAGCATCCTCGCGGTAGGGCACGTGGCCCGTACCGTCGAACACATAGTCGGTGGACACATGCACCATTTGCCCGCCCCTTGCATGGACGGCGCGCGCCAAGTAGCCGGGGGCCACGTGGTTGAGCACGTCGGCACGGGCTTCGTCGGCTTCGGCCTTGTCCACGGCCGTGTAGGCCGCGCAGTTCACCACGCAGTCTATGCTGTTGGCTTCGATGAAAGCTTTCACGGCATTTTCGTCCGTGATGTCGAGTTCCTTCACGTCGGTGAAGAAGTAATTGAAATCGGGATGTCCGGCGGACAGGAGTTGCATCTCGTTGCCCAATTGTCCGTTACATCCGGTGACGAGGATATTCTTCATATTTATATGTTGTCTTTTGTTGGTTCATAACTCGAGTGCCCCGGCCTTGTCTTGTTTGTAATATTCCGAGAGCATTTCCAGCATTTTGCCGATGTCTTCCGCGGCGTGTGCCGTGCCCTCGCTGACCTCCTTCTGTTGGAGGCGGAGCAACGTCACGCCGTAGAGCGCCTCGAAGCAGGTTTCCAGTTCCGGTTTGTCTGTCCCGCCGCCCTTGCTCCTGATTTCCACGATGTAGGGCAGGGCCTTGTAATAGGTCGCCGCGTAGACGGGATGCTTGGTGGAATGCAGCAGGCTGTGGTGCAGGTCGGTGAGCAGGAGGACGATATTCTTGTTGATTTGCAGGTGTCCGCTCTGCGCCACTCCCTCGCGGCGCATCATGTCGATGAGGTCTTCATACCACTGTGTGAGTTCCCGTTTCCGTTCCTCGTCGAGTTCATACGGACGGATGATGCTGTCCTTGATGCGTTCGATGTCAAGCCCGTTGGCACGTATCAAGTCTTCCACCTGCCACATGTAGAGCAGGTAACCGGCGATGTTGTCTTCCTTTAGTTTTCGGGCTATATACATAATTTTATAATGATAAACCGGTCAGCGTGATGATGATGCCGGCCATGGCGGCTGCGATGACCACCGCGCCGATGAGCCGGTTCAACCTGTAGATGCCCTTGACGTCGAAGCGGCAACGCACTTTGTCCACGGCGTAGGTCAGGACGAACCACCATACCAGTGCGCCCAGGAAAATGGACAAGTAGCCCAACGACTGTTGCAGCACGTGGTCGGGGACGACGAACGTGAAGCGGGCGAATAGGGCCACGAACAGGAAGATGATGAGAGGGTTGGAGAAGGTGACCAGGAACCCGGTGACCATGTTGTGCACGAGCGTGCCTTTGCGGGGGGACGTGGGACGGATGGAGCGCGCAGGATTGCTGCGGAACGTGTACCACCCGAAGAAGAAGAGCATGATGCTGCCCGCCAGCTGCAGGTAGAACATATTGCAGATTTTCTCCTTGGAAATGGCAAATATCCAATCCGTAATCTCATTTCCTTTGGAATGAACCATCATATGTGGCCAAGACCGGACCGGATCGAAGAGGGAATGAAACAGGTGGAATTTTTCTCCTGTGCAGATTTATATATGAATGATACATGTAAATATGCAGATATCCTGCTTCCGGTTGCTGTTACACAGGAACGGGAGCAGGTTGAACTGCTGGGACCACAGATGGTCTATTATCAGCCCAAAGTCGTGGAGAACCAGGGAGAAACAAAGAATGATATGGAAATTCTTTTAGAGCTTGCAAAGCGGCTTGGATTTACACTTGGCAATCCAACGTATCGTACTTATGAAGAATATCTGGAAGATCGGTTAAGCCCGACAGGACTTACATTGGACGAGTTAAAAGAACATGGTATGATGCCGGCAAAACATATTATGCCAGCCAGAACAACAGAGGATATCATGAAGGT
>ERZ779877.2676-NODE-2676-length-12721-cov-2.312569_pt1 | contig 12721 bp, 9 predicted proteins | sample MGYA00511556_ERZ779877 | MGnify/ENA primary metagenome ERZ779877 (study PRJEB29588, sample SAMEA2159338) | human gut metagenome | biome: human gut; feature: human-associated habitat; material: faeces | place: Denmark | collected 2008/2010 ...
TGATGCACCAACGCTTTTTGAGAGCCGTGCTGATGATTTTTGTGAACTTATTATTTCGGTGATTTCCCGTGAGGAATTTCGTGCGGAAAGAATAATGAAAAGGGATAATATAAGCCGTGAATCTGCTCAGTACCGAATGGATTCTCAGCTTAAAGAAGAATTTTTCAGGACGCATTCGGATTTTATTATAAAAAATAATCATAACAAAGATGTTACGAAAGAAGAAATTGTTGAAGAAGAGGAGGAATTAGAATATATTACTAAATATGAAAATAATAGTAGTTTGCCCAAAGGAACAATTCAAATAACACAGGAAGGGCGTAATGGAAAGCAAAAAGTATATATAAGAAAAACTTATAATAAAGATGAGATAATAAATGAAGAACAAATAAAATCTACAATAACAAAATCAGCAGTAAATAAAATTGTTGAAATAGGTACAGCAGGGTATTCAAGTAATTATAAGGTTAAAGTTGGAGACACTTTATATGTGACTTCAGATAGACTTTCTGTAATGCTTGAAAATTCAGAGGAGAGCCAAAAAGTTGGTACAATTTTAAAAAATACAGAAGTTAAACTCTTACAAATAGGAGATTATTTTTATCAAATTAATGGTGGGGGTGTTATTGGTTGGGTAAATAAGGATTCGTTAACATATATAAATCCTAATTTATCAAGTGTTGAAATAGAAGAAAATTATGGTGGAATGACCAAAAGTCAAGCTTTAAAAAAATTAAGTTCTGACATGAATTTAAATATTCCTAGTGGTTTGTCATTAGAACAATTTAAAAAAGTTTTGAATGATCCGAAAGACAAAAATAAAATATTGTATAATAATGCTGAATATTTTTATTATGCAGAAAAACACAGGAATCAAAAGATTCTGATTCCTGTGTTTAATAATAATGCATAAGTTGCAATAAAATTCAAGACAAAGCTAACGATTCCTGTAATCAAGCATGCCTTTGCTTTATTAGGAGTCGTTCTTCTTTTCATGAAGAAGAAGATAACACCCATAAAAGGGAATAAGAATGAAATGATACATAATCCAATAGAGGCACGATCTTCTTCATAATAAGGACTTGTATAACCATTACTAGAAGCATAGTCTTCCATAGTTGTGTAGTCTGTTCTATTTTCTAATCTGACAGGTTCTCCACAATTAGGACAGAACTTTGTACCTGCCTCTAATTCTTTACCACATCGTGTACAATACATTTATTCACCACTTAATTTTTCATCAATAGCTTTAGCTGCTTTTTTACCAGCACCCATAGCAAGAATTACAGTAGCAGCACCAGTTACAACGTCACCACCAGCCCATACGCCTTCTTTAGATGTATGGTTAGTTTCTTCTTCAACAATGATACCGCCCCACTTCTGGCAATCAAGACCAGGAGTAGTCTGTCTGATTAATGGGTTTGGAGACTGACCGATTGCGATAACAACTGTACCACAATCAATAGTAAAGTTAGTACCTTCTTTTGCAATTGGTCTTCTTCTACCAGATGCATCTGGTTCTCCTAATTCCATTTCTACACATTCAAGAGATTTAACTGAACCATTGTCACCATGAACAGCAACTGGATTAGTTAATAGCTTGAAGATAATACCTTCTTCCTTAGCATGATGTACTTCTTCAGCACGTGCAGGAATTTCAGCATCACTACGACGATATACGATATATACGTTCTTAGCACCAAGTCTCTTAGCAGTTCTTGCAGCATCCATAGCTACGTTACCAGCACCTACAACACATACTGTATCAGCTACTTTAACTGGAGTAGGATGTTTAGGGAATTCATAACCCTTCATTAAGTTAACACGAGTTAAGAATTCGTTTGCAGCATAAACACCATCAAGGTTTTCACCTGGGATACCCTGGAAACGAGGTAAACCAGCACCAGCACCTACGAATACAGCATCATAACCACTTTCCTGTAACTCATCAATTGTGATAGAACGACCAACTACAACGTTTGTTTCAAACTTAACTCCTAAGTCTGCAACACCATCAATTTCAGCCTGTACTAAATCTTTTGGTAAACGGAATTCTGGGATACCATAAGATAATACACCACCAGTTTTATGTAATGCTTCAAATACTGTTACATCATAACCACGTTTAGCAAGTTCACCGGCACAAGAAATACCTGAAGGTCCTGAACCTACAATAGCAACTTTCTTGCCGTTCTTTTCAATCTTAGCTTCAGTTGGTTTACCATGATGTCTATGATAATCAGCAACGAATCTTTCAAGTCTACCAATCGCAACTGATTCACCCTTAAAGCCTCTTACACATTTACCTTCACACTGGTTTTCCTGTGGACATACACGACCACAGATAGCAGGCAAAGCATTTTCTGTAGTGATGATTTCATAAGCTTTTTCAAAATCACCATTCACTACTTCCTGAATAAACTGAGGAATAGGTACATTTACTGGACATCCCTCTACACAGCGAGGCTTTTTACAGTTTAGGCAACGAGTTGCTTCTTCCTGAGCCATTTCTTTAGTATATCCTAAAGCAACTTCTTTAAAGTTAGTTGCACGAATTTCAGGTTCCTGAGAAGGCATTTCTACCTTTTTATTTGACATATTAGGCATATTATTCAACCCCCTTCATTAAATTACACATACGGTCTGCATTGCTGTCAACAAGATGTTCTTCTTCCTTGAACATTCTCTGTCTTGCCATTAATTCATCAAAGTCAACATTTAAACCATCAAAGTCTGGTCCATCAACGCAGGCAAATTTGATCTTACCATCAACAGTTACACGGCAGCATCCGCACATACCTGTACCATCAATCATGATTGGGTTAAGTGAAACCATTGTCTTAATATCTCTCGGCTTAGTTACTCCAACAACTGCCTTCATCATTACAACTGGTCCAATTGCAATAACTTCATCATACTTTTCACCCTTATCAAGTAAATCAGTTAAAACATCAGTAACAAAACCTTTTGTACCTACAGAACCATCATTAGTAGCGATATATACATTATCACAGAATTCTTTAAAACGATCTGCCCATAGTACATACTGTTCTTCACGTCCACCGATGATCACATCAACCTTAGTACCAAGTTCAGCTAATTTTCTTAACTGTGGGAATAATGGTGCACTACCCACACCACCAGCTACACCGATTACGTGATCCTTCTTTTCAAGATGAGTAGGGACACCAAGAGGACCTACGAAGTCAGTGATATAGTCTCCTTCTTCTAACTTAGCAAGCTGTTTAGTAGAGTAACCTACAATCTGATAAATTATTGTGATTGTTTCCTTTTCTCTATCATAATCAGCAATTGTAAGAGGGATTCTTTCTCCGTCTTCTCCTACACGTAAAATAATAAACTGACCTGGTTCACATTTTCTTGCAACCATTGGCGCATGTACTTCCATTAACTGTACAACGTCATTAAGTACTTCTTTTTTTACAATCTTATACATATTCTCAATCCTTTCTGAATCTTATTTAATATTATCACATATTAGGTTTCTGTTCAATGTCGCTTCATAGTAAATTAATGCGCTACCATGTGGTATTTTCAAGAATTGAGAGATTGTTGACAGATGTAATTATTTGTGGTTTAGTTTATGAAACAAGGAGAATATATATGAGAAGAAGAGTTGTATTTTTTGATATTGATGGTACATTATCTACAGAAACAGACTTTACTGTTCCTGAAAGTACAAAAAAAGCAATTAAACTAGCTCAGGATAATGGACATATCCTGATGGTGAATACAGGACGTACTATTTGTATTATAGAAGATGTAATTAAAGAATTAGGATTAGATGGTTATATCTGTGGTTGTGGGACTAATATCTACTATCATGGTAAAGAAATCTATCATGCTAAACTTCCTTCAGAATTAAAGAAAGGAATTGTGAATAAAGCGGTAGATTTAGATATCGATGCCGTATTAGAAGGTCCTGAATCTATTTATTTTCCTGAAACAATCAAGACAAAGACAGTTCAGGAAATTAAAGAACGTTATAGTGATATTAAAGTAAATGTTCCTGTATATTATAAAGATGATGAACCTAATTTTGATAAGTTCACTGCATGGTATACACCAGAAGATGATATTGAAGCATTTAAGGATGCATTTAAAAATGATTTAGAATATATCCAGCGTGCTGAAGACTTCATTGAAGTAGTTCCTAAAGCATGTTCTAAAGCAACTGGTATTCAGACATTTATTGATCTCATTGGTGCTTCTATTGATGATTGTATTTCTATTGGTGATTCTACAAATGATCTACCAATGTTGACTTATACTAAGGAATCAGTGGCTATGGGCAATTCTAATCCTGTTCTATTTGATTATGTAACGTATATTACAACTGATATTGAAGATGATGGCATCTACAATGCCTTAAAACACTTTAACGTCATCTAATCAAAAAGCAGCCCTTCTAGGCTGCTTTTTGAAATGATACGATTCTTTCTCCATGGAATGAGACTTGTCCCTTTTGTCCTTCTAGATATTCATGAGGTTTTGTTACTTTGAGTACAATTTCTTTACCGAGTTCTGATTCAAATATGATCTTATCTTCAAGGACTTCTTTTACAATCACATCTTCAGTGATGTAGTATCTTGTTAGGAACAAATATAAGAACAACAATAGTAGAAAAATAAAAAGCACAAGATTCACCTCTTTCTTATACAATTATTGTAACAGAAAAGATGTGTAATACTTGTGATTTTTTTGACTTTAGAACAATTTTTTAATGAATGGGATTTTCAATACAATATATAGAATCAGTACGCCGCTCATATTCAGAATGATATCATCTATATCTGCTGATCCAACCTTCCAAATATATTGAATAACTTCTACTCCTATAATCATAAATAAGAAAAAAAGGAAATAAGGTAGAAATGAACGCATTGGTTTGAATAGAACATATATAAAATAACCAAAAGGCATGAACAACATGACATTCCCAATCATATTAAGAATAATATTCTTAATTGGTAATGTATGTCTTTCATAAGCTGTGTAATAAAGAAGTATTGTCTTTAATGGACTGATGTTCACACTACTGAATGCTTTGACATGTCTTAATGCTGGGTTAAGGAACAGTTGATAAGTAAGATTTATAAGGTAGATGATGAATGCGATACTATGAAGTATAGTAAACATTCTTCTTTTATTTTTGACTACATTTCTTGCATCATAGGCATAACCTACTAAACCAATCATTTGAATAATAACAAGCACAAACGTCTGTGTAATAGAAAACTTGATTGTATAAGAAATGATATCTATTAATTGAATAATGAAAGCGACAGCTGCAGTAAGTAAGAATAAAAAACGTTTATGTTTCATGACAGTGTCCTCCGACAGACCATTGTAGTCATTTTATTATAATGAGTCAACAACCGTTATTATTTAACATAATTTAACACAAAAAAGAGGAGAGCCGTAAGGCTTTCCTCTAAATGGTTTTAAGAATTATTTCTTAGCGAATGGAGATTCGTAATCATAGATTGTTTCTAGGATAGTTTCCATATCTTTAACCATAGGCATTCTTGGGTTAGCAGGAGTACACTGGTCTTCGTATGCGTTCATAGCGATTCTATGTACTGATTCTTCCCAATCAGCTTTGCTGATGTTCTGTGACTTAACGTTTACAGCACCACCAACTTTTACCCATAACTTTTCAACAGCCTGTGCGAACATTTCAACACCTTCTGCATCAGTCTTTGGATGTAAGCCGATTAACTCTGCTAATTCTCTATATTTCTTATCTGCCTTATAGTCTTCGATCTTTGGCCAGATGTTTAACTTAGTTGGAACTGTACCATTGTATCTGATTACATGTGGTAATAACATACCGTTAGTACGTCCATGAGGAATATGCCATTCTCCACCGATCTTATGAGCTAATGAGTGGTTCATTCCTAAGAATGCGTTAGCGAATGCCATACCTGCGATTGATGCAGCGTTATGCATCTTAATTCTAGCATCAGGATCACCTTCAAGTACTGACTTTTCAAGGTTTTCGAATACTAACTTAACAGCCTGTTTAGCCCAACCATCAGTGAAGTCAGAAGCTAAGATTGAAACATATGCTTCGATAGCATGAGTTAATACGTCGATACCAGTATCTGCAGCGATTCTTGGTGGCATAGACATAGCGAATTCAGGGTCAACAATTGCGATTGTTGGAGTTAAAGCGTAGTCAGTTAATGGATATTTCTTGTTTTCCTTAGTATCAGTGATAACTGCGAATGGAGTTACTTCTGAACCTGTACCTGAAGTAGTTGGGATACATACTAACTTAGCTTTCTTACCAAGTTCTGGGAACTTGAATGCTCTCTTTCTGATATCCATGAATTTCTGCTTGATGTCGTCGAAGTTAACTTCTGGATGTTCATACATTAACCACATAACTTTAGCAGCATCCATTGAAGATCCACCACCGATAGCGATGATTGTATCAGGCTGGAAGCTCTTCATGATTTCAAGACCCTTAAGAGTCATATCTAAAGATGGATCTGGTTCAACGTCGATGAATAAGTCAACGTCTACTTTGTTACGTCTTCTTCTGATAACATCTTCGATCTTTCCTACATAACCAAGGTCATACATACCTCTGTCTGTAACGATCATTGCTTTCTTCATTTCCTTCATATCTCTAAGATATCTGATTGAATTTCTTTCGAAATAAATCTTTGGAGGAAGTTTAACCCATTGCATATTGTTGTTACGTCTCCCTATTCTCTTAATATTTAGTAAGTTAATAGCACTTACGTTGTTTGATACTGAGTTATGACCATAAGAACCACAACCAAGTGTTAATGAAGGTAAGAATGCATTGTATACTGAACCGATACCACCGAATGTAGATGGAGCGTTTTCAATAATACGGATAGCTTTGATTCTCTTACCGAATGCTTTAGAAATTTCATGATTAGTAGTATGGATTGCAGCTGAATGTCCTAAACCGTTGAATTCAACAGTCTGAGCAGCCTTTTCAATACCATCTTCAGTAGAGTTTGCTTTGATCATACCTAATACTGGAGAAAGCTTTTCTCTAGTCATTGGTTCGTTAGGACCGATTTCCTTAACTTCACAAACTAAGATCTGAACATCATCAGGTACTTTGAACCCAGCCTGTTCAGCGATCCAAGTAGCGTTCTTACCTGGAACGATGCTGTTTAATCGAGCTTCATTTACGTTTTCACTGTATGCTGTTGCACCGAACATGAACTGTTCAAGTTTCTTCTTTTCTTCAGCATTACAGAAATGTACATGATAACGACCAAGTTCTTTCTTGAATTCATCATAGATTTCGTGATCTACAACAACTACCTGTTCAGATGCACAAATCATACCGTTATCGAATGATTTTGATAAATAAATATCATTTGCTGCCATTTTGATTTTACAAGACTTTTCTACATATGCAGGAACGTTACCAGCACCTACACCTAAAGCAGGTTTACCACAAGAGTAAGCAGCCTTAACCATTGCGTTACCACCAGTAGCTAAGATAGTAGCAACACCTGGATGATTCATTAATGCATTAGTTGCATACATAGATTTCATTGGTAACCACTGGATTACGTTCTTAGGAGCACCAGCTTTTACTGCAGCATCTAACATTACCTTAGCAGCCATAACTGAACAGTCATGAGCACCTGGGTGGAATGAGAAGATGATTGGGTTTCTAGTCTTCATAGCGATTAAAGACTTAAAGATAACTGTAGAAGTTGGGTTTGTTACTGGAACGATACCACAAACAACACCAACTGGTTCAGCGATTTCAGTGATACCAGTAAGTGGATCTTCATTAATAATACCTACAGTCTTTGTATGACGCATGTTGTTAGTAACATATTCACAAGCGAATAAGTTCTTAACAGCTTTGTCTTCAAATACACCACGGCCAGTTTCTTTTACTGCAGCTTCTGCAAGAACACCGTGTTTATCAAGACCAGCAACTGACATCTTTGCTACGATGTAGTCAACAGCTTCCTGGTCAAAACCTTCGAATTCATCTAATGCTGTTAATGCGTTATTAACTAACTCATCAATGCAAGCATCAGTCTTTTCTTCTGTCCATTCTTCAACTTTCTTTTCGACTTTCTTATCAGCCATTTTTATATCCTCCATTGACCAAAATATTTCTTTTTCATATTTTGTAAGTTCACTATACATGAGTTCTTGTGAAAAAACAAGCATACTTTTGTGAAAATTTACACAATTTATAAAATGCATTTACTGAAAACGTTTGCAGTTTAGGGATATCCGATTGTGCTATTTTGTACTTAGTTTTTATCAAAAATTTAAATTATAATTATTTTTTATAGTGATAGAATACTCTCAAATTTGTGAACATTTTCTCTTAGCATCTTTCGCTGAACGTATCTACAGTCTTTAATATCTCTCTTGCAATATTCATCTTATCCTTGAATAAGGCACTCATACTACCAATTGACTTGAAAGGATCCTGTAACAAGACCTTCTTGTCTTCAATGAAACCATTCTTCACAATATAATCTACTAATAATTCTACAAAGTGAATCTGTCTAGAATTCAAGCTTTGATCATCTAAGAAACGTGAGAACTCAGCCATAGCAGCTTCTCTATCTAATCCTACAATCTTTCTAATTAATCTTGTGATAGGTGTATCACCAAAATGTAATCGATAATCGTCTTTACTTCCCAGGTCTATCCATAATAAGTTTTCTAGATGTTTCATTTCATCCGGTGTAATGACTTGATTATGTCTGAGCTTATAGATAGCTTCATCATCTTCATGTGCTTTTAAATAATGCTGTACTTTCTCTTTATAGTTCTCTAAGCCTTCATCATTATAGAAAGCATCATTCATCTTTGTTTCAATGATTTCATCTTCAAAATGTGTATCTACTGGGTTTACCGGTCCATCAATTGTTAAGTACTTGATAAGTCCTCTAATCTTCTCACGTAGTACTTCTAGATCAAAATAATTAGCTGTCTTCCAGTAATCAGGATCTTTGGCACATTTCAGATATTCCGCATTATCTGCAATATCAGGTGTTGTTTGTTTTTTATACAATTCATCAGCCATCATAATAACCTTATTAATTACCTGACTTGCATCATAATGATTGAGATAAGCCATTTCAATCATATACATCTGTCTATCAAAGAACTTTGCGCGTTTATCTTCATCATGAATCACAACAAGAGAAGACAATTCATCTTTAATATAATGTGTATCCATTTCATTCAGGTTAATCCAGTTATCTGGATTCTTATATTGATGCACATATTTCAAATGCATCTTTACATTAAAGCTGTCTTCATTGAGTGATTGAATATAACCTGACATTTCTTTGATCTGTTTATTGATTTCATCTACATAATCCTGATCGGATGCATTTTGTTCGAGTGCATAAAGAATATCAACACGTAACTTATAGATACGTTGAGAGAGTGATTCTATAATACCTGATTTTTCAGGACGCTGGTCTACTCTGAAGTAATCCATATTTCCTAGGTAATCAAATATCAAGAATCCTTTCTTGTCATCTCCTGGACCAAACAAGTCCGTTCTTAGTCTTGTTCCTCTTCCAATCATCTGCCAGAATTTTGCTTTACTTCTTACTTTCTTAAAGAATACAAGATTAACGATATCTGGTACATCTATACCTGTATCTAGCATATCTACACTAATAGCTATTTGAGGGTAACTGTCTGCTTTACTGAATCGATCTATCGCATTTTGTACAAATTTTGTATTAAATGTAATCACTTCAGCAATCTTCCCCTTGTATTCAGGATAGAGTATATCGAATCTCTCTTTAATCTTATTGGCATGATTTTGATTGGCAGCGAAGATAATGCTTTTTCCTATCTTATCTCCTCCTTCAATTTTAATACCATGTTCCATCAAATCTCTGATCACAGTATCAATAGTATTAATATTAAAAACAAACTTATTCATTTCACTTGAAGTGATTGTATCAGTATTAGAGAAGTGTTCTTCAAATTCTTTCTTTTCTTCATCGGATAACTCATCATAGTGAATACCTTCCTCTAGAAACTTCATTTTAGTTTCATAAGAATGGTAGCTGACTAAGTATTTGTCTTTGACAGCTGTTTCATATTCATAAGCATATGTAGGGACACCTGTTTCTAAATCAAATATAGAATATGTATTAGCCCCAATACTATCTTTAGGTGTTGCGGTTAAACCTATGAGTAAAGCATCAAAGTAATCAAATATATCTTTATATTTGTTGTAAATACTACGATGGCTTTCATCAAGAATAATGAGATCAAAGTGTCCTGGTGTGAATAAACGATTACCATCTTTACTTCTTGTTTCATCGATCGCATTCATCATTGTAGGATATGTACTAAAGATCATTCTTGATACTTCTGGGTCTTCTTTGTTTTCACATAGATTACAAGTAGTCAGGGAAGGAAGAAGGTTTACAAAGTTCTTCTTTGCCTGATTCACTAATGCAGTACGATCGGCAAGGAATAGTATATTCTTTGCCCAATCTGCTTTAGTCAATACATCTACCAAACTAATCGCTACACGTGTTTTACCACTCCCTGTTGCCATGACAAGTAATGCTTTACGACTTCCCTTTTCAAAGTCTTCACATGTTCTTACAATGGCTTCTTTCTGATAATAACGGTTTGTGATGGCATCTTGTATAACAGGTTTAGAAATACTTCTACGCGTATCTCTTCTATCTATAAGTAACTGTATTTCATCCTGTGAGAAGATAGAAGAAACCCTTCTATCTGGATACATCATGTCATCCCAGATAAATGTTTCAAAACCATTTGTATAGAATATAACAGGTCTTAACCCGTATTCTTGTTCAATACAGTCTGCATAAAGTTTTGCCTGGTTACGTCCTACACGAGGATCTACACTTGTTTTCTTTGCTTCTATAACAGCAATAATCTTTCCTGTTCTTCCACGTAATATATAATCAACAAAACCTTCTTTTGAATCTGTTGGCATATGATGAACAGGATATTCTTCCTCTACATTTGTATCAAAGTCCCATCCTGCTTCCTTCAGCATTAAATTAATATAAAGCTGTCTTGTCCTCCATTCAGGAATCTTATTCACATCAACATATTTAACAGCTTTATCTTCTTTTCTCTTAGCTGCCCCTTGTCTTCTTAATTCTTCATTTTCAGCAACTAATCGAGCCAGTTCTTCTTTTTGTTTTTCTTCTTTTTCTTTCTGTTTATTAAGAATATCTCTTACCTGTTCTTTTAAATCTTTATTCACAAACATATGTGTTTGATCAGGTAACTTAGTAGGATCAAATTCAGGTAATTGTTGTTGATAATCTATTCCATAAGAATAGTTCATCCAGTTAACAAGTCTATAGAGATTATTTAAAGCAAGAACTGCTTCTTCTCTTTTTACTTTTCTACTTGTATGTACTGCAAAATTTCCTAAAGTAATAACGTATCTAATTCCTTCATAGATTTCTGTTGGAATAATTTGTTTAAATGTATATTCATTGACTAAAGCACTTAGATTATCTCTATAAGGCATCTGTAAGTCTATGTCATTCTTATACATGTAATGTACTGCTTGTTCTAATGCACGTCTTGTAAGTATTGCACAGTTAGCAGGTGATACCATTAATCCTTTTTCTGCTTCTATACATGTAGAAGCAAAGTCCTGGAATTCTGTTTTGTTTTTTAAAAAAGTAAAGTTCAACAGTATCATCTCCTTTATGTTTCTATTATATCCTAAAAAAGAACTTTATTGGGAATAATTGTGGTTACATTATCTATTTAACTTAGAGAATGGTATACTTTAGTTATATTCTATGGAGGTGATTTTATGGATTCAAAGCAACATGATGAATTATTGGAATTACTTGAGAAGTCTGAAGAGGATGTTAGAAATGGTAGAGTAGCACCTATAGAGGATACTTTTAATGAATTGAGAGATATGTTAAGTAGTGGTCATTAGCAGCCAAGGCTGCTTTTTTTATGGTTAGAAGATTATGGATTTTATGAGGAATAGTAAATGGTTACTGAGAAGCCTTGATTTATCGATTTCTTCTACGAATGATGCGAACTGGTTCTGGAGTTCTAGAGGAGGAATAATTATTGGAAAATCATATATATGATTTTGATTTAACTGTCTTTTATCTATTCCGCCAACACAGACTCTGCGAATCAAATCTCTATATTGAGGACTAATTAATATCTGCAAAACAAAATGTCTGTTTACTAATTCACTATTAATTCTAACAAGATAAACGTGTCCATTTATATTTGCAGAATCGTTTTTACCCAAAAATAATGCTGAACGGCCCAAACTACTATTTTCAGTATTTATTCGCCCCGTTTTTGTAATTAATATATCACCATAATTCAAAGATGTTTCTTTCATCTTTTCATGTGTGGCTTCATCAATATAAACAATATCATCCAATTCTAATCTGTTTTTCCATACATTTTGACTTCTAAAAAACATTATTCCTTCTTTTGTATAATTATCACTACCACCTTTTGGCGTATTTCCACTACAAATTTTAGAGCATAATTCTCCTAGTTTTATAACTTGCCATGACTTATCATTCAAAACAGGATCCCCAAACATCTCCACAAATCGGGCTTTGATAAGCTCATCTAATAAAACTAATTGTTCTTGATACTTTTTAATTATTCCCTTCAAACTAGTAAGTCTATATGCAACTTCTTTTTGATAATCTA
>ERZ779877.2681-NODE-2681-length-12709-cov-6.563695_pt1 | contig 12709 bp, 10 predicted proteins | sample MGYA00511556_ERZ779877 | MGnify/ENA primary metagenome ERZ779877 (study PRJEB29588, sample SAMEA2159338) | human gut metagenome | biome: human gut; feature: human-associated habitat; material: faeces | place: Denmark | collected 2008/2010 ...
AGCACCTACGACTCTGACTCGTATTGTCTAGGTTCGAATCCTAGTTCCGCAGCCAAGGAAAGCCCTCAAACCGGACGGTTTGGGGGCTTTGATTTACAAAAAGCTTTTTACGGGGGAAACGTATGGAAGACGGCGAACGGACAAGGATAAGCTGCGGAAGGTTTTTATTGCTGCTGTCACAGGGAGTGATAATGGGCATAGGCGCCGTGCTGCCCGGCATAAGCGGCGGAGTGCTGTGCGTCATATTCGGAATATACCAGCCAATGATGGAAACCCTGGCCCACCCTAAGAAAGGGATAAAGAAGTACGGACATATGGTGCTGCCGGTAGTGCTGGGCTTTCTCGGTGGGTTTGTGCTGCTGGCCGGGGCGATAGCAAAGCTCGCCTCATCTGAGCCCGCAATAGTCACAAGCCTTTTTGTAGGCCTTATCGTCGGGACATTACCGCAGCTTTTTCGCGACGGAGCAAAGCAGGGCAGGGATAAGTCATGCTATATAGCCCTTGCCGCAAGCATGCTGCTGTTTCTCGGCTTTTTTATGTTGCTAAAGTACGGTGCGGAGCTGCATATAACCCCCAATGCCGGCTGGTTCTTCTTCTGCGGCGCTCTGTGGGGCATAAGCATGGTGGCGCCGGGAATGACATCGTCATCGGTGCTGATGCTGCTTGGGCTGTATTATCCTATGTCTGAAGGCATAGCTGCGCTGGACATGGGGGTAATTATACCGTTTTTGCTGGGCATAGCAATAACCGTCATTGCGCTTGCCAGGGCAGTGAACGCTTTATTCAACAGATACTACGGCATTGCGTATCACTGCATAATAGGCTTTGTTATCGCCTCTACGGTACCCATAATACCTGTGTCGTTCAGGAGTACGTCAGAACTCATCTGGAGCATCGTAGCGGCTACGGCGGGCTGCGCTGCGGCGTACTTTATATCCAGGATAGATGGACTAAAGGAGTAAGGAACAACTGGGAGAGGTCGAAGGGCCTCTCCTTTTATATGCCGGTCATTCCACAGTGTACAAGAGTAAAATAGTGTATTATAATATAATGTGGTTAGTAATATTTGGATATACCGTATATTGTAGCGGAGGAAAAATGAACAAGCAGTACGACGTAAGCGATATAAAAGTTATGGAGGGTCTTGAGGCGGTGCGTATGCGCCCCGGAATGTACATAGGAAGCACCGGTTCACGCGGCCTTCATCATATGCTTTGGGAGATAGTGGACAACGCTGTGGACGAGGCGGCAAACGGATATGCGGACGCGGTACGCGTGACCCTGCATAAGGACGACTCCGTTACTGTTGAGGACAACGGCAGAGGTATTCCTGTAGGCATTCACGAAAAGCTGGGTGTGTCCGGCGTTGAGGTGGTGTTTACCCAGCTGCATGCAGGAGGTAAATTCGATAACGAGTCTTACGGCTTTTCAGGGGGCCTTCATGGAGTGGGCGCCTCCGTTGTGAATGCGCTGAGCGAATACGTAGAAGTAGAGGTATGTACTGGCGGCAAGATGTACCGCCAGACCTTCAGGAGCTATGAGGGCCCGGACGGCAAGATGGTATCCGGAAAGCCAATGGCTCCCCTGGAAGAGGTGGGCCGCGTGCGCCGTCAGGGCACTAAAATAACCTTCCTGCCGGATAAGCGTGTATTCGAAACGCTGGAGATGAACTTCGGCATAATATCAAAGCGTTTACGTGAGCTTGCGTATCTTAACAAGGGTGTTACCTTCATACTTATAGACGAGCGGGAACGGGGCAACAAAAAAGAGGCCGAATATCACTATGAGGGCGGCATTATAGATTTCGTGCGTTACATGAATGCGGACAAGACTCCCCTTTACGATGAGCCTATATATATTGCCGGCAAGAGGGATGACATAGCAGTAGAGATAGCCATACAGCATAACGACGGCTATACCGAAAGCATGTTTTCATATGTGAATAACATACCAACCACTGAGGGCGGCACCCATGAAACGGGCTTCAAGGCGGCCTTAACCAAGGTCATGAACGACTACTGCCGTAAGGCCGGCATACTCAAGGATAAGGACCCGTCGCTTTCCGGAGAGGACTTCCGCGAGGGCCTGACGGCGGTGTTATCCCTCAAGATGCACAGCGTGCAGTTCGAGGGGCAGACAAAGACAAAGCTGGGAAATACGGAAGCTAGGACGGCCGTAGAATACGTGCTGACAGAGCACCTTGCGCCTTACCTCGATGACCTTAAGAATGCCGATACGGCTAATAAGATAGCCGAAAAGGCGGCAAAAGCCGCAAAGGTTCGTGAAGCTACCCGCAAGGCCAAGACTATGGCCCGGGAAAAAAGCAAGTTGGAAAACGCGCCTCTGGTGGGCAAGCTGTCGAGCTGTACGGGCCGCAACGCAAAGATAAACGAGCTGTTTATCGTGGAGGGGGACTCCGCGGGCGGCAGCGCCAAGCAGGGACGCGACAGACGTTTTCAGGCGATTCTGCCTATTCGCGGAAAGCCGCTGAATGTGGAGAAAAAGCGGCTGGATCAGGTAATAGCAAACGAGGAGTTCCGCTCCATAATAACCGCCCTCGGTACAGGCATAGGCGAGGATTTCGATATAAGCGGCCTCAAGTACGACAAGATAATAATACTCTCCGATGCAGACCAGGACGGTGCGCACATAAGGGCAATACTGCTTACCTTCTTTTTCCGCTATATGAAGGAGCTTATAACCGACGGTCACGTGTATATAGGCCTTCCTCCTCTCTATAAAATACAGAAGGGCAAGGAGATCAGGTACGCATATTCCGATGGGGAGCTTGCAAAGATGACGAGAGCCATCGGCAAGGGCTACACCCTCCAGCGCTACAAGGGGCTTGGAGAGATGAACCCGGAGCAGCTGTGGGAGACGACCATGAATCCGGAGCACCGTTCGCTGGTCCGGGTAGAGCTTGAGGACGCGGCGGACGTGGACCATATAGTGACGCTGCTCATGGGGGATAAAGTCGGCCCCAGACGCGAGTACATCAGCGAGTTCGCCAACTTCAACAAGACGGATACCTTTGAGGAAAAGATGACGGCACATCCTGCCGCCGAAAGGTAACAGCGTATGGCAAAAAGAGATGATAACCAGATATCCTTCGAGGGGCAGACCATAATCACGAAGGGCATGGAGGCGGTTATGCACGACTCCATGATTCCCTATGCGGAATATGTAATAATGGAGCGGGCGCTGCCGCGGATAGAGGACGGCCTGAAGCCCGTTCAGCGCCGCATACTTTATACCATGCTGGAGCTGGGGCTGACTCCGGACAAGCCGCACCGCAAGAGTGCACGTATCGTGGGCGACTGCCTCGGCAAATATCACCCCCATGGCGATACATCGGTATACGATGCCATGGTGCGCATGGCTCAGGAATTCAATATGCAGATGCCCATGGTGGACGGCCACGGCAATTTCGGCAGCATAGACGGCGACTCTGCGGCGGCAATGCGATATACCGAGGCCAGGATGACCCCCGTAGCCATGGAGATGCTGCGGGATCTGGAGAAGGATACGGTAAAGTTCAGCCTGAACTTTGATGATACATTAAAGGAGCCCGACCTGCTGCCCGGCCGCTTTCCAAACCTGCTGGTAAACGGCTCCTCAGGCATAGCCGTAGGTCTGGCGACTAATATACCGCCCCACAACATGGGCGAAGCCATAGACGCGGCCATAATGTATATGGATGATCCTGAGGTATCCCTGGACGAGCTGATGAAGGTAATGCCCTGTCCGGATTTTCCGACAGGGGGTTATATACTGGAATCCGACGAAATACGGAATGCTTACGAAACGGGCAGGGGAAAGATAACCATTCGTGCCAAGGCCGAAATAGAGGAGCAGAAGAACGGCAAGAAGCTCATCGTCGTCACAGAGATGCCATATCAGGTGAACAAGGCAAAGGCGCTTGAGGATATATTGCACATAAGCGAGGAAAAAAAGGCGCTGTTTGCCGGCATAGGCGAGATACGGGACGAGTCCGACCGCATGGGAATGCGGGCGGTGATAGAGGTAAAGAAGGACGCGGACGCGGAAAAGATACTGCAATACCTCTATAAATATTCCGACCTTCAGGTCACCTTCGGCGTTAACATGGTGGCCATAGCCGACGGCAAGCCCCAGACGCTGGGCCTGAAGGAGATACTGCGCCATTACATACGGCATCAGGAAAATGTAGTCACCCGCCGCACGAAATTTGACCTTGACGCAGCTGAGCGCCGGGAGCACATACTGGAAGGCCTTATGGTGGCCATTGCCAATATAGACGAGGTGATAGCTCTCATAAGGGCCGCAAAGTCGCCAAAGGAGGCCAAGGAAGGCCTTATGAAGCGCTTTGAGCTTACCGATATACAGGCTCAGGCCATACTTGACCTCAGGCTCCAAAGGCTGACCAATCTGGAAAGGCTGGCAATAGAAAAGGAATACAAAGAGGTAGGCAGGCTAATAAAGGAATACAAGGGCATACTTTCATCCGAGGAAAAGCTCAGGGCGGTTATACGCCGCGAGATGCTGGCCATAAAAGAAAAATATGCCGTACCACGCCGTACAAGGCTGATACAGGGCGAGGAGGAGATAGTCGTGTCCCGTGAGGACATGATAGTGGTGGATGACGCCATAGTGGCGCTGCTTGAGGGCGGCAAGATACGCCGCCTGCCCAAGCGCAATTTTACAGCCGAGTCCATCGCCTCCGAAAAGCCGTTATTTATAATGGAAACGCAGACGGACAGGCGGCTGAGGTTCTTTACCAGCCACGGCAACTGCCTGATAATCGGCGTGGACGAACTGCCGGAAGCAAGGCTTACCGCCAAGGCTACAAACCTTAATTCGCTGGTACAGCTCGAAAAGGACGAGGAGATAGTAGCCTGCTTCGATGAGGTAAAGGATGACACGCTTGTGTTCTTTACAGCCCTCGGCAACGCAAAACGTACAGAGGGAAAGGAATTTGACCTCCGCACAAAGAAGACGGCCGCCATAGCCCTTAAGGACGACGACAGGGTTATAGCCGTAGAAAAACAGGACGAGACCGCAGGCACCGTTATCATGGTAAGCAAGGGCGGAATGAGCATACGCTTCGCGACAGATACCGTTCCCGTAATGGGCAAGGGCGCGGGCGGAGTGAAGTGCATGAAGCTGGACGAGGGGGACAGGGTTATATTCGCCGCGCAGATAGCTGACGAGGGCGAGATACTTACCATATCCGACAGGGGCTACGCAAAGCGCAGCCTGGTCTTCGATTACGAGATACAGGGCAGGAACGGCAAGGGCCTGAAGACCTTCGACTTCAAGAAGAACGGCTCAAACGGCACTGCCATCGCTGCGGCGCTTTACGTAAAGGAGCCCTATGATATAGTCATACGCCAGTTCCACGGCGAGGAGACGGTAGTGAACACCGAGACGGTATTCATTGAGCCGCGTACAGGCAAGGGTATGCTTACAGTCATGGCGCTGCTGGACGATATAGTTATTGGCGCAAGGAAAATTAAATCATAAAACCCGTTGGGTGCCGAATACTTATATACGAACACACATCAAATAAGTGTCAGGAGTAAGTATGAGAGTATCCAATGATGAAAACGCGGTATTTGTAAGCGGTACGCTTGGCGGCGCACCGGAGCTCAGCCACAGCCTTTACGGAGAGGATTTTTACAGCGCGGAGCTGCTTGTGCCGCGGCTCAGCGGCACCATGGATCACGTCCCGCTGACAATACCGGGCCGCAATCTTGCCTTCATGCCAAACGAGGGCGACAGGCTTTCTGTATGGGGACAGCTGAGGACATATAACAGGCATACGGAGCAGGGTACCCATCTTTGCGTTACGGTGTTCGCCAAGGGTATAGAACCTCTGGGCGAGGAGGATATGCCTCAAAACGAGGTGTCGCTTTCAGGATATCTTTGCAAGCCTGCGGTGTTCAGGACTACGCCTTTCCTGCGGGAGATAGGCGACATGCTGATAGCCTGCAACCGCTCCTTCAATAAATCTGACTATCTGCCCTGCATAGCATGGGGCAGGAACGCCCGCACCGTGAGCGAGCTGCCGGTGGGCAGCAGGCTGTACATTCAGGGCAGGATACAGAGCAGGCGATACCAGAAGCAGCTCAGTGACGGCACAGTACAGGACAGGACGGCCCATGAGGTATCCTGCTCATCCATTGAACTGCTTTAAGCCGTTTAAAATTTACAGGAGATAACTTATTTTACTATGGCAATGGACGGACTTAATCTCGCCGCATCCGTGGCGGAGTGCAGGCGCATAGTTGGCGGCAGGATAGACAAGATACAGCAGCCCGAAAAGGACGAGCTTGCAGTCAGCCTGCGCTGCGGCGGCGAAAACCTCAGGCTGCTCATCAGCGCGTCGCCGGAGCATTGCAGAATGCAGCTCACGAATGTCAAAAAGGAAAACCCCATAGACGCGCCGGCCTTTTGTATGCTGCTGAGGAAGCGCCTCGCAGGTGGGCGCATAGTGTATGTAGAGCAGCCAAACCTTGACAGGATAGTGAACATAGGCATCGAGGCACAGAACGACTTGGGAGATACCGTTACCTTCGTGCTCTGTGCCGAGATAATGGGCAAATACTCCAATATAATTCTCATAAACGAGCAGGGCATAGTTGTTGATGCAATAAAGCGTATCGGCATAGGAATGTCAAATGTGCGTACAGTTCTGCCGGGGCAGAAGTACGAAATGCCGCCGGCACAGGATAAGGCCGACCCGACAAAGGCCTCCGCCGAAGACTTTGAGGCAGTCATAGCAGGGGCAGAGGGTATCAGGATAGACAAAGCGCTTTCAAACGCGTTTTTCGGCCTTTCGCCCAAAATGGCGGCAAAGCTTTGCGAGAATGCCACGGATAAGCGCGGCTGCGGCGAGCTGAGCCCGGGGGAGCGCAGGGAGCTTGCGGAATACCTGCACAGCTTTTACCGCCGCCTTTCGCAAGGCGATGTCACGCCCTGCGTTACGCTTAATGACGTTGGCGAACCTGAGGGAGTGCTGCCGTTTGTACCAAAGGAGGGAGAATACAGACCGGCGCCGACTATGAGCGAGGCGCTGGACCGCTTTTACGCTGAAACCGATAATCTCCAGCGTATGCGCCGCCACGGCGCCGGCATAAGGAAGATACTGCAAAACAATATAGAGCGCTGCAACAAGAAGATAGCTTTGTATGACGAGGCCATAGCTTCGGAGGGCGATATTGAAAAGCTTAAATTGTTCGGCGAGCTGCTCATAGCGAACGCATACAGGATAATCTCAGGCTCCTCGGAGGCCGTAGTGCAGAACTACTACACAGACCCGCCGGAAAACGTAAGAATACCTCTGGACGCAAGGTATTCAATAAACGACAACGCGCAAAGGTATTATAAAAAATACCAGAAGGCCAAGGCAGCCCGGGATATGGCGGCGCAGCAGCGGGAAAGGGCGCTGGAGGAGCTGAACTATCTGGAGGGACAGCTTTACAATCTGGACAAGTGTACCGGTGACAGCGAACTTAAGGAGCTTTCCGATGAGCTGATGAACGAGGGGTACATAAAGAGACCCAAGGACGGCAGGAAGGGTCAGAAGCTGCCTCCTTCAAAGCCCATGTGCTTTGTATCGTCGGACGGCATAGAGATATACGTGGGCAAGAACAACAGGCAGAACGATGCACTTACACTTAAGTTTGCAGGGCCAAAGGACACATGGCTGCATACAAAGGATATACCCGGCTCACACGTGATAATACGGGCAGAAAATCCGCCAAAGACCACGCTGTATCAGGGAGCCCTGCTGGCGGCCTATTACAGCAGGGGCAGGGGCAGCGAAAACGTGCCTGTAGACTATACCGAGCGGCGGTTCGTAAGGAAACCCTCCGGCGCAAAGCCCGGTATGGTGATATACACCACAAACAAAACGGCCTATGTGACCCCGGACCCAATTGAGGTCAAAGCTATAATACAGAAGCAGTAACGGCAAAAGCGGCAGACGGGCCGCTTTTTTCGTTATTTTATGCGCCGAAGGCGAATAGCTTATATATGACTAATAAGCCGGAGGGCATGAGAATGAAGCGATTATTTATATTGATTCTGGCGCTGCTTACGGCGCTTATGATGGCGTCCTGCAAAAAGGCGGAGGAACCCGCCGAACCCGAGGCCGATACGGACAGCGGCTAACCACTCTGTACTACGCCACGGAGGACGGATTCATAGTGCCTGTTATGAAGAGCATACCCTGGGAGGAGGGAATAGGCAGGGCGGCGCTGAGCTACCTCGTATCTGGCATCGACAACGATAAAAGCGCCGCCATGATGGGCTTGAAGACGGTAATACCCGAGGGAACGGAATGTACTCTACGCATAGGCGAGGGAGGCAGCGCCCAGGTAGACCTGGCTGACATCGGTCAACAGACTGAAGAGCAGGAGCAGGCCATGGTGGTTGCAATAGTGAACACGCTGACTGAGTTCCCCTCCATAAACAACGTCAGCATAACCATCGACGGCAAGGAGAAAAAGACCCTCTCCAATGGCACTGACATATCCAAACCCATGGAGAGCTTTGCGTTGAATATTGAGGACGGGGAGGTGCCGGTTTCAGGCGAAGCCCACGCCCTTACGCTGTACTTCCCTAATTCGGCTGCCAGCCTGAATATCCCCGTGACACGGTATACGGACACTGCGCCTTCATTTTCCGGGGCTGTGCAGGAGGAGATAGCCGGGCCTAAGGATGAGGGGCTTATAAACTGCTTCCCGGCGGGAACAGAGCTCATAAGCGCATACATAAAGGACGGAATAGCCTGCGTTGACCTGACGAAGGACTTCGAGAAAGTCGCTGATACCGAGGGTATGCTGGATGCGGCAAGGGACTGCCTGTATCTCTGCGCCAATCAGTTCGATCAGGTATATGGCGTTGACATAACTGTGGAAGGAAAGGAGTACAGTATGCATACCGCCGCCGTGTCTGTACCCGTATACGTGAACGAGTGGCGATAAATATGGAAATGCCGCGGGCGCTGTGGTAAAATAGCCGTATTGAATTTTGCCGTACAAAGGAGAAATATATATGAAGCTTATAATCGCCTCCAACAACGCCCATAAGGTATCCGAAATAAAGGCCATTTTAGGTTGCTTTTATGACGAGATACTCTCCCTAAGGGAAGCGGGCATAGATATGGACGTGGTTGAGGACGCAGATACCTTCGAGGGCAATGCTCTCAAGAAGGCCAGAGAGGTGTTTGCCGTTGCCGATGCGGATGCAGTACTGTCGGATGACAGCGGCCTGATGGTTGACGCCCTGGGCGGCGCTCCCGGCGTTTACAGCGCGCGCTATGCAGGCGTGGGCCACGATGACGCCGCCAACAATGCGAAGCTCCTCGACGCACTCAGGGACGTACCTGATGAAAAACGCACAGCGAGGTTCTGCACCTCGGTGGCGCTCATACGCAGGGGAATGCCTGCCGTCACCGCTAATGGCAGCGTGGAGGGGGTCATACTCCACTCCCCACAAGGCGAAAACGGCTTCGGCTACGACCCTCTGTTCTATTATGAGCCGCTGAAGAAATCCTTCGCACAGCTAACGCCTGAGGAGAAAAACTCCGTCAGCCACAGAAGGTGCGCGCTCGAATCCCTATGCGACAAGCTGAGAGCGGAAAAGTGATGCGCATAGGCATAGTAAGCGATACCCACGGCGATTCATACGCCATAAGACGTGTCATAGAGCAGGCGGGCAGGGTGGACGCATGGATACACCTGGGCGACAATACCCGCGACGCGGAGGCTTTCGGAAAGGACGGAACGCCTGTCTATTCCGTGGCGGGCAACTGCGATTTCGGCGGTGAAAAAGAGCTTCGCATAAGCCTTGACGGTGCGGAGATATTCGCCACTCATGGCCACTATTACGGCGTTACTGCAGGTACCGACCGGCTCGCTTACCGTGCGGAGGAGCTTGGCTGCAACGTTGCGCTGTACGGCCACACACATATCCCGAAGCTGGACTATGACGGTAAGCTGTACATAATCAACCCCGGCAGCCCCTCCTGTCCCCGAGGCGGCGCGCCCCGCACCTTCGCCATACTGACCGCCGAGTGCGGCAGCCTCAACGCCAAAATGATGCAGCTATAGGAGAAACAGGCCGCCCGAAGGGCGGCCTTGAAACTGTAGAAAAAGCCTGGCAAAGCTAAGCATAAGTCTGTCGAAAAACTAACCCCGGCATAGACGGGTGTCCGTAAAACAGTTAATCCTCCGTATGGCTTAGACCATGCGGAGGATTTGTTTATGTCTAATCTTCAAACTTGCTGGCGGCAAACGGTTTGTCAAAACCGTTTGCGGACGGCAAGTCCACAGGGGATAGCCGCATTAGCGGCGCAAGGGGGTGTAGCCACCTTGACGGAACGAAGTGACGCAACATTCTCGGTCATGCAGTATCCTCCTGCTGACGGAGAATGAAGCTCCGCAGGACGCACGATACTCCCGTTAGGAGAGTATAGAAGTGCGCCCTTTAGTTCCTAAAGGGTTTTTATCAGTTCGACAAACTGGAATTTATCGCAATATTTCATTCTTGGATTATACTCGCTTATAGATAATTGGTTCATCATATCCAAAAGTTTTCTTTCCATTAACTTCCATGATTTCAGATACCTCCAGACAACTATCAGAAAACTTTTCCCAAAGCTTAAATGTCATTACCGGTGAAAACTGGCTTGTACTGCCTCCTTCCCAGATTCCATCTTTCTCATGATAGAGCGCCGGAGTGAATTTTTCAGATTTTTTCAATTCAGTGTAGTCAGCATTTTTCATAGAATCATATGAAAACGTACTTTTATCTTCTCCTTCTGGTATTTCATAAGAATACAACACAATTCCGTCTTCTTTCTCTGTAATAAGGAAAAGATGTGGGGAAGCATGGCGTTTACCATTTGTCTCATAGTAGCTTTCTTCAACAACAAATTTACCATTAAAATCTTTAGGAAGGTTTAAAATTTTCTCATTACAGATTGTATTAATGTGTTCTGCATAAGGATATGTTTTCCCTTCTCTCTGCATATTATCAAACTGCTCTTTGTTATTAAAGTGTCCCGTCATCATATTAATAAAATTATCGAGCTTCATCATGCTTTTTACCTCCAAATTCCGATTAGTAATATATAAGCGAGGGTGTTACAGCCTTCGCTTTTCCTTTAAGATGAAGGTGATTGGCTGACGGAATTTCCGATTGGGACTCCACGCCCGCAAACAAATGTGTCAGCCAGCCTTCATCATTCTGCATTCGATTCAGCAAGTTGGGACAAATCACTGCTCCCGTTTCACGGACTAATCTGATTGAATCTTGAAGTGCTGGAACCAATCGTATCTCAATTTACGAAGGAGGAGTTTCATGATCGCAGTTGGAATCGACATATCCAAAGCCAAAAGCACCGTTGCGGTAATTGATTCAGACGGTACAGTTCTGGCAAGTCCATTCACAATGGCTCATACGCAGCCGGAGATGGAAGCTTTCGTGACCTATCTGAAGGGACTTGGAGAACCCACGACCATCCTCATGGAGTACACTGGCCACTACCATTATCCGGTGCTCAAGAAGCTTCAAGACGAAGGGTTTCCCGTTTGCATTGTCAATCCATACCAGATGAAAAAATACGGGGATGTCGAGATTCATAAGGCAAAGACGGACAAGAAGGACGCGCTTCGGATAGCAGCCTATGCACTTGAAAAATCTTATAAACTCGTACCGTATAGCTCAATGGAGCAAAAGTATGAGGACTTGAAATTTCTTTCCCGTCAGTACAGCCAGCGTATCACTTATGTCGCGAAACTGAAAGTTCAGCTCATAGCTCTGCTGGATCAGACGATGCCTGGGATCACAAGAATACTGCCACTGAACAGCAGAAACCCTGAAAAATGCGCTCTGCTGCTCTTTATCAAACGATTCAAGTCCTTTGATGAGATTCAAAGAATTGGAAAGGCGCGCTTCCTGGCATCCTATGACGTCTTGGCGAAAAAGGCTTCAGAACGCAGTGCATCCAGCAAGGGACTTAGTATCTACGAACTCGCTGTTGACAGCATTACCACCCGCGGCGAAGACCCTTACATTTGGCTCTCACAAAATCAATGCGTTGACCTGCTTTCCGCAACACAAAATGCTGCCGACGAAATCATTTCTCAGATGAGAAACATCGCCGAGACAATTCCGGAATACAAGGTACTCCGAGCAATGCACGGCGTTGGTGACCGCCTCGGACCGATTATCCTTGCCGAGATCGGTGATGTCCATCGCTTTCACAGCGGTAAGGCATTGAACTCCTATGCCGGCAACGATGCCCCTCCATATCAATCCGGACAATTCGAGAGCAGAAACCGCCACATTTCAAAACGTGGCAGCTCTACCCTCCGGAAGGCTTGTTACGAGGTAATGCAGGCCCTTAAACTGACAAAACCTCAAGACGACCCTGTGTACCTCTTTATGCTCAAAAAAGAGCAGGAAGGGAAGCCTTTCAACGTAGCCAAGATGGCTGGCGTGAACAAGTTCCTCCGGATCTACTACGCCAGAGCAATGGAGCTCTACAAGTAAACCGCTTTAATTCTACATCATTTTTTCAAAGCCCGCAATCTGGTGGGTTCATTTAGTACGCCCTTTTTTCTGTGCAACTTCCAGAAAAAAGTTCTTGACAAACATTAGCAAGATTTGTTTCGTAAATTCTTTTCCCAAACGCATACGATTCCTGCAAACGCTCCGT
>ERZ779877.2684-NODE-2684-length-12698-cov-3.223523_pt1 | contig 12698 bp, 12 predicted proteins | sample MGYA00511556_ERZ779877 | MGnify/ENA primary metagenome ERZ779877 (study PRJEB29588, sample SAMEA2159338) | human gut metagenome | biome: human gut; feature: human-associated habitat; material: faeces | place: Denmark | collected 2008/2010 ...
CCCAGTTGAAAGCTCTCGACAATGTCGAGATTGTGGAGATAGGCACGATTAACTGTTGCGCCGTCAATCACCACATCCTTGAACTTTCCGGTGATGGATACCATGCCGGTGCGGGTGGTGGCCAGTTCAAAGCCGAGGAACTCGGTTTCATACAGTTCATCAGCCCACTTGAGCGCCATTATGCGATTTTCATGATGGCCCGTCGCGCCCAAGCTCTCACCATAGGCGATATCGTTATATTCGACGATAAGCCCATCCACGGGATAGGGACACTTTGTAGGCTCGAACCAGTTGATGACCGCTCGGATCTGCGGCTCTGTTGGCAGATCGCCCAAGGGGAGATGATGCACCACATCGAAGCCCAGTTTTGACAGGAACGCCAACTGCTCATGCTTCATGGTGAAGCTGTCGCCGGAGATCAGGTCAAAAGCCACGAACTCCAGCATACGGTTCTTTACCTTGGTCGCGTCGAGCTTGCGGATGCTCCCGGCAGCCAAGCTACGTGGATGGGTATAGGGCTCATCCAACTCGCCGTTGAGCTGCTCGAAGTTCGCCCAGCCGACCACGCCTTCGCCGCGAACCTCAAGAGGCTGCGTGTACGGGATGGTCAAGGGTACATTGAGCATGACTCTGACCGTGTGCGTCACATCCTCGCCGATACGACCCTCAGCGCCCCGGGTGATGGCTTGCTTCAGCTTGCCGTCCTCGTAGCGCAACACGAGCGTGAGCCCGTCGAGTTTCCACGAAACCAGCGCCGCGTGGCTGCTGATAAATCGGACGATCTCATCGACGGACTTTGTCTTTGCCGCCGACAGCATGGGGCGGGTGTGCTCCACCTCCGTAAGGCCATCCAGTATTTCACCGGAAACCTTTTGCGTAGGCGAGCCGGATAAAGTAATGCCGGAGGCATCCTCCAGCATTTTCAGCTCGTCATAGAGAGCATCGTATTCCCTGTCGGTCATGACGGGGGCGTCATGTTTGTAGTAGGCTGTGTCGGCACGTTTGAGAATGCCGATAAGTTCCTTCATTCGCTGAATATCCGGTGTATCTGTTTGCGTCATTCAGTTCACTCCTTTTTTGAGATATGATAGGGATGATAGATTTGTCCTTCAAAAAGACTGTTTCACCTCCTGTTTCTTGTATAATGTGGTGCCATCACGCAATCGCTGTTGCAATACTTCGGATACAGGAAAACGTATCCTCTACTTGCGCACATGACATGCCCATGCGGCCTGCGATTTCCTTCACGGAATAACCGTCGAGACGCAGGCCAAGAAGCGTATGCTGTTCGTCGGACAACGCCGCGAGCAACGCCTCCGCTGTCAGTGTGTCGCAAGCGGCTTCGCCCGCGTCAAAGCCATCGGCGGGTATTACCTCGTGAAGCGTCAACCCGCTGCCGGCAAGCTGTTCATCAAGACTCCGCGTCTTATGAGGCATTTTATAGGCTTTGCGCCAGTAGCTCTTAATCTGCCAGTCCATCGCCTTGAAGGCAATAGCCTCGAATTTGTACTTGCGCAGCGAGGGAGTGGTGCAATATAACTGCACCGTCCTTAGATACCGGAAGATCACCACATCGTAAAACTCACTTTCCGGGAGCCGTTTGCGCCGCAGGAAGTCCATAACCACATGATGATGCTTTTCCGCAAATGCACTTTGTTCTTCCGTGAGCCGCTTTTCCTGTGCGTTCATGGTTCGATTTCCTTTCTTTTGTGCTGAATTTGGCATATAAAAACGGAGCGCGTGCGCGTTCCGAAGATATGGGTTATGGGCCGAATACACGGCCGAATCTATATGAAAAAAGCGCCCCGAGGCATAAAGCCTAAGGACGCTTTGAATACTTGGAAACTGTGCCTTTCCAGCGGAAGGGCTTGGATACTTTATGGGCTTAGTATATCCCAATAAAAAGGCCATAGCAAGGACTTGTCATATTACTGGCAGACGTATGGCGGGTTCTCGCCGATGACACGCAAATCCGCCTGTGTTATACTCCTAGCGTCGAAACTTCTGTTGAGCGGCCGGTCATTACGACCGGAAAAGGAGGAGTTTTGAAATGAGGTATTGCCCCTATTGCGGCGCGTCCATATTGGATGATGCCGCTTTTTGCATGGAATGCGGCGCAACGATACCCGTAAGCGGTGTTCCCAAGGAAGAACCTAAGCAAAGAGCGCCGCAAACCAAGAAAAAGAAGCATAAGCCCAAGCCCATAAAGCGCCGACCAGACGCTCCGCCGCCCGATCCGCAGGATGAGGGCTACGATGGGTACTACGACGATACGCCCACACTGGACGACGGCGCATTCAAAGAAAAGCTGGATAAAGGGCTTATCAAGCAGATCATCGTTGTGGGTGCTTCGGCCATCGTCATCGTGGTGCTGGCGATCGTGCTTATGAAGCTGCTGTGAGGTGTGGTATGGATAAAAAGAGAATCATTTTGCTGTGCGCGATGGGCCTTTTGCTTGCGGCTGCCATTGCGCTTGGCGTCGCATGGGTCATCGAAGCCAATGAGTATGCGGGATATGAAGCGGATTATGTGGACATCGCGGAGGATGTGCTGCGGCCGGACGACGATATTGTCATCATAGAGCTTGCGCCGCCGAGCCCAACGCCGGAGCAGAGCGCCACGCCGGAGGAAGTAGCCGAGCCGGACATATCAACCACGCCCTCGACATCTACGCCCACCACGTCTGCGCCCTCTACGAGCGCACCCGCTCCCGATGCGGGCAGCAATGAGACAAAGCAGCGGGTATCTGTTGATTTTGACGCCCTGACTGCTCAAAACAACGATACGGCGGGTTGACTGTATATCCCCGGCACCAAGGTCAATTACCCTGTTGTGCAGGCGGAGGACAACGAGTATTACCTGAACAGGAGCTTCAAACGGAAGGAAGCGAGCTGCGGTACGATCTTCATGGACTATCAGAACAACCTAAACCCGCTGGATCGGAATACCATCGTATTCGGGCATAACATGGGCAGCTCGTCAAGCCTCATGTTCTCGCAGCTAACAAAATTCAGGAAGCAGAACTATTGGGAGAAGCATCAAACCCTCCAATTCGATACGCCCTATCGAACCGGAACATGGCAGGTGCTTGCCGTCTGCCACTTGGACGTTGGCACGCTGGAGCAGTTCAACTTTCTCCAGCAGGATTTCATATCCGATGACGCCTTCCTCAGCTTTGTGCAGTCGCTAAAGGCACGGGCGCTGTATGAAACCAACGTATACGCCCCTGCCGATGGCAGACTGTTGACGCTTGTGACCTGCGACAGGTCCGGCGGGTTTGGCAAAAACGGCCGGCTACTGGTGGTGGCCGTGCAGATAAACTGATGGAACTGTTGTAAAACCGAAACGTCGCTTGTGTAATAGTTCAAGAACAAGATAAGGCGGTGCTTCAATATGCTGTATCTATCCAAAGGTCTTTTGATAAATCAATGCCGGGGCGCGATCACGATCAACCGCTGCGGCCGCATACATGAGCTGCAAAACGAACAGGCGCGGGATTGGCTGGCCGGGCATACCGGCGTTCAGTATCTCGGAAAAGCGCGTTTGTCCGCGCTTGAGAAGGTTGGACTCGTCGAATCGCAGCCGGGCAAGGAGTTCACGAGCGAGGTGTTTCGCATACTCGTCAACTGCGTGATCGCGCCGCGCCAGCGCAAGCTGCCGTACTGGGGGCTTGAACCCGATGAAAGGCGGCTATTGCGTTGGATCAGGGAGGCGGGTCTGCGCCTGACCGCGGCGGAGCTTGTTAAGCTGGCCGAAGCGGGCATTGAGCCGAAAGCGCAATACCTGGGCGCGGAGAATCGGCAGCGCGTGGTAGAGCTGATCTATACGAAGAAAAATATCTTCGACGGCGCGCTGGAAGCGGCGATGGAGCTTTCTCCGGCGCTGCCCGGCGCGGTAAGCATCCTGCTCAGCCTTCTGAAGAAGAGGCGTATCATTCTGATTTGAGGTGTTCCATGCGCATACGAGACGGTTCCAAAGCGATCCCCGCCGCTCTTCAGCGGCAGATCCTGCGGCGCGGCCTGATGGGCTGCGCCTTTCTCCTGTTCAGCGTGGTATTCCTGCTGATGGGATACGACGCTTTGCTTGTGCTGCCAGGCGTTGGCTTTATGCTGTTCAGCTTCGCAAGCGCAGTCCGGATGTTTCATATAGCCGACAAAAAGCGGTATGTGGTCGTGGAGGGCGTCTGCGCAGAGGTCACGAAGTCCATTTTGTTCAAGCGCGTAAAGACGGTGACGCTGGAAGCCGACGGGAATATCCTGCGCATACAGCTCAAACAGCACAGGAGAGGATATAGAGCCGGCGCAAAGCTGCGCCTCTATATCCAGGAGAGCGCTAAGGTATACGAACGGGACGGGGCGCTGCTTATCTACGACTACATCCTTATCGAGCAGCGGACGTCTTCCGTCATTGACGAACCCAAATCCCCGTGATATACTTACGCTGTAAGTTTCCAAGCAATCCGTATGGATTCGCACAGTTTCCAAGTTACTTTAGCGTCAATCGGCCTATCCGCCGTTTGGCGCTTTTTTATTACCTAAAAATGAAAGGAGACGACCACAATGATGCTGCAACTGGTAACGGACGCGGTCATATCCAAGGGGTATGGCGGCGCTCCGGCATTCCACTCTTCCGAGGATGGGCGCATGCTCAGCTTCAAGATCGGCTGCAAAGTGTATGACAAGCGCGCCGATAAGGAAACCCGCTGGGTGAACTTCAACGTCAACGCCTTCGACGACCTTGCCGAGCGCGTGCGGAGGATGAACCTCAAGGAGGGCTCCCACATCAACGTGATGGGCAACTTCGATATGAAGCCGTGGGTCAACCGGGAGACCGGCGAGATCACCACATGGCCGACCATCAGAGCCGTCAACATCGAGTACGCTGCAAGCGCGCTTCCCAAGCAGGACGCGCAGACGGCACAAAAGGCAGTTCCTGTTCAAGATAAACAGGAGCAGTCCACATTGCCGCCGGAACAGCTTCCCGGTTTTACGGGGTATGAGCCGTTTGGCGGCGGCAACTCGTATTACCCTGACGAGACCTGACCGACCTTAAAACACATACTTGCCAAAATGGCGCATGCAATGGTTCCACCGATTGCGTGCGCTTTATTTTTTGGGGAAAGGAGGGCATTTCTTGAAAAACACATCGTTCATGTTCAAGACCGAGGAGGAAAAGACCGTCAAACTCATCACACTGCTCCGGCAGCGCAGCCGAGGCACGCTTTCAGGAGAACAGCTCAATCAGCTTGCTCTCGCGGTAAAGACCGGCCGACAGTATACGGTAAGGATCCACACGACGCCAAGCGGCTTTTGCGAGTCGCTTGTGCTTGTGAAATCGGATACCGACAACGACGTCGGCACGGTCGTATTCGGTCAGGCGCTTTTTGGCGCCGCCACCGAGTCCGGGTATCGGGAAGGCCGGCTGTTTCTGCCATCCAGGCAGGCCTGCGCGGTCGTCAGCCGTAAACGGGCGGACGGAAGCCGCATTAGCTTCAGCAACGAGATCCACATCTACATCCCGTCCTCAATTTACGAGAAAGGAAAATATCCAAAGTATGGACAAGAGCAAAAAGCGACATATAGCGTATGAGGCGTTGACCCTGCTCGGCGTCGTCATATTGCTCTGCTTCATCACCCGGCTGTGGCCGATCCTGCTGCTGGCGCTCGCAGGCGCTGTCATCGCGGCCGTCGTGTTGCTGTTCGCGTCGCTGCGAAAACCTGAAGCGGTTATACTTCCGCCGCCCGCCGCCCCGTCTGTGCCGGACAATGAACGCGACCTGATCAGGATGGCGTTTACCATCCTTGAGCGGCGCATAACTGAAGCCGTACTGTGCGAGCATCCCGGCGCGCGCTGGGTATGGGAAACGCCTCACCCCGAGAAAACGCTTCATGCGGGTGGAGAACTCTGTATTATCCTCAACCACGCGGGCGGGTTTCGCCGGGCGCAGGTCACTGTGGCGGATCTTCAATTCGTGAATCTCAGCTATACAGCGGCTCCGTCCAAGGAAGCGAAGGACGATGCAAACGAATCGCCGGAAGCGAAATCGCAGGGCGAAACGGACACACAAGAGGATGTGGAATCGCCCATGCCCGTCAATTATGAGCTTGTTGCCTTTGAATGGGTGGAAGATCATATCAGTTATCTCAGCGACCAGTGCAACGAAGCGATCGCCCGTGGGGACGACCGGTTTGTGATACCGGCGTCGGTTCTGCCGGTAAAGGAAAGCTGGCCGGCCGTTTGCGCCGAGCTTGAAAAACACGACTTCACAGACACAGAACCTATGGATGATGGCGTCGCCATCGCAACACCTCAAGTAAGCGATGCTTAGGGAACATGCGTGATGGCGGAAATACATCCGTCAGCGCGTATGGGACATGAGCATTGATTGCTTGATATCAAGAATAGAAAGGAAATCGAATATGAGCGTCAACACACAAACGCTGTTCGCGTTCAACCGTCCGCTGCCGCCCCCCTTTGATACGTTGAAAAGCAAAAAGGTGAAGGTCAGCTCAACCTATGGCGACGGCACGGAAGCCACGCTCTCCCCGTCCATGATAAAGGCCGTGAACGCCTTTTGCCGTTGCCGGGATGGCAGCGGTGAAGGTGCACTGGGAATATCGGACGGACGCAGTGTTGCCGAGTATAAGTCCTCCGCGTCGCCGGACGCCTACAACCTGGTCGTGTACGACCCCGCCACCGGCAGCATTATGGCCATCGAGTACGACAAAAACACCGAGGTCAGCCAGATCTATACCTTGACCGCAAGCGGCCGTGACGGCAGCGCGCTGCTCTTTTCCCTGATGCCTACGTTTGCGGAGGATGAGGAGTTTGCGGAAAACCTTGAAGAGTACCGTACAGAGCTATCCTTGGGCTTGCACGATGTGGTGAAGGCGGGAAACATTATGGCCGTACTCTGCGATAACGCCTATCGCCGTATCAAGGACGATACCTGCTCCGCGCACATCAAGCTGAACATCGACAAAACGGGCAATCTGACCCGTATCCCCAAAACACAGCTTGACGCTGGCAAGTATATCCCGCAGACAGTTGTGTGCGGCGAGTTTTCCATCATTGCCCAGACAGGGCCGGCGCCTGTGTACAAGCCCGCCGTCCTGATCGAGCACAGCGATTTTGTCGGGCAGTATCCCATCAACCCCGGCCGCAGCCTTAACGCCAGAGAAAAGCTCCTGGTGCCAAAGCTCCCCGCATGGTACATCATCCCTAAGGAGGTTGTAAGCATCTGCCAGCATGCGGTCAAGACCAGCGAAAAAGCTATGCCCATGCGCAACTTTCTGCTGCGCGGGCCTGCTGGTACCGGCAAGACCATGGGCGCACAGGCGATTGCAGCGGGATTGGGCCTGCCGTATGTCAAGTATACTTGTTCCGCTAATACCGAGATATTTGACTTTGTCGGGCAGGTGTTTCCCGATACCGCAAGAGCGACAACGGGCGACGCTGAGCTGGACAAGGAGCGTGAGCAGTTGTTGAGCATGGGTGGGATTACCTATGCCAACGTAGCAGCGCTAATGAAGCTGCCCGGCCTCGACGACATGGACTACGACCCCGAAGGCGTATATGAGAAGCTGACAGGCGCAAAAAAGCCGGACGCCACATCACAAGACTGCATGGGCGTGGTATTGGATACCGTGACCGACAAGGTGCGGCTTTTGAGCAATGTAAAGCCTAAGGATAAGGGCCCATCCTACACTTATGTGGAAACCGACTTCATCCGTGCCTTGAAATACGGGTATGTGTGTGAAGTGCAGGAGCCTACGGTCATCATGCAGCCGGGCGTTTTAGTTGGCTTGAACAGTCTGCTTGAGCAGACGGGCAGTATTACGCTCCCCACCGGCGAGGTCATCCGCAGGCACCCGGACGCTGTCGTCGTCGTAACCACCAACATCGCCTACGAAGGCTGCCGCGGGCTCAACCAAAGCGTCACCGACCGAATGAGCCTAGCGCAGGACATCGAACTGCCAAGCCCGGAGGTCATGGCTCAGCGCGCCATGAGCGTGACGGGCTGTGAGGACGATGTGCTGGTGGGTCAGATGGTCAGAGTCGTAAACGACATGAGCGATTTCATGCGCAAGAACGGCATTGTTGACGGCTCCTGCGGTATGCGCAGCCTGATCGACTGGATACTTTCCACGGAGATCACCGGCGACCCGTATACTTCGGCGTTATACACCGTCATATCCAAGGCTACCGCCAACGAGGACGACCGCTATGCGCTGATATCCTCGGTATTGGAGGGGCAATTTGCACCCAAACGCCGCAAGGCGGTATAGAAAGGAGGCTTTAGAACACTCATGACACGAGTAAATCATAAGAAAGTCCGGCAGCTGCTCAATCAGGAGCGCAACAGCATAACCGACAGGCAGTTTTTCGTGTCCCGCATTCTTGCGGGACACTTTGCTGACATAGCTGCGGCGCAAAGCAAGCGGTACGCCTATAACCGCAGGGTGAATGTCCGCATCGTTTGGGAACCGAAGAACCCGGAGGGCGCGCATACGGACAATTCGCTCATCTGGATCAATGCGGCAACTCCATTGGTGAAAGCCAAAAAGAACCGACAGGAGCGATACGAAATGGTCTGCGGACTGTTTGCGCATGAGCTGGGTCATGTGCTGTATACGGATTTTCTGTCCAGCCAGACCCACGCTGCAAAAACGATGGACGGAGGCTGGTATCCGGAGCGTCCCGTCTGTGCTGAGCTTTCGCACAGGCTCAATGTGGATGAGATCGAGGAATACCGAAATCAAGGCTCCGTCTACCAAACGGCATTTACACGGCTCTCGCATCATCTGCACAACGTCCTAGAGGACGGCTTCATTGAAGAAAAGATGATGAACCACTTTCCGGGCGTGCTGGGCGCAAACCTGAAGAGCTTACGGGAAAGCGTATGGGAGGAGACACAAACCGTCGCACAGCTTGTCGAGCAAGAAGCAGACGAACGCTTGAAATGGCGCTCTATCCTCCAGATGATGCTGAGCTACTGCCTGTATGGGGAAATAAAGTATGGTGAAACAGCCCTGACGGATGAGCGCATACAGGCCGTATTCCATTCACTCGACGATTTGGATGAGGGGCTGACCTGCGCTGACCCAAGGGTACGCTGGCAGATGGTCAATCTGATTATCGTGCGCAACTGGCGCTACATCAAGCCATATCTGGAGTATTGCGAGGAGAACAGTAAAGCGGCCGGCGGCGATCTGGCTGCTATGTTAGACGCCCTGTTCGATGCGCTGAATGGTTCTACCTCAGAAGGCGCCGGTTTGACGGTTGCTGTGGCCGAAAATGGCACGCCCGCTTTAGGGCGCGGAGAAATGCGCAGTGCAAAACGCGGGATGACCGCAGCGCTTGCCAAGCCTCCGGCCGCAGAAGACGACACAGAGGATGATGCGAGCGATAAGAAAGAGGCCGAAGAACCCGAAGCCGATGATGAAGGACCATCCGAGGTCGGCGGCGCTTCTTCTGGTACGGCCGACAGCGATATGAACGGCGCTTGTATCGGAAGCGCGGGCGAAGCGCCCGATAAGCCGCATGAAGTCACGGATAAGGAAGGCGGTCGCATCCCACTCATGCAGACAGACAGCGTTTCCACACCCAACCGCGGCGAGCTGGAATACGACAACGATTATCACGGCATTGGCTACGACGCCTCCGCCAAGGATATCGAAGACCTGCTTAACCGCATGGCGGAAGAACGGCTGGAAACAAAGCGCACTTCGCAGCTCAACGAGCTTGCGCAGAACATTGCCTACGGCAACATCCATGAAGGCGTCAAGATGACCGTTCACCGGATGAGTACGATAGACGATGAGCTGCGCGACAGGTACGACGAGGCTTCACCGCCGCTGCTCGCCATATCCAAGCAGCTGCAGCGCAGCATAACGAGGCAGCTTCAGGACCAGCGAAGGGGCGGCAAGCAGACGGGTTTATACATGGGGCGGCGCTTGGATATCCACTCATTGCCCCGCAATGACGGCAGGGCGTTTTCCAAGATGAGCCTGCCCAATGAAACTCCAGAGCTGGCTATCGCGCTGCTGCTTGACGAATCGGGTTCGATGGGCTGTGGCAGCCGAGCAATCTACGCAAGGGCGTCGGCCATTATTTTGTACGATTTCTGCCAGTCGCTCGGCATCCCTGTTATGGTCTATGGCCATTCCACGGATACCGGCGTTGCGCTCTATTCGTATGCAGAATTTGATTCCATCGACAAACTCGACCGCTATCGCATGATGGATATCTCCGCCCGAGGAAGCAACAGGGATGGCGCCGCGCTTAGGTTCGTTGCCGAACAGCTCGCCAAACGTCCAGAGGACATCCGGCTGCTGATCCTCGTATCCGACGGTCAGCCGGCGGATTCCGGGTACTACGGTACCGCAGCAGAGGAGGATCTTCGCGGCATAAAGACAGAATACCGCCGTAAAGGGATCTGCTTTATTGCGGCGGCAATCGGCGAGGATAAGGAAAGCATTGAGCGAATCTATGGGGACTCGTTTATGGACATCTCCGACCTGCACACGCTACCGATCGCACTGACAAATGCTGTAAAGCGGTTTATCCGCACATAACCGACAGGGAGAGGGCGCTGACTCTCTCCCCGATTTTTTTGGAGGTATATCATGCAAAAGGCCATCAGCAAATATTGGCCGGTGTTCGTGCTGCCTACCCTCATCGCGTTCATCATCGGCTTTATCTGGCCCTTTATCTGGGGCATTTACCTTTCGTTCCAGCGGTTCACTACTGTTAGCAAGACCACCTTTGTGGGCATCCAGAACTACATCAACGTATTTCAGGATTCCACCTTCCTGCACGCCTTCGGCTTTACCGCAGTGTTCACTGTAGTATCCACCGTGCTCATCAACGTCTGCGCCTTTGCCATTGCGCTGGTGCTCACCCGCGGCATCCGCGGCACCAACATCTTCCGTACCGTCTACTTCATGCCCAACCTGATCGGCGGCATCCTGCTGGGCTACATCTGGCAGATCCTGCTCAACGGTGTGCTGGCCAACCTGCAGAAACCTCTGCTGGCGCTGGATGCCAAGGCCGGTTTCGTCGGTCTGGTCATCCTGATGTGCTGGCAGCAGATCGGCTACATGATGATCATCTATGTGGCTGGCCTGCAGAGCGTGCCCGGCGACCTGATCGAGGCCGCTAAAATCGATGGTGCCAACGACCGCGAGATCCTGTTCAAGATCAAGATTCCCATGGTCATGCCCAGCGTGACCATCTGCACCTTCCTGACCCTGACCAACAGCTTCAAGCTGTTCGACCAGAACGTGGCTCTGACCGCAGGCGAACCCGCCAACGCCAGTGAAATGCTGGCACTGAACATCTACAACACCTTCTACGGCCGCTCCGGTGCGCAGTGGAAGGGCATTGGTCAGGCAAAGGCTGTTGTGTTCTTCCTGATCGTGGTGGTCATCTCGCTGATCCAGCTCCACTTTACCCGCTCTAAGGAGGTGCAGCAGTAATGTCGAAACAGAAAAGAACCTGGGATGTCATCCTTGTTGTTGTAATGGTGCTTCTCTGCCTGCTGTGGATCTACCCCATCGTGCTGATCCTGCTGAACAGCTTGAAAACCGAGGGCAGCTTTACTACCTCCACGGTGTTCCGTCTGCCCACCGCCGAGACCTTTGCCGGACTGCGCAACTACGTTTACGGCGTGACCAAGATGAACTTCCTCTCCAGCATGGGTTACAGCCTTTTGATTACCGTTACCAGCGTGGTGCTGATCCTGCTGTGCTGCTCCATGACCGGTTGGTACCTGACCCGCGTAAACAACAAGCTGAGCAAGTTCATGAACCTGCTGATCGTGTTCTCCATGGTCGTTCCCTTCCAGATGGTCATGTTCACCCTGTCCAAGACCGCTGACCGTCTGAACCTGAACAACCCTTGGAACATCTGCATCATCTATCTGGGCTTCGGCGCCGGTCTGGCCGTATTCATGTTTACCGGCTTTATGAAGAGCGTGCCCATGGAGATCGAGGAAGCAGCCATGATCGACGGCTGCAACCCCATCCAGATCTTCTTCAAGGTCGTGTTCCCCATCCTGAAGCCTACCATGATCTCCACCGCCATTCTGGAGACCATGTGGGTCTGGAACGACTACCTGCTGCCCTACCTCGTGCTCGACCGCACGAAGTATATGACCATCCCCATCCTCGTGCAGTATCTCAAGGGCAGCTATGGTACCGTTGACCTCGGCGCGACGATGGCCGTCATCATGCTCAGCATCCTGCCCATCATCATTGTCTATCTCTTCTGCCAGAAGTATATCATCAAGGGCGTCGCGGCCGGCGCCGTCAAGGGCTAATATAAAGAAAAAGCGAGTGATTCTTATGAACCGCAGCAGCGGCATTCTTATGGCCATGAGCAGCCTGCCCGGCAATTACGGCATCGGCACCATGGGCAAAAGCGCATATAAATTTGTAGATTTCCTCCGTGACTCGGGGCAGAAGTACTGGCAGCTGCTGCCGCTTTGCCCGACGAGCTACGGCGACAGCCCGTATCAGAGCTTTTCTGCCTTTGCTGGCAACCCCTATTTCATCAGTCTGGATGAGCTGGTCAAAGAGGGTGTGCTCACGGCAGAAGAGTGCAAAAAGGCAAAGTTCGGCCGCGAGGCGGACGATATCGACTACAGCCAGCTCTACAAGGAGCGGGGCCGCCTGCTCCGGCTGGCCTACTCCCGC
>ERZ779877.2691-NODE-2691-length-12663-cov-6.221050_pt1 | contig 12663 bp, 11 predicted proteins | sample MGYA00511556_ERZ779877 | MGnify/ENA primary metagenome ERZ779877 (study PRJEB29588, sample SAMEA2159338) | human gut metagenome | biome: human gut; feature: human-associated habitat; material: faeces | place: Denmark | collected 2008/2010 ...
ACGGCTGCCAGATGTAGTTGCCGTTGTTGTCTTTGATTTTGCGCAGGGCCTTGATCGTAGCATCGTTCAGGAGCCATACGGCCTTGCGGCGGTACGGGATACGCAGGGAATGATACAGATCGATGACATCATCAAAGGTGATGGATGCGCCATTGGCCGTCACGCCCAGTTCCGCAGACGGGAACACGCCAGTCGGCTTGTTCTTCCCGTCGCCAGTAAGAAAGGCTTCTTCTTCCTTCGTGCCGATACGGCGGGCAAATTCGCCGGCGATATAGCTTTCCAGGTCAAAGACGCTGTCGTTCAGGAGTTCTTCCGACACACGGATAGCCGTCCCCAGTTTGTATGCCCCGATGGACTGCTGGCCGAAGGTATCCTGGCTGTCCGGATACAAGCCGTTTTCTTCCATCCATGCGGCTTCCCCATGGCCTGTCACGACGGGAATCTTGCGGTCGCCGCTGGTATGGATGACTGTTGCCAGGCTGCGGAAGAAATTTTCTTCCTGGAGTTTGTCAATGAGCTGATGTTCGAATTCATCCGGCACCAGATAGCCGCCATCGGCATCCGTACCAACACTCAGGGCATTCTGCACATCGATAAAGTTCTTATGACGGATGCTGTCCCAGAAGGCTTTCTTGTAAGCATTGGATGCACGGCCTTTCTTTTCCTGAGTCTGGTTTCCTATGCCAGGTTGTTCTACAATAGGCGCCGAAGTCGGCTGAGCCATCTGGGCATCCAACCGCTGCTGGCGTTCCAGGCGGTCGATTTCTTTTCCCAGGTTCACCACATCTTCTTCCATCTTGTCGTACCGGGCCGCGTCTTCAGCGGAAACCATACCGTTGTCATCGCGCACCGTATCCAGGAAATTCTTGGCGGATTCCCAGAGGTTCTTTCTCTTTTCACGCAGTGCTAAAATCGTATCCATTATGTTGTCCTCCTATCAATGAATAAGTAATGCCAGCCGTTTTTCTAAGGAAGCGGCTGGCACTTTCTGCAAGGTTTTCTTGGGTTTCAGTTTCTGTACAAAGGAATTCGTCACCGTGACTGGGCTGTACAGCATAGCCTCCAACTGTTCCTCTCCTTCTTTCTGGCCAAAGAGGATCTCATCGGCGAAGCCCAGCTCCACGGCTTTCCGTGCGTTGAGCCAGGTTTCGTCATCCATCATGTGCGAAATCTTCGTGCGGGCCAGGCCGCTCTTGATTTCATAGGCATTGATGATGCTCTCCTTGACTTCACTCAGCATGCCGATGGTCTTTTCCATCTCGGCTTTATCCCCATAAGCCAGGGTCGCCGGATTATGGATCATCAGGATGGCCACCGGCGACATGCAGACCTTCGTCCCGGCCATGGCGATGACAGAAGCAGCCGAAGCCGCCAAGCCGTCAATCTTGACGGTGACATTCCCGGGATAATCCATGAGCATGTTATAGATCTGGGCAGCGGCAAAACAGTCACCGCCCGGGCTGTTGATCCAGAGGGTGATGTCGCCGCGACCCGCATTCAGTTCTTCCTTGAAAGCCTTCGGTGTCACTTCATCGCCCCACCAGGTTTCGTCTGAGATCTGGCCATCAAGATACAGCGTCCGGTCGCTGCCAAAGGCATCGGGTGCTTCGTTAGTCACCCATCTCCAAAATTTATGTTTCATTCGTTTCTCCCTTCTGTGCAAAGGCCCCTGCATCCTTGAGTTTGGTCATGCTGCCGTTTACCAGGTACAGATTGCCGCCTTCCTCATCGGGTACGGGATTCATGTCTTCCATCTCCCGGATATCATTGGCGGACAGCCAGCCGTTCTGCCGACCGATGCTGTACCCGGTCATGCGGCTCTCGTAGTCGCCGCGCAAGAGGCCGTTCACGTTGAACTTCAGGAAATACTGCTTTTTCTCTTCCGGCAGGAACAGGGCTTTCTGCATGGCCTGCTCCCAGCGGATAACCCATGGGTCCAGAGTGTATTTCACAAATTCCATGGACTGTTGCTCGATGTTATTGAAGGAACTTTTCTCCAGGTCGCCAATCATGTGTGGCGGGATGCGGTAGAGCCGGGCAATCTCATCGAGCTGGAACTTCCGCGTTTCCAGGAACTGTGCTTCTTCCGGCGGGATGCCGATCTGCTGGTACTTCATGTAGAGTAGGCAAGTGCCGCCGTGCATTGTTTCCAATGTCGGTTTGCACAAGCCTCTCCCCAAACCGTGCTTACACCTCTCGATGTACACGGCTTTCCATTTACACTATGACGAATGATGGATTTTCTTATGGCATTCTTTACAAACAACAAGTGTTTTCCGCTTTCTTGCAATCATCGCCATTTCCCATTGCTCCTTACCTTTGAGGTTTTTCATCTTGTTGATGTGATGAATTTCAAAAGCAATGCCATCACCTTCCGCACCGCATAATTCACATTTACAAGCCTTCAACCTGGCTTCAAGAGAATTTCTTGTGTTGAAATGGATATGGTTCTTCACCGTATCAATGCTTGGTTCGTCAAAGACAGTTCCTCGTTTGAAGTCCGAGAATTTCACAATCATCATGCGCTTTTTCTCTTTCTTCGTTTTATAAGGAATGCCCCACGACTTTCCGCACTTGAATATCCTCTTTATGCCTGATATTCTGGTTTTATGCTTCTTAGCAAGTGTTTTCAGACAGCTGTATTCCATCAGATAAACGAAATACGTCAGCTTTGAGAAATTACTGGCTATGCAGTAATAATTACAGATTCCACGAGTCTGCGAGTTATAGGTATCTACAATTTCAAGGTCAGTAAGACCCGCCATTGAGTTTCTTTGCCATGGGATGAGTTTGCCGTCCTTACCTTGAATGACAATCTCACGGTCGTACATGAACTTCTCAATCCGCTCCATGGGAATAAGCAATTCCACAGAGTTATTAAGCGTCCGCTGTAAAACCCCATTGGTTTTCCTTTTGGATTCCTGACATCTGCGCACGTTGATGTCATATCCGAGAAAATGAGCATTGCCGGAACTGTGCGTGATTTTTGTTTTCTCGTCAGACAATTCCAGTTTTAATCTTGTTGCCACAAACAACGTAAGCTCCTGCTTTATACGCTCCGCATCCTCACGGCTTCCGCTGACACCGATAATAAAATCATCAGCATAGCGTACATAGGCGATTTTCTTGTCGGAAGCGTCCTTGTATGGCAATCTGCGCTTTTCCACTTCAAGCTTATGAATCTGTTTTAACAGTTCTTTCTTTTCCGCTTCATCAACGCATTCGCCGTAACGCTTTTGCAATTTGACAATTCCTCTCACCTTTTTGCCGTATGCAGGTGTATAGGCATAATCAGCAGGCGCATTAAATTCTTTCTGCATGGCTTCTACTTTCTTGTCCAACTCATGCAGATATATATTTGCAAGAATCGGGGAAAGAATGCCGCCCTGCGGAGTTCCGCTGTATGTCTTGTGGTACTCCCAATTTTCCATGTAGCCCGCTTTCAGAAACTTTCCTATCAGATTTATGAACTTGCTGTCCTTAATCTTCTCAGAAAGCAGATTCAGCAGAACCGTGTGGTCAATGTTGTCAAAGCATCCCTTAATGTCTCCCTCGACAAACCATTTCGTACTGCGGAAAGAACGGCTGATTTCTTTCAGCGCTGAGTGACAGCTTCTATTCGGTCTGAATCCGTGCGAATGAGTACTGAAAACAGGCTCATAGATTACTTCAAGTATCTGCCGTATCGCATCCGGTATCAGTTTGTCTCTGAATGACGGAATACCTAATGGACGCATTTTTCCGTTGCGCTTAGGAATGTAGACACGTTTTACCGCTTTTGGCTCATAGGTTTGGTTTTTCAGTTCATCAATAATCTGATTCACATATTCCTTTCCAAAACCGTCAGCCGTATCATTGTCCACACCCTCAGTTCCTGCGCCCTTGTTTGCGTAAAGGTTCTTGTATGCGGTCATGTAAATATCCTCTCGCAAAAGATACCTATAGAGCCGCGTGTAGATACCGTCTGAATGCTCTTCAGAATTTCTGTACATTCGTTCTAAAATTTCAGATGTTGGTTTCATTGAGGTTTCTCCTCCCTTTCACCTTTCCTTTTAGAGTTGCATAAGCTGCGTTCCTTCGCCATGTAAGAGCTATTAACTCTCTCGGACTACTACGAACGCTCCGTACCCATGGGCGGTATTCAAGTCCTATAGACTATAGCCTTTCGGCATCCGCCTTTAGGGTATCCCCAGTTAGCGTCATTGCTTGGTATGCTCGAATTATCGGTTCCGCTTTAGACTCTTTAACACAGGTTCTCCTGCTCGTGCCGTGACATTCGCAATCATGCCGCCTTTGAAGGATGTAAAGACAGTCAGTCACGGAATGGGTAACAGGCTAATTTCCCAATTCCCCTCGGAAATGGACACTCAAGTCTCACGTTCAGTAGATACCTTAAACCTCATATCCGATTGTTGTGGCGGTTCAGTCGTACCCTTTAGCCTTTGAGTAACTTACCGCTTTCCTGTCGTGCTATGTTCCCGTATCAGCTTTCACTTTGCGGTAAGACAGGTCAACTCACCCATGATTGTGGGTGGTAGTACCAAACACTACTATCAATGACGCCCATCTGGGCGCACGCCTTCTTCCAGCACGGCTACCTTGTGCGCGTTGCCTGTCCCCCGATAGACAGCATTCCAGGAATCCCGGACTCTGCCCGGGTCCTTCAGAACGCCTGGATGCTCCAGTACCCCGCTGGGACTGGCCCCGTTGGCAAAGAAAGACGCACCGTATTCCTCGCAGGCCATGGTCATGCCCACGGCATTGCGGGCCATGGCAATAGGCGAATAGCCGACCAGGCCGTCAAAACCAAGGCCGGGGATATGCAGCACTTCTTCCTTCTGCAGGACCACCTGCCCGTATGGTTTGACATTCGGATTCTCATCACCCGTCTTGGTATACAGATAGAAAATCTGTCCCCGGTCATCCCGGCAGACGGTCATCTTGTCTGGACGCAGCGGATAAAGTCCCTGCACCCGTCCCAAGCGGTCCCGGATGATCTGGGCGTAGGCATTGCCCCAGATGAGTAGATGGCTCATAAGCGTTTCCCGGAAGATGAACGAGGTCATCTCCGGGTTCGGCTCATCATGAAGCAGATGATACAGCGGATGGTCATAGACCCGCTCCTTGCCGCCCGGCGTGTAACGGTACAGCTGTAGCGGCAGAGCTGCCAAGGTTTCCGCCAGGATGCGGACACAGGCATACACCGCCGTTGTCTGCATGGCCGTGAACTCGTTCACCATCTTGCCGCTGGTGGAAGGCCCGAACAGATAACGGAAATCCGTGCTGATGTAATAGTTCTGAGGCTTGTCCCGAGTACGGAACAGGCTGGATAAAAATGGGATATGCATGAAAACCTCCTGAAAAGGGATACTTAACCTAGTAATTGATAGTTTACAAACACGTTTTATTATTGGTAAACTATTTTCATAATAGTAAATCTCAGAAAGGAAATGAGCACTCATGGGCAGAATAACTATTGAAAAAAATACGGTGCAAGAAACATTAATCATTCCCCTCTATGCCAGGAAACTTGGCAATGAACTCTTCCCTCACATTCTCCTAGACCCTTATGCGGATGACGTAATCAGACATCTGAATTACGATTTTTCTACGCTTGATAAAAAGAAAGGTTCTTTTGTTTGGAAGTTTGGTGCCTTAGAAGGTATTCTTCGAAGCAAAGCTATTCTTTATGAGATGCAAGACTATCTATCTTCCCATCCAGATGCGGCTGTTGTGAATATGGGATGCGGATTAGATCAGACCCCTCGCTTAGGAGATAACGGAAGAATGAATCTATACAATATCGACAGGAAAGACATTATTTCCATACGAAATTCGCTTCTTCCCCCTATTGGCCGAGAAATCAATATCGCGGCTGATTTAAATGATGATACTTGGACTCAATACATTGATGTAGTTCAAGGAGTTTTCCTGTTTGCAGCCGGAGTGTTTATGTATCTCAGAGAAAAAGAGGTACATCAACTTATTCTGAGGCTAAAGGGTGCCTTTCCCCACGGTTGCCTCGTATTTGATACTATCGGCAGCTTCGGTATAAAGGTACTGATGAAGAGAACATTGAAAACAATGGGAATACATGGCATAAAGGGAATGTTCTACTGCAATAACCCACTTCATGACCTAAGATTGGACGACGACATTAAGGTATCTGTACGAAAATACCTGACAGGCTATGTAGACCTGAAAAAGGAAGGCATCTCTCCACTTTTAAGGGAAATGGCGTATCTTTTCGATTGGGTGTTCAGAATGAACATCTGCCAAATCACCTGGTAATAAAAATCAAAAAGCAATAACACCCCGTTCGTCATAGACACTGCCGCTGCCTATTCCGTTGCGGATGCAGCGGTCCAGTGCCATGATAGACGCCACAATTCCGTCGATTTTTTCGACGGATTTTTCTTTGTCCGGCTTGATGTTCCCCGCCGGATCCTGCCGCATGACGACGTTGCCGGCCATCCATTTGAGGACGGGATTGCCGCCATGGAGGATGTTCCCTTCCATCAAGAGCTTGAACAGCTCCTTCGACGGTGGCGACATATCCTTGAATCCCTGGCCGAAAGGCACCATGGTAAAGCCCATGTCTTCCAGGTTCTGCACCATCTGGGTGGCGTTCCACCTGTCGTAAGCGATTTCCCGGATGTTATAGGTTTCTCCTAAACGTTCGATGAACTTCTCGATGAAACCATAATGGATGACGTTCCCTTTCGTTGTCTGGATGAAGCCCTGCTTCTGCCAGACGTCGTATAGGACATGGTCCCGGTGGCACCGCAGTTCCAGCGTGTCTTCCGGCAGCCAGAAGAAAGGAAGCAGGATGTATTTCTCGTCATCGCTCCGTGGCGGGAAAGCCAGAACCAGGGCCGTGATATCCGACGTACTGGACAAGTCCAGCCCGCCGTAGCACATCCGCCCCCGCAGGGAATCCCGGTCAATGGGAAGGCTCCCCTTGTCATAGACCTGTTCCGGTATCCAGCGGATGCTGGCCGAAGTCCAGATATTGAGCCGGAGCTGCTTGAAGACATTCTCTTCCGCCGGATTTTCGACGGCATTCCGATACGCTTCCCGGACGCGGTCGATTTGTATGGTATGGCCCAGGGACGGGTTCGCCTTGTACCAGTTCGCTTCATCCGTCCAGTCTTCCTCATGTTCCAGCCCATAGACCACCGGGTAAAAGGTGGCATCCTTCTTCCGACCCGCCATCAGGTCCAGGGCCTTGGTATGCAGTTCGTAACAGATGCTGTTCTTGTCATTGCCCGCTGTGGTGATGATGAAAAAGAGCGGCTGCTCCCTTGCATCACCAGAGCCTTTGGTCAGGACATCGTAGAGTTTCCGGTTCGGCTGGGCATGGATTTCATCAAAGACCAGGCCGGATACATTGAGTCCGTGCTTGGTTCCTGTTTCCGCTGACAATACCTGATAGAACCCGGCATTGCGGTAGTTGATGATCCGCTTCCCGGCCGACCGTATCTTGGAACGGCGCATCAGGGCTGGACTCATCTCGACCATCTGCCGTGCCACATCAAAGACGATGGATGCCTGGTTGCGGTCACAGGCCGCACCATACACTTCGGCACTCGGTTCGTTATCGGCGTACAAAAGATAAAGAGCTATAGCCGCCGCCAGCTCGCTGTTATGCGTCTTCACCATCGTCCGCCCCGCCAGATAGCAATGGCTCGGGCTGTCCACCTGGATGCACTGCATGGGAACCTTATCATCCAGCGGCTTGATTTCTTTCAGATAATGAAAACAGGAACGCGTCTTTTTTTCGCGTTCCCGTCTGCGGATGCTTTTTCTATGAAGTTTGCTGACCGGCTGATCCGTAAAGGCGGTGAACCGTATCTGATACAAAGTCTCGCCTGTCGGTTTCCCATAGCGGGTCGAAGGGCATGACGTCATGGCGTTCTTGATGCCAAGGCTCCACAACAGTTCCTGCACTGATTCTACTAATTCTTGAATGGTGCTGACGTATACGCCCTGCCCTTTCCGTGTTCCGATGCAGCCATCGGAATCCATCAGTCCCTGCAGCAAGGCCCATCGCTGCGTTTCGGAAGCCCTGAGGTATTCCGGCCGGATGACCTTATCCCGGAAGTTTTTCACCAGGATAGATTTCAATGCCTTATACACCAGGATTTCGCTGCCGCCGCAGGTCTGTGGATAGCGGTTATGCAGCGGGTACGGAATCAGCGGAATCAGGTCTTCCACATCACTGTCACGCACCGTGATTTCCGGTTTTGTTGCAGAACCGTTTCCCAACCAGTAGCCATATAAATAAGGATCTAACGGAAGGTTCCTTTCCGGAAGGTGTAATAGCTGGTTGACGGGAATCCGGATAAGCGAGCGGTTATCTTTGGATTTTTCCCTGTACTGTTTCGTGCGGCGGTAAATCTCGCCGGTTGTCCATTGCTTTTCCCGCGTCTTTCCATAAGTATATTCCACATCCCACAGATGACGTTCACCGGCCACAATCCGTCCTCCATCCCGGAAAACCAGTTCATAGGCTTGTTCGGTATCATCTACCGGGCTTTTGGCGACAACATGGCAGGGCTTTCCCTGCTCGTCAAAGACCCTGTCGCCGACTTTTAAATCGGCCATGGTTTTCCATCCTTCCGGCGTGGGAATGGGTGTATCCAGTGCGAGCTGTTTCCCGTTCTTCTTTGGAATCTCTATATAAGCCGTCAGGAACTGCCGTTTCCCGTTTTCCTTGACGATGCCGAAGAGATCACGCACAATCTGTTCCTGCCACGGCAGGAGCAGGAACGGCTGCCCGGCCCATTTGCCTTTGGTATGACAGAGATGCTCGATGAAGGCAACCGCCCTGTCGGCCTTGTCCTTGTCGTAATGGGAATCTGGCAGCATGAACGCTGACGGCTTATATACAAATGCCAAACTTGTCACCCCCTTAACAGCAGTTCCATTTCATCCGTTTCTTTTTCTGCCCCGTTCTCTTCCCCAATCATGCGGCTCCGGGCTGACGGGGTCAGGCCAAACTGCTCACAGAATTTCAGCATGATCTTGAGGTTCGTCTGGGCAATGGATACCTGCGGTACCTGCTGCAGGTATCCGTTCGGCGTCCGCACCATATCCCCATGCTGGGTGATGAACTCTTCCGCTCCTTTCCATCGGGCATATGCCTGGCAGTACCCGGCAAAGGCCATCATATCCAGATTGGTCAGCATCCCCATCTCAGCGAGGACTTTCCCCAGCCGCTTCCATTCTTTCTTGGCATCGTATTCCAGCCAGTCCGGGCAGCGAGGGAGCCGTCCCTTTGGCATGGGTTCCTTCTTATTGAGGGGACGATGGCCGGGATTGCCTTCCAGCACCTTGAGCGCCGTCGGCTTCGGTTTTCTTCCTCGTACAGCCAATGGCGCTCACCTCCCAATAAAAAAGCCCTCGCGGGCTGTACGACAGAGGGGACCGCATCTGCGTTCCCCTCTGGTTCTCTTTTTTAATTCTTCATGACCCATTCGATGGCGTGGCCATTGTCTTCGAATAGTTCGACGCTGACTGCCTATCCGATATTTATGCATCTTATTCGATGACTTCCCATTCATCAGCTCCGGGGATCAGCCCGAGACTGCTGCCTGTATCCCACTGTACATGGATGGTCCCGGCATCATCGACGAACTGGACGGTGCCTTCTGTTCCCCTGGGCGGGGCCTGCCTGTCATCCATGGAGATAAGCCGCACCCGCGTTCCTTCCATCCGTTCCCGGCTGTGCCGCAGCCCGGCCCGCAGGACGGACAGGTCGAAACCGAATTTGCGGTAATCCCGCTCCATGTTCTGGTAGTACCAGTCTTCCGGGATGCCGAACCGCCGGTCTTCGTGCATGATGTACACAAGACCGCTGAGGATGCCATCATCTGTTTCCACATCCACTTCTTTTTTGTAGTAGAACCGCGGGAAACCTTCATAGGCATCGAGCCGCCGTTCATCCGCCGGAGAAATGCACCAGAAAACAACCGGCACGAAGGCATCCGCCTTCTTCTCGATCGTGGCGTAACATCCTGTCAGGGAACCTTTGAAGAGGAGTTCATAGCCCCGGATTCGGCCCGTCCCTGAAAGAACGGCGTCAGGACACCGTCTTGCCATCTGTACTTCACTCATGTTGCTGCCGTAGGCAATGTAGATACTTTGTTTCATCGCTCTCATCCTTTCTGAAGGGATTGCCCTTCTACTACCCCAAGGGCAGCCGAAGCTGCCCGTAAGGCTATCCCCTTCAAGCGGCGGCATTGCGCCATGCGGAATTGCCCGTGAGGTGTTTGAGGAAGTGGAGCCGGCAGGTCTTAAATTCGTCGCCGATGAGCCCCAGCCGGAGCATCCAGCACCGGAAGGCGTATTTTTCATTGTCCGTTTCGGTCTTCCGCGCCGAGGCCTTTTTCTGCGTGAGGGCCTGATGGACAACCGCCAGGCAGAACTGGATGTAGGCCTTGATTTCGCCGGCGTGTAAGGTGCCGTTGAAAAGGCGAAACTCGACGGTTCCTTTGGTAAAGGTGGCATGCAGATTCAATCCGTGGTAGCGGGTGCTGTTGTAATGGTAATCCCGTCCGTAGGGCGCTTCCTGATACCAGAGGTCGGCGATGCCGTCCATCGTGTTCGGCTTTTTCCGGTTGAGGTCCTTTAGAAACGTGGTGTTCGTTTTCCGGCAGTACCGGCTTTCCCGTGAGGGGTTGATCTGGAGGGCGCGGTAAATCATGTCTTCCTTGCTCGCCATAATGTTCACCAGATTCCGCAGTGTCTTTGCCGTGAACCGTTCAGCTCCGACGTGGATGTGGATGCCGCAGGACTTGTTGACAAAGGCCCCGGCCTTGCGGAGCGTCCGAACCAGTTCCTGCAGCTTCGGAATGTCTTCGTAGGAAAGGATGGGACTGACCACCTCCGTGCGGTAGTTGGCGGAAGCGTCCATGATTTCGCCGTTCACCTTTTTCTGCGGGTTCAGGCTGGAGTCGTTCATGGCTTTCCATTTCCGCCCCTGGTCGTCCCTTGCGGTGTAGGTATCATAAGCTCCGCCTTCATGCCGGCTTTCCGTTCCGAAGAAGCAGGCCATGAGGCTGGCCGCCCGGCTTCTCGTAATCCCTGTCATTTCCATTTCGATTCCAAAGTGCAGTGTTTTCATAATTATCTCTGTCCTTTCTATTTGTGCGTGTGTTCTTTCGGTACACTATATATCACTCTAAAGGCACATAATAGCAAGTCTTTTTGAGAATAATTATGAATTAAATCGAGGATTTATGTGTTCTGGTTCCGGCGTTCCTTCTGTCGTTCGGCGTGGGCTTTGGCGTCCGCTTCTGTGCGGAAAGCGCTCCATCCGTTCAGGCCTTTCAGCAGGGCCATGCGCGATTCGTGACTGGCTTTAGTTCCCATGCCGATGCGCAGGAGCCACATCCGCAGATAGTATTTCTCATTCTCCGGTTTCTGAGTGACGGGATTGATTCGTTTCGCCTTTTTCGCCGCGCTGACCATGAAGGCCGTCAGTTCAATCAAAGCACGGTTCTTCACGGCGTTGTTTGTCGCGGCCAAACAGAATGTCACTGTTTCTGCAGTAATCAGGAAGCCTTTCCCTTCCTTTCTGTAGTTCTGGTAGACCGCAAAGAAGGAAGTCCTGTCTGTCACAGGTTCCTCTTTCAGGTCTTCAATCAGCCGGTCCGGCACCTGGATGTTTTCATGCCCCGCAGCCCGGTTCAGAAGGTATTGCTGGGCATGGAGCATGAAGACCAGATTGCGGAGCTGCGCCCCGTTCATGCCATCAAAGGGAACCTTAATTTCCATCATATCCGGCTCCGTTTCCGTCTGCGGCAGTGCTTCCAATCCTGGCGTTTCATCCTGCTGCAGCCGCTCTTGCGGCACTTCGGTTTCCGTTCCTTCTGCCGGCTCCGGCTGCGGAAGGATGCCTTCCTGCTGGAGAAAACCAATCATGGCGGCTTCTGTCTTTCCATCGTCACATTCGATATCGCCGCTGCGAAGGATGCGGAAGCTCTGCCCTTCCTAGGCAAAGGTCGGCGCTCCAGCGTAATGAAGCTTTTCATTATGGTTGAAAGGAATCAGTTTTCTGGCCAGTTCCTTGCGGTCGTTCAGATTCGTTTGGATTGTCATGGTCTATGTACCTCCTTGTTTTGTTAGTACATATATCACTCTGAACGCCAATAATAGCAAGTCATTTCTGCACTTTATTATAGGGAATTTTCTCATTTCCACGCAGTACAAACACACTTTCGCTTCCAAACTGTTCGATGTATCGCTTCACGATAACATCGACGAATTTTTCATCCAGTTCAATGCCATAGCAGATACGGTTCGTCTGCTGGCAAGCCATGAGCGTTGAGCCGGAACCCAGGAATGGGTCCAGGACGATGCAATGGCTCATGGACGAATTCTGGATGGGATAGGCCATCAGAGCCACCGGCTTCATGGTCGGGTGTTCTTTGCTGGCTTTCGGACGGTCATATTCCCAGATGGTCGTCTGCTTACGGTCGGAATACCACTGGTGCTTCCCGTTCAGCTTCCAGCCGAACAGGCACGGCTCGTGCTGCCACTGGTAAGGGCTGCGGCCCAGAACCAAGGCGTTCTTCTTCCAGATGCAGCACCCGGACAGATAAAAGCCTGCGTCCTTGAAGGCCTTGCGGAAGTTCAGCCCCTGCGTATCGGCGTGGA
>ERZ779877.2694-NODE-2694-length-12656-cov-3.220300_pt1 | contig 12656 bp, 10 predicted proteins | sample MGYA00511556_ERZ779877 | MGnify/ENA primary metagenome ERZ779877 (study PRJEB29588, sample SAMEA2159338) | human gut metagenome | biome: human gut; feature: human-associated habitat; material: faeces | place: Denmark | collected 2008/2010 ...
CGCGCCGGACTGCTGCACGACATCGGCAAGGTGCCCGACGAGGAGCCCGAAATGCCGCATGCCATCTATGGCGCCAAACTGGCTGAGAAATACAAGGAAAAGCCGGACATCTGTAACGCCATCGGTGCACACCACGACGAGATGGAAATGACCTCGCTGCTGGCTCCCATCGTACAAGTGTGCGATGCCATCAGTGGTGCACGGCCGGGCGCCCGCCGCGAAATCGTGGAAGCCTACATCAAGCGCCTCAACGATTTGGAAAACATCGCCATGAGCTATCCCGGCGTGACAAAGCCCTACGCCATCCAGGCCGGCCGAGAACTGCGCGTCATCGTGGGTGCCGACAAGATAGACGACAAGCAGACTGAAAGCCTCAGCAACGAAATCGCCAAAAAGATTCAGGACGAAATGACATATCCCGGCCAAGTGAAAATCACGGTCATCCGTGAAACCCGCGCCGTAAGTTATGCTAAATAAGGGGGCTATGCCCACATTGTAGAAAAAAGACCTCCGGTGGTGTGCCGCGGACTTCCCCGCCCACGCCACCGGAGGTCTTTTTTATTCCAGCTGCCACGACAACACCATCACGCTCCTCCCCGCGCCTCCGGCACAATCCGTTTTCCCGGCCCAAGAACTTACCTCATGATGCCAGGTACATTGCAGGTAACCCCATTGACATTGAAAAGGGAAAAACACAAGAAGCCCCAAAACCCGGCTCCAGACAACCAACAGAAGCCCCCGAAGCGGCGATTACGGGTTAACGTGCCCGCAAGCATGATTGCCCACTTCCTTTTCGTGATGACAGGCTACACTGTCTCTTTCCACGGACCCTCGCCGCGCCCGCCGCAAAGCAAACAAATGCATCACCACGAAAAAGAGGCAGAAGAAAATGATGTCGGACACCACAATCCACGTGTCCGCCACCCCAAAGGCATAAAGAAACGCGTTCCACACACAAAAGAAGAAAAACAGAGCCATGATTATGCACCAAGCCTGATGCATGGAAAAGCCTGCAGCCATCACGACATGGTGGATGTGCGTCTTGTCTGCCCCGAATATGGGACGCCTTCTCCACAAACGGAACAAAGCCACCCGGATGACATCGAACGTGGGGACAATCAGCAATGTATACGACACCATCAACGCCTCAGGACGATAAGGCAACACAGGCAGATTACTCGTAGCATACTTAATGGAGAGATAAGCCACCACATAGCCCAAGAACAGGCTACCGGAATCTCCCATAAACGCCTTGGTCCCCTTCTCTGCCTTTCCCCATACATTATAAAAGAAAAAGGCCACCAAAGCCCCCAGCACTCCGGCCGCCACCAGAACATAAGCAAAAGTGAGGGACATCTGTGAGAAGAGATACACATAAGCAACCAGAATACAAATACACAACCCCGACGCCAATCCATCTATTCCATCAATCAGATTGACGGAGTTGACTATTAAGAGTATGACGAACACAGTAAAAGGATAACTGAACCACAATGGAAGATCATGCAAGCCGAACAGTCCATAAAAATCATTAATGAGCAATCCGCAAAAAGGCATCACCAAGGCCGCCACCAACTGGATGGCAAACTTATGGCCCGCCTTCATCCCGACCAAATCGTCCACCGCCCCCACAATATAAATAAGAAACGCTCCTACAGCCATCAGCATAGATGAAGCCTTCAGCATAAAAATTCCTTCCTGCCCATTGGTATATAACAACAAAGCCACACACAAGCCCACCAACATGGCTGGCATGAACAGCACCCCACCCAAACGAGGCACAGCGAGATGATGCACCTTACGTCCTCCCGGTAAATCATAAAACCCTTTCATATGACAGAATTTCAGGAGCAAAGGCATCGTCAAAAAAGTAAATGCCATTCCCACGACAGCGACCACCAAGATATAAGCCAATTCTTCTTTCATTATTCTAATCAATCCGTATTTCTTTTTTGAACGCAAAGTTTATCGTTTTATTGCAAGGAACAAGCATAAAAAGCGAACTCTCTCCACCGAAAGCATAAGGAATCCCCATTCTTCGCCCGCTGCACAAAAAGGACATAAAAAATTGCAAGGCCCCTCATTTTCCAGAATCTATTTGCGATTTAAACAAGAACATTGTAACTTTGTCCCCTAAACGAACCAATTCACTTTCATTTCAACGCCTATGGCAATAGCACAGAAAAAAGGCAGTCATGAGAAGGGTCTCGTATCCGTCATTATGCCGACATACAACTCGGGCCGTTTCGTGGCAGAAAGCATAGAAAGCATTTTAAATCAGACATATACCCACTTGGAATTGCTCATCACCGATGACGGTTCCACTGACGACACCCCCCAAATTATCCGCTCTTACGAACAAAAAGACTCGCGCATCCGATATTTTGCCATGTCCGACAACATGGGGGCGGGACACGCACGCAACCTTTCCATAGAACTGGCACGGGGGCAATATATCGCGTTCTGTGACAGTGACGATACTTGGTTGCCTGAGAAATTGGAAAAGCAAATCGCCTTTATGAAAAAACGCCAATGTTGCTTCTGTTTCTCTTCCTATTTCATCTGTGACGAATCAGGAAAGCGCACCGGTATCTTCATAGCCCCAGCCTCAGTCACGCTTACCGATACCAAACGGGATGACAAGATCGGATTCCTCACGGCTATCTATGACACACGCCCATACGGAAAAATCTACATGCCAACACTGCGCAAACGTCAGGACTGGGCTTATGTGTTGATGCTTCTCCAGAAATGTAAAAAGGCCTTTGCTCTCAAAGAACCGCTGGCCTGCTACCGACGCTCGAAAGGCTCCATCTCGCACAACAAGCTGTCGCTCATCAAATTCAATGCCAAAGTATACCAGGTGGTGTTCGGATATTCCAAAATCCGCTCTTACTGCTACCTTTTCACCCTTTTTCTTCCGGCTTATGCTCTTAAACGCATCAAGAATAAAATAGTGTGTATGCGGTATAACCGTCAATAACCTCTCCTAATAACAAATTCATGAAAGATTTACTTCGACTTATCTGGTATACCTTATGCCGTTATCCGCTGGCCTTATTGCCGGCCCCCGTCTTCTTCAACTTGCAGTCACTCGTGGCCGACTGGCGGAAAGGACAACGGTTCAGGCCTATGAATATCCGCCATCCAAGACGCTTCAATGAAAAAATACACTGGCTCAAACTGCATCCGATGATCCGTAACGGAGAAATCTTGGCAGACAAGTATCGGGTGCGGGAATACGTGGAGGAAAAAATCGGAGAACAATACCTCGTCCCCTTACTCGGAGTGTATGACAAAGTGGAGGATATCCATTTTGAATCCCTTCCGAAACAGTTCGTACTAAAAGCCAACCATGGCTCCGGTTGGAACATCATCTGCAAAGACAAGTCAGAAATAGACTGGAAAGTGGCTTGCCGGAAAATGAAATATTGGCTAAAACATACCCAATACCATGTGTCACGTGAATGGCAATACAAGCACTGCCCACGGAAAATCATCTGCGAACAGTTCCTAGAATACAACATCGTAGACTATAAGTTTTTCTGTTTCGACGGAACCCCCCGCTACATACAAATTGACGTAGGACGCTTCACACAACACCGGCGGGCTTTTCTTTCCCCTGACTGGCAGCTGCAGCCCTTCACGACCCTCTATCCTTGCCCAGACCAAACTCCCGAACGTCCAGATGAACTGGAAGAGATGCTTGACATCGCCCGACGCTTGTCAGAAGGCATGAACTTTGTCCGTGTGGATTTGTACATCCACAACCATCACGTGTATTTTGGAGAAATCACGCTTCATCCCGGTGGAGGATGCGACTTCTTTCTCCCAGACAAATACGACTACATCCTAGGAGACATGCTCCGGATTCAAAACGCATAGAACCGTCTCAGGATGAATCTCACGGCCTCATAATTATAACGATAGAAGTCAGCACGGTGCATCTTGGCTATGGACACATGCTCTTCGTCCAATATGCGGACGGATGGCCAATAGACCACCTTAAGTTGATGTTCCCTGCACATTTCCGCCAAATAGACTTCCTCGCAGAACAGGAACAAAGGATACTCCGGCAAGCCGCAATGCTCGAAATAAGCACGAGTCAGAATCATGACGGAACCATGCCCCGCATAAATCTCCAATGGCTTCTTAACTGCCGGACGCATCCCCTTGCGACGATAAAATGTGAGCCGATATAGATAATCAAGAATAGGAAAGCGAAACATTACCGCCAACATCCTCAGTTTCCAAACCGGATAACGATGCAAGACAGACGGATTGCGATCGAATCCTAAACAGGTGGAAAAAAGAGACGGAGCAATCCCCCCCGTATCCTGACGCACTTGCAACCGGACCAACTGCAGCAACGCATCTTCTTCAAAAATAAGGTCCACATTACTAATTATCACATAATCATACGAACGGGGATCCTGCTCGCCCATCATCCTCTGAACGGCTCCCATATAACCCAGATTCTCACGATAAGGGAACACACGAACCACCGCATGCCGGTTCTCAACCACAATCTTCTCCGGCTGCTCCACTGTGTTATCAGCCACACAGACCTCCACCTCGGCTTCTTCCGCCGCAAAATCCGCAGCCCGGTCCACCGATTTCAGAAAAGCCGCAAGCTCCGGATAAGAGTTAAACGTAACTGCATATATGACAATCCTCTTCATTTCACACTATCTATCATAATCCATAAAATCACCTGTCGCTCTTATCTCTTTTGTAAATCTGCAACATATAACGTACCTTCAATATCAGGAAACGAGCCAATCCCATACCAGACAAAAAACGGGCCACCTGGGCTTGGAGCATCACCTTATTCGTTATAGCTTTGACCCTCAGTAGTTTGTTTGCGAAACTGGGCAATGCGTTCATCCCAATGGTATTGTCACCATGCTGCCGGTAATATAAGGTCGATTCATCCACACTTAAAATCTGTCCGCCATGCCACAACACCGCAGCTGAGATCCAGAAATCATGCATTCTCGCACAAGGATGAGGCGGCAAGGAGACTTCTTTTGCCTTACGGTTCAGCATCATCGTACATCCCGTTACATTATTGTAAACCAAATGGAAATACTTGTCACCAAATTCTTCCCTCCTGAAATGCTGGCTCTGCCAGAATGAAGGTTCCTTCACCTGAAGCCGCTCATCTGTCACAGTCAGATCTGTATGTACGACCAAAGGAATCTCATCCCTATCCGGCACCTTACACATCTTGCCCAAAGTGAGAGCAATCTTGTCCTCCTTCCACACATCATCATGGTCACAAAACATATAATACTCAGCCTCCACCCGCTGCAACAACCACAAGAACCCATTCATAACCCCCCGTTTGCATCCGTCTTCCAACAAATGGATTCTAGAATCTTCCGCCTGATAACGCCGAAGAATATCCGATGTATGGTCAGACGAAAAATCATCTCGCACATACAAAGTCCAGTGCGTATAAGTCTGCCGCAACAAAGATTGCAAAAGTTCATCCAGAAACCGCTCACTGTTATACGTTGTCAACAATATCGCCACATCTTCCATACTCCATCCGATTTTAAATCCTTCATTTTCTTACCACTCCCCACAATTGAGCCAACAGCCCCAACCGAAACACCTTTTCCTCCAAAAACAAGGCATAAAGCCCATAGAGCACAACAGCTAAAGGCAACCGGATCCAACTTTCTGTCCCAAGCATCACCATTCCTCCCAACAATCCATAAGGCAAAGACCATAAAGCATGACGCAAAAACGCTTTCAAAGGAAAACCTATCCGAATTGATTTCCACGCCTGACAAGACGCCAAGGAGAATACAGTCAGTTCTGCCGCAACCCAAGCACAAGCCGAACCTACACTTTGCCATTCGTGCAAAAGGAACAAATTGACCAGAACACAAATCACGGCCCCGGCCAGCGCATTAACGAAAACCATACGGTCTTTTCTCAAGGGAACCAAAACCTGCATCATAAAAATCTGCTCCGATCCGATAACAAATACCAAAGGCATCACTATCCGCATCGGCAAAACGGCCTCTTGGAATCCTTCCCCGCCAATAACATAAATGATTTCCGGTGCAAATATCTCTGTAAAAAACACGATGGGAAAAGCAAACAAGAACAACAACTGAAACACCATTCCCACCAACCGGCGGATTTCCGTATCTCCCCGTTCCTTCACCAACACAGCCATACGAGGTATCATTACCACAGTCAGAGATGAGAACAGTGCCATCAGGACAGTATAAATTTTAGTGGCCATCGTATAGTAACCGGCTTGCTCTGCCCCACATGAAAAACCAAGGATGACCACATTAAGTTGGGTATAAATCGCCGAAAACAAAGCAAAAAGCCCCAACATGAGAAATGGCTTCACATACGCCCCCAACTGAAGGCGGGCAAAAGAGAAACGAACAAAACGCCGACGGTAAATCCAGTTACAGACAGCATTGCCAACCGTCAGGGAAACCCATAATATGTAATAGAGAACATAATCATCTTCCTCACGGATCAAAAGAAAGACGACAATGACAAACAACAACCGCATACAGATGGAACGTAAGGTGATGTACCTGAAATTCTCCATCCCTTTAAAAAACCATTCCACCCAAAATAAATTGAAAAGCACCTTGACCATGCCTATGATCATCAGCTCCCAACGCTCCTTGAACTGCGCCCCGTAACAAATCATAAAGGCCAAAACCGCCAACACCACTCCCGTTGAAATCAGATTCAATGAAAAAAGGCTCGAGAAGGTGCGGGATAACCCTTCCGCACTGTCCCGTGACTTGGCTATCTCACGGGTTCCGATAGTAGTAAGTCCCATCATGGAAAACAATACCGCATAATTGATAAATCCATCCACGGTATCCACTGCCCCAATACCCGCCGGCCCCAATACCCGGGAAATGTAGGGATAGACCACCAACGGCACCAAATAGGTGCTGAGGGTCAACAGCGTACTATAAACCACATTTGTCTTCAGACTCACGACAGATTCCTTTCAAGCTTGGGATTCAAGAATTTACAATCATAAGAATAGGCCGAGAGCACCATCAACATACCGGTAGAAGACAACAACAGAGGATTGGTGCCTGCAATCAACAGATAGGCCACATAGGAAAACAGCATGACAAAGGTTCTCTCTTCATCACGATGCCTGAAAAAAGGAACAAGCGGTGCGGCAAACACTGCCAAAATCCCCAATCCAAACACTCCGTAGTTCCGCAACACCTCCAGATAGCTCCATTCCGTCAAAGCAGTATATTCGCCAAATCCTGCCGAATAAAAAGAGGTGCCCGGCCCCTGCCCTAGCAAAAGATAAACGGGATGCTCCTCGAAAAGTTTAGTATACGACACCAAATGAGCATATTTCACCTCATTCGAGCTTTCACTCGTCTCCATGGCCAATATCAATACAAAGCACAAGAAAGCGACAAAAAACAATCCTAATACAGGATAAACGAAATATTTGGCATAGCGCGTATTCCTGATACGCTGAAAAGCGACAACGCCAGCAATGAAAAAAGGCAAAAGCATGGTTGTGCGCGATCCACTCGCCAAAAAAGCAAAGAGCGTGACCAGCAACGGAACCAGCAACAGTTTGTGTCTCTTCTTCTTGCCATTCAGCCAAAGATAAAAATATAAGGAATAGGCGAAAATGAAACATACCAGAGATTTGTAGTACATGGCAAAAATGGGAATCCCCAGAATCTGCCGCCTAGACATCATAATCACATCATCATAATGGATGGAAAGCCGCCACACGGCTCCCTCTATCACCGGATTCAAGGAGACCAATACATACAGCACGGTCACCAACAAGCTCACCAGAAAAGCCGGAATCAAAGAAAGCTTGATGACATCATATCTGTACACCCAAAGTAACATAAACAAAGGAGACACACTCTTGAACGCAGAAAACAACACCTCATAATCAATGTTGTTTTGCTGCATTTCCGCGAAGATATATGCCGTCAGTATGACACTCGCCACCACCATTATATGAGGAACGAATCTAAAATCAGGTTTGAAAAAGATTAGATTATATCCCACCAACAAAATGAAGAAAACATCTTTCAAATGCAATATCTTGTTTGTTGGGTCAAACATAATGACAAAAATGAGAAGAGAAAACAAAAGATTCCCTCCCCATTGCAACATACGTTCCTTTACATTCCCCTTACAATTGCTTTCCATCCTTAGAAAAAAGCAACTTAACATAAATCCAAGCTACTGTCCCTACACCTGTCAAAAACACAAAGGCTATCAGGATCAGTGATTTCCGAGGAGAATCGGCCAATACAGGCACACTCACGCCCTCGATTTCCGTAAAAGCCGGAGTACGGGACTGCACCTTGGCATCGGCAAGCTGCACTTGCTGCTTCATCTGCGAGTAGGCGGTATAGGCCAATTGCAACTCATTCTCCAAACTCTCTTGCTTCCCAATGTAAGCCTGCAGGACACTACCTTGATGCGTATCGCAAAAATCCGCATACTCACGTTGCGCCCTCTCATATTCCTCCTTCGTCTTCTTCTCCAATTTCTGATAGTACTCCAAATCGACCCTCGCCTTATTCGTATGATACTGCGTGATGAAACTCTGCAAATGAGACTGTACGGAATCCACCAACATGGCCGCCACCAATGGATCCTGTGCCTTGGCCGTCACTGTCATGACCAAAGTCTCATCATCCACTTTGCAGTCTATGTTCGCCCGCATATCCTCCAGAATTCTCGCTTCCTCCCGGCTCATAAAATAAGGATTAATCTGACCGTCTCCTACACTTTTCACAAAATCATCAGGTGGAACAATCATCCTCCGCAAAGCACCAATCCAACGAAAAAAGAAATTCCACCATGGTTTGCGAGTATACTCTTTCAAATAAGTCAAGTAATCGGTTTTCACCTCGCCGTCTATGGTCTCCACCTTTGAATAAAGCAGGCCTACCAAAAATTTATTGGAATGTACTACATCCGGATACAAGACCGGCATAATGGCATCTGTCCCGCCATTCAGATTCAGGCCGGCCATGGAAGCCAACGAACTCAAACCACCAGTAACACCACTCTCATCCTGCGTCTCTGAAGCCAGACTGGCACTCGCCAGATATTCCTTAGGAATACTGAAGCCTACCACCACGGCCACCACAGCCGCAATACAACAATTGATGAGTATCTGTTTCTTCTTTAGCCAAACGGCATTAAAGAATGCCTTTAAATCAAACTCGTACATAGTGTCTACTTCAAAATGTTCACCAACGTGGCAATCATCGTAGCGATGGATGCCGTGGAAGTACCTATTGTCATCATCTCTTGGGGCGACATCTTGTCGCCTTGCGGCTTCGTGGGCACCACGATTTCGCAGCCCGGCTGGATGTCCTTGCTGGCGCGGCGGCCCAGCTGTTGCACCGATCCGTTCATGTAGATGGCATAAACGTGCGACTTGTGGGCACGGTCGGCAAAACCGCCGGCACGCTTGATGTAATATTTCAACGACTTGCCTTTCTCGTAGTTCAAGGATATGGGATACATCACCTCGCCACTGATTTTCACGGTGTTCGAGAACTGCGGCACCACCAGTTCGTCGCCCTCGCGCAAGCGGACATCGTCGTCCCCGCCGGGATTCTGCATGGCCCGTTCCAGGTTGATGGCCACCGGATAGGTGTCGCCCAAGTCAAGCCTCATGTTCAGGATGGAGTCCGCCTTGGCCATGTCGTAGGCCCGCTCCGAGCGCAGGCTCTCCTCGTAAAGTTGGATTTGCGAGTTCTTCATGGAAGTTTCGCGTTGCTGCTTTTCCTCGTCGGTCAGCGTGCGTTGCAGGCGCGCGCCCTTCGCATAAGCCAACGACGACAAGCCGCCGGCCGCTTCCACCAAGTCGCTCAGGCGGTAGTCCTTGTTGTCCATGGCGTATTCCCCTTCAAAGTTGACCGCTCCGCTGATTTTCACGTTGCGCTGCTCGGAATAGGCCGGGCTCTTGCGGACGAACACTTCGTCGTAGGGCTGCAAGTGGAAGTCTTGCCCGTCGCCCAGCGCCAGTCCGTCGCGCAGGGAGAAGCTGAAGGTCTCCGCCAACTTTTCGTCGTCCTGCACCGCATCGGGGTTCTTGATGCGGCGGAACACATCGACCCTGGCCATGGAAGCCGCCTCGGTGAGGCCGCCGGCCTGGAGCACGAGGTCCTCAATGGTGGTGTTTTCAGCATATTGGTAGATTCCGGGGAAGTTCACTTCGCCTTCTATCGTCAACGTCTGCTCCCCTTTCATTTCCACGGCACTGGGGATGAAGAGTATGTCGTTGTTCCGCAACGGAATATCGGGCGTGGTTCCGGCCATGATGCCTTCGATGTCCACCGACAGGGCTTCCATCGTGAGGTCTTCCTTCTGGCGGTGCATCACGGCGCGCTTGAGGAACGCATCCTCCCGCAGGCCGTCGGCCGCCTTGATGAGCTGGCGCACGGTCTTGATGCTACCGTCCATCTGGTACTGTCCGGGATGGAATACGGCCCCGCGCACTTCCGCCACGTTGGAGAAACGGGGTATGACGGAATCCACATAGAGCGAATCGCCGTCCTTCAGCAAGAAACCGTTCATGTCGAACTCGCCCACCGTGTAGACGGAATATTCGCGCCCGCTTTTCCTCACCAGGCGTATGTTGTTCGTGTAGGCATCCCCTGCGAAGCCTCCGGCATAGTCCAGGATGCTGGCCACGCTTTCGCTTTCCTTCATCTCGTAGAACATGGGGCGCTTCACCTTGCCCCGGATGTTGACCAGACAGTCGTAGGGGCCGACCACGATGACGTCGTTGTCCTCCAGCCGCACGTTCCCTTTCGTGTTCCCGTTCAGGATGTAGTCGTACACATCAATGGTGGAGAGTATCCGTCCGCCGCGGTAGACTTTGATGTCGCGCAACGTACCGATGTTGTTGATTCCCCCTGCCGCATAGAGCGCATTGAAAGCCGTGGACAAGGCGCTCAGGGTGTAAGTTCCGGGCACCATGACCTCGCCCATCACTTGCACTTGCACGGAGCGCACCTCTCCCACCGTGAGCGTGACGTTCGAACCGGAATAGAAACGCGCCAGCTGTTTTTTCACATATTCGTTGGCCTCCGCCACGGTCATGCCGGCCAGCGACAAGGGTCCGATGTCCTCCAGCGTCACCGTCCCGTCCGGCGACACCGTCTTCTCATAGGTCACCTGCGAGGCGCCCCACACGTCGATGATGACGGCATCGCCCGCCCCCAGCCGGTAGCTTGCGGGCGTCGGTATGTTCAGGCTCGGTTCGAAGGTCAGCATCTCGTTATAGAATATGTTGCGGCCGAACACTTGGGTTTCGTCTTCCTCGAAATACTTCTGGTAATAAATCAGCGAGTCGATGTCCATGAAGCCGATTTCCTCGTCCAGCTGTTCCTGGCGCACGGTCTTCTCACCGCTTTCCAGCATTTCCCGGCGCGAACGTATCATGTTCCCCGACTTTTTCTGCCGCTCGTCCAGCCGCTTCTCCTTTTCGGTGCGCAGCCGCGACTTTCCGCTCTTGTCCTGTGTGCTCCCCGTCAGGTCCAAGGCTCCGGGCTGTTGCTGCTCCGCCTCATATTTCTTGCGGATGCGCCTCAACTGCTCCACCGTGACGCCGCGCTGCAACAACTGGGACACGATGTATTGTTGGTCTTTCCCTTTTTCTTGCTGCTCCATGACGTACTTCACCACTTGGTCGTCCGACATGGATTGTGAAAAAATGAATTGGAAGCAAAAGCAGGCCAAGCAAGCCAAAAGTATTCTCTTTGTCATGTCCGTTTAGAATTTCTTTCCTTTCAAAATAAAACTTACCGTGGTAAAAATGATTTTCACGTCCATCCACAGGGACCGTTGCTGGAGGTATTCCAAATCCATCTGCAAGCGGATGAGCATTTTCTGCATTGTGTCCGTGTATCCATTATATAAGGTGGCCTTCGACGTCAGTCCCGGACGCATCAGGAAGATGTAGTCGTAATCCGGATTCTCTTTCCGTATCATGTCGATGAAATATTTCCGCTCCGGCCGCGGGCCCACGAAAGACATGTCGCCGCACAGCACGTTCCACAACTGGGGCAATTCGTCCAGATGGTGCTCACGCAGGAACTTCCCCACCGGCGTCAGCCGGTCGTCTTTCTTCTCCGCCAACCGCGGCATCCCGTCCTTTTCCGACCCCACCTTCATGGTCCTGAACTTCAGGATGTGGAAAGGCTTGCCCTTATATCCAATCCTCTCCTGCCGGAAAATCACAGGACCTGCCCCTTCGAGTTTCAACAAGACATAGACAATCAAATAAACAGGAGACAAGACGACCAAACCCAACAAGGCACCGGCCACATCGCAAACCCTTTTCACCGCCCGCGCCTCTGCATTCATGCCATCACAAATCTCCATATCGACAGATACCTGATTCATTTTCAATTTAACAAATACTAATCTTTCTATGTATAAAACTCAAGTAGCGTGAAATTATTGCAAAATAACGATATTTTTTTTTCTCTCACAAATAAAGGAAGAAGTATTTGATTGGCGAACGCCATATCGGCCGTCCCCGTCCCGCGGACAGGCCCGATGCGGCGCAACGCCGTGCGGAGACCGCCAGCGTACTCTGCGGCAAGTACTCGAGTACTCTCCGCAGAGTACAATCC
>ERZ779877.2698-NODE-2698-length-12643-cov-14.608278_pt1 | contig 12643 bp, 8 predicted proteins | sample MGYA00511556_ERZ779877 | MGnify/ENA primary metagenome ERZ779877 (study PRJEB29588, sample SAMEA2159338) | human gut metagenome | biome: human gut; feature: human-associated habitat; material: faeces | place: Denmark | collected 2008/2010 ...
AAAATACTTACAATTTTTGTTTTATTACAACCATTTTTAGATACATACATTTTATTTGATGCAAGTTTCACAGGAGCAATTGGCTTTTCTCCATCAACACTTATTAGATATTTGTTTATAATGGTGTTGTCAATTTTATTTGTATTTACTATTAAATCTAAGAAAAAATATGTTTATTATCTAGTATATGGAACAATGGTAATAGTTTATGTTATCCTTCATCATTATTATTGTTTAAACATGACAACATTATTTCCTAATAATTTTAATTATTCATTAATGCAAGAAATAGAATATATAATTAGGTTAACAGTACCACTTGTTTTAATCATTATTGCATCTAATCTAAATATAAATAAAAGATTATTTAATAATGTTTGTATATGGCTTTCTTTAATTATTTCTGGTGTTATTGTAATAACTAATATATTTAAAATATCAATTGGAGCATATTATACACAAACAGTTCAATATAATATATTTGATTGGTTTAATGGAATACATAACAGTGTTAGTTTTATGTATACTGCCACTAGAGGATATTTTAATTATGCAAATTTAATTAGTAGTTTACTTTTTGGACTTACTATATATATTTTATATTTAGTTATAAGTGAATGTAATTTTAAAAATAGTATTTGTTTGATATTAAATTTATGGTTTTTTATGAGGTGATAATTTGAAAAATTTGAGTTTTAGATTAAAAGAGGGAAAGCATGTACTTCAGCCAAATAATAGTATATCTGAACTTGCTCAAAATCTTTCTTTTCAATATTTAGAAGAAGAACAATATAAATTTATCCAAAAATATGCTGAATTAAATGATGATGAGAAATATTTAAATTCAAATAGCATATCTAATTTTTTTGTAATGTGTTTTTTAAATGGAGATGGGGCATCCTTCAGGAGAATTGTTGGAGATGATCACAAGGGATTAATGACAGTAGAAGAATTAAAAAATGTAAAAAGAGATTTTCAAATAGCTTTAAGGAAAAAAAACAATGGTGAATTTAAAACTTTTTTACTTTTAGATATAATTCCATATTCAAATCGAAGAGCAGATGCCGTAGTTGTTACAAATGAATATAATATTGAACTTTATGACTTTAGTGAAGGAATAGTGTCTGAAAAAATAAAAAGAGTTTGTGATAATCAATTAAAGCCAAGTGAAATAAAACAAAAACATAGAAAAGAAAAACAAAATATAAGGATAGAAAGTTATAAAGGCAAAATAAAAAATAATTGTGAAACTATAAATGATATAATAATTGATAAAGAAAAAGTAAATGTACATTATTTTGATTTGAATACAGAATTTTATGAATTTAATTATATATACACCCTTTTTAAGAAAGAAAATTATAAAACTCTTTATATACCAAATTCATTATGTTTTCTGATGACAAAAGAAAATGCAACATTTCCTTTTTGTGCTCTTCCATTAAAGTATAATATAGATTCACCTTTATTTATAACAGAAGAGAAGCCTATAATAGAAGAAGCTATACTTAATGATATATATGAGAAAAATATTTATATTGGCATAAGTATTATATATGCTAAATTATTTATTACTGAATTTACATATTTTAAAATACATTTAAGTAAAAAACCACAAGAGTTTATGGAAAAGTATCATCTTAGTTTGTTAACAAAATCTGGGAAAAAGAAATATGTATACCTAGAAGATTTAAGAACTAATAAATGGATTCCAATTGGAATTGGAATGATTAATAAGCATTTTTTCATGAATATTAGTTTAAAAAGTATGATGATTTATTTAGCAAAATTATGTAATCCAGAAGAAAATGATAATTTTGCTCATGATATTATAAAATATGAAAAATTAAGGAATAGTGAATATGATTTTTTTGTTTTTGAAAATTAATAAAATGAACATTCAAATCTAAGGATTATAATTTTTTTAATTTGAAATGATTATTTCTTGAACATAAAAACTCTATTTAACGAATAAGCGTTATAGAGTTTTACTTTTAATAAAATTTATTTAATATTAAGGGATTTTCTTTTTCTAGTTTTAAATTATACTTGATTCTTAGTATATTTTCTACTTGTGAAATTAATTCATTTATATTACATCTAACATTAAATATATCTAATGCTGAATTAATATGATTGATTAGCGGACAATCTGACAAACAATTTCTACTATAACCATTTGCTAAATAAAATGCTATTGTTTCTGGTATAACAAAGTTAATAATATATTTATTATAGTTGTTATAGAATGGTAATAATATTTCTTCAAATTCTTTATCTGTAATATCTTCTTTACCTTTAATCATATTTCATCTCCATAAATAATTTCCTTTAAAACAATTTCTTCAGCAGTATTTTTACAATTATTCATTTTTTGAACCCATAGTAATTGATTTTCAGATTTTAGTTTTTCTGTAATTGATGCATCTGATTTTGTTAAGCTGTTAACTATGTTATTGATTCTATCTTTGGCTATTATACTGACTGAAAAAAGATGCTTATTTAATTTATCTTTCATAAGTAATTCTTGATATAATGCTTTCTTATTACTTTTTAAGTATTCTAATCTTAATAATCCATATTTATTTAAAGTTTTATTTTCTTTTTCAGTAAGTTTTAAATTTGGTAATAAATAATCACCACATTTTGTATAAGTTATATTCATAATATTTATCCTTTCATTTCTATGAAGAATTAATAATAGTGTTATCAATTTTAGGTACCCATTTAGGTACTCAAATCGTAAAATTTGATAATTATATTTAAAATTTTGTAATTAGTTATAATTTATAAACGCTTATAATATAAGACTTTTAACTAGTAATAATTTATTTTGTGTGCAATATATTTTTGCCCCCTGAAGGACCTCTTAGAGAGGTCCGCTTTTTAATTTTAAAAAAATCGTTAACATTTTAACGACTTTTTACTTTTCCATATAATTCTGATAAAGATATTTTAAATTCTTTTGATAATTTTTATAGATTATAAGTTGAAATACATATTAAACCTTTTTCATATCTAGTTATACAAGCTTGTGTTTTGTAATCTTATCCTTTTGATATTTTCTCCAAGTCTAATTAAATCTAATCCTTTAATTAAATTTGGATTTTTTCTTATATTTGTTAATTCTAAAACGTAATCAATAGAATAATTAAAATAATCTGCAAAATTATATAAACTTTTTAAAGATATAACTAATGTCTTTTAATTTTGTGATGCTTATCATTACTATCCTCTTTAATCTAAAAAGTCTATTTCTTTTATAATATTATTGTAATATTCATATTCTTGATATTTTTTACTTACTAGGAAATTTTCTGCATCAATATTGGCTTGAGATAATATGCTAAAGTCTCTTTTTAAATCAGCAATTTTAAATGACATATCTCCACTTTGTTTTACACCGAAAAGGTCTCCTTGACCACGTTGCTTAAAGTCTTGTTCTGCAATATAAAAGCCATCTGATGATTTTTCCATTACTTTTAATCTTTCATTATTACTATTATTTGTTACTAAATAACAATAACTTTGAATATTGCTTCTACCTACACGACCTCGAAGTTGGTGAAGTGTTGCAAGACCAAATCTTTCAGCATTATAAATTACCATCATTGATGCATTAGGAATATCTATTCCTACTTCAATAACTGTTGTTGATATTAATATGTTTATCTTATTTTCTTGAAACTCTTTCATAAGTTCATCTTTTTCTTTTTGTTTTAATTTACCATGAAGAATTTCAATTCTAACTTTGTTACTAAATGCTTTGTTTAGTTTTTCTTTTAGTTCAATAACACTATTTATGTTTAGTTCATCATTTTGTTCAATTAAAGGAGATACAACAAATATTTGATGGTTTAACTTCAATTCTTCATACATTTTAAATAAAACTTCTTTAATGTTTTGTTCACTGGCTATTTTAGTAATTATCTCTTTTCTGATATTTGGTTTTGTCTTTATTTGAGATAAATCTAAGTCACCGTAGATAGTTAAAGCATATGTTCTAGGAATTGGAGTTGCTGATAAATAAAGGACATCAGCCCCACCATTTAGACCTTTGTTTTGAAGTAAATTTCTTTGATTAACTCCGAAACGATGTTGTTCATCAGTGATAACTAAACCTAAATTTTGAAAATTTAAATTATCATTTAATAATGCATGGGTACCAATTACAATATCGATTTTTCCATTACTAATTTGGTTATATATATTTTCTTTTTGTTTTTTGGTTAAATTTCCTGTTAATAAAGCTATATTGATATCATATTCTTTAAAATATTCTTTGATAGATGTGAAATGCTGTTTAGCAAGAATTTCTGTTGGAGCCATAAATGTTGATTGATAACCAGAAAAGTAATTTGCTAAAATAGCAACAAATGCTACAATTGTTTTTCCTGAACCCACATCCCCAAGAACTAATCTATTCATTCTTTTATTTTCTTTCATATCTTTTAGGATATCTTCAATAGTTGTTAATTGGTCTTTTGTTAATTCAAAATTTAAGCTTGATAAAAAATCTTGTATTTGGGTTTCATCAAATTTCTTTGGTAAACCATTAGTTACTTTATTAATACTTTTTAAATAGTTTATTTTAAACGTATAAATAAATAATTCTTCATATATGAGTTTTAACATACTATTTTTTATATCACTAGGACTCTCTGGTTGATGAATTTTTCTAATCGCTTCATCTTTATTTAAGAAATGATATTTTTCTGATAAATAAGATGGTATATAATCGTTTAAAGATATATTTTCTTTTAAAGCATTAGATATCATTGTTTCTAAACTAGAGTTTTTTAAACCTTCTGTTAAATGATATATTGGTTCAATACGTTCTTCATTCATATTATATTTAATATCATTAGCAACAAAACTGTTTTTTAGTTTGGAAAATTTACCAATTAAAACTATTTCTTTATCTAAAGTTAGACTTTGTTTTAAATAAGCACGATTAAAAATAGTGACTTTGAAATCTTGGTTGCTGTTTGATGCAATAAAATCTAGGCGATTAAAATTCTTCTTTATATATGCAACTTTAGGAACACTTAAAACTTTGGCTTTGATATAACAAATCATATTTTCATTTGCTTCATCTATGTTTATAAATTTAATAACATTGTAACGATATGGATAATATGTTAGTAAATCTTCAACTGTATTTATGTTAATTTTATTTAAAATATTTATGGTTTTGGGACCAATTTTAGGTAGTTGTTCTAACTTCATAAATACCTCCTTAATAATTATATCAAAAATTTGCAAAAATAGCTTGACAAATTACACTTTTTCGATTAAGATAGTAATCACCAATTCACTTAAAGAAGGCGAATTGGTGCTAGTATCACACTAGTCAACCCCTTTTTATTCTTTTAGGAGATTTCTTCGGAAATCTCCACTTTTTTTGCATTTAAAAATAAGTGATTTTATTCACTTATTTTCTTGTAATATTCATACCTGTTTTTAGCATTTTCTTTTTGACTTTCAAGTAATTTAGATGCTAACTCTTTATCTTTTATTTTTAAGGCATTAAATCTTACTTCATTATCTAAGAATGTTTCATATTTGCTAAAGTCTGGTTCTTTTGAGTCAATATGATATTTTCCATCATATCTCATTAGAATTGTGTATCCACATTCTACTGCTAGTTTTTGTTCTTCACTTGATGTGGTCATACCAGTTTTAATTCCATGTTCAATGCATGGTGAATAAGCAATTATGATTGCTGGTCCTTCATGAGCTTCAGCTTCGTTGAAAGCTTTGATTGCTTGCATCATGTTAGCTCCGAGTGAAATGGATGCTACATAACAATTTGGTATGCACGATACTATCTTAAATAAATCTTTTTTCACAGTTCTTTTACCAAAGTTAGCAAATTCAGCAACTGCCCCGAGTTTGGTTGATTTACTTGATTGACCTCCAGTATTTGAATAAACTTCTGTATCTAATACTAATATTTTAATATTTTCATTAGAATGAAGTACATGGTCAAGACCTCCGTATCCAATATCGTATGCCCAGCCATCTCCACCGATTGCCCAGATAGTTCTAGCAGGAATATAATCAATTAAATCATTTAATTCTTTTGGTATTAATTTATCTTGTAATTTTTCTTTAACATCTTTAGTTATTTCAAAGTCATTTTCATTTTCTAACCATCTTGTGAATAATTCTTTTATATCTTCATCAACAGAATTTATAGTTTCTTTTATTATATGCTTTATTCTATCTCTTTTTTGTTTGTAAGAAATATGAATACCTAAAGCAAATTCGGCATTATCTTCGAATAGTGAGTTTGCCCAAGGGATGCTATAAGGTGTTGATGGAGTTGAGCCTCCATAAATACTTGAACAACCTGTAGCATTGGCAATTACTAATTTTTCTCCAAGAATTTGTGTTAACATTTTAATATATGGAGTTTCTCCACATCCTGCACAAGCACCAGAATATGCAAATAGTGGACGTTCTAAAGCTACACCTTTAATAGTTGTTTTAGGTAGAGGATTAACACTTTTTATAGCATCAAAGTCAATACCAACTTTTTCAGTTTTTTCCACCATCTCTAAAGCTTTCTTGCCCATTTTTCCAGGACATACACTTGCACACACGCCACAACCTGTACAATCTTTCTCACTTATTTTTATAGAATATTTTAATCCATCTTTTCCTATAAATGGAATTCCATCAGCATCACTTTCATTGGCAATGGCTCTATTTACAGCATGTGGACAAGCTAAAGCACACATTCCACATTCGATACAGTTTTCTTTAATCCATCTTGGAACAATGTTTGAAATATTTCGCTTTTCATTGTTAGTTGTTGCCCCAGGAAAACGACCGCAGGCAAAATCCATTAACTTACTAACAGGAATTTCATTACCCCTTCGTTCATTAATCATATTTATTATGCTATCATCCACAATACTTATTGTTTCATCATATTCATGTGTAACTTTAAGTTCTTTTAAATTTGATATAGCTTCATGTATTGCTAAAATATTGTTATTAACTATATCTTTTCCTTTTGTAGCAAATGATTTTTTTATTGTTTCTTCAAGCATTGAAGTGGCATCTTCAACATTTAGTAAGTTTAAAATTAATACTTCCATTATTTTACTAATCTTACCTTTTAGATTATTTTTACTAGCTATATTTTCAGCATCAATATAATATACTTTAATATTTTTCTTAAAAATTTCGTTTTTAACTTTTGTTGGTAACAATTTTAATAATTCTTCTTCATTTTTGATAGTGTTGATAAGTAATGTGCCATTTTCTTTTAAATTACTTATAATATCAAACATTCTAAAGTAAATATCTTTGGTAACTACAGTTATCTCTGGATGTGTTACATAGTATGGTTCATTTATTTTATCACTTCCATATCTTAAATGAGATATTGTTACTCCCCCGCTTTTTTTTGAGTCATATTCAAAGTATCCTTGAACATATAAATCTTTTTTAGCATGTAGAATTTTTAGTAAATCCTTACTAGCACTGACCATGCCATCACTACCAAAACCAACTACTTTTATTTCTTTGTTGTTATTTTCTATTTCTATATGTTCTTCTTTTAAACTTAAATTAGTTACATCATCATTTATACCTATTGTAAAGTTATCTTTAAGATTTTCTTCTAGCATTTTGTAAACACTATATATTTCATTCGGAGTGGTATTTTTACTAGATAAACCATATCTTCCTCCATATATGTTGACATCTTTGTCTTTTAAAATACTACATACATCTAAATATAATGGTTCACCACTGGAACCAGCTTCTTTTGTTCTGTCTAAAACTGCAATATTCTTAACAGATTTAGGTAAAACATTCAAGAAATATTCTTTACTAAATGGACGATATAAATGAACTTCAATTAAACCAACATTACCTAACTTTCTTACAACTTCTTTAATAGTATCTGTTACGCTTCCCATTGCAACAATTATGTTTTTAGCATCTTTAGCTCCATAATAATTAAATGGTTTATAATCAGTTTTCATTATTCCATTAATCTTTTCCATGTAATCATTTACAATATCAGGCATGGCATCATAATATTTATTTCTAGCTTCCATACATTGAAAATAAATATCTTCATTTTGAGCCATTCCATATTGATATTTTTTACCAACATTTAAACATCTGTCTTTATATTTATTAATTGCATCATGGTCAACTAATGATAAAAGTTTATCTTCAGGTAACTCTTCAATTGTATTTAGTTCATGGCTAGTTCTAAAGCCATCAAAAAAATGCACAAATGGAAGACTTCCCTTTATGGCTGATAGATGCGCCACTGCTGCTAGATTTTGAGCATCAAAAACACTAGATGATGCAAGCATACAAAACCCTGTAGCACGGGTTGCATAAATATCTTGATGGTCTCCAAATATTGATAAAGCATGAGTTGCTAGACTTCGTGCTGCAACGTGGATTACTGCTGGTAACATTTCTCCCGCTATTTTATACATGTTAGGTATCATTAATAAAAGCCCTTGACTAGCTGTAAATGTTGATGCTAAAGACCCTGATAAAAGAGCACCATGTAAAGCTCCAGCTGCTCCAGCTTCTGACTCCATTTCTAAAACTCTAGGTTTATCATTAAATATATTAAGCAAATTTGTGCTTGTTAAAGCATCAATATTTGATGCCATCGGACTTGATGGTGTTATTGGATATATACTGCATACTTCACTAAAGTAATATGCAACTTTACTACAAGCATTATTGCCATCTACTATTTTTTTCATATTATCACCAATTATATTATAAAATAAAAAAGACTAAATAACTAGTCTCTTTTTAATTTTTCTTCAATTCTCATTAAACGATTGTATTTAGCAATACGTTCTCCACGACACATTGAACCAGTTTTGATAAATGGAATTGCAAGTCCTACCGCTAAATCAGCTATAAATGTATCTTCTGTTTCACCGCTTCTGTGAGATATAATTGTTTTATAATTATTCTTCTTAGCAAGCATTATTGTTTTAATCATTTCACTAACTGTGCCAATTTGATTAGCTTTAAGTAAAATGGCATTACCAGCATGCAAATATATTCCTTTTTCTAAGTATTTTTCATTTGTTACAAAGTAATCGTCCCCAACAATCATAATACGATTTCCTACTAAAGATGTAAATTTTGCAAGTGTTTCAAAATCATCTTCAAAAAATGGGTCTTCAATACTTAATATTGGATAAGTATTTATTAATTTTACATAATAATTCATAAGTTCTTCACTAGTAAAATTTTTTCCATCTAACTTATAAGTATTTGTTTCTCTATTATAAAGTTCACTAGCTGCCACATCTAAAGCAATAAAAATGTCTTCTCCAGGATTATATCCAGCATTCTTTATTGCTTCAACTATGAAATCTAAAGCCATAGAATTACTGTTTAAATTCGGCGCAAATCCACCTTCATCCCCAACACCAACTGCAAAATTATTAACACTTAACAACTTTTTCAAAGCGTGGAACACTTCAGATGCTGCTCTAACTCTTTCTTTAATGCTTTTCATTACTGGCATTATCATAAATTCTTGAATATCTATATTATTTACAGCATGTGCTCCACCATTTATGATATTAATCATTGGAATGGGCATTGTAACACTTCTATTTGAAACATATTCATATAATTCTTTGTTATTTGATTTTGCTAAACATTTTAAACAAGCAAGTGAAACTCCAAGGATGGCATTTGCTCCAAGTTTACTTTTATTTTCGGTTCCATCTAAGGAAATAAGTAAATTATCAATACTTAATTGGTCTGCTTTTTTACCTATTAATGCAGGTCTTATTATATTATTAACATTATCAACAGCTTTTAAAACACCTTTTCCTTCATATCTTTTTGGGTCTTTATCTCGTAGTTCTAAAGCTTCTCTAGAACCAGTTGATGCTCCACTTGGAACTGATGCGGTTGCAGTTATTCCATTATCTAATGTCATGTCAACTTCAATAGTTGGATTTCCTCTGCTATCTAGTATTTCTCTAGCATGAATGTCTTTTATTAACATTTTATCCCCTTCTTCCATAATATTAGTATATCAAAATTTTACCAAATTAAAAAGTAAAACATATTAGTTTTACTTTAAAGTTTACTTTTCTTTACCAAAATATTTCCATTATTTCTTTACTTCTATTTTTGAATAAAATAGTATCCATAAAATCAAGAATTCCTGTAATAATTAAGAATGCCCCAGCTAGTTTAGTTAATGTAAGACTTGCAAATGGATTAAATATTACAAGAATACCTACGATAGCTACTAAAATACCAGTTGCTAAAGTTATTAACCAAGAATCTTCATTTCCTCTTTTTAACCATAATGCATAATTTACTTTACTTGCACCATTAATTATCATATAAAGTCCAAGACATACTGTTACAAATTCTACTACTGTAAATGGATAAATAATAATTACTACCCCTAGTACAGCATATAGAACACCGAACACTAAGCTTAAATTATAAAGTTTTGCTCCTTCACGATGAAAATATTTGTAAATTGAATTAATTCCTTCAAGTAAGAAAATAATTCCTGCGATTATTCCTACCACTTTGTTAGTAAGTTCTGGTACTAATAAAAGTACAACACCAGCTACTACTGTAAGAATTGATGTTAGAATAGAATATGTAATCATTCTTTTGTACATATTTTCAATACTATTTTTAAAACTACTTGCCATTTTTTATCACCTAAGAATATTATACACAATATTATCATTTAAAGCAACATTTTTATAGATTTTACCAGCATTTTGTGGTATAATGTTGTCTTACTTTATATAAAGGAGGAATTTTTATGTTTATAAGAGAAATGTCACTTGCTGAGTTTAAGGAATTTGCAAATACACATTTTATTGGTAACTTTCATGAGTCAATTAACTATGCTTTAATCAAAGCTGAAGAAGGTTTTGAATATGAATTTATTGCTTATGGATCTGATGATATTGTTGGAGCTGCCTTAATTCTTTATAAAAAAATAGGTAACGTTTATTTTGGATATTCTCCACGTGGTTTTTTAATTGATTATTCTAATGACTATTTATTAGAAGATTTTACTAATAAAATAAAAGAATATTACAAAAATAGAAACTTTGCTTTTATAAAAATTAATCCTGAAATAGCTATTGCTAAGTTAAATAAAGATACTATGAATTTTGAATATAATGAAAATTATAAAATTATAGATATGCTTACTAAAAATGGTTATAAAAAGCTAAAAAATAATATGAATTTTGAAGCTTTACTTCCTCGAGTTAATGCTATCATTAAATTAGATGGTTATGATTATAATAATTTATCTAAAAATACTAGAAATAAGGTTAAAAAAGGAATTAGAAAAGGTTTAATATTAGAAAAAGCTAATCCAGATAAGTTAAATATTTTCTATAAATTTATTAAAAATAAAATTAATAGAGATGAGTATTATTATAATGATTTTTATAATGTTTTTAGTAAAACTTTAGATGTTGATTTAATGTTAGTAAAAGTTGATTATAAAGCTTTTTTAATAAATGCTCAGGAAGCTTATAATGAAGAACTTAGAAGAAATGCTTCTTTTAATAACAAATTAATAACAAATAATAATGCTAATGCTATTAATGCTAAAATGAATTCTGATAAGGCATTACTATCTTATAAAAATGATATCGCAGAAGCTTCTAAAAACTTAAATACAGGGTTGGAAACTTATGTTGCTGGGGCTTTAGTTATTAAACACCAAAATAGAGTTATAATTCAAATAAGTGGATTTAATAAAGCAATGTCTAGATTTAGTCCAAATTACTTCTTATATTATGCTTTGATTAAATATTATCAACAAGAATATAAATATTTGGATTTAAATGGAATTACTGCAGATTTATCAAAAGAAAATCATTATTATGGTTTAAATAGATTTAAAATGGGATTTAATCCAGATGTTTATGAATATATTGGAGAATTTGATTTAGTAATTGATGAAAAACAATATGAAAAATTATTAAAAAGTGGACTACTTGCAAAAGAATTTAATAAATAGAAAACATCTTAGTTTATTTTACTAAGATGTTTTTTCTTGTTTGCTATGCAACTTTACATGGCTCATTATAAATTCTAATTAAATATTTATTATTTTCTATAATTTTATCACCAGTTAATGCTAAATCATAAGTCCCCGTTGAATTAAATATGTATTTTTGATTTCCTAATCCTAAGTTATTATTTCCTGTACAAACACTACTAGTACTAATCTCAATGGTGCAATAATTACTTTCAACCCATTCTTTCCAAGTCATATTTTCTACAGCCTTATATTCTATATCATCAATATAAAATGTAATTAATTTAATCATATCAAAATACACATAACACTTATCTGATTTAATACCACTCATAATAACTCTATTGTTTTCACCATCCCAGGACAATTCTCCACCATTTTCACATTTTGATAAAGTAGAATTAAATATATATCCTTCTGTTGGCCATTCACTTGCAGTTGTTTTTTCATATTCTCCACTACCTGATGCAGTTTCTAACATCATTGATAATTCATTTTTATATTCTTTTGCTATATTAATGTCTGTATTTTCAATATTTTTGTTAATAAACATAGAATTATTAACAAAAATAATTAAAAATATTAGAT
>ERZ779877.2699-NODE-2699-length-12640-cov-2.700596_pt1 | contig 12640 bp, 10 predicted proteins | sample MGYA00511556_ERZ779877 | MGnify/ENA primary metagenome ERZ779877 (study PRJEB29588, sample SAMEA2159338) | human gut metagenome | biome: human gut; feature: human-associated habitat; material: faeces | place: Denmark | collected 2008/2010 ...
AGTTGTACGTATATCGTAGACTGATGGATTTTTTGTTCTGAATTCCCAAAGATCCAAGTACGTAGAGGATAAAAAGCAACAATCCCTGACTTTCACAAGCCAGGGATCGCAATTATAAATTTAAAGTTTTTCTATTATATCTAAGTATTTCTCTCACTAGAGAAACGACTTATTCTTTAAAGAGTTTACGTTAATCTTACTTGGTTGCAATGGTTACATTAACGTCTTTCGGAGTTGTGTAACCCCAAACATCTTCCACTGTTACAACAATAGCAGAAGGAGTATCGTTAGGCAGCGGTTCTGCTTTCACATTGATAGTACCCAGTTTAGCAGGAGTATTACCCTGTTTAGCAGTATATTTAGTCAAGGCAACAGACTTGATATAAGTGTTGTTGTCACCGCCTTTCTTAGCTACAGATACTTTTGCTATCTGTTTGCTTTCCCAAACATCACTTGTTGTAGGATCACCTTCCTTATCCGGCATGATATTGTAAGTGGTAACACCTGTATAATCCTTAGCAGAAATCATATCGGCAGTAATATCGAATCCCTTTTCAGAGTTAGCGATAACCTTGATAGAAGAACCTGTAGCAGGAGTTATTGTACCTTCAGCAATCGGACTCATCACCTTGATAGTAAAGCTTGCTGTCTTCTTATCATCTGTGCTGTATGCCCAATAAGAATCCTTATAATTTTTATTAGAAGCATTTACAGTCAATACCTTACCATAACCAAGTTCTTTGTTGGTTGTTCCATCTACCGGTACTTGTACAGTAGAATTCTTACCATTCAAAGTTAAAACGCCTGATTTCAATACAGCCAAATCATAAGAAGTATAAGTCTTATCATCTTTCTTAGCCACAGCATCATCTTTTTTCAATTCTAATGAAGCTTGAGTATCCATAGCCTCGAAGTATCTCTTCAATTCTATATTCTTGTTAGCTGTATTATAGAAGTATGCATTGATATTGCCATCTACAACATAACCGTCTTTCGCTGTGAACTGAGATGCTACAGAAGGAGCAGTGAATGTAACAGGAATTACGATTCTGTTAATGAATGTAGGATTATTATTGTCCTTAGTCATAAATTCAACAAACAGATAATATTGTTTGTCAAGTTTCAATACATTCTTTTGAGTAGTCTTATTTACTGTAACCTTGATGTTTTTAGCAGCGTTTACATCAGTTGTAGCAGTTCCGTTACCATTTACAATTGTTGTAGTCAAAGCATGATTTGTAGAAGAAAGTTGTACTTTATTTGTTCCGTCAGCTTTCTCACCAATGTAATACTTGGTATTCTTCAAGCCTACATTGTTACCCCAAGTCACATAGTTGTCACCCAAAGCAGTCTTCAATGTCTCTAGGCTGATATTGAAGTGATCATTATTAGTGTCAGTATCATACAAGTTAGGAATATTGTATGTTACAGGTTGATAGTCAGGAGTAGCAATAATGCTTGAACTCAAGTTCACAGTATATTCTGCAACCTTGATAGTACCATTATTATCCAAAGTTGTAACAGTCAGAGGGAATGACAAGTTAGTAGTAACCATATCAGGCTTCTTTGTTACAATGAAAGTACGTGCTGCATCATCCAACTTAACTCCATAAGTATCTCTATCCAAATTACTGATAGTGAAGTGCATATCATAGAATGCTTCAGCTTCAACCGGATTGACTGTGTAAGTTTTGTTTACGTCCACAGTAATTAATTTTTTAGTCGGAGTCGATGCTTCTGCTACCAAGCTAGCTTCAGAATCAGATATTTCTTTTACTTTCACTTTGTTCAACTCTTTAGCTTCACCTTCAACAATGGCTACATTATACAAAGAACGTGTGGTAGTTCCGGCAGTCACTGCGTATGCTACGTTATTAGCTTTAGTAACAGCTCCTTTAAAATCTTTAGCGTCAGCTTCTGACAAAATGAAAGATTTCATACCTAGACTCCAAAGACCGTTACCTGTATTTGCAGCACGACCATTGATGTCACCAAAATCCAAAGCATCATCTCCGCTTTCAGCAGTTGCAGCGAATTTGATGTTAGGGAATGTTGAATTCTTGGTATTTACCAATGTGAAAGGAGTCTCAGCCACATTTACACCAACAGGGTTCACACGGATATCCAGACCTGATACTGCATAAATTACAGATTTGTTATCCGCCAATGCTCTCGGACCGTCCCATTCTTCAGGTTTTGTAAATGTATAAGATGTTACGTTTACTCTAGCTGTTGCGTTTTGTATAGAGTTGGTAACATTATTTGGAGCAACTACAATTTCAGAAATCATTGTAGCAGCAGAAGGAACTTCTATAACTTGTTGTTTTCCATCAGCATCAACAAGAGTCAAAGTCCAAGACTTGTCAGCATCATTCTGTACAGCAGAAAGACCTGATGCGGGGATCTTGGTATCTTCATACTCACCTTTCTCATTAATCAGCCACCAGTTACCACCTTCAATTTTAATAGAAGGTTTACCTGCTTCAGCTTTTCCGGCCTTGATACCAGTACCTACGCCATCAATCATCAGTTCACCCTCATCGCTGATTGTAACCTGTTGAGCGTTCTTACCCGGTTCACCCGGTTTGCCATCAGCACCGTCTTTTACATCTAAAGCTACAGTAACAGACTTGCCTTTAGAGAAAGTGAAGGTCATACCTTTTCCGTCAGCAGTCTTTGTTACATTAGTAACATAGTCACCATTAGCAACTTCTGTTTGTAAAGCTGCAATCTGAGACTTCAGATCGTTCAACGTATTGTCGATACGATCGATGTCATCGTCATAATCTTTACAAGATACAAATGTTCCTGTCGAAGAAACCATCAAGGCTCCGAACAGGATTGCACTTAAAAATTTTTTGTTCATAATAGAAAAACTTTAAATTTATAAATTTAAAAACTCAAAATGTTTATTGTTATAAAAGGACTTAATTGCGTTGAATCATAAAAGGATTCCGACTCTGCGATATATATTGCAGGGGAGTCATGCCAACTACTTTTCTGAACGCCACATAGAACACGCTCTTGGAGGCGAACCCGCAACGGCTGAAAAGCTCATTCACCGGGCAATCTTTACCGTCCAGCAACTCCTTCGCGCGAACCACCCTGTAAGAATTTATTAACCGCTTGAAATTGCATCCGAAGTAGTTGTTCACCGCATTACTCAGGTAGGTCGTATTCGTGCCGACTATTGAACTAAACTTTTCTAAAGAGAGTTTTGAATCCAAATATACTTTTCTGATTTCTAGGTTATACAAAATGCTTTTATAGATCTCAAAATCAACTTTTCTTCCGGGCGCTCCTTTCTCGGTAGACAGTGTATTCCACTGCCGTTCTGCATCTTTAAACAGCTTTTCTTTCTGCGTTGTAGTAGAAAGCTCATTGCTTTGCGTTTGAAATAGAACATCCATATTTTAGTCAGTTTCTATAATAGCCATAATTTCATCGGACAAAAGTACCCATTTTACTCTATTCTGCAAGACTTTCCACTAAAAATCTTTATAAAATACAGGAATATTTTAAGAAATAGGAATATCTCTATATTCTTTACCTTACAAACAACCATAGAAAGCCCCATAGACCTATTAAAACAAGACATTACTTTCACTATACACCTTAATATAATAGCATAAGTACGCCGAAGAAGTTAAACTTATAACAGTCAAAATATAGCTTAGTTTCTATAAAGCGGAATCCAGAACTTGTAAATTATCCCTTTATTCAACAAAACAAACCAGAAAAGAACAAAATAATCCAATATAAATATGTCATTCATTTTCTAATTAAGAATTATTCAAACTCCCTAAACATGGGATTTTTTTTGTTCACCACTAAATATATTTTAACTAATATAGCTTACCGTATCACTTCTATTAACTAAAATAGAAAAAAAGATATTTAATAATAATTTTTTACATTCATATAAAGACAATTTTTATCACCTTTACACATCTTATCTATATATTTGGCTACCTTTGGACAAAAGTCACTATATTTGCGTTTATGAAAACATATACAAGCAATCACATCATATTTTTTTCGCCTACACATACGTCTGCGAAAATAGCCCGTGCCATCGGAGAAAGTATAGGTATGGGCAGAAGAATAGAAATAGATCTCACTACGGATGAGAATAGTAGCCCGATAGAAATCAAAGATTCTATCACGATCATTGCAGTTCCTGTGTATGCAGGCAGGGTAGCCCCAATAGCATTGCAACGGCTACGAAGATTAAAAGGCAACAATGCTCCGGCTATCTTAGTCGCTGTATATGGTAACCGCGATTACGAAGATGCACTGGTCGAATTGAGAGATGAAACTATTCAATTGGGATTCACCCCACTGGCTGCCGGTGCCTTTATTGGTGAACACAGCTACAGCCGTCCTAATATGCCCATTGCAGAAGGCCGTCCGGATGTTACCGATTTACAGATTGCGGAACAATTTGGAAAAGACTGTCTGACAAAACTGGAGAAGGATGAAACATTATCCGATTTTTACCTAAAAGGAAACATACCTTATCGCTTTGTTGGCCCCTCTACTCCTGCCGCTCCAGTCTGCACTGAAGGATGTTTCGCCTGTGGCGAATGCATCGAAGTATGTCCTACTCATGCCATTGCTTTAAGCGATGAAGGAAAAATAGAAACAGAGATTACCAAATGCATCAAGTGCTGCGCTTGCGTAAAAGAATGCCCTAATGGTGCACGAGTTTTTGATACTCCTTACACCCCCATGCTACACCAAAAATGTGCGGCACGCCGTGAACCTGAACTATTTATATAATGAATAACAGAGATAAAAGAGTCCTGGTAGGAATGAGTGGCGGAATAGACAGCTCCGCCACGTGCATCATGCTGCAAGAACAAGGATATGAAGTGGTAGGAGTTACCATGAGAACGTGGGATGTCCCTTCCCGCTTTTCCACCCCCGGTCAAGATGAACCTGATGATGTACTGGAAGCAAGGGCCTTGGCAGAACGGTTGGGAATAGAACACCATGTAGCTGATGTGAGGAAAGAGTTCAAACAGATTATTGTAAAACACTTCATAGATGAGTATATGCAAGGAAGAACTCCCAATCCTTGTGTCCTTTGCAATCCGCTATTCAAAGAGCGAATTCTCTGTGAATGGGCAGACCAAACGAATTGCGCCCATATCTCTACCGGGCATTATTGCAGACTGGAAGAACGGAAGGGAAAACTGTATATAGTAGCGGGAGATGACCAGACAAAAGACCAATCCTATTTTCTATGGAAACTTCCTCAGGAGATACTTCAACGTTTTCTCTTTCCACTGGGAACTTATACCAAGCAGGAGGTACGGGAATATCTCCGACAAAAAGGATTCGAAGCGAAAGCCCGTGGAGGTGAAAGTATGGAAATCTGCTTTATAGAAGGGGATTACCGAAACTTTCTGCGTTCGCAATGCCCGGATATTGACACCCAAGTAGGACCGGGATGGTTTGTAAATAGCAAAGGAGTCAAGATAGGTCAGCACAAAGGCTTTCCTTATTATACAATAGGCCAACGGAAAGGATTGGAAATCGCTTTGGGGCATCCAGCATACGTACTACGCATCAATGCAGAAAAGAATACAGTCATGTTAGGAGATGCCGAGGAACTTAAAGCAGAATATATGTTGGTAGAAGACTATCATATCACAGAAATGCAGGATTTACTGCAATGCAAGGACTTGTCAGTACGTATCCGCTATCGCAGCAAGCCTATTCCGTGTCAAGTGCTCGTATTAGATGAAAAACAACTATTGGTCCGTTTCCTTTCCGAAGCATCCGCCATCGCTCCCGGACAATCAGCCGTTTTTTACGAGGGGAAACGAGTATTGGGAGGTGCATTCATAGCTTCACAGCGCGGCATCCGAAAAATTGCCGCAGATAACCAAGATAAATTTTAGATGATGAAAACATATATCGGATATCTTATTTTCATGTGCAGCTTATTATTATGCAGTTGCCAACAGACCACAAGCAATCCTCGTTTCTACGACGAGGGCGTATCGCAAGAACTGGCAACACTGCGCAAACAGGAGATTAAGGAGTTGAAGTATAAGCTATATTTCTCCATTCCTGAACAGAAATCAGTACCGGTAAATGGAGAGATTACCATTGAATTTAATCTGGATGCACCGCAAGAAATTATTCTCGACTTCAGAGAAAAGCCTGAAAAAATAAAATCGGTATCCGTCAATGGACAAACTGCCCGTTATGAATTCCATAACGAGCACATCATCCTACCTGAAAAAAACATAGTAGAAGGAAAAAATAATATCACGATCAAATTTATTGCCGGAAACCAGTCGCTAAACAGAAATGATGAATTTCTGTATACGCTATTAGTGCCAGACCGTGCCCGTACCTTATTCCCTTGTTTCGAACAGCCGAATCTGAAAGCCACATTTTCCTTACGACTGGATATACCAACAGAATGGAAAGCTGTTTCCAATACCTATATTACTAAAGAAGAAACAAAAGGCAACTGCAAAACAGTAACTTTTGCCCCAACTGAACCATTAAGCACTTATCTTTTTTCCTTTGTCACCGGTAAATTAGAACATCAAGAATATATAGAAGGTAACCGGAAAATCTCAGCATATTACCGCGAAACAGATTCTAAAAAAGTAGCTCAATTAGATACCATCTTCAAACAAGTGACCGCTTCGCTGAACTGGCTGGAAGAATATACCAATGTTCCCTATCCTTTTGCCAAATACGATTTTATTATCTTGCCGGGATTCCAATATGGAGGTATGGAGCACACAGGCGCCACCTTATATAATGACACGCAAATGTTCCTAAGCGAAAATCCCACTCCGGATGAAGAACTTCGCCGAACCCAATTAATCGCCCACGAAACCGCCCACATGTGGTTCGGAGATTTAGTAACGATGAACTGGTTTGATGATGTCTGGACTAAAGAGGTATTCGCCAATTATTTTGCAGCTCTGATTACCGAACCATTATTCCCGCAAGTCAATCACCAGCTGAATTGGATGAAGACTTATACAGCCGCATCCTTGTCAGAAGACCGTACACCCGGAACCACTGCTATCCGGCAACCGCTAGATAACCTTCAAAATGCAGGATTAATTTATGGACAGATCATTTATAACAAAGCTCCTGTCATGATGGTAAAACTGGTGGAATCAATGGGAAAAGAAGCATTTCGGGAAGGGATTCAAGAATATTTAAAAACTTACGCTTACGCCAACGCCACTTGGGATGACTTGATACAAATTCTAGACAGTAAAACAGAGCAAGATCTAGCCGCTTTCAGCGATGTATGGGTAAACCAAAAAGGAATGCCGATAATCAAATTCGAAATATCAGACAAACAGTTGACCATACATCAGCAAGATCCATATCAAAGAGGATTAAACTGGCCTCAAAAATTCAATATCACCCTTTGCGGAACAAGGGACACAACGATAGAAGCCAGTCTGACAGACAGCTTATGCCGTATTACGTTACCCTTTACCCCCACCCGTATTCTGCCCAATACGGACGGGAGAGGATATGGTTTGTTTGTTCCTGACAACAACAGTCTCCATTGGCTGCTGGAACATTGGCAAGAAATAGACAATGAAACAACCCGACAGGCAGTTTTAATGATGATGCATGAAAATTATCAAGCAAAAGGAATTCCGAATACTGCATGGATGAATGCATTACTCAACGGAATACATTGTGAAAAGAACCCGTTGATAGCTTCAACATTAACCAATTACCTGTCCTCTCCTCTGCAAGAGATATCTTCGGCAGAACGTGATAAAATAGAAAATGAGCTTTATAAACTCAGCCATTCTCATCCGATTCCTTCTTGTCGCATCCAGTTATTACGCCTTCTGATTACAGAAGCAGCAAGTCCGACTATGATTCAGTGCCTCTATTCCTTATGGGAAACCGAAAGAGTCCAACAATTAAATGAAAGAGATTACACTACATTGGCCTACGAACTGGCCTTGCGCATACCTGAGCAAGGAAAAGAAATACTTCAGACACAACGCCAACGCATCCACAATCCGGACCGTCTACGCCAATTCGATTTCATATCACGTGCGATGACTGCCGATACTTTAAAATTGGACAGTTTATTCCGATCTTTATTGCAAGCGGAAAACAGAAGGATTGAGCCTTGGGCAGCTACAACCTTAAGCTATCTGAATCATCCTACAAGACAAGATTATGCGGTGAAATATATCCGTCCGGCATTGGAAAAACTGACAGAAGTTCAACGCACCGGAGATATCTTTTTCCCTCGCAATTGGGTCGGGGCTTTATTAAGGAATCACGATAGCGAAGCGGCCTACAAAGAAGTAGAAGCTTTTTTATCGGTTTATCCCGACTATCCGCCTTTATTAAAAAACAAAATACTGCAAGCGGCTTATCCTCTTTACAGAAAATATGCAGATAAGAAAAAATAAACTGAAAGAATCAAGGATTCATTACACCTTGATAGACAGCATGGCGTAATGTACCCTTTTCATCATCGCTATCATAGTCCCAGTACATAGCCCCCAGCATCCCTTTCTGATGCAGGAACTGGCACTTGAATGCGATGGACTGGGCATTCTCATAATTAACGACCACATGTCCTTGCGAATTTATCATATAAGGAACTTGTGCCGCACTATCCCAACAACTCTGTAAAGAATCCAAAGCGATAATATGACGATAATCCAATAATTCTGGAGCTTCATTAGTCCCATGCCCATAGAACGGAATACCCAATACCAAGCGTCCGACAGGAAAACCTGCGGCAACATGGGCGGCAACCGCATCCTCGCAAGACCATTCCTCAGTCATTTCCGAACGGTACAAGGCCGAATGGTGATTAGGAGATTCCTCCATATCGTATGTCATGATATTGACATAATCCACATAAGGTTCGACAGCCTTTAAGTTGTAATATTTGGCACCTGCCTGTGTAGCAATGGTCAGCAGTTTGTCTTTACCGATAGCATAGCGTATATCCTTCATCAACAAAGAAAAGTTATCAGTATCTTCCGGCGAAAAAGATACACCGGCAGTTCCTATACCGGGATATTCCCAATCTATATCAATTCCGTCCAAATCAAACTGGTCTATCACCCGTTTACAATCTGCGGCAAACGCCATACGTGTACTATCTGTCTGTGCCATCTCACTAAACCGACTGCTTCCCCACCCGCCTACGGACAGTAAAACTTTCAAAGACGGTTTTTTTTCACGCAGCCCCACTACCATTTGCAAACGTGGTTCATTATCTATACGTATTCCTTTGAAATTATCTGTAACATGCCCGAACGCATAATTAATATGAGTCAAACATGCCGGATCAGGCGTACTTTCTCCCCATGAGGTGACATATGCCAAAACCACATATTTCGATTCATTCTCCGCTACCTCAATCTGCGAAGACCGCTTTTTGTCCTGACAGGCAACCACCAGCAGCAAAAAGGAAAGACCTGCTATTAATTTAAAGGTTCTCATACATAATAAAAGAGTTTAAAACAATGAGAGCTATCCGATTTATCTGTAACCGGCAGCAAACTCTTTTGAAATCGAATTATTCAAACTCATACAAACATCGGCACTGAAATCCTTTCCACAACGAATCACATGGTCCCAGTCATCTTCCGACAGTTCATCCAAATCATCCCGGCGGATACGATATTTTAGCAATCCGAAAACTACTCCGGCGTTAAAATTATCTCCGGCTCCCACCGTACTGACAGTCTGCAAAGGATCCACTTCATAATGCTTTTTTATATTCTTTGTATACAGGCGAATTCCTCTTCCACCGTGCGTGCAAATAAAATGCGGACAATAAAATTCAATCTTACTTTTATAAACCTTATCCGCATCTGTCAAACCAAACATATTCTCAAAATCCTCAACGGAGCCGCGAATGATATCAGCATATTCAAAATTCTCAAGAATAACAGGAAGCAGCTTTATCGCCTCGTTCTTGTGAGTACTGCGGAAATTCACGTCATAATAAATGATAGCCCCTTTTTCACGAGCTTTATCCAACAGTTCTTTCACCTTATCACGCAATTGAGGCGTTACAGCATAATAAGAGCCGATCATCACAATGTCATCCCGATGTATTTCAGGCATTGTCACATCCAGCCTCAACCGTGGATAATCTTTATAAAAAAGATATTCAGCATCATTCTGTTCATTCAGAAAAGCTAAAGACACAGGTGACTTTCCTTCAGGAAACACGTTCACATGATCTGTGCTTACTCCATTCTCTCGCATAAATTTCAGAATGATATCGCCCACTTTGTCATTTCCCGTTTCACTGATAAAAGTTACATTGACTCCCAAACGCCCCAATGAAATAATTCCATTGAAAACCGAGCCACCGGGAACAGCTGCCGTAGGTTGGCTATCTTTAAAAAGAATATCCAGAATGGTTTCACCTATACCTATTACTTTTCTCATTTTTATATTTACGATTTATATACATAAAACCGGAACACAAATGACACAAATCCTTTAATAAAATTCTATTTGCATTATTTGTGTCATTTGCGTTCCGGTTCTATTTTATTTTACTTACTTAACTCGCGTGAACGCTCACCTAAGTACCCTCCATGATGGCGTTTGCTATACTCTTCGATGGTAAAACCGGTCCTTTTCATGGTTTCCACTACCAAAATATCACCTATCACGGTCATAACTGTAGTTGAAGTTGTGGGGGTCATACCCAAAGCACACACTTCATCAGGATGCCCGGTGCATAAACAAATATCAGACTCCCGGGCCAATGGACTATCCGCATTCCGGTAATAACAATATATTTCAAATTTGGGTTCAAATTATGTGCAAGTTGTGTCAGTTCCACAATTTCACGGGTTTTTCCTGAATTAGAAATCAGAAGCAGCAAATCATTCTCCTGCAAAATTCCCAAATCCCCATGTTGGGCTTCGCTGGGATGTAAAAACACTGCCGGAATACCTGTAGAGCAAAAAGTCGTAGCTATATTCATAGCTATCTGTCCGGCCTTACCCATACCGGTAGTCACCAGCTTTCCTTTTTTACGGTGTATTTGCTCAACTATCAATTCCACTGCTTTCTCATAAGCATCAGTTATAGGAATATTCAAAACAGCCTGAGCCTCTTTCTGCAACAATTCGTGTATAGATGTCATCATAATAGGTTACATGAATATTATTTAAGTAGTTCGGTTAGTTCTCTCAAGTCATTGGCAACAGCAAAATAACTGTTCAACGGATGATGGGCAAAATGCTGCCTCTCCAATCCGGCCAAAAAGTCGATAATGCCATTCCAAAAGCCATTTATATTATAAAAAATTACTTTTTTACGATGATAGTCCAGCGTAGCGGCCGCCATTACATGAAAAACCTCATCCAGTGTACCCACTCCTCCCGGCAAAGCTATCACTACATCCGATTCATTCAACATCACATCTTTACGGTCACTCAAATTATCCGTACGGAAAGTCACATCCACCAAATCGCTGGCTCGTCCACGTTCTTCCAGCTTGGTCGGAATAACTCCCATTATCATCGAACCGTTGTCTTTGGCTGCCTTGGCAATACATTCCATCAATCCGATATTAGCACCTCCATACACTAACGTCTTCTTGTTTTGTCCCATCCAAACGCCCAACTCACGTGCTTTTTCAAAAAACACAGGCTCTATATTCTCGGATGCGGAACAGAAAATAGCAATTTTATCCATCATCTTGTTTTCTGTTAGTAAATACAAATATCTGCATTTTTTGAAGAACGGCAATAACTTTTGTTGTATTTTTGCCAACCGAAACTTATTTGAAGCAAAAAACAATGTCATACAATACTTTCACCTTGCCTAACGGGCTGCGCATTATTCACGCTCCCAATCAGTCTAATGTAGCCTATTGCGGCTTTGCCGTCGATGCCGGAACCCGTGATGAAAACGAACAGGAACAGGGAATGGCCCATTTCGTGGAACACCTTATCTTTAAAGGAACACAAAAAAGACATGCATGGCACATCCTGAACCGCATGGAAAATGTAGGCGGAGATTTAAATGCATATACGAATAAGGAAGAAACAGTGATATACAGTGCTTTTCTGGTAGAACACTTCTCACGGGCAGCAGAACTGCTGGCAGATATTGTATTTCACAGCACCTTCCCACAACATGAGATTGACAAAGAAGTGGAAGTGATTATTGATGAAATACAAAGTTATGAAGACAGTCCGTCAGAACTGATTTTTGATGATTTCGAGGAATTGATTTTTCCCAATCATCCTTTGGGAAGGAATATTTTGGGCAAACCGGACTTATTGCGTAGTTTCAAAAGTGGACACGCCTTGAATTTTACTTCCCGTTTTTACAAAGCTACCAATATGATCTTTTTCATTCAAGGCAATATAGACTTTAAGAAAGTGATACGCACCATAGAGAAAGTGACAGCCGACATCCCTTTTTCCATTACCGAACGCCAACGGACAGAACCTTTTCTCTATATTCCTAAGACATTGACACTGAATAAAGAAACACATCAAGCCCATGTAATGATAGGTAGCCGGGGATATAATGCATATAATGAAAAACGAACCGGACTTTACCTGCTTAACAATCTGTTGGGCGGACCTGGTATGAACAGCCGGCTAAACGTTTCCTTGCG
>ERZ779877.2702-NODE-2702-length-12629-cov-9.587482_pt1 | contig 12629 bp, 16 predicted proteins | sample MGYA00511556_ERZ779877 | MGnify/ENA primary metagenome ERZ779877 (study PRJEB29588, sample SAMEA2159338) | human gut metagenome | biome: human gut; feature: human-associated habitat; material: faeces | place: Denmark | collected 2008/2010 ...
TAATGTTTTTACACGATTATACCAAGGATTGCAACCGGCTTTTCGGACTGACCCGTTTTTGTGGCAGTTGGTTTTTCGTGTGGCGATTCCCATAGATTTGCAATGCGGAATAGTAATACCTTTTTGTTTTATAATGTTCTTGTAATCAATCATAGGTTTGTTTTCGTGCCATATCATGGGTGCATTGTTACAAATATGGTATAACCACAAATCTTACGTTATACCGACCAATGTAGTATTATACATTTAAATAATGCGCTTCCGTCTGCTTGTCGGTCGCTTTGTATTGTCGTAGCCAGATAAGCCAATGCCATAGGCGCGGGCCAATCTGCATGGCGGAAGGAATGAATCATTTTTCGGTTGCAGATGGCGGATGCGTGCAAAGCATTATGTTTCAATGAAAGTGCCGGCAGCCACATAGATTTCATTGAGGCAAAATATAAACGGGATTATGCCAATAAGCGTCAATTGGTGACAACTGTCTGACAAGTGGTGATTTATGTCGTATTTCTCATAACGTTGCAAAATTGGCAAAAAGCAAATAAATGCGGATTGGAGCAGAAGATTGGTTTCCTAATAGTAACCCTGCAAAACCTGCACTTTTAACGGATCAATGTGCTTTTGCGCCGTTCTGCTGCGGTTTGCTTACAGCCATTTAGCGCATGTGAAACTAATTTTGCACACAAAAAGCAAGGCGTATGAGAGCAACATTCAAAATCCTGTTCTTTGTGAACAGAAGCAAGGAGAAAAACGGTATTGTCCCTATTATGGGGCGGGTCACAATCAATGGAAGCAAGGCGCAGTTCAGTTGCAAGCATTCCGTAGCGGTGGACATGTGGGACACCAAAGCCAACAAGGTCAAAGGAAAGAGCAAGGAAGCCCGTGACATCAACTTCGCACTTGACAACATCAAGGCGCAGCTTATCAAGCATTACCAACGCATATCCGACCGTGAAGCGTTTGTAACGGCTGAGATGGTGCGCAATGCCTATCAGGGCATCGGAATGGAGTACGAGACACTCCTTCATGCCTTTGACAAACACAACAGTGATTTCGCAAAACGTATCGGCAAGGATAGGGTAAAGGAGACTTTCTATAATCATAGGATAGCCCGTAACCATGTGGCTGACTTCATCAGGTACTATTACAAGCGTAACGATATAGGTATGAATGAACTGACGGAAGATTTCCTAAACCAATTCTGCATTTACCTCCGTAATGAGGTCGGTGTGCAGCAGGCCACAGTCAAGTTATACAGTACTCCTTTAAGGAGCATTGTCACCCATGCACATAAAAACGGACTGATTCCGAGAGACCCGTTCTCAAATGTGCATATCAGCGGCGGCACGAATGAACGTGATTTTTTGACAGGGGATGAAATGCGCAGGCTTATGTCGCATAAGTTTGATGACCCTATAAAGACATTGGTCAGGGATGTTTTTGCCTTCGGATGTTTGACTGGAATATCGTTCGTTGACATCAGAAATTTGACCACCGACAACATTATAACCATCAATGGCAGCAGGTGGATTTCATCGGTGCGCCAAAAGACAGGCATTCCATTCCGTGTAAAACTGATGGAAAGTGCCTGCAAGATAATCGACCGTTACGAACCGTTCCGCAGAGGGAAACGGTTGTTTAATATGTTCGGCAATGCATGGACGAATGTGAAACTGAAAGAAGTAGCGGAGGAATGCGCTATAAACAAGCGGCTCACTTTCCACATGAGCCGCCACTCGTATGCAGTGATGGCCATATCGAATGGGATGCCAATAGAAAGCGTAAGCAAGGTTTTGGGTCATACAAAGATTACGACCACCCAGCGTTATGCAAAAATTACGGTGGAAAAGTTGGACAAGGATTTTTCTTTATTGGAAAGCAAGATAAGCGAAAGTATGCAGATTGTGTAATACAAATGTATGAACTATGGAAAGGTATGTCATAACAATAAACAGACAGGGTTCAGTGAGTATTCCATGCAAAGATGTGTGGATGAACGAAATGGAGTTGGTGGAGCTATTCGATGTAATCGCTCCGCACTCCGTGCTACCATCCGAGCCGTGTACAAGAGCGGAGTGTTGAAGCCTTGCGAGGTGGAAAGACGCATCAGGCTGCTAAACGACTATTATTCGGAAGCGTATGCCCTGCCTATGATTGTGGCACTCTCTTTCCGCATCAACACATCAAATGCCGCAAGTATGTGCAATGCCCTGTTGGAAAGGTTGTGCTTGCGAAAAGAAAGATAAGTCCTATGGGTTGATTGAGTGGCAGTCAAAGGTATAGGTGTTAGAGTGATAACCGCCAATCTTAACACCTTATTTTGTTGAATTGTTGAATATAGCAAACCATATGTTGATATATAACAAGATATGCTCTCAACAAATCTCCAACAGAAGGAAACAGCAGTTAAAAAGAATAGGCAAACTGCACACTGTAACATCTTTATTTTTTCTTTTCGTCTCCGAATGTTTTGTGAACGGGTTTGTTTAACGGTCGTTGAGGGTGCATATTACAAAAACCAATATATTATCTTCGCTTCTCAACAATTCAACACTTTCGGTTTTGTCTGCAAGTCTGCTGAATACGGCACGGCAATTTGCATGAGTGGCATTTATTATTTTGATGAATTGATGAAAGTATATATAAACATAAAGAATAACAGATGGTTACATCCTCATCAAACACTCAACAAATAGAAATGGCTGATGAAAAGAGAAAGCGTACACAACCCCACTCATCGCTTTTCTTTTGACGAGCGGTTTGATGAAAAGATGTTGAGCGTTTAACGTAAAGGCTTTCAGTGTGTTAAGTCGCCTATTCATCAATTCATCGGATTTTTACCCTTCAACAAGTCCGCTGTAGAATCGGCAACACAATCCCTCCCTGCATGCCCATGTGCGGACAAGCAATCGTGCCGGCACAAGGGCACGGAATATTATACAAGGTTGGCGAAAAAAGAAAGGCATCCGAAAACCGCCGACACTGCCGCAGGCTTTTGGGAACAAAAAGCCATAGCTCATTAGGGCGTTTTCTTCACGCACCGCTGACGCTCATGCTAAAAACACACCCTAATGAACCAATGGGGTTACACCCATTTGGCCCCGTTTGTTTCCGGTAGAAGCAGCAAGTTGTTCTTTGGATTTCCCAAAAGCGGATGAGTTACTCCAAAGTCGAAACTCTATTTTTCAATGGTAGCAAGTTTGTGTTTTGGTATGCCCAAAACAGACTTGCATCCCGCTCCCGTTGGCCTAAATTTGTATGTATAACCATTTTAATCTTTATGGTTATGAGGTGTATTTTGCTGAGTGAATATATCACTTGTACTCTGTTGCTCGCAAAATATTGTATGACATTCTTTCAATCCATTCTGCAATACGGATTGCATTTCCTTTTGGTCTATTACAAAATAATGGCATGTTTTTGCGCGAGCTGTATCGAAATCTTCATGTCGTGGTATTTGCAAATGCTTGTATAAGCGACAGATTTTTCCCATGCCGCTATAACGGTCAACATAGTTCTTGCATAATATACAATTAGGTATCCTAAACCTTTGGTAACCAATATATCTTACTTGTTCATACAAAGCGAATGAAACAGAGGTATGAATACATATTTCAAGTAAAGATGAAGCCTTAGATTTTGCCAATCTTTTGCAGTCGCATGCATCTTGGAAACATTGCGTTTTCCCTGACTGGTACAAAATATATCTAACGAATTCTATCTCAGTGCTAATATGACTATTCCCATAATCCATATTTTTGAACCCATAAAAGCTAACACTTCGAAATCCTTCTAATTCGTAATAATCGCCGCTATTATGGCTATTGGACTCTATGATTCCATTCTCTGCCAATTGTAAAATATCATTCACTGACTCTATGCATATTTCTACAATCTTATTGCCGCTATGTAGTTTCTCTAAATCACTTGCATGAGTCACGAAGAACTCTAAATAAAAGGGACTTCTTTTAGGGTGCGTTGATGAAAATATCTTCAAATCAGAGCGGCGATTGATATTATCATACGGTATTTCCTGCTCACAGGTATCATAAAACTGCTTTATGTTAAACCGCTGTCTTTTACTCTCGCAGCAGTCACTATAATGAATGAATTTACAGTGTTCAAAATTCGTACAGTATGATTTATATTCAAATTCTATCCAAAATTCAGATTTTGATAAAAACGCTTCACGTATTTTTTCTTTTGCAAGAATATGTAGCATTGATTCTATTGCATAATCGCATTCTGTTCCCGATTGATGGGCAAAATGGTGCATTCGCTTTGTCCCTTGATTCTTGGCTATCAAAGGTTCTTTACAGGCAGGACAGAAACAACCACACTTATTTCCAACAGGCACTTTATCAACATCTACAAGTTGTCCTGTCGCATTCAAAGCATAGGTTAGACGATATGCGGAATGTTTTTGCATATTTTTCTTATTGTGTCTGTTTCTTGTTTCCAAACACCTTTTTTAACTTTTTCCGAATTGCGCCAAGAGCTATATTTTGGTCTTGAGAAATAGTCAAGCCAATGCCACTACTTTTAAGCACTACAACACTTTGATTCGTGTTATAGTCATAAAAAGTAATTGTTATATATGTATGTCCACCATCCCATTTCTCTGTTGATACATGAATGTTTGGAGATAATACAAACTCCCCAAGTGCTATTTTTGCAAGTCCGTCTTGCTCAGAAATTACCCGTAATTTTGTATCTGCTATTTCATTTTGAACAGCCATTACAATGTCATCAAGTTCTCTGTCCCCTGTTGATTCTTTGCCAAAAACAACATAGGAATACTTTGACAAGTCTATTCCGTGAGAAATAACAGCTTTACTTGTAGAACAGGCTTGTAATATGATTACAACAGCAATTAAAGAGAATAAACTAAGTGCCTTCATAATTTACAGTTTTAGACTTGTTTAAGTTTATTGGGTATGAGAAGTTCTCGAATGTCAACATTAAGAATGTCTGCAATCTGATACAATATGGGAATGGGAGGCTGCACTTTATTTGTAGCATATAGATTGACCATGTTGAAAGTCTTTCCAAGTCTGTTTGCCAGTTCTGTTTGGCTAATGCTCTTAGTTTCCAGTATCTCTTTTATTCGGTTCATATTCGTATTCTTTTGTCTGCCGGGTACAAAGCTACAAAATTTTATTTGGTAAAAGTTCGTTTTAGAAAAGAAAATGCTACCTTTGCATCGAATAAAAGTGCTATTTGAAAAGCAAGATTGGGAAATGCAATGAAACCAGCAGGTTTGCAGATAGTAACCCATTTAAGCGAAAACTTATTGTAAATCTCTTTGTATTAGCGATTTATATATTCAAGAATTTCATTACGGCAAAATGAGTGGTTGATACCAATGCGTGTGGGGGCTTTTGCCTTCTCCTGCGGCGCGCAAACCGTAGGGTGTTCGTGTCGACGGCGGCTTGGGTTGTGTAAACAGTTGCATGTGTTGTGCATCCATTTGGATAAAACCATGACGCATTCCCGGTGGGTTTGCAAATTATGGGGCATAAATGAAAGAACAGGCACCGCATGGTGCCTGTTCTTTAAAACGTTGACATCACTGCCAATGCAGTGAGTGTCAGAATCGGTCAGCGTCAGTTCACTTATGTGCGCATGCCCGACAAGATGGGTTGGCGGATATGCTCAGTGTCCTGAATTCCATTGCCAGGGCGTCAAACGACAGCAGTCTGCCTGTGAGCAGAGAACCGGCGCCGGTAAAATATTTTATGGCTTCGGTGGCCTGTATGGTGCCGAGAATGCCCACCACCGACCCGAGTACGCCCGCATCCTCGTTGCGTGGAACGGTGCCTTCGGGCGGTTCGTCTACATAGAGGCACCTCAGGCATGGCGTCGATGGCAGGTGCGTTAGGGTTTGTCCTCCGAAGCGCAGCACCCCACCGTAAGAGAACGGTTTGCCTAAAGCCACGCATACATCGTTGATAAGGAACTTTGTCTTGAAATTGTCGGTTGCGTCGATGATGAAATCATAGCCGGAGATAATCTCCGGAGCACTTTTGTCGTCTATCATTGTGCAATATGTGTAGACGGAAACTCCGGGGTTGATGGCTTTCATCTTCTCCCGTGCGCTCTCCACCTTCGGCCTTCCTTCGTCTGCCGTGGTGTGAATTACCTGTCGTTGCAGGTTGCTCACGCTCACCGTGTCGGCATCAGCTATGCCAATCCGGCCAACCCCTGCAGCAGCGAGATACAGGGCCACGGGTGATCCCAGCCCGCCAGCCCCGATTACCAGGGCTTTGGCGGCCAGCAGTTTTTCCTGGCCTTCCGAGCCTATGCCCGGTAGCACGATGTGGCGTGCATATCGTTTCAGTTGTTCTTCGTTCATATCCTTGTTTACTTTTACAGCAGTTCGGGCAGCTCGTAGAGCCGCTGGCTGTGGCTGCCCTTTATTAATATGTATTGCCCTTCGGGACGATTGCGCCTGATTTCAGCTTTCACATCGTCTACAGTTGCAAATTTGCGGTATGGGCATTCGGTGCGTCCGAACTCATCGCCCACCAGCCATACGGTGCCAATGCCGCATCTATCGAGCGCGTCGGCCACTTTCTGGTGCTCTTCGGCCGATGCATCCCCCAGTTCACTCATAGAGCCGAGTATTGCCATCTTGGGGCTTACGTTCATCTCGCGGAAGTTTCGCAGGGCGGCCGCCATGCTTGTTGGGTTGGCGTTGTAGGTGTCAACAATCAGTTTGTTGTGGGGTGTCACCTCAAGTTGCGAGCGGTTGTTGCTTGGCTTGTATGCAGCGAGCGCATGGCTTATGCAGTCTTCGTCCACGCCGAAGGATACGCCAATGCAGGCTGCAGCGAGCATGTTGAGCACGTTGTAGCTGCCAATGAGCTGTGTCTGCACCGTGTGCCACTTGCCTCCACCGGCCCGCCATTCAAAGTGCAGCATCGGCGAGCAGTCGGTGACACGCCCTTCAACGGCCAGCCCCTCGGTGCCTGTCAGTCCGTAGCGCACGAGGTCGAGTCCTGTGGAAATGCCCGCCAGATGCTCGTCGCCGGCGTTTATGAACACCTTGCTGCCTTCACGTTGGCGCAGGTAGTCGTATAGTTCGCCTTTTGTCCTTATCACCCCTTCGAACGAGCCGAAGCCCATCAGGTGGGCCTTGCCTACATTGGTTATGATGCCGCAGGTGGGTTCTGCCGTTTCCGCAAGTCGCTTGATGTCGCCTGGGTGGCTCGCCCCCATCTCTACCACGGCAATCTGGTGTTCGGGTTTCAGGCCGAAAAGAGTCTTTGGCACCCCGATGTCGTTGTTGAAGTTGCCCTGTGTGCAGTGCACCCGGTATTTTTCAGAGAGCACTGCGGCTACCAGTTCCTTGGTTGTGGTCTTGCCGTTGGTGCCCGTGATGCCTATCACCGGTATGTCAAATTGGCGTCGGTGCTCGCGTGCCAACGCCTGGAATGTGGCCAGGCAGTCGTCCACCAGTATGTATCTCTTGTCTGCCGCCACCTCCGGATTGTCTACCACGGCGTATGCGCAACCCTTTTCGAGCGCGGCCGCGGCAAACCGGTTGCCGTCAAACGACTCCCCTTTGAGGGCGAAGAATATAGACCCTGCCGGACAGTTGCGGCTGTCGGTGGTTATCGTCGGGTGTTCGGTGTAAATTCCGTATAGTTCGTTTATGCCCATTTGTGTTATGTTTTTGTGCAGAAAGCTGCTTGTTGTCGGCGCAAAGGTAATGCTTTTCTGTCAATTCCGATAAAGAAACCCATACGATTTCTGCCCGAGGCATAGACCGGTTACGCATAAAGTCGGGCAGAACCCTACGGGGCGGCAGTGGCACTGCGGCCTGCAATAAGGCAGGCCACGGTGTTTTCTTAACCTCAAATCGGCAATAATGCTTCCATGGTTGGTGGTTTTGTTGCTTCCCCCTGCCAACCATGAGCCTTCGCCATTTTTGCCGTGAGCGCTTGCCGGCTGCAGCAGTATGTGGCAGTGGTTTCCCGGCTTTGCAGCCCTTGTGCCAGATTCTTTCTTTTGTCTGAATATTGTGATACTTTTCTCCTTGTGTAGTTATATATCGAACATGTTCGGTTTAATACAGAAAACATTTGGTTAATTCTATTGTTAAATAGTGTATCAATGTGTACATCGGTCGTGAATTTGCCTAATTTTGTGGCCCAAATCATGCGGGCGGTGTAAAGGGACCGGCGCCGCGCGCCTTGAAATATTGCTATATCCGGGCCCCAATTAGACATAGTTAGATAAATATGAGGAAATTGTTACTTTTATGTTTGGCACTGGTTTGTATGTCTGCAGGTGCCCAGAAGACTTTTACAACGCAAGATGGACTAACCTACCTTGTAACAGGTGATGGCAGGGTAGAGGTTTCGGGTGCAGAGTCGGGCAAGTCGTCTTACGACATCCCTCAGACAGTTGTCAACGACGGAGTTACCTATACTGTCACAGCCATTGGCGAGAATGCTTTCTGGTACAGCAGCGCGGTGTTTGTCACACTGCCCGAGACAATCGACTCCATAAAGTATGGTGCGTTCAAGTCGAGCTACCTTGGCAGTATAAACCTGCCCAAGTCGCTCAAGTATATAGGCGATTATGCCTTCAGTTCCACCGGGCTGTCGGAGATAACGCTGCCCGAGTCGGTCGAGACCTTGGGTGCAAGCGCATTCTTCACCTGTGGCAGCCTTGCCAAGATAACCCTTAACAACGGTCTGAAGAGCATTGGCAATTCGGCATTCTACAAGTGCCCCATCACCTCAATAACCATCCCCGATGGCGTCGACAGCATCAGCGGTGCAGTGTTCATGCATTGCACGAGCCTCGAAACGGTCAACCTGCCCTCCGGTCTGGTTTACATTGGCAACGCCGCCTTCAGGGGCTGCACAGCCATGAAGTCTATCAATCTGCCCGCCTCACTGAAGCAGTTGGGCGACGAGGTGTTCCTTGAGTGCGAGGGACTGGAATCGCTCAGCATCCCGGCATCGGTAGAGTCGATAGGCTCCGGCCTGGTGGCCAAGAGCGGAGTGTCGCGCATAGCCGTTGATGAGGCCAACAAGAATTTCCATGTCTTGGGCGGCATATTGTATTCGGCCGACGACAGGCTGCTTTATGCCGTGCCGATGAAGGGGCTGGCCGAGGTCGACGTCAACAGCGGTTGCGTTGGCATCATGGGTGGTGCCTTCTGGGGCAGCGAGGTAAAGAAAGTCACACTCCACGAGGGTCTGGCTGCCATCGACAGCTACGCCTTCTGCCAGTCGGCCCTTGAGAGCATCAACTTCCCCAGCAGCCTGATATACATAGGCGAGCAAGGGTTTGCCGCAACCAGGCTGACTGAAGTCACACTGCCCGAGAACATGCCATACGTTTACGACGGAGCCTTTGCCGGATGCGAGCAAATGACGTCGCTCACCATACCTTCGGGCGTGAAGATGATATACAACCACGCTTTCCATAACGCCACCAAGCTCGCAAGCGTTACCTGCCTCGGCTCCGTGCCCCCGGTGATAGACGAGGTGTACGACGACTACGACAGCCCGTTCTACTCAGTGGGCACGTCGGAGATGAAGGTGCCCAAGGGCACAGCGGCTGCATACAGGGAAGCCGGATGGGGCAGTTATTTCAGCACAATAACCGAAGGTGAGAAGGGTGTGCTGGCCTACAAGTCGACAACACCGGCCGACGGGAGCGTGTTTACAGATAAATATGCCGAACTCAAGTTCGACGTAGAGTTTGCCGAGCCCGTAACCATCGTCGAGCCTACGCCCAAGGCTTACATGCGCGTGGGCAGCCTTATCGGCGGACAGACCGTGCGCCCGGACGACGCATGGAATGCCTCTTTGGAAAACGGTGGCAACACTCTCCGCGTGTGGGGCTCCGACTACGACGGCTTCACCATGACTTTCGCTCCCAAGGCTGGCGAGACTTACTACATGATAATACCCGCCGGAGTGGTGAAGAATGCCGCTGGTGAGACCAACGAGCAGATTGTCATATCCGTGAAGGGCGGCGAGGAAGCCTCGATAGGCAGCATCGAAAGCGGTGCCGAAGGTGCAAAGGCCGTGGCCCGTTACAACATCAACGGCCAGAAAGTTGACGCCTCCCACAAGGGCCTGACCATAGTCAAGATGTCTGACGGAACAACCCGGAAGGTCGTTATAAGGTAATTTATTTGATAAGTAGCTGTTGATAATTGAACTCATTTAAACTTTTTCCGAAGAGTTTAAGTGAGTTCATTTTTATCATCAGATTGTGCGCGGTTGCTGGAAGCGTAGCGGGCTACGCTATGGATTAGACTTTGGTATGCGGCCCGAGAGCACACAAGATGGTGGCAAAGATATAGAGTACACCTGCAAGCTCTATTGTATCGGTTGATTTTGAACAGCTACTTATCGGTTGGTTTCCAACAGCTACTTGGCATGAAGGGTGATGTCCACCGGGCGGGGCGGTTGCCGCCAGGCCCGGTGGGCATTTCTTTTTTTGCTCCGGTTGCACCACATGCCTCGCCCGGCCATGCTTGCGGCCACTGTCGCTTTGCCGGTGGCGCCCCGGTGGGGGTGCCGGTTTAAAAACAAGGCCTTTTTTTTTGTATTCTCTCCGATTTATTTTATCTTTGCAAGGGATAATTAAAAAAGCTGTATCTGATTGATACACAGAATGGAATTGAAGAGTGTGAGATTTTAGGTAACGATTTAGCGACATTCAGAACGCTCTGACTTGCTGCGGTTTACCTCATAGATTCAAACAACTCTTTCGTATTTGCAAAGATACATTTTTTATCCCATAGCACCAAATCATTACCTATTTTTTAGGGATATTACTGTTACCTCGTTCTGAAAACGGCTTCCGGCTTGATGTGCGTAAGCCCATTTCAGAAACGGCACAAGCAAAGAAAAGCCCACGACGACCACAATGTCACAAGTGACACCGCCATCGCCGTGGGCACTTCTTTTATATGCTTGTGCAGAACGGACAAGTCCGTTTTATCCATTTTCTTTTTCTCGTCTTTTTTTGGCAGCCGAAATGCCGCCGGATGCAGGACACGGCAAGCGTGAATCTGCACCTGCGACTATTTCCGGCTGTCATGTCTTCCCTGTCCTCAAACCGTCTTGCCATGCTTTTGCCAAACCGGGCATGGCAGACAAGACCGTTTGAATACATGTGCCGTCGGCAGAAAACTTGCAACCGCAAGCCATGCACGCATGACAATGACGGTTGCAGGACTTCTGTCACGGCGGCAGGAAAGCGGGGCTTTCCCCTTGTCCGTTGCGCCGCCCATTGAACTTCCCCGTGGCGCGTTGCGCCATCCTCTATACTTCCCCTTTTCCTTCCCGCCTCTCCAGCAAGTATGTCGATATTCCCATGCCGCCATTCCAGACGGCATCAGTGGCCATTTTCGTTGCAGGGGCAAAGGTAAAGACGGGATTAGGTTCAGCAAATTTTTTAGCCACAATCTCCACACTTCGCAGGCTCAGGTAGTATTCTGTCGAAAAAATTTGCAGAATCTACTCCCTAACCTTTGCATGGCCCCAGAAACGAAAACGACCGATGCGCGGTCGGAAGACGTCACAAGGAAACATCGGACATACGGAGAGGCGAAAAGAAAAAGGACTCGACCCGACCTCCCCATCCGAGCAAGACAAGTAACAACAACTTAAAAATTGGAAGATATGAGAATGACATTGAACGACATCGGAAAGGCTTTGCGGAAAGTATTGTCCGCAGTAGCGAGAGCGGCATGGGGCATTACCCTTTGCGCAGGAGGTTTGGCGGTAGGCATCGCAGGGGAAATCCTATTGGGCGTGTTGAACTTCATGTTCGGCATCCTCACCGCACTACTTTCAATAGTGACAATTATTTGGACATTCATTTGGTTATTAACCCTTTAATTCATAAGGATATGGCGAAAAGAAACAGCAAGACGGCAGCGCAGCAATGCAGGTTTTACGAGGTGGACAACATCTTTGAGTATATGGTGGAAACGTACATTAACGGCAATTTCAGCACTTTCCGAGAACTGTACAAGGAGTTGTGCAAGGATGCAAGAAGGGACTTCATTGACTTCCTTTTAAGCGAGGTAGAGCCAATCTATTGGAGAGAGATTTTGAAAGAAACCATTTGACAACCCATCAAAAGAGAACCTTATGAACAAGACAACGGAAAAGATACCCACATGGAGTTTGGGGTACATCATCAACGGTGACATGACAGGACTGACGGACGAGGAAATCCGCATGATTGACGAGTGGCAGAGCAAGTGGAACGTGCAGATTGTTTCACCCCTCACGGACGAAGAAGGCAACGCACAGCCCTATTTCTCGCCTTATCCCCTTTTCGGACTTCCTGCCGAAGTGGAGGACTGCGACATACTTTACACGAATGACAACATCTAAAATCTGACGATATGAACAAGACAACAGACCATTTCAAGCGGACAATCCAAGCCTATCTGGACAACCGTGCAGCGGAGGACAAACTGTTTGCAGCAAATTACAACAAGCCTAACAAGAACATAGAGGATTGCGTGACCTATATCCTCAATTGGGTACAGAAAAGCGGTTACAACGGCTTTACGGACGGTGAAATCTATTCCCAAGCCGTCCACTATTATCCAAAGTAGTACAATATCAAAACATACA
>ERZ779877.2711-NODE-2711-length-12600-cov-3.160064_pt1 | contig 12600 bp, 2 predicted proteins | sample MGYA00511556_ERZ779877 | MGnify/ENA primary metagenome ERZ779877 (study PRJEB29588, sample SAMEA2159338) | human gut metagenome | biome: human gut; feature: human-associated habitat; material: faeces | place: Denmark | collected 2008/2010 ...
GCATTCGCATTCGACACACCGCCATACGCGTACGCGTCGTTGTACCCGCGATCGACCACACGGCCTGCTGCGGTACTTATCCAGTACTTGTCCGAGTAGTACGTGCTTGATGAGCCGTTCACCGAGCCTACCGGCACCACAGCCATGTACTTTCCGTGAGCCACCGCCGTTATCCACCAGTCGCTGTTCGTCGTGCCCTTTATCATCATCGTCGTGCCATCGGGCAGCCACACGCGCCACTTGCCTGCGTTGCCGCTCGTGTTCGGCATATCCACGCAGTCCATCATGTCATACTTGTGGCCGAATATGTCCTCATAGCCCAGGCAGCAGATATTGTTCACCTGCGTCACCTTTGCCGCACCGTACTCGTCTTTCTCCACATACCAGGCATACTGATGCACCAGGTTGTCGATTAGGCTGTTCGTTACGTTCGGGTTGATACCCTTCGCCTCCTCATAGCCCACGGTGTCCTGCATGCCTCTCGATGCAGTGCCTCCGGTCGTGCGCATGTTCGTGTGCGAGCCAGCGCCGCACTGCTCCTGCATGTTCTTCCGTCCGTACTTCGCATAGCTCAGGTTCGCTATGCGCCAGTGCATGAGAGCGTCTATCTGTTGCATGCCCCTCTGCACGCTGTAGTAGTGAAAGTCCGCCCACGTCATGTTGGCGGTCGTGCTGCCGCCCGTGATACATGCACGCAGTTTCGAGCCCACCACCGAACTGCCAACCACACCGCAAAGGTGCTCGTCGTTTGCCACCCAGTCGGGTTCCATGTCCTCTATCTTGTCGCTGTTGCTCAGTACCACCTTGTCGAACTCCGCCGTGTTCAGCACGGAGAAATACAGTGCCACGGCTCCTTCCGGAACATCGCTGATAAGGTACATGCCCGCCTCGAACTTGTTGCTCAGCGTAGATACAACTATCGACTGCAGCACCGCGCCCGACTTATCAACGAACACGCTGCCCACCAGGTTCGAGCCTGGAACGCTCGGAAAGCGCACCCTCTTGTAACCCTCCACGCTCACCATGCACACGGAGTACGAGTTGTCCGTGCTGAAGGCGTTGGTTATCGTGTCCCTGCCGCTCATCACCTTCTTGCCGCTCGTATATCCGCCCTGCGTCGCCTTGATGTCCGCTAATGTCAGTACCGTGGCCTCCGGCACTCTCGGCATGTGGTCTCTGTCCCTGTAGCTGTAGCAGTCATAGTTCTTTCCGTTCAGGTAGTCGTTCACTCCCTTGCTCCAGAAGAACGGCTCCAGAATCATCCAGTCGCCCTCTGTGCCGTCCAGCTTGGCCGCGCTGCCGTCTGCGTACTTGTTGCTGTCAGCATCGTCCAATGGGTAGTATGTCATCTCGCCGTCCAGGTTGTTCATCACCGTGTCTATGTTCGCGATGTTCACGTTCCTTGTCGTGGCCTTCTTCGTTACCTTCGCCAGCACACGGTGGCGGTTCTTCAGTATCGCCGCCACATGGCCGCTTGACTTGTAGTCGTTGCCGTACTTGTAGCCCGTGCAGTTGTCAAGGTTGCTGATGCACGCATCATCGACCACGGTTTCCGCCCGCTCCAGCATCGTGTATTCCGGCTGCTCAATGTTCAGTTCCGGGAAGTGCTCTTGAAGTGCCTCGTATTCCGCATCGTCCTTGTACCTCGTCAGCCTATATGTGCCCACCAGTCGGCAGGTGTCCACGTTGCCGCCGTTCTCGTCCACGCCTCCGGTCTGCATCAGCGAGGTCAGCAGGCTGCCGTCGCCCTCCATGTCGATGCCCGTCACACGCAGGTACTTCACGTTTCCGCACCGCGCCTTCAGCACCTGCCAGTCTATGCCGGGGCAGTTGTCCACCACAAGTCTTGTGATATTGCTTGTGCCCTCCAGCGTCAGTCCGCCTGTCGTCAGTTTGCCCAGATAGCGCAGTTCCAGTGTCTGCAACGTTGCCGGGAGCGTTACGCTCGTCAGCGGAGCACCCTGTGCGAAGTTCACGCCGGTCAGGGCTGTCTTGCCTGCCTTCAGTGTCTCCAGCTTCGTGTTGTTGCTCAAGTCTATGCCAGTGAAGCTGCCTGACTTCAAGCCGGTCATATTCAGGGTACGCAAGTTTCGGCAGCCGTTCACCAGCAATGCGTTCAGCGTTGTCTGTGTCTGGCCGCAGCTCACGTCAAGCGTCCTCAGGGCGGAACAGTTGTTCAAGTTCAGAGTCTGGAGTATGGCATGGCTAACGTCCGTCAGGTCAAGCCCCATGATGCGGCTCGCACCGTAGATGTATTGCGGGTCATTCACGATGAGGTCTGTGTCAAGCGTCAGTTCCACCTGACTTCCCGTGTCCTCAGCAAGCACTGCACTTTCGTGCGGAGTACCGCTCGTGTAGCCGTACCCGAAGAAATACCGCTCGCTCGCCGTGATTCTTATCTTCCGGTTGTCACTTCCGAACTTATAGCCGAAGTAGGCTGCGAAACTGTCCTTTCTGTATGTTCCGCACACATACTGGCTGTCCAGCAATGCAAAGCGGTTCTGGATGGTATAGGTGCGGTGGGCATATCGGCTGCCCTGGAGTGCATAGAGATAGTCATAGTAACTCGTAGTGCCGTCGGCCGTCGTCACACCCTCCGTCAGCGGTTTGATGTACTTGTAGATGCCGTCCTTGTTGTAGATGCGTTCACACCAGTTGCCCATCATCTCCTCATTGAACACCTTCAGCACATCCTCCAGCGACATCGTGCTTCGCAGCTTGTCTGCCACCTCCCTCAGTTTGTCCGGGCAGCCTCTCACAAGTTCCCACAGCACGGAGTCGTGTCCTGCAAACGCATACGAGCCGATGCTCTCGTCCATCGTTTCCCACGTGATCGTGTAGTCGTATTTCAGAACCGAGTCGTTGCGCTCACCGAACACCGTGTCCATGTCGTATGGGATGAAGTACCATATCTTGCCGTCCCACGTCACGAGCATCATGTTCTTCGCGCGGTTGTCCACAGCCATGAAGTAGTCCGTTATCAGATACCATGCAAATGGCGAGTCATTGCCGAAGTATTCCGCATATTCGTTCAGGAATTTCGTCGGGTTGCCCTTGCACGAGTATATCCACTCCCAAAGGCGCTTCACTGCCGCCTTGTCGTCCTCATGCGCCGTCGCCCATGTGTCGTCGGCCTTGAAGCGGAACTCCAGAGCATCGTCAAACGTGTCCATGTTGCTCGTACCGAACAGACATAATGTCTCCGAGTTGTTCAGGAACTCCAGGCAGATACACTTGTTGCGCTCGCCCTTCAGTGCAGCCTCGTCATTGAAGCCCTCGATACCCTCAAAGCCGTAGATGATGCCGCTGCCGCTCTTCTCGTTGTTGAAGTTGTATTTGCCGAGATACACGTTCTCACCCGTGCCGTTGTTGTCGTAGAACAAATCTATCGGGAAACCGTCCACGCCGATTCTCACATCATAGTTGCCCTTGTAGGCCATTTGTGGCGGAGTCAGCCAGCCGCATCTCTTCCAGATGTCGTTCACCACTCTCACCGCACCCGTATTGTGCGTAGATGAAGAGTCCGAGAAGTCCGCCTTCAGACAGAATATGTCTATCGGTCTTGCACCTGGTTTGAACGAATATTTGAAGTCCGCTACCTCCACACCGTTCACATACAGCTTAGTGCTGTACTTCGTCGAGCGGCTGAAGTAGATGCGGTAGTTCTTTCTCGGGTAGGTCGTCGATGAGGTGCCTTGTATTCTCAGTCCGCACTGGTAGATGATGAAGTCATACTCCTTACCGTAGGCAGAGTAGAAGTAGATGTCCACCGGAACCTCAAACTTCTTGTTGTTCGTCTGGTTCACAAGGTTCACGTCACCCACGATCCTCATCACGCTCTTGCCCATCGCACGCAGTTTGTCTATATCGACATCAGTGCCCTCGTCGTCCATCACCTGGTTCTTCTCGAACAGCACCACCATCTCGTCGCTCGTCGGGCGGTCCACCATGTAGTTAGCCAGTTCCTCATCATCGCCCAAGGCACGGTTATACACGCGCAGGTTCCGCACCTCCACGTCCGCGCTCTCGCTCGTGATCCTGATGTTCGTCGGTTCTGCCTGGAGCAGTGAATCCGTCGAGGCATACTGCTTCGCACCGCATAGGATGCCGTTCACATACAGCATCATCAGTCGGTTACCCTTCTTCTCCTGCACCACGAAGGCTATCTTCAGTGTCATACCGCTCGCGAACTTCGTGCCCACTTCCGAGCCTGCGCCCGTCCGCATCAACGCCTCCTGCGTGGTCAGTCTGAAACCGACATTGCCGGCCATGCAGTCCACCACCGTGCCTTTGCGGTCGGTCACATTACTGCAGGTCAGTTCCATCTCGTAGGTCGCACCTGTCGTGGTGGCGTCATTGGCAAATGGCTTGTAACCTATCTCGATGTTTGCCCCGTTCGTCAGTTTCAGCGCGTCGCCCGTCCAGCCGTTGCTCTGCCAGTCAAAGCCTTCAAACACCGTTTGAACGTCGTTATAACGCCATTCAGCAGGCTCGCTCTCGGCATTGCTTCTGCCGGCTGCCGTCAGTTTCAGCACAAGTCCGGCAGTCGCCTCGCTCAGGTCAATGCCACTCTCCGTCACCTTCACGTTCAGCTTGTATTCCGTAGTGCCGCACTTCAGCACCATGGCCACATCGCCCTGCTCCAGGAAACGGTTTGTATATACCTGCGTCGTCCTCGGAACGCTCACCGTCTGCGTCCGTATGCCGTCTCTCCACACACCCACCGTCGCCGGGGTCGTTGTCGGATCATACGCCACAAAGTCAAATCTCACCTGCTCATACTGGCCGGTTTCAATAGTCGGGGTCAGATGGTCGTCCGCAAAAATGCGTCCGTCACCGAAGGTCAGCTTCGTGCCGATATACGGGGCGTTCTGTCCGGCCTTCAGAATGTCAAAGTAGATGCTCTCACTCTTCAGCGTCAGCTCCGCGCTCGCCTCCATCTCGGCGACGATCTGCACCGTGTGCCGGCCGATGCTCACTCCCGACATCGACAAGGAGAAACTGCCGTTCGTCGTGCCGCTTCTTTTCACCGTCTGCGAGTCCCACTGGTGTCCGTCCAGATACAGCGTCACGGTTTTGTCGCCGCTTCCGCTCACCGCAAAGGGGATGCTCACCGCCTCGCTCACACCGTAGCCGCCCTTGGCGACACACTCGGCTATGTTGAAGCTGCTGCTCAGCGCAAGGGTCACAGCCTTCACGCTCACATAGCTCTGCCTCGTCTGTGTCTTGCCGGTGGTCGGGTCGGTTGTGGTAGCCCTCACATAGATGTCTGTCGTGCCGAGCAGCAGGTATTTCGTCAGGTCAAGCGTGTAGGTGCCCTTGCTCACGTCCTGCTGCGTGTCCGCGTACATCAGCGTAGCGCCGCGTTTCATCTCGATGCTCACCGTCGCCTTCTGTCCCGTCGAGGTTCCCTTTTCGTCGCCGCTGCTGTACTGGTGGTCATACGTCCATGTCAGCATCGCGCTGTCACCTTCCTTGATGATGGTCTTGCTGACGGCTGCATCCAGAACGATTTTCGTGGTCGAAGCGTCACCGCCTCCACCGCCGCTTCCTGCTGGAATGTCCGCAGACGCTATCTCCGCACCGCTCTTGTTGGTCAGTGCCAGGCGCACGCTGCTGCCGTCGTCACTCAGTTCGGCGTTCATGCCCAAGACGGTGCTCGCCTCTATCTCCATCAGCTTCGCCGCCACCGCAGCGTTCTGCACCGGGTTCGTCGAACTTACGTTCAGGCTCTCGTCCACCTCAGTCTCGCTGATGGTGATAGCGACGTTGCCGTCCTCGCCAGGCTCCAGCTTTTTGCCGTTCAGCGTCACGCTCTTCACCGTGCCGTCGCCGCCAAAGTCCTCCCAGCTCGCCGCCTGCTCCCAGCTCTCGATGTTCGTGCCCTTGAACTGCTTGGTCTCCCATTTGCCCTGTGCCGTCTCGTAGGTGATGCAGCGTCCCTTCGCACGTGCCTTTCCTTCCACGGCTGCTATGGCGGTCTCAAGCGTATAGTATCCGCTCTCCAGCGGAACCTGCTCCGTCACGTTATAGGTGTTGCCACCGCCGCTTCCGCTTATCTCCACCAGGTTCTCTTCCTCATCGCTCCACACATACACCACGCCGCCGCACACATACGCTTTGTCTTTCAGTACTTCCGTGCGCGCATCGTTCATATACATGTCTGCGCCTAACCAGTTATTGCAGTATATGTTACCATTCTTCCCGCAGAAGGATTTGTTCACCGTGTCATAGTACACACCGTCTATCTGGGGGCATGATACAAGTCGTATCTCCACGCCTTCCACCAGCCCGTCAAACCGCGCTGTCGCGCCGTTCCTTGCAGCCAGTGCCGTGTCCTTGTACTCCGCTTCCACACTTTCTGCCTTTGTCACAGCGGCGTTGGTCTTCTGGGCGGCATCCGTGGCCTTGCTTGCCGCATCATTGGCGGTTTGGGCCGCTGTCTTCGCTGTTGCTGTTGCCGTATCTGCTTTCTTTGCCGATGCGTCAGCCACAGCAGCAGAAGCCTTGGCGACAGCTGCTGCATCCTCGGCAGGTTTCGAGAGCAGTTTCACAGGGGCGCTCACCACTGTCTCACCACGCATGGCAGGGAGGCTTACCACACCGTCAAGCGTGCTAACCGTTTCCAGTTCGTCCACGCTTTGGCTGTCGGTCTTTATCTGGTTCACCACGTCCTGCACCAGTTCATTTTTCTCTTCTTCTGTCAGTGCCATAGTCATATCTGTTTTGTTATGATAGTTTGTTGATGATTCTTGCCGTATATTTCGTGGCCCAGCCGTTCAACGTTTCCGTGCTGTCGGGGTCATACACCAACAGCACCTCCAGCGTGTCGCCCTTGCCCATCTCCAGTGTCTCGTAGTGTCCGCCGTCCCAATGCACCATCACGGGCAAGTCTTCCGTGTTCCACGGATATTCCTTGTTGCTGTCCTGCTGGCTGTAGCGTCCGCACACCTTGTAGTTGCTCGATCCGATGTCTGCGATGATAGTCACCCTCATGCAGAACGGCGTACTCTTGCCAATGGCGAGTGCATCCCGCGCCTGTCCTATCTTGGGCAGTGCCACCACCGTTGAGCCTTGCGTAGCCTTCACGATGAATCGGTTTGCTTTCTGCAAATCCATATAGCCGACAAATACCGTGTTGGTCTTGTCAAGCGTTATCTTCTTGTATGAGTAGCCGTCCATCGGACCGTTCAGCACGCCTGCCCCTCTGCCGGCAAAGGCGAAGTTCCCGTTCATGGAGTTTTCTATGTCGAACACGATGCCGTACTTCGGGGATATGCCGAAATCGAAATTGTAGTCCGTGGCCGTATCTATCAACCGGCACAACATCGGTTGCCCCAAGTTGTTCCACGTTCCGATGATAGCCTGTCGCCCCTTGTCGTTGAACCCTATCATGTCGTCATACAGGAACAGGCCGTTCTCCGTGTCCTTCACCTCGATGGTTCCGTCATCGTTGTAGGTTACGTCCGCACCGCCGATATGCCTGTTGCCGATACTGAAGCCGCCTATCGTGCCACCCTCTGCGTACACGTTGCCTCTGAACGTGCCGTTCACGGCTTCTATGCTGCCGTCCTCTTTCACCTTGAAGTAGCCGTTTGCCGTTACCAGTCCCTCCAACTTGATGTTGTCCGCTGTCAGTTTTATCACGGTTTTCTTGTTGCCTTCTGCATCCGTTTCTTCCACGCCTACGCCTATCAGTGCCAGCTTGCCGTTCACATCCTTTATATAGATGCCCGTGCCTTCGGGCTGTATCATCAGTCCTGTTTCCTGCAGCGCACGTTCGTCCTTGTCATACACGGCTGCCGATATTTTCACCAGTCGCTCTGACTGCTCGAACAGCGTCTTATACTTGTACGTCAACGCCTCTATCTTGTCAGTGCTCAGCACCAGCATATACAGGTAGATGTCGCCGTCAAATGCCAGCTTGAAGTCGCCCGTGCCGTTCCACAGTCCGCTGCAGGTGTATTGCACATAGCCGCCGGTAGCAGCGATTTCCTCGCTTACCTCCATACTGTTGAAGTCCGCAAAGCCCGTCTTGTCAACATTCTCAAAACCAATTTTCAGCGTGCCGGACTTTGCGCAGCGATAAAAGAAACTCAGATACACTGGCAAGGCTTCCTTCTTCCCCTCGCCGTTTGTCGGAAAGGTCGGCACAAAGCGTAGATTCTCATGCTTCTGGCGGATATACTTGTTGCGTATCCGCACCACCTTGCGTCCCATGTCTGTCACCACGCTCACACCGTCACCCTTCTTCGATAGCGCTGCGCCGTTGGCCCATATCCACCTGTTGCCGACGAGGAAGAACACCGTCTCATTCTCCGAGTTCCACTTCTCCAGTCCCGATGCAAACGTCGGGTTGTTCAGATAGCCCTTCTCGCTTAGGAAATCGTTCCTCACGCTGTCAATCGCGCTCTGCACTTTGCCCTCCGTTATCTCAAACCGAGTCTTCACGTCCTCGCCTGTCTCCAGCACGAAGGTTCCCTTCATATAGGCGTTGTCTGCATACAGTCCGTTGCCCCGTGGTTGGCGGTCTGCCGGAAACTTGTCGTCCTTAATGCCGTCCAGGTTACCGAGCCTTGCACGCAAAGCGTTGTCAAAGGTCTTGCCACTCACACCGTCCATCACATCAACTCTCGGCTGACCGTCCTCGGTGGCCGATATGAGCACCATATTCTGGCGGTCGGAGTTCGCCGTGTTGCCCATCAGCACACACTCATCACCCTCCTTCGGTTCCACGCCCTCGAACTCCTCCTTCACCACCACGATGCCAGTCTCCGTAACATCGGTCACTTCTACCCAGTAGCTCCGCATATCCTTGCCCGTGAACGTCTGGCAGCGCACCAGGTCGTGCTGTACAAACATATTCTCCTGCTCGAAGGTGATAAGATAGTGCTCGCCCGATTCCTCCACGGTCTTGATGCGTCCGTTGGCCGCGCTCACGCATATCTGACCGCCCACGCTCCTCACCTTCTCGATGAGCAGCTCCAACACGGCCATCGTCTGCCTCACCGTCAGTTTATCCACCGTCAGGTAGGTGCGCCCATCCTCACCTTTCCACAGTTGAAACCCTGCGCCCAGCAGTCCGTCCACAAACTGCCCAGCGCTCCTTATGCTGTCCGAGGTCACGGAGTCAAAGGTCACACCATCAGTCTTTCTCACTGGCTGATTCAGATAATCATCAAACTCATGGAAATCCCACTTGTCTGCATTGTCTGCTTCCTTGGCGTGGTCCGCCTCCAGAGCATGTTTCGACTCATCTGCGTTCACAGCATGGTCTGCCTCCTTTGAGTGGTCTGCTTCCACCGCATGATCGCTGTCCGTGGCATGGACCGCTTCCTTCGCCAGTTCTGCGATGTCAGCCTTGGCCGCATGCGCAGCCTCCTTCACCGCCATGCCGCCGTAGGCTGTGCCCCCGGTTCGCAGTGCCGAGGTGCTGCCCTCGTTCTTCGGCTTCTTTATTACCTTGATGTCTATCATTGCTCTATCTCCTTTAGTGTCATTTCAGCATATCCCTCCTCCAGGTTGCGGCTGATGCCCTGCACGAAGAAGGTCTTGCCCATCATCGGGTGGCGGTAGTGGGCGAACAGGCTCACAATGCCGCCGTCCGTGTCCGTCAGTTTCTGCGTCATCACCACCCTCGGCGCGTGCCACTCCTTGTAGTAGCTGTCCACATACAGCTGCTCCGGCTTCGCGCTCTCCTCCCGGTTGTGGTCGTATATCGTCAGCAGTCCCTCGCCCGTCAGCGTGTTCACCGGGGTACTCATCTTCACGCTGTCCGTCACGTCCAGTGCCTGACACTCCGCAGCCGTCAGCGCTGAGTTTATCTTCATTTCGATGTCATCTTTCACGTTCACGAAGCTCTCCTTCGTGTCGCTCATGTACACCAGGTCGTTGTCGCCCGTGTTGTTCACCAGTCCGTTGTCGCTGTATATCTTCACCTCGAACTGCTCCACCATGATGCTGCTCACGTGCGCCAGCAGCGGTATCGTCGTGCTGTTCCATTTCGTGTGCCTGAACCACGTCTTGTGCCGCCTGGTCACCACGTCCCACACGGCGTTCACTGGGCCGAGTATCATAAACCGCACCCGTCCGCTCACCTTGTCGCTTTTCTTTATGGGGATGGCGATGCCTTCAGCGTCGATGCCCAGCTCGTAGCTCACGTTGTTCTGCAGGTCAAACTTTGTCCCCACTATCTTGTCGCCGATCTTCGGGTCAAATCCTATCGTGAAGCACTGCTGGTAGTATTCGTCCTCGTCGGCACATTCCTCCAAGGTCTTGTACTTCCGCCACTCGAAGTCCGAAACCTGTCCCTCCGTGCCCTTTTCCACCACGCACTTGTCGCCGATTATCAGCATGCAAGCCAAAACACCCACCTTCGATATGTGGTCGCTGCCGTCACCGATGGCGCTGTACTTGAACTCGTACAACTGCGGACCGCTGTCCCTGAACGGCACAAAACCGTGCTCCGTCTCCACATCCCATGTCGCTGCCTCGTTGGGTGTCGTCACTTTCCACCACTGCTGCGTGTAGTATCGTCCGTCACCGTTGTTGCGGCTCGGCACGGTCATGTGCCACCATTTCCGTATGCCAATAAAAAATGGCATGCCGTCAGGAAATCCGGCACGGTCGTAGTTGTATATTGCCTTGTAGGTGTCCGTCAGTGCCATCACCGGGTTCAGCACTAATTTTCCGCTCAGCACGATGTAGTTGGTCGTACCCTCGTCTGTCGGAGAGAACACACCGCCCGTCATGCTGCCGTTATACACGGCTCTCGGCACTCCAGCCTTCAGTGAGTCGGCATTCGGGTAGGTCGTGGCCTCCTTGTCGTCGCCGTTGCCGTTCACGCTCACCACCAGGGAGTTCGTCATCTCCACCTTCGGTGTCGGCGAGTTGTCCTTGCCGTCCGTTTTCTTCTCCACCTTGCCCAGAGCGATGATGGCAGCTCCCGGCTGCTTCGCCAGCAGGTTCGGCAGTATATGTTGGTTTCGCCCCTCACTACAGTATTCCTCCATCAGGTTACCGCTCCCGCTCTTTGGGAACAGCCACTGACTGTTGTTCATCATCTGCACATACCAGTCAGTTACACAACCACCACTATAGGAGGTTTCCTGTCCGTGAGTCATTGCGTCAAAGGCATTTATTGCTTTCGAGCCCTCACCATCACTGCTGTATTCCGTCATGTACTTCTGTTTGTTGCTGAAGGGACTTTTCAGAAGATCGTTGTCAAGCGGACTCTCTATCACACTCTCCATACTCTCCACCTTGGCAGTCAGCATAATTTTATTGTACACCTCCCCTACGCTTATCGTCGTATCCGTGTCTGTCACCAAACCTGTCACGATGTCCGTTGTCTGCCGGGCCGTCGTCACGCTTGCGCCAGTCAGCAAATCTCGCCAGTATATGCGTTCGTCGCCCTTCACGCTCTCCCAGGAGAACAGATAAAACGTGAACCCATCCTGCACGATGTGGAGGTTCAGGTACTTCAGTATCTCCTCCAACACCTCATCCTGCTTCCATACATCATCCTCCTCATCACCAAGAAAAAGCAACTCGCTCACCGTCAGCTGCCCGAATATCGCATAATGGTTACCAGCCAAATCATCCACAGCCTTACTTCCATCGTATAGGTAGCGCATGGCATTACCACCCACGATGTCAAGCTCAGCCGTCACTCCGCCCAATATCTCTTTCAGCATCGCCAAGAATGTGCGCTGTTCCGCCTCCGCCTTTACTACATTATACAGTACACCGAGCGAGCCGACATCACGATATTTAGCATACTGCAATGCCGTCAGCGCATCGATGCAGCTCAACTCTATCTCGTCAAACTCCTCGTTGTAGCTCTGCGAATAGCTCTGCGGTTCGATAAATCCGGCAAAGAGACATTCCCCCTCACGGTAGATGTTCACCACAGCGTCACGGCATGAGGCACAAAAGAAGTCCGGCACGAAGTTCCGCGCCAGAAGGCGTACAGTAGCCTGCTGGCAGAGCAAGTGGTCAAACGTATCGTTCACTTGACTCGTCAGTTCCACTGGATCATCAGTAAACGACAGTTCCCCATTCTTCTCACCAATGACAGTTTCCTTAGTACGGTCACCACCAGTCAGTATATGCACCTCGATGCGCTCTTCCCTTTGGTTGTAAAAATGTCCGTGCAGATACATGCTCCTTATATTTTGATGTTTGTTCCTTTTCTATTTATTCTCGTCTCGTTGGCAAGCACCGCCACAAGGTCTCTGCCTTTAACCTTCAGCTCGTACACACCGCCACCTCCGCCGCCATTATTACCGATAAGCGACTTCAATTTGTTCAGCGGTGCTATCACCTCCGGATTGCTTTTCGCTCCAGCATACTCGCCCATCAGCGCCAAGGTCGGGCCATACACAATACCGCCGTTGGCGAATGGTGTCACGGCAACCGAAGCAACAAGCCCTTGCATCATGGCAATAAATCCAGCTGCGATGCTAGCACCAGCAAACGGAATGTAAGCGTGTGCAGCCATAAACTCTGAAGCTGCAAGTTCGCGGTACGCCATTGCCTCTGCCTTTACTGCCGCCATCGTAGCTACCGATGCCGCCACCTCTGCAGGGGCTGCCGCTA